>Ga0307418_1000012_pt1 | contig 57663 bp, 44 predicted proteins | sample SalMarWE160220MG_2_FD_202160 | JGI IMG/M metagenome (GOLD analysis project Ga0307418, IMG submission 202160) | Salt marsh sediment microbial communities from the Plum Island Ecosystem LTER, Massachusetts, United States - WE1602-20 | ecosystem: Environmental > Aquatic > Marine > Intertidal zone >...
ACTCGTTCAGCCGCAGCTCGTCGTCCTTGAACGTGAAGCGCTTCGACGCCATGTCCGCGTCCCCCGTCGCGTCGAAATCGAGGGCGACGTCGTCCAGGTAGGGGATCCCCGCGAAGCGCACCGTGGCGTGGTCCGCGTGGACATGGGTGCGCACCGTAAGCTGGCTCTGCGTGAAGTCGCCCGTCAGCGTACAGCCCACGCCCGCGAGGGCCACGTCCAACCCGGCTCGATCGTTCCTGAACGCGATGTCGCCGCCGGTGAGCTCGAAGGAGCGCAGCGCCACGGCCGGGCCCTGGCCCGCGGTCGCGCCGGCCGAGGCCCCCACCGCACCGCCCGGGCCTGCGGCGGCACCGGCCGAGGCCGGCTTCGCCGCGGTCTGACTCAGAAGGCTCCAGTTGGCCGTTCCATCCGCCAGCACCCGGAGGTCCAGCACCGGGTCGTCGACGCGGATGGAGCGCACCACCACCGGACCCCGCCCCCGCCAGGCCTGAACCACGCTGCCGAGGTCCAGGACCAGGCGCACGCTTCCCACGGAAGCGAGCGTGTCGCCTGCGAAGTGGTCCGTCCCCACCACCGTGAGGCCGTCGACCGAGAGCGTCAGATTCGGAAAGTCGCGGAAGAACGTCAGCCCCACGCCACGCCAGTCGACGCGCGCCGCGACGGCCTTGCCGACCTCGGCCCGGGCGCGCGCGTCGAGGCGGCCCTTGAAGAGGAGCGGCACCACGAGGAGGACGACGAGGAAGACGCCCAGGAGCCCCGCCGTCGCGATCAGCCACTTCTTGCCAGATCTCATGCGCATTGGATACCCCCGGCAGCCCGCAGGGTGTCAGCGCCGACGACTCCCTGGTCCTCGCTCACGGCCGGGCCGAGGGTGTCCATGCGGAGGAACCCGGTTCCGGCTGGCCGGGGTGAGGAAGTCCGCAGGGCCGGGACCTCCGGGGGCCCGCTTGCACGAGACGCCCCCACCCGCGGTGGCCTCGTCTCGGGCCAGGCGGAAACCAGGAGGCAAACGTGGGTACTTGAGGCCTCGGGGCGGCCTCCGCGCGCAGGCTCGGGACCACGCCCCCAAAACCGAGACATCCACTCCAAGAGCGATATCATGAGCGCCCGAGACCAACAGCTCTCCAAGATGCGGGACGCCGACGGCTTCGTCGCCGCCCTCGACCAGAGCGGTGGCAGCACCCCCAAGGCACTGAGACTCTACGGGATCCCGGAGGACAGCTGGTCCGGCGAGGACCAGATGTTCGACCTCGTCCACCAGATGCGGAGCCGGATCATCACCAGCCCCGCCTTCACCGGCGAGCGGATCCTGGCGGCGATTCTGTTCGAGAACACGATGGAGCGGACCATCGATGGGCGCTCCACGTCCGACTACCTGTGGAACGTGAAGCAGATCGTGCCCGTCCTGAAGGTGGACCAGGGGCTGGACGCCGAGGCCGACGGCGTGCGGCTCATGAAGCCCATGACCCGCCTGGACGCGCTCCTGGATCGGGGTGAGAAGCACGGGATCTTCGGGACGAAGATGCGCTCCGTCATCAGTCAAGCGAACGAGAAGGGCATCGAGGCCATCGCCGATCAGCAGTTCGAGATCGGGCGGCACATCGCCTCCTGCGGCTTCGTTCCCATCCTCGAGCCCGAGGTGGACATCCACTGCCCCGACAAGGCGGAGGCGGAGCGCATGCTGGAGTCGGCCATCGTGCGCCGCCTCGACGCGCTCCCGGCTGACGACCTCGTCATGCTCAAGCTCACCCTTCCCGAGCAGGACGACCTGTATCGGAGCTGCATCGAGCACCCCAAGGTCCTGCGCGTGGTGGCGCTCTCGGGCGGCTACACCCGGGCCGAAGCCAACCAGCGCCTGGCCAGGCAACACGGCATGGTCGCGAGCTTCTCGAGGGCGCTGAGCGAGGGGCTGTCGGCGAATCAGTCGGACGAGGACTTCAACCGGACGCTCGACGGGGCCATCGAGAGCATCTTCGAGGCGTCGAAGACCTGATACGCGACAGGCCGCGGCGCGTGCCCGCCAGGGCGCGCGTCCTCGGCCCCCGCCACCGACCTGTCGGACTCCGGCAGAAGGGCGCGAGGTCTCTCCGCCACCCCGGAAGACTCCGCCGCTGAAACCGCACGGGGCCCTGCCTCCGTACAGGAGGCCGTGGTAGAATAGCGTCCGACACGCGGACGCACCGGGCACGTGAGGTCGGCGTCGTGGGCGAGACGCCGGCGTCCGACGGTAGGGAGCACACCATTCACGCGAAACCAGGCCGGCTCCTCGCGGCGGCAATGCTCATCGGCACGCTGTGGCCGGTCGGCGTTGCCGCACAAAGGGTGCAGACCGCGGGGAACGGGTCCCAGGGCATCTCGTCCAACGCGGCACGTTACACCGTGCGGGCCGAGCCGCTCCGAGGCGCCATCATCACCATAGACGGCAAGCTCGACGAGCCGATCTGGGCGACGGCGGACTCGGCCGTGGGCTTCATCCAGTTCCGTCCACATCCGGATACGCCCGGTAGCGAGCGCAGTGTGGCCCGGGTGCTCTACGACGGCGAGGCCATCTACGTGGGCGCCCGCATGTACGACGACCATCCGGACTCCATCGTGGCCCGCCTCATGCGCCGGGACGACAAGGGGTTTTCGGACTGGTTCGCGGTGGGGCTGGACAGCTACCACGACCACCGCACGTCCTTCACCTTCTTCGTGAACCCACGGGGCGTGCGCTACGACGAGATCATCTTCGACGATACGCAGGAAGACGGGAACTGGGATGCGGTCTGGGAGGCGGCGGCCCGGGTGGACTCCCTGGGCTGGACCGCCGAGATCCGCATCCCCCTGTCGCAGCTGCGCTACGCCGACTCGGACAGCACGTCGTCGTGGGGAATCGACTTCTACAGGGAGATCGCGCGACGGGGCGAGGAGGAGCTCTGGGCGCCCCTGGACCCCGACCAGGCGCACATCGTGTCGACGTACGGCACGCTCACCGGTCTCGGGAGGCTACCCGTGCCGAGCCGGATCGAGGTCGCGCCGTACGCGGTGACGAGACTCGAGCGCCTCCACGCCGAGCCGGCAGATCCCTTCTGGGCCCGCAACCGGATCACCGGGGACGCGGGCGCCGACGTGAAGTACGGTCTCACGCCCAACCTGACCCTCACGGCCACCATCAATCCCGACTTCGGGCAGGTGGAGGCCGACCCCTCCGTGGTGAACCTCACCGCGTACGAGACGTTCTTTCCCGAGAAGCGACCCTTCTTCCAGGAGGGCTCGAACATCTTCCGCTTCGGGATCGGCGTCGGCGACGGGGACATGGGTAACGAGCAGCTCTTCTACTCGCGCCGCATCGGACGGGCGCCTCACGAGGGACTTCCCGACTCGGCATCCTACGGCAACGCGCCCGAGGGCACGACGATCCTCGGGGCCGGGAAGGTCTCAGGAAAGACCGCGAGCGGATGGTCGGTGGGCCTCATGGACGCCGTCACCGCGCGGGAGACCGCGCCGTTCGTCACGGACGCCGGCACGCACCACTCCGCGGTCGTCGAGCCCATGACCAACTACGCCGTGGGGCGGCTGATCAAGGACTTCCGTCATGGGCAGTCCGCCGTCGGCGGGATCGTCACCTCCACCAGCCGCGAGCTCCACGGCACGGGCGTCACGGACCTCGCATCCTCCGCCGTCACCGGCGGTCTCAACGGCCGTCATCAGTGGGCCGAGGGGAATTGGCAGCTCACGGGATGGCTCCTGGGGAGCCGCGTCGCCGGCGATCCAACGGCCATCACGGCGGTGCAGGAGTCCCCGGTCCACTACTTCCAGCGACCCGACGCACCTCGCCTGGGGCTCGACTCGGCGCGCACGTCGCTCCAGGGCTTCGCCACGCAGGTGCAGCTCGCCAAGACCGGCGGCGGGCATTGGATCGGGGGAGCCATCCTGCACACCATCTCTCCCGGCTTCGAGGTGAACGACCTGGGCTTCCAGACGCAGTCCGATCTCCTCATGCAGGTCGGCTTTCTGGGCTATCGGGTGAACAAGGCGGGCAAGAGGTTTCGGCAGTGGAGCCTCAACGCCAGCGGATGGCGCGGCACCACGTTCGGCGAGGAGCTGGTGTCACTGGGGACCAGCTTCAACGCCTACGCTCAGCTTCTCGACTACTGGAGCGTCAGCGCCGGCGGCGAGTACGACGGGGCCACGCTCTCCACCGGTGCGTTGCGGGGCGGCCCGGCGCTGCGCCGGCAGCCCGGCCTCCACTACTGGGGAGGCGTCTATTCCGACGACCGGAAGAGCCTCGTGGGCGGGCTGAGCGTCTCCGCTACGTCGGCCCGTGGCGCTCCGAGCAGCAGGCTCTCCCTGTCGCCGAGCCTGTCCTGGCGCCCCACGTCCGCCGCGGAGGTGACGGTGGAGCCGTCGGTGAGCTGGAACCGCGACGCCGCACAGTACGTGGCGCAGGAGGATTTCGCGGGAACGACGCACTACTACTTCGGCCACCTACGGCAGACGACGGTCTCCCTCACCACGCGGGTCAACTACACCGTCTCGCCGACGCTCTCCTTCCAGCTGTATGCGGAGCCCTTCGTGAGCGCCGGGAGATACTCGGCCTTCGAGGAGGTCACCCGGCCCCACGCGCGCTCCTTCACCGACCGCTTCCACGTCCTCACGCCAGGCGAGATCCGCTACGACGCCGGAGCCGAGGTCTACCGGGTGGCCGTCGAGGGGACCCCCGATGCAGTCGCGTTCGATCAGCCGGACTTCAACTTCAAGCAGCTCCGCTCGGTGGCCGTGCTCCGCTGGGAGTACAGACCCGGCTCGACACTCTTCCTGGTGTGGACGCAGAGCCGCACGGGCTCCGACTCCACCGGCACATTTCGGTTCGGACGGGATTTCGGGCGACTCTTCGGCTTCGACGGTCCCGACGGCGTTCCCGGAGACAACGTCTTCCTGGTCAAGGTGAGCTACTGGCTGGGCAGGTAGGGGGTCAGGAGACAAGGGCGAGAGGCGTTCACCCCCCTCACGTGGGTGCCGAAGGCCGCGCCGCCGCCGCGCGCCGGTCTCAAGCGTCGCCGCTCACAGACGCGCGATCACACCCCAGAACAGAATCGCGAAACCGACGAGAACGAATGGCGTTCCTGCGGCCGATATCTTGTTGCCTGGGCTCTTCTCGCCAAAGCCATCCTGAACACCCTGTATCCAGTTCCATACGAGGCCCAGATCGAACAGGACGACACCGCCGACCAGGAGGGCGGCACCAGTGGTTTCCGGTGCAGCTCCAAGACTCGAAAAGCGAACAGCGGCCGCCACGCCGAGGAGCAGCCCTCCCTGGATCAGCGCCGCAAGGTGTGCGGCCAGCAGATACCGCGGAGCCCGGGCAGCCTTGGTTCGCGCGGCGATCATCCCTACGCCAAGGAGAAAGCCGCAGGCCGCTATGCCCATGCCGCCCAGGATCAGAATTTGAGTACCGGTATCCACGACGCGCCTCCCAGGTCAACGCTTCAGGTCGAAACACCCTGCCTCAACAGAGTCGTCACAGACTCAGCTACGCTCCAGCGAACATCGCTGCGAGAGAGCTGACGGCGCCTGCCCCGGCGGACAGGCGCCATCATCTTCATCGCCACGTCACCAGCTCTACGCGCCGGGCGCGCTGTACGCCGGCGACTTCCTGACCGCCTCAGCCACCTCTTCAGTCGTCAGAAGTACGGTTGCCTTCGTAGTGGCCCCTTCCTGCAGCTGAGACGGTGAGTGCCAGCGCGGTCATCGATGCATGGTCGGGGAAGTCGGCAATGACGTACAGGTCGGCATCACCAAGCACATAGTAGAAGGTCTCAATCGTTCCGCCAGGGTGCCTCGGCAGCGCCCCCCGGAGCCAGGCCCTGCGGCCCATCGACCTGTCGGCTGTCATGGTACTATGACGTTCTGAAACTATTCCGCCCGTCGTCTCGTCCAACCTGGTGACGACGACCTCGCGACGGAGCGCCCACGATGGCCAGAACCGACCTGCTGCAGGGGAGCCTCGACCTCCTGGTGCTGAAGACCCTGGACCTCGAGCCGCTGCACGGATGGGCCATCTCCAAGCGTATCCAGCTCCTCTCCCACGACGTGCTCGAGGTGAACCAGGGATCGCTCTACCCGGCGCTGTACCGGCTTCGCGATCGCGGCCTCATCGAGTCCGAATACGCCGAGAGCGAAGAGGGCCGGCGGGTGAAGGTCTACTCGCTGACGAAGAAGGGTCGGGCCGCCCTGAAGCGGGAGCAGGCGAGCTGGCGCCTCTTCGCGGGCGCCGTGGAGGCGATTCTGGCCGCGGGTTGACGTGCATCGAAACGTGACGACACGAGCCTTGGGGAGACGACGGACATGGGCGCATGGAGGTGGCTGAGGCGGCGGTGGGATGTGCTCTTCCGGAAGCGCGGCGTGGAAGCGGAGCTCGACGAGGAGATCCGGACCCATCTGGACGAGGAGATCCGGCAGAACGTCCAGGCGGGGATGAGCCCCGCCGAGGCGCGTCGCCGTGCTCTCGTCGCCTTCGGCGGCGTGGAGCGACACAAGGAAGAGGTTCGGAACGTGCGCGGCGCGAGGGTCCTGGACGACCTGGTGCAGGACGTGCGGGTATCCTTCCGTTCGTTCCTGAAGGCGCCGGCCTTTCTCGTGGCGGTGTTGTTGACGCTGGGGCTGGGGATCGGCGCCAACGTGGCCATGTTCGGCATCCTCGACGCCTCCCTCTTCCGACCCCTGCCCTACCCCCGTGCCGACCGGCTGGTGATGGGGCGGGTGACGTGGAACGGGCGGGTGGGACGCACCGTATCGGGGCCGGACTTCTTCGACTACCGGCAGCAATCCTCGTCGTTCGAGGACCTGGCCGCGTACACCCCCTTCGTCCTGCGCGCGACGGTGACGGGAGGCGGAGCTCCGGAGCGCGTGCGCTACATCTACGCCTCGACCCGCTTCTTCCGCGCCCTGGGTGTGGAGCCGGTACTGGGGCGTGGCTTCGCGCCCGACGAGGGTGAGCTGGGTGGGCCCCGTGTCCTGATCCTCAGCTACGGCTTCTGGCAGCGGCGCTTCGGTGGCGACCGTGACATCCTGGGCCGGAGCGTCACCATCGCGGGCATTCCGTTCACGGTGGTGGGGGTGATGCCCCGGGACTTCCGCTTCGCCGTCGACGTGGACATCTGGGTCCCTCTCCAACGAGGTGGCGCGTGGGCGCAGGCGCGCCAGTTCCACAACTTCATCCTCGTGGGCCGGCTGGCCGACGGCGTCTCGGTAAAGCAGGCGCAGGCCGACGTGGACCGGATCAGCGAGTCGCTGGCGGAGACGTACCCCGAGACGAACCGCAACAAGGGGCTGAACCTCACGCCTCTGAAGGAGGCCCTCGCCCAGCCGTACAAAGCCACCCTCGGTGTGCTCGTAGCGGCGGTGGCGGTCCTCCTCCTCATCGCGTGCGGCAACGTCGCCGGCTTGCTTCTGGCCCGCGGCAGCGCGCGCCGCTCCGAGCTCGCCGTACGCTCGGTCATGGGCGCCGGGCGCAGTCGTCTCGCACGCCAGCTCCTCACGGAGAACGTCCTGCTGGCCCTGGGAGCCGGGGTCGTGGGCATCGCCCTCGCCACCTGGCTGCAGCGCGGCATCCTGGCCTTCGTGTCCATGGACAGGCTGACGCCGGTGAAGGCGGGGGTGTCGTTGCCCATGCTGGGGTTCGCTCTCGCCCTGTCCGTCCTCACCGTGGTGATCTTCGGGGCGCTCCCGTCGCTGCGCGTGGCACGGGTCGAGCCCGGTGCAGATCTGCAGAGCGGAACCCGCACCACCGGGGGCCGGGCAGCCACACGCGCCCGCAACGTGCTGGTTACGGGCCAGGTGGCGCTCACCGTGGTTCTCCTGGTGGTCTCGGGGTTGCTCCTCAGGACATTGCGCGAGCTCCGCGGCGTGGACCTCGGCTTCGATCCCGACCATCTGCTCACCGCGGCGGTCCAGATCCCCTCCACCAAGTACCCGACATCCGCGTCCCGCGTGGAGTTCTTCCGGGAGCTCCAGGAGCGCGTCGCCGCTCTTCCGGGAGTCGAGGGCGTCGGGTTCATCACCCGGCTCCCCGTCCGGGGCTCGGGCGGCAACGTCCGGGTCGACCTGCCCGAGCACTTCGGCACGGCCGGTGTCTTCGGCAAGATGGCCGACCAGAGGACCGTCATGCCCGGCTATTTCCACGCCATGGGCATTCCCCTGGTGGCCGGCCGGGATGTCTCCCTGGTCGACGACAGCGCCGCCACGCCCGTGGTGGTGATCAGCAAGGCTCTCGCGGAGAGCCTCTTCCCCGGGGAGGACGCTCTCGGTCGTACGGTGGGCGTCGACGTCGGAGAGGCGGAACCCGCGCGCTTCGAGGTCGTGGGTGTGGTGGGGGACGTGGTGATGGATCACCCCGCCAACGGCCCGTATCCAGCGATGTACTTCCCCTATCCCCAAGCGGCGGGCACCGGCCTCGACATCGCGGTGCGGTACTCCGGCAATGCAGGAGCCGCGACCACGTCGGTGCGCGGGGTCCTCCGCACGCTGAACACGGACGTTCCGTTGGACGAGCCGGCGACGATGCACGACGTGCTCGGTCGCTCGCTGTCCGGCCAGCAAGCCATCGCGGTGGTGGTGTCCCTGTTCGGCGCGGTGGCGCTCCTCCTGGCTGCCATCGGGATGTACGGAGTGCTGGCGTTCCAGGTGTCGAGGAGAACCCACGAGATCGGCATCCGCATGGCGCTGGGCGCCAGCGGTGGTGCTGTGGTCTCGTCGGTGGTGCGGGGTGGGCTCCTCCTCGTCGCTCTGGGGCTGCTCGTTGGAATCCCCGCCTCGCTCTTCGCGGCCCGACTGGTCGGGGGGCTCCTCTTCGGCGTGGGTGCCACCGACCCGGTCACGTACGTGGGGGTGGCGCTCTTCCTGGGCGCCGTGGCGACGGTGGCCTGCATGCTCCCGGCCTACCGGGCCGCACGCACCGATCCGGTGGTGGCGTTCCGCACCGAATGAACGGCCCGACCCCGATCTCCGGGGCCGGGTGCCTGGCCGGCTGTTCACCCACAGCCGACGCGGCGTCTCAACCCAGGTTCATCCGCGCGAGCAGCCTCTTGAACCTGTCGTTGGATCGCAGCGTGGTGAACAGAAACGAATGCTTGATGCGCGACAAGGTGGATTCCCGGCGGACGTGATCGCCCGCGTTCACCGTATCATCGAGCCCGTAACCGCCGAGATGCTGGCGTCCGCGACCTGACAGGGAGGCTGGGGCGTCGCGGGTCGACGCCCCGGCCTCCCTGGCCTCTTCAGGGACTTCGAGTCCCTCCGACGGGGACCCGGCCTGTTCCGGGCAGGCGTCCATGGGTACCGTGCCTCGACACGTGGCCCGGCGCCGGGCAATCCCCAGTACCGCAGAGCCATGACGTGAAGACGGCATGCGCGGAGCGCGAGCATGGACGGCCCGGCGGCAAACGCCAGCAGCGCGGAGATGGAAGGCCTCAAGTACCCCATCGGTCGCTTCCGAGCACGTTCCGGTCTCACTCCCGCGGAGCGCGGGAGCCGGATCGAGGAGATGGCCGCCCTGCCCGGGGACCTTCGCGCGGTGGTCTCAGGTCTCTCACCCCGACAGCTGGACACGCCCTATCGACCAGCCGGCTGGAGCGTGCGGCAGGTAGTGCACCATCTGCCGGACAGCCACATGAACGGGTATGTGCGCTGCAAGCTGGCGGTGACCGAGATCGGTCCGACGGTCAAGACGTACGACGAGGCCGCGTGGGCGGAGCTGGCCGACGCGCGAGGCGAGGACATCGAGAGCTCGCTGCTCCTGCTGGAGGCGCTGCACCGCCGCTGGACGCGCTTTCTGCGCTCGCTGGACGGAGGGCAGTTCCAGCGCGCCTTTCTGCATCCGGAGCTGGGCAGGATCACGCTGGAGACGAACCTCCAGCTCTACGCCTGGCACGGCCGTCACCATCTCGCGCACATCACCGGACTGGGCGAGCGGCTGGGCTGGTAGGCGAAGCGGCTCGCCGCGGGCAGGAGCGGTCGTGGAAGCCCGGACGCCATCCGGAATGCCAGAGATGCACGATCGATGAAGGCGGCGGAAGCACCGCCTGGGCAGTATCTTGTTCATGAGAAGCCTCCGTATGCGAAGAGACGGCCCCGAGCCCCCCGGGGGACGCTTCGTCCGCAAACCCCTGCGTGAGAGTCGACGATGAGGGTCTCCGCGCGCTTGCTCGCGGCACTCGCAATCTTCCTGGGGGTCGCTCCGACCCCCGGTCGGGCACAGTCCGCCACTGTGTTCGATCGATTCTCCAAGAGCGTCTACAAGGTCGAGATCCTGGAGCGTCGTTCCTCGACGCCTTCCATCGTGGGCACCGCCTTCGTCGTGGATTCAGCGGGTACCCTGCTCACCAACTACCACGTAGTGAAGAGCCTGGTCTTCAAGCCCAACGACTACCGCATACGGCTCGTCGGCAACGACGGAGCGTCCGTGGACAGCGTGCACGTGGTACGCGTGGACGCCGCCCACGATCTTGCGGTCCTGAGCGCGCGCCTCCGGGATCCCGTGCCCCTCCACCTCGACGACGGCGTCCCGGAGGTCGGGACCTCCGTGTTCTCCCTGGGCTTCCCCCTCAACCTCACCGGCACGGTGGTACAGGGGAGCTTCAACGGGCTCATGCCCCACAGCCTGGAGGGGACGTTCCACTTCACGGGCTCGCTCAACCCCGGCATGAGCGGCGGCCCCACCCTGCTGGCTGACGGGCGGGTCGTGGGGGTGAACGTCGCCACGAGCGGGAACCAGCTGAGCTACCTCGTGCCGGCGGCCCGGGCACGGGAGCTCCTGGCCCAACCGCGGGACAGCAATCCGGACCTGGTGGCGGACGTGCGCTCGTCCCTCGAGGCCGTGCAGGATCGGGTCCGGCAGATGGTGTTCCGGAAAGGCATGGAAGAGACCGACATCGCGGGCTTTCGACTTCCCAAGCCTCCCGGGGATTCCTTCGACTGCTCCGCAAGCCCCGTCGACACCGGGGACCTGGATTACGACGGAGTGATCTATCGTTGTGGCCTCGACGACTGGCTCTGGCTGGACCCCGACGACGCGTCTCCCATTCTCGTCGTCGAGCACGTCGTGATGTCCAGCCACAAGCTCACGCGCCTGCGCTTCGCGACCCTCTACTCGGAGTGGTTCTCCACCGTCTTCGACGGCGAGATCTCGAACTCGGACTGGGCGACGAAATACCGGTGTGAGGCTGGTAACGTGCGGAATGGGCATGGGCTGAAGTTCCGGCTCGTGCAATGCTGGCGACGGAGGCCCGATCTGCCGGGTCTGTACGATCTCTTCGTCCGCACGGCGATCCTGGGCGGGAGCGACGCGGGGGTCGTGAGCACGTACCGCATGAACGGAACGACCCGGGAGAACGGGCTGGCCCTGATCCGTCAGGCGCTGGAGCACACGGGGAGGGTCCGATGATCGTAGCCGAGATTCTCGGCCCCGACGGCGCGATGCTCTCGCGGGTCAAGCTGGACGGCACGTGCGTCGTCGGCTCGGATCGGTCGGGCGGCCTGGTTCTCGTCGACCCCACGGTGGCGCCCCGCCACCTCGAGCTGCTGGAGGGGCCGGGGGAAGGAACCGTGACTCTGCGGCGCCTCGCGGACGACGGAGAGACGCGGGTCGGGAGCCTCATCGTCGGAGCCGAGGCCGAGATCACGTTGCCGGCCACGGTGAGCGTCGGTGCCGTTGCCGTCCGCCTCTCCAGCGCCGCCGCGACGGGGCCGGCAGAGGTGCCCCCTCCGTCGCCGATCCTGTCCAGGCCGGCCACGGCGTGGGGGCTCTGCCTCGTCACCGTGATCCTCGCTGCGACGAAGGCTCTCCTCACTACGGACAAGGCGCACCCCTGGCACGTGGCCTCGGCCACGGGGGTCGCAGTCGTTCTCCTGCTGCCGCTGTGGGCCGGAGGATGGGCCATCGGGAACCGCCTCTTCGGGTACAAGAATCGGTTCCACGCGCACCTCTCCGCGATCTCTATCTGGGTGTTGGTCGCCTCCTGCATCGACCTGGTGACGACGGGCGCCACGGAGATCGTGCACACGGACACGACACGGGTGCTGGGGTCGGGTCTCGACCTGCTCCTCCTCGCGTGGCTCCTCTACCTGCACATCCGCGTGGCGAGCCGGTGGCGGTTCCGCACGAACGCGATCATCGCGGGCGCTGTCGTCTTGGTCTTGGGGAGCTTGACGTTCCTGGCGGCCGATGCCGATACCGATGCCGACGTGCCCGTCAATGCGGCGCTCGGCGCGTTGACGGCTCTGCCCGCGGCCGTGTATGTGACGCGGCCCGCCGATGGAGTGGCGGCCAGCACGGACAAGATCCTCCACGAGCTGAACGGGATGAAGGCGAAGCGATCGGTGAAGCGGGCGCCGGAGGGTCCCTGAGCCATCCCCGGGACGGCCGCCCACGGTCGTCCACCCACGTCACTTCGGCTCCCTTGTGTATACATTGAAGTTCAATGTATACTACCTCTATGTATAATCCCCCAGGAGCCACGGGCCCCCGAGGTCACGCGCCGTGAACATCGGCAAGGACCTCGTCGCAGCGTCCGCGACACCGCTGGTTCTCGCGATCCTCAGCGAGGGTGAGAGCTACGGCTACGCCATCATCAAGCGCGTGGACGACCTCTCGGGCGGCGAGCTGAAGTGGACCGACGGGATGCTCTACCCTGTCCTGCACCGCCTGGAGCGGAACGGCTACGTGAAGGCCACCTGGGGCAAGTCGGAGACGGGCAGGCGACGGAAGTACTACCGGATCACCGACCGGGGCTCGGAGGAGCTCACGCGCCAGCGACGCCAGTGGCAGGTGGTCGACGCGACGCTGCGGGGCACTCCCTTCCACTCGTTCATGATGGCACCACTCGGAGTGTGACGGCCATGACGCACGGAGACGGGCAGATGCTGGAAGAACGGATTGCCGAGTGGCGTTCGTACGTGCGACGCCGGGAGGCCATCGACCCGGCGGACGTCGACGAGCTGGAGGACCATCTCCGGAGCCAGGTCGCCTCGCTGGAGGAGGCGGGGCTCGCCGAGGACGAGGCCTTCCTCATCGCCGTGAAGCGTATCGGTGCTCTGGACACGCTCTCCGACGAGTTCGCCCGGGAGTACTCGGAGCGGCTGTGGAAGAGGCTGGTCGTCGCGCCTGCCGCCGAGGACAGCGGCGAGGGACGCAGGGAGGCGCTGGTGGCTCTGGCCCTGGCGGTGGCGGCGGCGGTGGCCATCAAGATCCCGGCGCTCTTCGGCGTGACCTTCGACACGAACACCGCGCACGCCGGGGGCGCCGCGAACGAGTCGTTCTACATCCGGAACTTCAGCCTCCTCGTGCTCCCCTTCCTGGCGGGCTTCTTCGCGTGGAAGCGGAAGCTGGCACCGAGGGGTCGGTACTGGCTGGCGGCGCCGTTCGTCGCGGCGGCCCTGGTGATGAACCTCATCCCCTTCACCATGGGCGGCTACACCGAGTCCCTGGCGGCCATTCACCTGCCCATCGCCCTGTGGCTGGCCGTGGGCTTCGGATACGCCGCGGGTGCGTGGCACGATCACGACCGGCGCATGAACTACGTGCGCTTCTCCGGCGAGTGGTTCATCTACTACGCCCTCATCGCCCTCGGGGGCGGCGTGCTCATCGGCTTCACCGTGCTGCTCTTCAGCGCCATCGGTCTGAAGGTCGAGCTGCTCGTGAACAACTGGATCCTGCCGTGTGGGATCGCGGGCGCGGTGATCATCGGCGCCTGGCTCGTGGAGGCCAAGCAGAGCGTCATCGAGAACATGGCACCGGTGCTGACCATGCTCTTCACGCCGCTCTTCACGCTCCTCCTGCTGGCGTTCCTCGTCACCATGGTGGCCACCGGGAGCGCCATCGCCGTGGACCGGAAGGTGCTCATCGGCTTCGACCTGCTGCTGGTGCTGGTGGTGGGCCTGATCCTCTACGCCATCTCCGCCCGGGACGATCGGACCGAGCCGCGGTTCTTCGACACCCTCCAGCTCATCCTGGTGGTGTGCGCCCTCCTCGTCGACGCCGTCGCCCTCTGGGCCATCGCCGCCCGCATCTCGGAGTTCGGGTTCAGTCCCAACAAGGTCGCCGCCCTGGGGGAGAACATCATCCTCCTGGTGAACCTGGCGGGGTCCGCGGTGCTCTACGCGCGCTTCGTCGCCGGAAGGGCACCCTTCGCGGCGTTGGAGCGATGGCAGACGGCGTATCTCCCCGTCTACGCGGTGTGGGCGTCGGTGGTGGTGGTGATCTTCCCGTTCGTGTTCCGGTTCCAGTAGGAGAACACACTGCCGACGGACTCCGGCCAGGGACTCCTTCTCGAAGACGGCCGGGGCCCCGGGGTCGGAAGGCCACCAGGTTGTGCCGGCGGCAGGTCGAAGCGAAGCGCTTCGCGGATCCCGCCGCCGGCCGTCCCCGGAGCCGGTCCGGCTCTAGTCTCCGGCCGCCGATCCCGCTCCCTTGTACACCACGCCGCCCTTCATCACGAACTGCACGTGCTCCACCGCGGTGATGTCCTTCAGTGGATTCCCGGGCACCGCCACCACGTCCGCATAGTATCCGGCCTTCAGTCGTCCCACCTCGTTCTGCCACGTCAGGATGCGCGGATCGTTCAGGTAGTCGGCCTGCAGCACGGCCAGCGGCGTCATGCCATACCTCACCATGAGCTCGAGCTCTTCCGCCTGCGTCCCGTGCGGGAACGGCCCCACGTCCGACCCCACCGCCATGGGAATCCCCGCCGCCACCTGCCGTTTGAACTCGTGGATCTTGTATGCCAGCATGGCGTGCTCGCGTGCCGCCGCCGCCGCGTTGGGGGCGTGGTCCGCGAAGTACTGGAAGACCACGAACGTCGGCACCGCGGGAATGTGCTTCTCCTTCATCAGCTCCATCGTCCCGGCGCTGAGCTGCGTCGCATGATCGATGGACGCCACGCGCGCCTCCACGGCGAAGCGCGCCGCCGGCTCCCCCTGGCAGTGCACGCCCACGTTGGTGTCCAGGCGCGCCGCCTCGGCCACGGCCGCCTTCAGCTGTGCCTCCGTGTACTGGTACGGCGTGTGGAAGTCCCAGAACTCCGGATCGCCCGCCTGCTCGCCGATCCCCAGCTGTGCGCAGATCGGGTCGCCCAGGCACGGAGCCGACCCGTGGGGCACCATCTCGTCGTGCCCCGTCTCGTAGATCTTCACGAAGCTCGACCCTTCCTTGTGCTGCTCGCGGATCGTCTCGACGAGCTGCTCGATGTCGTTGGCGTAGTCGGCGTTCCCCAGTACGTGCTGTGCCGGGTTGAAGCCCACGGCGTCCTCATGACCGCCCAGGATCGAGATGGCCATGCCGCTGATGCGCAGCCGAGGCCCTGGGATCAGACCCCTGTCGATGGCGTCGCGCACCGCCGCATCAGCCGGTCCGGCGCCTTCCGTCCCCATGTCCCGCTCGGCCGTGAAGCCAGCCATCAGGTCCGCCTTCGCCGCCAGCGTCGCCTGGATCGTCCGCTGCGGCGCCGATTCGTCCACCGTCTGCATGCCCTCCGAAGGCGGGGCCGGGTGCAAGAAGAGGTGCACGTGCGCGTCGATGAGTCCCGGCATCAGCGTCCTGTCGCCCAGGTCGATCACCCGCGCCCCGGCCGGATGCGGCACGGATGTGCCTGCGGCCTTGATGCGGTCGCCCTCCACCAGCACCTCGCCGGGGCTGACGATCCTGCCCGGCACCACCTCGAAGAGCCGTGCCGCGTGCAGCACGATAGGCTCCGCCTTCACGGCGAAGGCGGAGCCCTCGGCCTGCGCTCGCGCCACCGTCGGGGCAGCACCCAGAATCACCAGAGCCACGGTCAGTAGAGCAGTCTTCTTCATCGATCCCTCCAGACGGCCGCCCGGAACAGGGGCGAGCCGCACCCGATCAGTGCCCGAAGCGATGCGTCAGCCGGAAGTAGCCCGCCGACGAATCTCCGGACCATCGTACGTCGGGCCGGAGACGATGGGCCAGTGGGGTCGCTGGCACCTTCATCCGCCGACCTCCCGCACGGACCGACCGCGACGCCGGGAGACCCGTGGATCCCTGTTGACGCGGCGCTGTAGAAGAGAGAAACTGAATGAACATTCATTCAGTACCCTGCGGTGGGCGACGCTCCTGGTCGGGCCCGCCGCCCCGCCGCAGGGGAGCGCTCTCGGAGGCGGCATGCCCAGGACGGCAGGTGCGAGGAAGACGCGGGGCAAGGAGGCCCGCATCCTCGCCGCCGCCGTCCGCGTGTTCGCCCGCCAGGGCTACCACGGCAGCACCATGGCCACCGTGGCGGCCGAAGCCGGCGTCGCCACCGGCACCATCTACCTGTACTTCGAGCGGAAGCAGGACCTCCTGGTGACGCTCTTCCAGCGCCACTTCAACGAGTACCTCGAGCGCAGCCGCCCGGCCCTGGCAGCCGCCCCCGTCGGCGTCGAGCGCCTGCGGCTCCTGGCCGAGCTGCACCTGGCCTTCTTCGCCGAGGATCGCGCTCTGGCCTCCGTATTCCAGATCCACATCCGCGAGCCGGATCCCGTGGTGGCCGAGGGCATCCGCCCCAGCATGGCCGCGTACTTCGATCTCATCGGCGAGGTCATCGGGAAGGGAGTGGAGGCCGGGGCCTTCGCCTCCGACCTGGACGTGCGGCTGGCCCGCCAGGTCTTCTTCGGCGCGCTGGACGAGACCGTCACCGGATGGCTGCGCTCCAAGCGCACCTTCGCACTCATGTCTGCGCTGGACCCCGTGGTGGGAATCCTCGCCCGGGGCTTCGGCGCACCTTCAACCGGAGAGCCGTCGTGAAGGACAGTGACTCCCTCGCACCCGATCGCATCGGCCGTGCCGCCGTGCTGGGCGCCGGCGTCATGGGCGCCGCCATCGCGGCCCACCTGGCCAACGTGGGCATTCCCACGCTGCTGTTGGACATCCCCCCCGCCGAGGGCGACGACAGGGACGCGCTGGTGCGCGCCGGTCTGGAGCGGGCGCGCAAGAGCAAGCCGGCGTCGTTCTCCTCGTCCCGCGCCCCCGCCCTGGTGGAGGTGGGGAACTTCGACGACGACCTGGACCGGCTGGCCGACTGCGACTGGATCGTCGAGGCCGTGGTGGAGAGCCTGGACATCAAGCGGTCGCTCTTCGAGAGGATCGCCCCTCATGTGGCGCCCCACGCGCTGCTGACGTCCAACACGTCGGGGCTGTCGGCGGCGGCCCTCTCCGCGACCCTCCCGGAGGCGCTCCGCCCCCGCTTCATGGTGACCCACTTCTTCAACCCGCCGCGCTACCTGAAGCTGCTGGAGCTGGTGCGGGGGCCGGACACCGACGACGCGGTGGTGGACTTCTTCGTCGAGTTCGGGGACCGGGTCCTGGGCAAGGGCGTCGTCCACGCCAAGGACACCCCGAACTTCATCGCCAACCGCGTGGGGTGCTTCGGCATCTTCCACGTCCTGCAGGTCATGCTGGACGAGGGCTACACCGTGGCGGAGGTGGACAAGCTTACGGGCAGGGCCGTCGGCCGGCCGGGGAGCGCCACCTTCCGCACCGCCGACCTGGTGGGGCTGGACACGCTCGCCCACGTGGCGGGCAACCTGTACGAGGGCCTGGAGCACGATCCCCACCGGGACCTCTTCGACCCGCCGGACTTCATGAAGAAGCTGGTGGCCGACGGGCGCCTGGGGGAGAAGAGCGGCGCCGGCTTCTACAAGAAGGTCAAGGGCGCGGACGGCAAGAGCGAGATCCTCATGGTGGACCCCGAGACGCTGGAGTACGTGCCCCAGGGCAAGGTCTCCTTCGGGGCCCTGGACATGGCGAGGAACGTGGAGGACCTCCGGGAGCGCATCCACGGGCTGGTACGGGCCAAGGACCGGGCCGGCGCCTTCCTGTGGAAGACGTTCTCCGCGTCGCTCCGCTACGCCGCGGCGTGCATCCCCGAGATCTCCGACGACGTGGTGAACGTGGACCGCGCCATGCGCTGGGGCTTCGGCTGGGAGCTGGGTCCCTTCGAGCTCTGGGACGCCATGGGGTTCCGCTGGGCGTGCGAGCGCATGACGGAGGAGGGTCAGGAGCTGCCGCCTCTCGCCAGGGCGCTCTACGATGCCGGATCCGGGGGCTTCTACCGGGAGGAGGGAGGCGAGCACTCGTTCTTCACGGGCGCGGGAGTGGCGGGGATCGCCGCCCCGGACACGGCCGACGGCTTCGCCCCGGTACCCACCCTGCCCGAGTACCTCGTTCTCGCCGACCTGAAGGCGGCCGGGAACGTCATCCTCGAGAATCCCGACGCCTCGCTGGTGGACCTTGGCGACGGCGTGGCGTGCCTGGAGTTCCACACCAAGATGAACACGGTGGGCCCGGGCATCGTCGACATGATGGAGCGCGCCCTGGACGAGGTGGAGGCGCGCTGGAAGGGGCTGGTCATCGGAAACGACGCGCCGCAGTTCAGCGCGGGGGCCAACCTCCTCCTGATCCTCAACGAGCTCGACGACGACAACGCCGAGGACGTGGAGTGGACGGTCGAGCGCTTCCAGAGGGTCAACATGCGCCTGCGGGGGAGCAGCCGGCCGGTGGTGGCCGCCCCCGGCGGCCTCACCCTGGGCGGCGGGTGCGAGATGGTCATGAGCTCCGACGCCGTGGTGGCGTCGCTGGAGACGTACATCGGCCTCGTGGAGGTGGGCGCAGGGGTCGTGCCCGCGGGGGGCGGGTGCAAGGAGCTGGTGAAGCGGGCCGACGAGGCCGCGCCCACCCTGCCGGGCACGGACCTCTTCCCGTACGTGCGCAAGATCTTCGAGACCGTGGGGATGGGGAAGGTGGCCACCAGCGCCCACGAGGCCCAGGAGATGGGCTTCCTCCGCACCACCGACCGCGTGGTGGCCAACCGGGACCGGCTCCTCCACGACGCCAAGATGCAGGTTCTGGCCATGGCCGAGGCGGGGTACCGCCCGCCGTTGCCGCGCACCGACATCCGGGTGGCGGGAGAGCCGGGCCTCGCGGCGCTCCGGGTCGGCCTCGATCAGATGGAGCGCGCGGGCTACATCAGCGCCTACGACAAGGTGGTGGGCGATGCCCTGGCGTGGGTGCTGTGCGGAGGCGAGGTGAGCGCTTCGTCCCGGGTCTCCGAGGAGTATCTCCTGGAGTTGGAGAAGGAGGCGTTCATGCGCCTCTGCTCGGAGACGAAGACGCTGGAGCGCATGGAGTACATCCTGAAGACCGGCAAGCCGCTGAGGAACTAAGGGAGCAGAGGAACGTCATCATGAGCAAGAAGAACGAGCCGGTCATCGTCAGTGCCGTGCGCACCGCGGTGGGCAAGGCCTTCAAGGGCACGCTCCGGGAGACCCGTCCCGACGACCTGGCCGCCGCGTGCCTCGTCGGCGCCATGGACCGGGCCGGCGGCTTCGACCCGGCCGCCCTGGACGACATCATCCTGGGGTGTGCCATGCCCGAGGGACCTCAGGGCCTGAACGTGGCGCGCCTGGCGCAGTTCCGCGCCGGCATCCCATACCAGGTGCCGGCCATGACCCTGAACCGCTTCTGCTCCAGCGGGCTGCAGTCCATCGCCATGGCGGCGGACCGCATCGCCACGGGGCAGGCCTCGGTGATCCTGGCCGGGGGCACCGAATCCATGAGCATGGTGCCCATGACGGGCGAGCGTTTCGTGCCCAACCCCACCCTCGTGCGGGACATGCCCGAGGCGTACATCTCCATGGGCCTCACCGCCGAGGAGGTGGCGTCGCGCTTCACGGTGTCCAGGGAGGACCAGGACGCCTTCGCCCTGGAGAGCCACCGACGGGCGGCGGCGGCGGTGGATGGGGGTCTCTTCGAGGACGAGATCGTCCCCGTGGAGGTCACCGCCAAGAGCCCCGGTCCCCGGGGGCGGAGCGTGGTGCGGACCTCGACCTTCGACACCGATGAGGGTCCCCGCCGCGACACTACCGCCGAGGCGCTGGCCAAGCTGAAGCCGGCCTTCAAGATGGGCGGCACCGTGACGGCGGGGAACGCATCCCAGACGTCCGACGGTGCCGCGGCGGCCCTGGTCATGAGTCGGGCGCGGGCCGAGGAGCTGGGCCTGGAGGTCCTGGCGGTGCTGCGGGGCTTCCAGGTGGCCGGCGTGCCGCCGGACGTCATGGGCATCGGCCCGGTGGAGGCCATCCCCAAGCTGCTGAAGCACGTGGGCGTGAAGCAGGACGACGTGGAGCTCTTCGAGTTGAACGAGGCCTTCGCGTCCCAGGCCGTCTACTGCATCCGGGAGCTTGGCCTGGACCCGGAGAAGGTGAACGTCCACGGCGGCGCCATCGCCCTGGGCCACCCCCTGGGTGCCACCGGGGCCAAGCTCACCGCCACCCTGCTGCACGAGATGCGCCGCCGCGACGCGCGCTACGGCGTGGTGTCCATGTGCATCGGCGGTGGCATGGGCGCCGCGGCGCTCTTCGAACGCCCCTGAGGCCGACCCGGGACGGGTTCGGAAATCCAGTGCAGGCTGCCGGATTTCCGAGCCGTCCCGATGACAGAACGAACAGATACCGACACACGACGCGCCGGAGCGCATCATGATCACGACCACGACCTCCGCAACCCCGTCCGCACCTCCCGCCTCGGCGAAATCCGTCCGCAGCGGGGCATTCCTGCTGGGTCCCAGCGACCCCGCCGACGTCTTCGTCCCCGAGCAGTTCGACGAGGAATCCCGCATGCTGGCGAGGAGCGTCGAGGACTTCGTCAACGAGAAGGTGCTGCCCCACTGGGAGGCCATCGACGCCCAGGAGAAGGGGCTGCTGGAGGGGCTGGTCCGGGAGACCGGCGAGCTGGGGGTCTTCGCCGTGGACGTGCCCGAGGCGCTGGGCGGGCTGGGGGCGGCCAAGCCCACGGCCATCCTCATCGCCGAGAAGATCGGGTTGGGAGGGTCGTACGCTCCCGCCGTCCTGGTGCAGACCGGCATCGGCGGTCTGCCCATCATCTACTTCGGCACCGACGAGCAGCGCTCGCGGTACGTGGAGAAGATCCTCACCGGCGAGATCATCACGGCGTACGGCCTCACCGAAGCCGGGAGCGGGTCCGACGCGTTGGGCGCCCGCACCACCGCTACCTGGGACGCCGGGCGCGGCGTCTACCTCCTCAACGGCTCCAAGCAGTTCATCACCAACGCCGGTTTCGCCGACCTCTTCATCGTCTTCGCCAAGGTGGACGGCGAGCAATTCACCGCGTTCATCGTGGAGCGGGGCGCCGACGGCTTCACCGTGGGGCCCGAGGAGAAGAAGCTCGGCCTCAAGGGCTCCTCCACGTGCGGCCTGTCCTTCGACGACACGCCCGTGCCGGCGGCCAACGTCCTGGGAGAGATCGGCAAGGGGCACAAGATCGCCTTCAACGTGCTGAACATCGGGCGGCTCAAGCTGAGCCCGGCGGTCCTCGGGGGCGCGAAGATGTCGCTCCGGGACGGTGCCCGTTACGCCCTGGAGCGCCACCAGTTCGGCAAGCCGTTGGCGGCGTTCCCCCTCATCCAGCAGAAGCTCGCGGCGGCGTGCTCCCGCATCTACTGCCAGGAGGCCAACGTCTACCGCACGGCCCACGACATAGATCGCTTCATCGAGGCCTCGGACCTCGAAGACAAGGCGGCGGCCACGGTGGCGGCGCTGAAGGAGCTGAGCGTGGAGTGCTCCATGAACAAGGTCTACGGGAGCGAGGCCGTGGACTTCGTCGCGGACGAGATGCTCCAGGTGTACGGCGGGTACGGCTTCATCGCCGAGTACCCCGCCGAGCGGCACTACCGGGACGCCCGCATCAACCGCATCTGGGAGGGCACCTCCGAGATCAACCGGATGATCATCACCGGCACCCTGCTGGAGCGCACCATGAAAGGCGAGCTGCCCCTCATGGCCGTCATCAAGCAGGTCACCGACGAGCTCATGAGCCGGACCAGCCGGGACGTACCCGATGGCCCCTTCGGCCCGGAGCTGGCGGTGGTGGAGCTGGCCCGGAAGCAGACCATCTTCGCCGCGGGCGTGGCGGCGCAGAAGCACATGCAGGGGCTGCAGGAGGAGCAGGAGGTGCTGTCCTGGCTCGCCGACATGATCATCCAGACGTACACCATGGAGAGCGCCGTCCTGCGCGCCGCGAACTCCGAGGCGTACGTGGACGAGAAAGGCGTCGCGGCACGGAGGGCGGCGGCTCGCCTGGCCATCGAGTCGGGGATGCCCGTGGTGGAGGCGTCGGGCAAGGACGTCCTCGCCGCCAGCGCCCGGGGCGAGGAGCTCCGCAGCATGCTGTCGATGTACCGGAAGCTCACCCGCCGGGAGCCCTTCGACGTGCGCGCCGAGGGACGGCTCCTGGCCCGGGCGGTGCTGGACGCGGAGGGGTATCCCTTCGGGGTGGTGTGAGGGAGGGCGTACCTCGAGCCGTCGCGCGTCGCAACGGATCCAGATCCACGCACCAACGACAGGCCCGCCCGCCGGCGACGTGCCGACGGGCGGGCCATGTTTGCCGCTGGGGGGGATTCCGCTCGAGGCTGTGCTACGGTGTCGAGAGCGCGGCCGAGGTCATGACCAGATTGAACTGACTGTCCTGGCCGGAGGATGGGGTCACCTGGATGGGCAGGGCCGGGTCGACGGTGAAGGTCAGCCCGGTGGGGCCCGCGACCCGAAGCGTCCAGGTCGTACCCGGCATCAGGTACGGGAAGCTGGCCGTGAACACCCCGTTCACGGAGGTGAAGGCAGCCTGCTTCGTGTTGCCCTGACCGTCGTCCAGCGTGGCGTTGAAGTCGCTCAGCTGGACCTGCGTGCCGTTGATCTGTGGCAGCGTGACGCTGTCGGCCAGCGAGAGGGTCACCGTCGTGCTCGCGGTCAGCTGCATGTCGGCACCACGGATGACCGGATTCATCACCCATCCACCGGACCCGCCCGCAACCTGTCCGAAGCTCTGGGCAACGTCGAAGTCCACGAGAATGACCTTCTGCGCGCCGTTGACGCTGACCGTTCCGCCGTCGAACGTCACCTTGAGACCCGACGCACCGTAGCTCGGCATCTGAAGCGTTCCGTCGGCCGTCGTGTCCACCGGCATGTGATCGTAGTTCGGAGTGGCGTAGACGGACCTCGACCCGTCACTGTTCTCGACCTCGACGTACCCGCCACCGATCACGAACCGCAGCTGCGCGTAGTTGCCGCTGGGAACCTCGACGTTGTCGACGAGGCTCGAGACGTCGTTGGCAAGGGTGAGCAGATCCGTGGTCACCGGGGTCTGGCTGAGCCAGACGCGACCGGAGGTCGTGTCGCTGTTCTCACCCTGGAGATAGATGCTGTCGATGGTCACCACGGCCGATGCGAAATCTCCCGGCGCGTCGGTCAGCATGACCTTCAGGGCCGTGGTCCCATTCGGTGCCGTGGTTTTCCCACAGGCCGCCAGCAGCGGAATGACCGCCGCCACGATCATGGACTTCTTGAACATGTGTGACTACCCCCCGTCGGCTGGGTCCGAAAGGCGCCACTTTCGCCTTGTCGGACCCAAAGGAACGTCGGCCGCCCACTGCCAGCGGGGCGGCCAAGATCATCCATAACACCAGCCGGGGGCCCGTCTGGTCACATGCTGAAACGCGATCCTCCGCACGATTGCCGTTGCGGGGAGCGTCCATCTGGAGGTCGCGAGGATGAGCCGGGGCTGACGCACGGTCTGCCGCTCTGAAACCTGCTCCGGCCGCCCAGGAAGCTCGTCCTGGTGAAGGACGGGGGACACCTCCCGCCCGCCGACGAGCGGGTTCCCGCCATCGACCATTTCCTGGACCGGGTGTTCGGGCCCGTGGGCTCGAGGGGCTCGGGGTCCTGATCCTCCTCGACCTCCCGGGCCGGCCCCTCGTGTACTCCGGGTCCTCCGAGGGACGGTCCAGGGCGGAGCAGCGTCAGCGCATGCAGCCCGGCCCGCCGCCGTCGACCACCAGCACCTGGCCGGTGACGGACTCGGCACGGCAGAAGGCTACCACCTGCGCCGCGATGTCCGCGATGCTGGCTGTCCGTCCCAGCACGACCTGCTCCCGCACCGCATCCACCACCTCGGGCGGCAGACGCTTCGCCATGCGGGTGCCTTCGATCAATCCGGGCGCCACGCAGTTGACGGTCACGTCCGGCGCGAGGGCGACCGCCAGACACCGCGTGAGGTGGATCAGCCCCGCCTTGCTCGCCGAGTACGCGATGCTGCTGCTCATGGGATACAGCCCGCCGATGGAGGCGATGTTCACGATGCGCCCGCACCCGTGCGCGCGCAGGTGAGGCGCGAGCGCCCGGGACAACAGGAACGGACCGCGCAGATTGGTCTCCAGCACCCGGTCCCACACGTCGGCGGTGAGCGCGTCGAGGTCCTCGAATGGAATGCCGATGTTCCACGCCGCATTGTTCACGAGGATGTCGACTCGCCCGAATCCCTCGACGACCTGTCGGGCTGCCGCATCGATGGCTGCGGGGTCGCGTTGGTCGATCTGCACCGCCACGGCTCGTTTCCCCAGCGCCTGGACGGCATCGGCCGTCCTCATGGCCCCGTCCGCGTTGCCGACATATGAGAGGGCGACGTCGGCTCCTGCAGAGGCCAACGACCGACTGACCGCGGCGCCGACATCTCCAGAACCACCAGTGACGAACGCGACCATACCCGCGAGATCCATGGCAATCCTCGGATGCTGTTGTAGGTGCAATGCTGCCGCGTGCGGACATTGCAGCGACGGGCACTCATGTGTCTGCAACGCGAGTCGGGGCCGCGCGCCGGCGGACGAAGCAGTGCCCGAAGACTCCCGCAAAGTGGTACTGGCGAGCGACGTCCCCCCGACGAAAGTAACGGTCAACACTACACGCCCATGAAGGTCCAGGGCGGTCACCAGTGGGCCATGGTGGGCGCGGGCGACCTGATCACGTGCGCGTTGACGAGGGCGGGCGAAGCATACTGCTGGGGCCGGGACCTCGCCGGCCGATTGGGGACGGGCCAGGGTGACGTCGGGGATGTCAGCACCCCGACGCCCGTCACCGGGGGCCACACGTTCGTGGGAATCACCGCGGGCGCATACGCGGTCTGCGGTTGGTCCTCCGGACGACCGATCCACTGAGGCCCTCGTGGAGCAGGTCTTCCTGCGCCTCCACACGGCGCATGCATGATCGGCCCGGATCCGTTCCGCTCCGTCGCTTCCAATAGCTTCGGATCGTATGCCTCACCGCCGAACCGATTGGCCGAGGTGGACGTGGGGATGGTGACCCTCGAGTCGGGATCGAAACGCGGGCCTCGAGTGGGGCGCCCACCCCCGGGTTACTGCGCCACCCGCCCCAACCCCCAAGCCGCCGCTTCTGCGACCGCCTCGTCCTCGTCCGACAGCGCCGCCACCAGCTCACCGACGGCCTCCGGGTCGGGCGTATCACTCTCCGCCAGCCAGTTCCCGATTGCGATCGCCACATTCCGTCGCAGCCCCGAGTACCCCGCCCGTCGCGTGGCCGACCCCCTGGTGTACGCGTCCCACTCGTCCTCGGACATGCGCATGAGGTCGACCAAGGCAGGGCCGTCGGTCGTGGGGATCGTGGCCTCGGTGGGCCCGTCGTCGGGATCATCCGGATCCCGATCCCACTCCGCCTCCCAGGCGGGGCGAGGGGCGTAATCCGGCTCCTGGGAGGGCCGGGAGAATTTATGGGTATACGGACACACCTCCTGGCAGATGTCGCACCCGAACACACGGTTCCCCATGGGCGACCGCAGCTCCTCCGGAATCGCCCCCCGGTGCTCGATGGTCAGGTACGAGATGCAGCGCGTGGCGTCCATCACCGGCGCGCCGTGCTCGTCGCGGCCCAGGAGCGCGCCGGTGGGGCACGCGTCCAGACACGCCCGGCACGATCCGCAGTGGTCCGCCTTGAAGGCCGCGTCGGGTGGAAGCTCCACGTCCACCAGGAGCACGCCCAGGAAGAAGTACGAACCCCGCCGGGGATGGATGAGCATGGTGTTCTTGCCGAACCACCCCAGTCCGGCCCGTTGGGCCAGCTCCCGCTCGAGGATGGGCCCGGTGTCCACGTAGGCGCGGAACCCGACGCCTCGGGCCACCTGCCCATCCAACCATCGCGCCAGTGCGACGAGCTTCTTCTTGAGCGTCTTGTGATAGTCGCGTCCCCGCGCATACCGAGCGATCACTCCCCGGGAAGGGTCGTCGGGCACCCCGGGCGGATCGCCCTGGGCGTACTCGTCGGCGACGACCACGACGGAGCGAACCGTCTCCATGGTGCGGTGGAGATCGCCGCGCCGGGCCACCGCGTTCTCGCGCGCCAGGTACGCCATGCCGCCGTGATACCCCCGTGCCAGCCATCGCCCGAGATGTGCGACGTGGTCGCTGGCCTCCGGCGTCGTGACCCCCACCATCGCCAGGCCCAGCGCCGCTCCCCGCTCGCGCAGGGCGGCCACGAGGGAGGAACCGGCCACGCTCGACACGCCGCGTCGCCTCACTCCCCGGGGGCCGGATCGTCCAGGACGTAGGCCCTGCCCTTCCACTCCACACGCCTTCCCCAGAGCCACGACCTGAACAGGATGAACAACCCCACCCCGGCACCCAGGGGATAGAGGAGACCGTACCACGGGGGGCCTCCCATGCGACGGATGAACGCCGCCCAGCACACGACGCTCACGACTACGGCCACCGCGGACCACAGTGTCAGTCCCCTCCCGCCGTCCCCGGCCAGCGACACGGCCAGGAGCACCGGCGGCGCGATCCAGAGTCCCGCCCCCACCACGGCGGCGGCTGGCGCGATGAGGGGCCGGAGCCAGGGCGCCACGGTCCGGCGAGCGCCCACCAGCAGGTTCTTCGACCACCCGTCCACTACCTGGCGGAGCGACCGGTACATGCGCGTCGACAGCTCACCCTCGGCCATGCGCACCGAGAGGCGGTGTCCCCGCCGGACGAGGAGCTGTGCCAGCACGAGATCCTCGACGACCTCACCCCGCACCGCCCCGTGTCCGCCCAGGGCCTGGTACGTGTCACGCCGGAAGAGGAGGAACTGGCCGTTGGCGATGGCGTCGCGCCAACGCCCCCGCCGCAGAGCCCCCTCGATGTCGAAGAAGCGCATGATCAGGACCATGAACAGCTGCGGCTGCACGAGCCGCTCCCAGAACGACTCCATGAGCTGGCGGCCGGCGACGGTCACCACCTCCGCACCGTCTTCCTCCAGCGCCGCCACCGCCCGGCCCAGAAGGTCGGGCCCATGGATGGTGTCGGCGTCGGTGAACAGGAGCAGATCGCCTCCCGCCGCCTGCGCTCCCTGGGCGCACGCCCACGGCTTGCCCAGCCAGCCGTCCGGCAACGGCAACCCGTCGACGACCGTCACGCGCCGCGCCGCGCCCCGCTCCATCGCCCTGGCTATGTCGCCCGTCCCGTCCTCGCTGCCGTCGTCCACCACCACCACCTCGAACGCCGGATACCGGGAAGCGGTGAGCGACGACAAGCACGTGCCGATGTTGTGGGCCTCGTTGCGCGCGGGCACCACCACGCTCACGAAGGGCATCGCCGCGGTCCCCTCCCCACCCAGTCCCCGGGGGGGCCGCACCCGCAGGACCAGGAACGCGAGGAGAGCCAGCCACGGCAGCGTCAGCAGGAGCCAGGGGAACATGAGCGAAGGAGCAGGGGACAATGCGGGCCTCGGCCCGGCAACTATCGGAAGATAGGGGGGTCTTTCAAGCTCGGCCTCACGGCCCTAATCTGCCTCGTCATGGAAAAGGATCCTTCTCCCACATCCGAGTCCGCGGACAGCGACCGCCACGCCTTGAACGACGTTCGGGCCTCGCTGGACTCGGACTTCGAGATCGTGCGGCCGCTGGGACACGGCGCGATGGCCACCGTGTACCTGGCCAAGGACCGGGCCCTCGGAGTCCTCGTGGCGGTGAAGGTCCTGCGCCCGGGAAAGGCGGCCGACGAGACCGCCCGACGCCGCTTCGAGCGGGAGGCCCGAGCCGCGGCTTCCCTGGCCGACCACCCGTACACCGTGGCCGTCACACGCTTCGGCCGGCTCACGGACCAGACGCCCTATCTGGTCATGCAATATGTGAAGGGGCGGACGATGGAGGAGCGCCTCAAGGCGGAAGGGCGCCTCTCCGTGCCCGAGGCAGTCACCGTCTTGAGCCAGGTGGCGTCCGCTCTGGCCCTGGCCCACTCCAAGGGTATCGTGCACCGCGACGTCCGGGCGGGGAACGTGCTCTGGGACGAGGAGAAGGGCTGCGCGCGCCTCACCGACTTCGGAATCGCCGCGGTCATCGATCCCACGGGACCCGAGACCACCCGCCTGACCAAGACGGGCCAGCTTCTCGGGGATCCGCACTACCTGAGCCCCGAGCAGCTCATGGACGGCCAGGCCACCGAGCTGACGGACGTGTACCTCTTCGGGGTGTTGGGCTACGAGCTCCTGTCCGGAGAGGGGCCGTACGAGGCCCGAACCGCCACCGAGTGGATCAAGGCCCACCTTCAGCAGGAGCCCCGGGATCTCCGGGAGCTTCGCCCGGACGTGCCCCCGCGCGTAGCCGACCTTCTGCGTCGCTGCCTCGCCCGCGAGCCTATGCATCGGCCCTCGGCCAAGGACGCGGCGCGCGCGCTCCAAGCCGAAGCGAGCCCGTCCGGCGCGGGCACCGCCGCTGTCGAAGAAGGCAGCACCGACCTGACCAAGCTCCTGCAGAAGCGCGTGCCGCAGGTCGTCCTCATCACCGTAGGCGCCGGCTACGGCCTCATCGAGCTCGTGTCCAATCTCGGGAACCTGCTGCCGCCCAAGAGCGAGCTCCTCAGCGTGATCCTCGTGGTGGCGGCGGTGGCGGCCTCGGCGGTCATCGCGTGGTTCCACGGCGAGCGGGGACACCAGCGCGCGCCGTCCGTCGAGTACGTTCTGCTGGGTCTCATCGGCGCCGCCTGGCTCGTCGGCAGCGTCTTCGCGGTGCTTCATTGAGCAGAAGGAGCTTTCGCTCGAGGCGCGGCCCTGCAGCTCGCCAGGCTCCACGGGGGCCAACTCGCCCTGGTGATCTGCGACATGGTCATGCCCCACGTGGACGGGCCGACCCTGCTGAAGACGCTCCGGCACGAAGGGCATGCGGTCCCCTTCGTGTTCACCAGCGGCTACGCCGAGGGCTCTTCAAGGGAGGGCGCGGTTCCGGGAAGGTGCCGGTTCCTCCCCAAGCCCTGGACCATCGACGGGCTCGTCACCACCGTCTGGCAGGTGCTCCACTGCGACGCGGAGGCCGGCCGGGGCAGGAAGGCCTGAGGGGCGCTCTGGCGACGGGCGTCGGCGCGGCCTATCGTCGGGCCCACCGTCCACCCTCCGAGGACCCATCGTGCCCGCCGCCCCACACACCGAGCCCGGCGCCATCCCCGCTCGGGAGCTCGCCGCTCTCCGCGCGGAGTTCCCGATCCTCGCACGCAAGACGTACCTGAACTCGTGCTCGTTGGGCGCGCTGTCGCGCCGCTCCGAAGCCTACCTCGACGACTTCCGCAGGCTGTGGCACGACATGGGAGCTTCGGCCTGGTACCACCACTGGCTGGGGAGGGTGGAGGAGCTCCGCACCCGTGTCGCCGGCTTCTGGGGATCCGACTCGGCGGAGGTCGCGCTCCTGCCCTCGACGTCGGCGGCGCTGTCGGTGATCGCGGAGAGCGTTCCGCACAAGCGTCGCTCCAGGGTCGTCTGCACCGAGCTCGACTTCCCCACCCTGATCTACCAGTGGGTGGTGAAGCCCGAAGTCGAGGTGGTCGTGCTCGAGAGCCGCGACGGCGTATCCATCGATGTAGAACAGTTCGTGGAGGCGGTGGACGAGCGCACGCTCTTCGTCGCCACCAGCCACGTGTTCTTCTCCACCGGCGCGGTGCAGGACGTGTCCGCCCTGGCGGAGGTGGCCCACGATGCCGGCGCGTACTGCCTCATCGACGGGTACCAGGGTCTGGGGCAGGTACCGCTGGACCTCTCCGCCACCACCGTGGACTTCTATACCGGCGGCCCCCTCAAGTGGCTGTGCGGCGGGCCCGGCCTGGCGTACCTCTACGTCCGGCACGACCTCATCGACGACCTCGCGCCCCGCATCACGAGCTGGTTCGCCACCGAGGGGCAGTTCGACTTCGACCCCCGGGGCTTCCGGTTCCGTGCCGATGCCCGCCGGTTCGAGATGGGTACGCCGGCACTGCCCACCGTGCACACGGCCCTGGGAGGCCAGGAGATCGTGGACGAGGTGGGCCTGGACGCCGTGGTGGCGCGCAATCGCCATCTCACGCGTCACCTGGTGACCCGCTGCCGGGAGGCCGGCTTCGATCTGCGACTCCCGCCGCCGGACCGACGCTCCGCCATCGTCATGATCCGACACCCCGACCCGGCGGGCGCCGTCCGGCATCTGGCGGAGCACGACGTCATCGTCGACCAGCGGCCGGGCTTCGTGCGCGTAAGTCCACACTTCTACAACACCGAGGAGGAGATCGACAGGTGTGTAGGGTTGTTGGCACACATGCCATGATCGGGGTGGTGTCACCGTAGGGAGCGGTTCGGCCCGGGTGGAGAAGCGAGCGTCGGGGCATCGATATCGAGGACGACGTTACAGTCGTCGGCATCCCGAGGTGCGCTCCCTACACCGAAACCTGGCGGGTCTTCTCGTGTAGGTGGCGGTGGCCGCGATGCCACCGTCATCGACGCGAGTAACCTGTTGCTCCGCGTTTGAACACGAGCCTCGCATCCCGTCGAGGTGTCTTCGTTCGGTGGCGGAGCGAGCAGATCTTTGGCGACGAAATGGACTGGCATTCCGCGCTGCACGCGCTGCGTGAGCGTCCCTTCGTCATCGACGAGAGCAACATCCATCTCGAGTGCCGGCCGGGTGCCGGGGACCACTCGCGAAAGGAATCGAACAGATGCGAATCGGCATGATCGGCATGGGCCGGATGGGAGCGAACATGGTGCGCCGGCTGCTCTCCGCCGGCCACGAATGTGTTGTGTACGACACGTCCGCGGACGCTGTCGACTCCCTTGTGAAGGAGGGCGCGACCGGGGCGCGTTCACTCTCCGATCTCGTGACGAAGCTCCCGTCGCCGCGCGCGGTATGGTTGATGGTGCCGGCCGCCGTCGTGGAGAAGGTGATCGATGGCCTCGTCGGCGAGCTGCACGAGGGCGACACCATCATCGAGGGGGGCAATTCGTATTACCGCGATGATCTCGTCCGCTCGCAGGCGCTGACCGAGCAGGGCATCCATTACGTCGACGCGGGCGTGTCGGGGGGCGTCTGGGGCCTCGAGCGCGGCTACTGCCTCATGATCGGCGGTCCCGATGAGGCGGTGGAGCGGCTCGGGCCGATCTTCGAGGCCCTGGCACCGGGTGTCGAGGGGGCCGAGCGCACCGAAGGCCGCACCGGCGAGCCTTCACCCGCGGAGAAGGGCTACCTGCACTGCGGTCCGTCGGGGGCCGGCCACTTCGTGAAGATGGTGCACAACGGGATCGAGTACGGTCTCATGGCGGCCTACGCGGAGGGGCTCAACGTCCTGCGTCATGCCAACGTCGGCAAGCGAGAGCAACAGGTGGATGCCGAGACGGCTCCCATGCGCGACCCGGAGTGCTACCGCTACGACCTGGACCTTTCGGCAATCACCGAAGTGTGGCGCCGCGGCAGCGTGATCCAGTCATGGCTGCTGGACCTGACCGCCCACGCCATGCTGCAGGACCCGGAGCTGTCCGCGTTCTCGGGCAGGGTCTCGGATTCCGGAGAAGGCCGGTGGACATTGCACGCCGCCGTCGACGAGGGCGTGCCTGCACCCGTGTTGAGCATCGCGCTCGCCGAGCGGTTCGCATCGCGCGAGCAGGAGCAGTTCGCGCACAAGGTCATGTCGGCGATGCGGCACGAGTTCGGCGGCCACGCGGAAAAGAAGTCATGAGCCCTGGCGGAGCCGATGCCTTCGTGTTCTTCGGGGCGACCGGAGACCTGGCTCACAAGAAGGTCTTTCCGGCACTGTACCGGCTGGTGAGATCCGGGCGCCTCTCAGTGCCGATCATCGGCGTCGCCAAGTCCGGCTGGGACGAGCAGCAGCTCCGGGAGCGTGCCCGTGACAGCGTGCAGAAGGCCGAAGCGAAGGTGGACCGGGCCACCTTCGACAAGCTCGCCTCCCTGCTGTCGTACATCGACGGCGACTACACCGACATCGCGACGTTCGAGACCCTGCGCAGCACCCTCGGTCCCGCCCAGCGACCGCTGTACTACATGGCGATCCCGCCTTCGCTGTTCGACGACGTGGTACAGGCCCTCGAGCGCACGGGCTGCACGCAGGGAGGGCGGCTCGTGATCGAGAAGCCCTTCGGCCGTGACCTCGATTCCGCGCGGGAGCTCAACCGGATCATCCTGGGTGCGTTTCCCGAGGAGTCGGTCTACCGGATCGACCACTTTCTCGGCAAGGAGCCGGTGGAGAACCTCAGCTACTTCCGCTTCGCCAACGGCATCTTCGAGCCGCTCTGGCACCGGCACTTCATCGAGAGCGTGCAGATCACGATGGCCGAGTCCTTCGGCGTACAGGGGAGGGGCGCCTTCTACGATCAGACCGGCGCCATCCGGGACGTGCTCCAGAACCATCTGCTGCAAGTCGTGGCGACGCTGGCGATGGACTCGCCCTCGCACGGCGAGTCCCTGCGTGAGGAGCGGGCCCGCGTGATTCGGGCCATGAGGCCCCTGGAGTGCGACAACGTGGTCCGCGGCCAGTTCCGCGGATACCGGGACGAGCCCGGGGTGGCCGCCGACTCGGGTGTGGAGACGTACTGCGCCGTGAGGCTGCTCATCGACTCCGATCGTTGGGCCGGAGTGCCGTTCTTCATCCGTGCGGGCAAGCGCCTGCCGGTAACGGCGACCGAGGCGCGCGTCACCTTCAAGCGGCCGCCCCGTGCGGCACTCGGAGACGACGTGCCGGCCGGAGCGACGTACCTGCGCTGCAGGCTGGGCCCGGATGTCGCCATCGCGCTCGGGCTGCGCACCAAGCGGCCGGGCGAGGAGATGGCGGGCCAGGCGGTGGAGCTGGTGGCCCACAGCGACGGACGCAGGGACATGACCCCGTACGAGCGGCTGCTCGGCGACGCCATCGAGGGCCGCAGCGAGCTGTTCGCCCTTCAACAGGGCGTCGAAGCCGAGTGGAGCGTCGTGGAGGGTGTCGTCGCCGAGCCGCCGAAGCTGCACGAGTACGAGCCCGGCTCGTGGGGTCCGAAGGAAGCCGACCGCCTCACGGACGACTTCGGTCCGTGGTACGACCCGCAAGCCGACGACGACGGGAGGGACGCATGAACCGGAAAGACCTCGACCGTCTGTGCGTCGACACCATTCGATTTCTCGCGGTGGACACGATCCAGAAGGCCGATTCCGGGCATCCCGGGCTGCCGCTGGATGCCGCCCCCATGGCGTACGTGCTGTGGACGCGGTTCCTGCGCCATGACCCCAACGATCCGACATGGTGGGATCGAGACCGCTTCGTGCTCTCCGCCGGCCACGGCTCCGCGCTGCTGTACGCGCTCCTGCACCTGACCGGCTACGACCTGCCCATGGAGGAGTTGAAGAGGTTCCGGCAGTGGGACAGCCGGACACCCGGCCACCCCGAGTACGGTCGGAGCGCCGGCGTGGACGCCACCACGGGCCCCCTGGGACAGGGCTTGAGCAACGCGCTGGGCATGGCCATGGCCGAGGCGCACCTGGCCGCGCGATACAATCGGCCGGGCTTCGACGTGTTCGATCACCGTACGTACGTGCTCGCCAGCGACGGCGACCTGATGGAAGGCGTGGCCTCGGAAGCGAGCTCCCTCGCCGGGCACTATCGCCTCGGCAAGCTCGTGGTCCTGTACGACGACAACCACGTCACCCTCTCGGGCTCGACCCCCATCACCTTCACCGAGGACGTCGCACGGCGGTACGAGGCCTACGGGTGGCACGTCCAGCGCGTCGAAGACGGCAACGACCTGCCGGAGATCGACGCCGCCCTGGAGCGAGCCACCCATGAGGCGACCCGGCCGTCGCTGATCATGGTCCGTACCGAGATCGGTTACGGGTCCCCCCACAAAGAGGGCACCTTCGCCGCCCACGGGTCGCCGCTGGGCCCGGACGAGGTGGCGGCCACCAAGCGGAACCTCGGCTGGCCCGAGGACGCCCGGTTCTTCGTGCCCGACGAGGCGGCCGCCCACCTGAGGAGCGCCGTCGCGCGCGGCGGCGAGCTGCACCGCAAATGGCAGGACCTCTTCGACGAATACGGCCGGGAGCATGGCGACCTCGCGCGCGAGATCGGCCGGCGCTTTCAGGGCCGGCTGCCGGACGGCTGGACCGAGGACCTGCCCAGCTTCGACGCCGACGCCAAGGGGCTCGCCACCCGCAAGTCGGCCGGGGCCGTGCTGCAGTCCATTGCATCGCGCGTCGTGGAGGTGGTGGGCGGCTCGGGGGACCTGGACCCGTCCACCCACACCAAGCTCGCGGAAGAGGGCGACTTCGAGTCGCCGGACCGCGAGCACGCGGACGTTCAGGGGGCCGCCGGTGGTCACTGGGGCTACGACGGGCGCAACGTGCACTTCGGTGTGCGCGAGCACGCGATGGCCGCAGTGGTCAACGGCATGGCGTACCACGGCGGGTTCGTGCCGTTCGGTGCGACGTTCCTCGCCTTCTCGGACTACATGCGCCCGGCGATCCGTCTCGCGGCGCTCAGCGAGCTGCGCTGCATCTTCGTGTTCACCCACGACAGCATCGCGCTGGGAGAGGACGGACCCACCCACCAGTCGGTGGGGCAGCTCGCGTCGCTGCGCGCCATCCCGAACCTGCTCGTCATCCGGCCGGGCGACGCCAACGAGGTCCGTGTCGCGTGGCAGGTGGCGATGGAGCAGACGAGCCGCCCCGTGACGCTGGTGCTCACACGCCAGGCCGTGCCGACCCTCGACCGTGCCCGGTTCGCCCCCGCCGACGGGCTGTGCAGGGGCGCGTACGTGCTGAACCCCGACGACGCGGGCGGGCGGGACCCCGAGGTGATCCTGATGGCCACCGGGTCGGAGGTGTCGCTCATCGTCGCCGCGGCCCAGCGGCTCCGCGACAGCGGCGTCCGCGTCCGACTCGTCTCCATGCCTTGCTGGGAGCTGTTCGAGGAGCAGGACGCCGACTATCGGGAGCGCGTGCTGCCGGCACGTGTGACCGCTCGGGTCGCCGTGGAAGCCGCCTCCCCCATGGGGTGGGGCCACTACGTCGGTTCGCGCGGCGCGGTGATCGCCGTGAACCGTTTCGGCGCATCGGCGCCCGGCGAGGTGGTGATGCGGGAGTATGGATTCACTCCGGAGCATGTGGTGCGCAGGGCTCGGGAGGTCATGGACTCATGAGAGAGAGGAGCAGTCGATGCGCCCTTCCGAGCTGTTGAAGTACGGACAGTCGCCGTGGCTCGACTACATGCGACGCCACCTGTTGACCGACGGGGAGCTCGCGCGCCTGCGAGACGAGGGGGTGCGGGGCGTGACCTCCAACCCCTCCATCTTCGAGAAGGCGTTCGCGGGCTCCAGCGACTACGACGAGGTCTTGCGTTCTCTGCAGGACGAGCGGAGCCCGTCCGCCGACGTATACGAGACGCTCGCCGTCGAGGACATCCAGGGCGCGGCCGACGTGCTCAGGCCGGTCTACGAGGAGTCGAAGCGCGCGGACGGGTTCGCGTCCCTCGAAGTGTCACCTCGGCTCGCTCACGACACCGATGGAACGCTGGAGGAGGCCCGCCGTTTGTGGAAGCGGCTCGACCGCGACAACGTGATGATCAAGGTGCCGGCGACCGAAGAGGGGATCCCGGCGATCCGACAGCTCCTCTCCGAGGGCGTCAACGTCAACGTCACGCTCATGTTCGCCAAGGGCGCCTATGACCAGGTCGTCGATGCCTACCTGTCGGGGCTCGAGGAGTATCGCGACCGGGGTGGTGACCTGGGTGCCCTGGCGAGCGTGGCGAGCATCTTCGTGAGCCGGTTCGACGTGATGGTCGATCCCATGCTCGAAGAGAGGGCCCGGGGTGCCTCCGGGCAGCGGAAGAAGGAGATCCTCGATCTGGTGGGCAAGGTGGGCATCGCCAATGCCACGCGCATCTACCGTGCGTTCCGTGAGGTGAGCGACGGCGAGCGCTTCCGGGAGCTCGCCGAACAGGGCGCACACCCACAGCGGATCCTGTTTGCCAGCACCAGCACCAAGGATCCCCGCTTCAGCGACGTGATGTACGTCGAGGCGCTCATCGGGCGGGACACCGTCGACACCGTGCCGCCGGCAACGCTGGATGCTCTTCGCGACCACGGTACCGCCCGCGCCTCCCTCGACGAGGGCGAGGACGACTCGGAGGAGGTGCTGCAGTCGCTGGAGCGCATTGGCATCTCACTCGACGAAGTCACCGACCGCCTTCTCCAGGAGGGCGTAGAGAAGTTCGCCAAATCGTTCGACCAGCTTCTGTCGACGCTCGACGAGCGGCGAGGTGGTCGGGGCCGCTGCCCGTTGGACCGCACCAGGCTCCATCTTCCGCGGCCGCTCGATGACGAGGTGAAGCAGACGCTCGCCGAGTGGAAGAAGGAGAAGCAGGTGCAGCGGCTGTGGGCCCGCGATCGCACGCTGTGGACGGGCAAGGACGAGAACCGCTGGCTCGACTGGCTCAACATCGCCGACGCCGAGCTCGCCGACACGGACCGCCTGGTCGGTTTCGCGAAGGAGGTCCGCGAGGGCGGCTTCACGCATGTGGCGGTGCTGGGCATGGGGGGGTCGAGCCTGTGTCCGGACGTGCTCTCGCGGACGTTTCCCCGCCAGCCCGGTGGCCCGGAGCTGCGCGTGCTCGACTCCACCGATCCGGCCCAGATCCACGCCTTCGAATCGGAGATCGACCTTTCGCACACGCTCTTCATCGTGTCCAGCAAGTCCGGGTCGACGCTGGAGCCCAACCTCTTCGAGGCGCACTTCTTCGAGCGCGTCGCGAGCGAGATGGGTAAGGACGAAGCCGGCAGGCGGTTCGTGGCCGTCACCGACCCGGGCTCGCCCCTCGAGCGCAAGGCCGGGGAGCGCGGATACGCACACCTGTTCCACGGCGTGCCGGGGATCGGGGGGCGGTACTCGGCGCTGTCGGACTTCGGCATGGTCCCGGCTGCGGCCATGCAGCTCGACGTGCGCGGCATGCTCGACCGCGCACAGCGGATGGTGCACGCATGCGGCTCTTCGGTGCCGGCCGATGAGAACCCCGGAGTGATGCTCGGCGTCGTCCTCGGCTCGGCGGCGCTCCGGCACGGCCGCAACAAGGTGACGTTCCTGGCTTCACCGAAGCTCGCGCATCTCGGTGCCTGGCTCGAGCAGCTGCTCGCCGAGTCCACCGGCAAGCAGGGTAAGGGGCTCGTGCCGGTGCACGGTGAGCCGCTCGGCGCGCCCGACGCGTACGGCGACGATCGGCTGTTCGCGTACCTGCGGCACGAGGGCGAAGCCGACGACGCCCAGGACCGGAAGGTGAAGGCGCTTGCCGAGGCGGGCCATCCCGTCGTTGAGCTCGACCTCACCGACATCTACGACCTCCCCCAGGAGTTCTTCCGGTGGGAGATCGCCACGGCGGTGGCGGGCGCGATCCTCGATCTCGATCCCTTCGACCAGCCCGACGTGGAAGCGAGCAAGGAACAGGCGCGCAAGCTCACCGACGAGTACGAGAAGACCGGCGAGATGCAGCCCGAGACGTACTTCTTCGAGCAGGGGCCCATCGGGTTGTTCGCCGACGAGAGCAACCGGGCGCAGCTCGACGAGGCGGTGGGGTCCGAGCGGTCCCTCGGCGCGTACCTGAAGGCCCATCTGGAGCGCCTCGGTGCCGGCGACTACCTGGGTCTGCTCGCGTGGGTGGAAAGGCGGCAGGAGCACGAGGAGGCCCTGCAGGCCATTCGTCTCCTGGTGCGCGACCGCACGAGAGCCGCGACATGTGTGGGGTTCGGCCCGCGCTTTCTGCACTCCACGGGGCAGGCCTACAAGGGAGGTCCGCCTTCGGGCGTGTTCGTACATCTGGTGGGAGACGATCCGCGGGACCTGCCCGTGCCGGGGCATCGCTACTCGTTCGGAGTCGTCAAACAGGCCCAGGCCCGGGGCGACTTCCGCGTCCTCTCCCAGAGAGACAGGAGGCTGCTGGGCGTGCATCTGGGCGGCGACACGGAGGCCGGGCTCCAGGTCGTCCTGAAGGCCCTGCGCGAGGTTCTCTGATGGCGACCCACCGCCTCCGGCTCTTCGTGGTCGACGTCGACGGCACCTTGCTGACGCCCGACAAGAAGCTCACCCGACCGGCCCTCGAGGCGGTGCACCGCCTGCGCGACGCGGGGGTCGAGGTGGCCCTGACCAGCGGCAGGCCCCCGCGCGGGCTGCGCATGCTCATCGAGCCGCTCGCCCTCACCACGCCGCTGGCCGGGTTCAACGGCGGGATGTTCGCCGCCCCCGACCTCACGATCCTGCATCAGCGCACGCTCGCGCGGAAGGCCGCGCGCGAGGTGAGCGACCTCATGAGGGACCACGGCCTGGACGTGTGGGTGTATCGGGGACAGGACTGGTTCGTCCGCGACCCCAACGCACCGCACGTGGATCGTGAAAGCCGCACCGTCGAGTTCGCGCCCACGGTCGTCGACAGCCTGGACGACGTGCTCGACCAGGCCGTCAAGATCGTCGGGGTTAGCGACGACCTCGCCGCGGTGGAGCGCTGTGAGTCCGACGCCCAGCATCTCGGCTCTCATCTGTCGGCCGCACGGTCGCAGCCCTACTACCTGGACGCCACGCACCCGGACGCCAACAAGGGCGCCGTGGTAGATTACCTCATCCGCCACATGTCGATCTCCGCCGAGCAGGTAGCCACCATCGGCGACATGCCGAACGACGTGCAGATGTTCGAGGAATCGCGGATGAGCATCGCCATGGGCAACGCAAGCGACGAGGTGAAGCACCGGGCCACCTACAGCACGGCGGCGAACACCGAGGAAGGGTTCGCGCGCGCGGTGGAGCGCCTGGTCTTGCCGGAGACTCGAGGGGAGGAGCCTCAGAGGCTGAATTCCGACGACTGACGGAGGCGGCCGGCGGCGGCGCGCCGGCACGGTGTTGGCTCTCAACGCGGGCTCTTCGAGCCTCAAGTGGAGCGTGTTCGCCCCCGGACCTCCGATTCGCCGACGGCTCCGCGGGCGCGTGGAGCGCATTGGCCGAGGCGGCGGAGCCAGGCTCATGGTCACGGCGGCCGACAGTCCCTCCTCGGAGCGACCCGTGAAGGCCCCCGACCATGCGAGCGCGCTGCACGCGGCGCTGGACGACCTGGCGCAGCGCGGTGAGGGAGAGCGCTTGCTGGCCGTCGGTCACCGGGTCGTGCACGGGGGCACGCTCTACGATGAAGCCCGGGAGGTGAGCGCAGACCTGCTCGCGGAGCTGCGACGCTGGAGCTCGCTCGATCCGGACCACCTGCCCGCCGAGAGAGCGATCATCGAGGCGATGGCGGAACGCGCACCGCATGTCCCGCAGGTGGCGTGCTTCGACACGACGTTCCACCGCACCATGCCCCGGGTGGCGCGCCTGCTCGCCATCCCACGCCGATTCGAGGCGTCCGGCGTGCGGCGGTACGGGTTTCACGGCCTCTCGTATGCGTTCCTGATGGAGGAGCTCACCCGGGTCGCGGGCCCCGAGGCGGCGGCGGGCCGGGTGGTGCTCGCCCACCTGGGGGCCGGAGCGAGCCTGGCGGCGGTGGCCGGGGGCCGGCCTGTGGATACCACGATGGGGTTCACGCCTGCGTCGGGCGTCATGATGGCCACGCGATCGGGGGACCTGGACCCCGGCGTCCTCGTGCACCTGATGCGGACGGAGCGGATGGGCGCCGACGAGATCGACGACCTGGTCAACCGCCGCTCGGGCCTGCTCGGCGTCTCGGATTCCAGCGCCGACATGGCGGAGCTCCTCGCCCGGGAGGGGAGCGATGCGCGCGCGGCGGACGCGGTGTCCCTGTTCTGTTACCAGGTGAAGAAGGCCGTGGGTGCCCTGGCCGCCGTGCTCGGTGGGCTGGACACGCTGGTGTTCTCCGGGGGCATCGGTGAGAACGCACCCGCCGTCCGCGGACGCATCGTGCGCGGACTCGAGCATCTGGGCATCCGGCTCGACGAGCCACGCAACGACGCCGGCGCGGCGGTCATCTCCACCGACGGAAGCGGATGCGTCGTCCGTGTCGTGGCCACCGACGAAGAGTCGGTCATCGCACGCGAAACGCTCCGGGTCATGGGAACGAATGTCGAGGAGGGAGCACGATCATGAACGGACCTCTGTCAGCCAGCCTCTTGCGCAGGATGGACGCGTACTGGCGCGCCGCCAACTACCTCTCGGTGGGGCAGATCTACCTCCTCGCCAACCCGCTCCTGCGCGAGCCGCTTCGACGCGAACACATCAAGCCGCGTCTGCTCGGGCACTGGGGCACCACGCCGGGCCTGAACTTCGTCTACCTGCACGTCAACCGCCTCATCGTCGAGCGCGACCTGAACGTCATCTACGTCATCGGGCCCGGCCACGGTGGGCCCGGCATCGTCGCCAACGCCTATCTCGAAGGGACGTACTCGGAGGTGTATCCCAGCGTGTCGCGCGACGAGGAAGGCATGGCGCTGCTGTTCCGGCAGTTCTCATTCCCCGGGGGGATCCCGAGCCACGTCGCGCCGGAGACGCCGGGCAGCATCCACGAGGGGGGCGAGCTCGGCTATTCGCTGTCGCACGCCTACGGCGCCGCCTTCGACAACCCGGACCTGGTGGTGTGCTGCGTCGTGGGGGATGGCGAGGCCGAGACCGGACCCCTGGCGACGAGCTGGCACTCGAACAAGTTCCTCGACCCCGCTCGGGACGGCGCCGTGCTGCCCATCCTCCATCTCAACGGCTACAAGATCGCCGGGCCTACCGTCCTGGCGCGCATCCCGCGCGAGGAGTTGGAACAGCTCCTGCGGGGCTACGGCCACGCGCCGCGCTTCGTGGAGGGCGACGACCCCGCACGGATGCACCAGCAGATGGCAGCCGCCCTCGACGACGCCTTCGACGAGATCCGGCGGATCCAGCAGGACGCGCGCTCGGGTGGCCACGGCGAGCGGCCTCGCTGGCCCATGATCGTCCTGCGCTCGCCCAAGGGCTGGACGGGACCGAAGGAGGTGGACGGCGTGCCGGTCGAGGGCACGTTTCGGGCCCACCAGGTACCTCTGGCGGGCGTGCGCGACAACGCCGAGCACCTGCGGATGCTCGAGGCGTGGATGAAGGGGTATCGCCCCGAGGAGCTCTTCGACGCGAAGGGCGCGCTGGTGCCGGATCTCGCCGATCTGCCTCCCAGAGGCGAACGCCGCATGAGCGCCAACCCGCACGCCAACGGCGGTCTGCTGCGCAAGGACCTGCGCGTGCCGGACTTCCGGCAGTACGCGGTGGACGTGCCCGCGCCGGGAGCGATCGATGCCGAGGCGACACGCACCCAGGGCCGCCTGCTGCGGGACGTTCTCGAGCGCAACCGCGAGGAGCGGAGCTTCCGCGTCTTCAGTCCCGACGAGACGGCCTCGAACCGGTGGACCGCGCTGTTCGACGCCACCGACCGCATGTCGGTGGCCGAGATCCTGCCGGGTGACGACCACGTGGCATCCGACGGTCGGGTGATGGAGATGCTCAGCGAGCACCAGTGCCAGGGATGGCTCGAGGGGTACCTGCTCACCGGCCGCCACGGCTTCTTCTGCTGCTACGAGGCCTTCATCCACATCGTGGACTCGATGTTCAACCAGCACGCCAAGTGGCTGAAGGTGACGCGTGAGATCCCCTGGCGACGTCCCATCTCGTCGCTCAACTACCTCCTCACCTCGCACGTTTGGCGGCAGGACCACAACGGCTTCAGCCACCAGGACCCGGGCTTCATCGACCACGTCGTCAACAAGAAGGCGGGCGTCATCCGGGTATACCTGCCGCCGGACGCCAACACGTTGCTCTCGGTGACCGATCACTGCCTGCGCAGCGTCGACTACGTGAACCTGATCATCGCCGGCAAGCAGCCGCAGCCGCAGTGGCTCACCATGGATCAGGCCATCAAGCACTGCACCGCGGGCATCGGCATCTGGGAGTGGGCGAGCAGCGACCAGGGAGGTGAGCCGGACGTCGTCATGGCGTGCGCGGGCGACGTGCCGACCATCGAGACGCTGGCGGCGGTCTCGCTCATGCGTGAGCACCTGCCCGACCTGAAGGTGCGCGTGATCAACGTGGTCGACCTGATGCGCCTGGAGCCGGACAGCGAGCACCCGCATGGGCTGTCGGAGCGGGACTTCGATGGTCTGTTCACGACGGACCGGCCCATCGTGTTCGCCTTCCACGGCTACCCCTGGCTCATCCACCGGCTGACCTACCGGCGCACCAACCACAAGAACCTGCACGTGCGCGGCTACAAGGAAGAGGGTACGACGACCACGCCCTTCGACATGGTCGTACGCAACGACATGGACCGGTTCCATCTCGTCCAGGACGTCATCGACCGGGTCCCCGGCCTGGGGGTTCGCTTCGCCCACGTCAGGCAGCACATGGCCGACAAGCTCGTGGAGCACCGCGAATACACGCGGAAGTACGGCGAGGACATGCCCGAGGTGCGAGACTGGCGCTGGCAGCCGGGGAAACGAGGCTGACCACCGGCTCCGTGGCCGTCGCCCCGCGCGATCCGGCGCCCGTGGGCCGGCGTCCGCCAGCTGGCATCCGGGAACCGGGTGGACGCGGCCGCTATCCCTCAGCCGGCCCCTCGCCGATCCGGGTCCACCGGTCCGAGTCCCGCTCCCGGTACTTGGCGAGGACCCGCTCCAGAGCGTCGTCGAGGTCGATGCCCTGCTCGTTGGCGATGACCAGGAGCACGAACAGGATGTCGGCCAGCTCCAGGGCGAGGTCCTGGTCGGGCTCCTCCGCCTTCTTGGGCTTGTGGCCGAAGCGATGGTTCATCTCCCGGGCGAGCTCGCCCACCTCCTCCGTGAGGCGTGCGAGGTTCGTCAGGGGCGGCCAGTAGCCCTCCTCGAACTGGGAGATCCAGGCGTCCACCCGGCGTTGGGCTTCCCTCAGATCCATGGGCGCGCCCCGGTCGGGGGGTGACCTTCCCACCCGGGGGTCCGTCCCGCGTCCCATCCACGCATCGCCCAGGAGATCGGCAAGGACGTCGGCTCCATGCGCTTCCCCCTCCCGCTCACGGCACCAGCACCAGCTTCCCGAACACCTTCCCGCTCTCCAGCAGCTCGTGGGCCCGGCGAGCCTCCGCCAGGGGGATGACCTCGTGCACCACCGCAGACAGAGCGCCGTCGAACACCAGACGCAGCACCCGTCGGAACTCCGCCGGCGTGCCCATGGTGGTCCCCAGGATGGAGAGCTGCTTCCAGAACACCACGCGGATCTCCGCGCTCCCCCTCGAGCCCGTGGTCGCCCCGTAGGCCACCAGCCTTCCCCCGACTCCCAGCGCCCTAAGGCACTGCTGCCAGACCGCCTCCCCCACGGAGTCGAAGACCAGGTCCACGCCCTTCTTTGCCGTGTCCTGCCACACCTCGCGGGAGAACTCGACCTTGTCGCGGTCATAGACGACGTCCGCGCCCAGAGCACGCACGCGGCTCACGTTGTCCTCCCCGCTGGTCACCGCATAGACCCGGGCGCCGGCCATGTGGGCGATCTGGATCGCCGCCGTGGAGACGCCCCCGGAGGCACCGGTGATGAGCACCTTCTCCCCGGCCCTCAGACCCCCGCGCGTCATGAGACCCCGCCAGGCGGTCACGAAGACCAGCCCCGCGGCGGCCGCGTCCTCCGAAGGAAAGCCCTGGGGGATCTCCAGCAGGTTGGCGGCGGGCACGACGGCGTACTCGGCGAATCCTCCTTGCGTGTGCTCTCCCAGCAGCCGGAACGGCGGCTCTTCGAACGACTCCCCCTGGCCCTGACCGTCGTACCATCCGTATCCCAGGGACGGGTCCACTACCACCCGGGTGCCGGTGGGCACGCCGGCTGCGCCCTCGCCGACCGCCTCCACGACGCCGGCGATGTCCGCACCGCCGATGTGGGGCATGGGCGTTTCCACGGGCAGCCCTCGTCTCACCCACAGGTCCAAATGGTTCATGGAGGCCGCCTCGACCTTGATGAGCACCTCGCCGGGCCCCGGGTCGGGCGCGGGCACCTCTTGAATCGAGACCACCTCCGGACCGCCGAACTCGGAGAAGAGCGCCGCGCGCATTTGTCGGGCCATTCGTGTCCCTCCGTGTCGGGAAGAACCGCACGTCGTGCAGTGGAGCGTGCAGCAACACTATCCGGGCCCCCGCCCACCCACAACGTGCGGGGCGTGGATCGGGGAGGCCGCTTCGCCTAGCTTCGAGAGTGTCCACACACCGTATGGTGGAGTCAGATACCGGCTTTCGAGCGCCATGACCGCAGTCGACGCCGATCCCGCAGAGCGGGGCGAAGAGGGAAGCGCCACCGCCGGCGTGCCCGACAGCACGCTGGGGGGCTACCTCCGGACCCACGATCGGCCGCCCGCGTTCGGCGGCTCCGACGGCCATCCCTACACCGTTTCCATCGAGGTGGAGAAGACGGGCAACCTGGTGGCCCCCTACAACGGCTACCTCGTCTTCCCGCGCTGGGCCCAGACGGGCGTGGGGATCGTCGGACACGTGGAGACCCCCACCCTGGCGTCCTGCCGCAGCCAGGAGGAAGCCGAGCGCCGCCTGGGCGACCTGACCCTCCTCGACGTCCAGCATCTCCTCGAGGAGGCGCTGGCCCGACACGACGACAAAGACATCTGAATCCGGAATCGTAGAGTCCGATGCTTCGAGAAGGCCTCATCTTCCTCAGCCATTCCAACGCCGCCAAGTCGGTGGTCACGAAGACTCCGCTCAAGGGCTTGAGCCGTCGCTTCGTTCCCGGAGAGAGCGTCGACGACCTCACCCGCGCCATTCGTGAAGCCAACGCCGCCGGCATGGCGGCCACCGGCGACTTCCTCGGCGAGTCCGTGCACGACGAGCCCAACGCCACGATCGCCGGCGACGTCTACCTCGACATCCTGAGCCGCATCGACGCGGAGAAGCTGAACGCCAACGTCTCGCTGAAGTTCACGGCGTTGGGTCAGGACATCTCCGAGCGCTTCCTGGCCGGCAACCTGGGCCGCATCCTCGACAAGGCGGAGTCGCTGGACAACTTCATCCGCTTCGACATGGAGTCCTCGGAGTACACGCAGCGCACCCTGAACGCCTTCGAGAAGCTGTGGGCCGAGGGCCGCCGAAATATCGGCGTGGTGCTCCAGGCGTACCTGAAGCGGAGCGCGGGCGACGTCGCACGCATGAACGAGCTCGGTGCTCGCGTGCGTCTGTGCAAGGGCGCCTACAACGAGCCACCCACCGTCGCCTTCAAGAACAAGGCCGACGTGGACCGGAACTTCGTCGAGCTCATGCGGATGCTGCTGACAGGCGGCAACTATCCCGCCATCGCTACGCACCACGAAGCCATGATCGACGCCACTGTCGCGTTCCATCAGAAGGAGGGCATCGACAAGAGCTCCTTCGAGATGCAGATGCTCCACGGCGTGCGTCGCGACCTCCAGCGCCAGCTCGTCGCCGACGGCTACAACGTGCGCATCTACATCCCCTTCGGGTCTCACTGGTATCCGTACCTGATGCGGCGCCTCGGAGCGCCCGGCCAACGTGCTCTTCATGGCCGGCAGCGTGGTGCAGGAGACCCCGCTGGGCTTTCTGTGGCCCCGGCGCGGCGACGGGAAAGGCCCCTGACGGTGCCCGAAGACGCGGGCTTGCCCGCGGAGCCCTTCCTCCGCATCACAGAGATCTTCCACTCCATCCAGGGGGAGTCCACCTGGGCAGGGCTGCCCTGCACGTTCGTGCGCCTCACCGGGTGTCCTCTCCGCTGCGTCTGGTGCGACACCGCGTATGCGTTCCACGGCGGCGAGCGCCTGACCCTCTCCGAGATCGTGGACCGGGTCCGTGCGATGGGCACGCCCCTGGTGGAGGTGACCGGCGGCGAGCCGCTGGCCCACGCCAACGCCTTCCCGCTGGTGAAGATGCTGCTGGACGAGGACTTCACGGTGCTGGTGGAGACATCCGGCGCCTTCGAGGTGGCTCCCCTGGACGCGCGGGCGCACAAGATCATGGACCTGAAGTGCCCCGGATCCGGCGAGAGCCACCGGAACCTCTGGTCGAACCTAGAGCACCTGGGCCCCGGCGACGAGGTGAAGTTCGTCGTGAAGGACCGGACGGACTACGAGTGGATGAAGGAGGTCATCGCCGACCGCGCCCTGGATGCGCGGGTGGCGGACGGATCGCTGCGGGCGCTCCTCGTCTCGCCGGTGTGGGGCGAGATCGACCTCGAGGAGTTGGCAGGATGGATCCTGGGGGATAAGCTGCCCGTGCGCTTCCAGACCCAGCTCCACAAGCTGATCTGGGGACCGAAGCGCAGAGGGGTGTAGACGCCGAGGTACCTGCCATGAAAGTCCGGACGTTCGTTTCCGTCACGATGTCGATCCTGTTCCTGACCGCTTGCGGCGGCGGGGGCCCCGCGACCTCCTCCGGCCTCCGGGTCGTACGCGACACCGTCGGGGATACGATCGTCGTGCGCACGGTCTCCGGGAGCGTCTGGGGCGCGCCGGCGACGCTGGCGCCGGAGGTGTCAATCGGCAGGATGGAAGGGGACCCGCACTACCTGTTCGGAGCGGTCAACTCGGTGGCGGTGGCGGCCGACGGGACGATCTACGTCGTGGATTCGCAGGCTGCCGAGGTGAAAGCCTTCGACCCGACGGGCACCTGGGTACGCACGCTGGGGCGGCGTGGGCAGGGGCCCGGCGAGCTCGAGCAGCCCGAGGCCGTCGCGGTGCTCTCCGACGGCCGGGTCGTCGTACGCGACCCCGGCAACGCCCGCCTCCAGGTGTACGGCCCCGATGGCTCCCCCGTGGCGACCTGGCTCCTGCGGAGTATGCTGCACACCTCGGCGCCCCTGTGGACGGACCGGCACGACGATGTCTACATCGAGTTCCTGGTGAACATCGACCCTGTGACGAGAGCCTGGCACATCGACCTCATCCGCTACGGTCCGGATGGGGTGGTACGCGATACCCTCCAGCCGCCGGATCACGGGTATCGGACACCGGTCGTCGAGGCGCATTTCGGCAAGGGCTCCTCGGCCTCCTACGGCGTTCCCTTCACACCGTCCGAGCATTGGACCGTGCATCCCGACGGCTACTTCGTCTACGGCCTCAGCACGGACTACCGGATCGACTTGCTGCGCACCGACGCCCCGGTCCTGCGCATCGAGCGGACCTCCGAGCCCGTGGCGGTCAAGGGCGGTGAAAAGGAGGCCCGCCAGCAAGAGATCGAGTACCGGATGCATGGCATGGTACCAGGCTGGAAGTGGAACGGCCCCTCGATCCCGGATACCAAGCCGCCCTTCGGCAACATCCTCACGGGGCAGGATGGCCGCGTCTGGGTGGTGGTGCCTCGGCCGGCGGTGGAGAAGCCCAATCCAGAATACGATCCGAAGAAGCCGGACTCGCAGGCGACGCGATGGATCGAGCCGATCGCCTTCGACGTGTTCGAGTCCGACGGGACGTATCTGGGCAGGGTAAACGCACCTGAGGACTTCGCCATGTATCCGTGGCCCTTCGTCCGCGGCGACACCGTCTGGGCCGTCACCAACGACAGCCTCGGCGTCCAGCGGGTGGTACGCTACCACGTCCAGCACGGGGGAGCGTCGTAGCTCGGGAGCGGCGGCGCTCCTCGTCGGCGGTGAGGACCTACGGCCCCGCGGGCTGCAGTGCTCATCTCCCACGTTCGCTGGCGCACCACGCCCGATTTCGCGATGCTGAGCCACCACCCTGACAAGTCCGAGAGCGATGAGAATCCGACCATCCCTGGCGTTGCCCGTGCTGCTGCTCCTCGCGGCCTCCCGGGTCGGCGCGCAGCAGACCGTCCCCGAGAGAACGAACTACCAGCGCACGTCGTCCACCGCCGAGGTCGGCGCGTTCCTGGACAGCCTCCAGGCCAGGGGGGCGCCCATCACCGTGGGCACCATGGGGCGGACCGCCGAGGGCCGGCCGATCTACCTCGTCATCGCCTCCGAACCGCGCGTCACCTCGCCGCGGGAGGCCCACCGCTCGGGTAAGCTCGTCGTCTACGTCCAGGCGAACATCCACGCCGGCGAGGTGGAGGGTAAGGAGGCGGTGCAGCAGCTCCTGCGGGAGCTGATGGGCGTGCACCACGATCTGCTCTCGAAGCTGGTCATCCTGGTGGCACCGGACTACAACGCGGACGGCAACGATGCGTTCGGGCCGGTGGCCGTGAATCGTCCGGAGCAGGACGGCCCCCCCATGGTGGGGGTGCGACCCGACGGTCTCAAGCTCGACCTGAACCGCGATTACCTGAAGGCGGAGGGGCCCGAGACCCGCGCGTCACTGGCCCACGTGTACGACACGTGGGACCCTGCCGTCATGATGGATCTGCATACCACGGACGGAACCCTCCACGGCTACCTGCTCACCTACTCGCCGGGCCTGAACCCCAACGGTCCTCCCGGGCCCACGGCGTTCACGCAGGATACGCTGCTCCCCGCGGTGCGCGCGGCCATGCAGAGCAAGTACCACGAGCCGGTCTTCCCCTACGGGAACGTGCGCAACGTGCAGCATCCGCAGGCGTGGACGACCTACTCCCCGCTGGCCTGGTACGGCACGAACTACGTGGGCCTGCGCGGCCGCATCGCCGTTCTGAGCGAGGCCTATTCCCACGCGGACTTCCGGACGCGCATCAAAGTGACGCACGACTTCGTCCTGGAGGTCCTCGAGTACGCCGCGGCCCACGCGGACCACATCCGCGAGCTGGAGCGGAAGGCGGATCGCGTCACTACCCTGGAGGGTCGCGGCGACCTCGCCCGTCCCGACCTGGCGGTGGACTTCAAGGCCGCCTCCCGCGGGGTCGAGCCCGTGGTGCTGGACCGCGACCACCATTTCGACACCCTGCAGCTCCCGATCTACGACCGCTTCGTCGCATCCCGCACCGTGAAGCTGCCGGGCGGCTACTTCCTGCCGCCTGCGGAGGGCGGCATGGCGGATCTCCTGCGACTGCACGGCATCCAGGTGCGCCGACTGGTGAAGGCGTGGTCGGGGAGCGCACAGGTCCTCAAGATCGACAGCCTGGGCGCCGCGGCCAACGAGTTCCAGGGGCACCACCTGCTCACCGTGAGGGGCACCTGGGACACGGCGAGGGTCACCCAACCCGCGGGCGCGTACTACGTCAGCACGGCGCAGCCCCTGGGCCGGCTGGTCTTCGAGCTCCTGGAGCCAGAAGGGTACGGCCTGGCGCGGTGGAACTTCTTCGATCGACTCCTCGGCTCGGAGCGGGGCGCTCTCGCGGGTCTGGTGTACGGATCCAGCCGTGTGCGCACGTTCCCGCTCTGGCGTGTGGAGCACGATCCGCAGGTGCCCATGCGCGTGGTGCGACGGCAGCTGCGATGACCGACCCCCTCGAGACCGATCCGCGCTTCTGGATCCTCAGCGAGGCGCTGGCATCGTACGTCGCGGACAGCGACGACCCCCGCGCGTACGACGACGACGTGCTCCAGGCGGCGGTGTCGGTCGTCCTGCGGGGCCGTGAGCGTCTGGACCTCCTGCTCATCAAACGAGCCCGCTCGGAGCGCGACCCGTGGTCGGGACACATGGCGCTGCCCGGCGGCCGCCGCGACGCCTCCGACGAGTCGTTGCTGGACACCGCCGTCCGGGAGACCCTGGAGGAGACGGGCATCGACCTCGAGTCCGCGGGGGTGCATCTGGGGCGGCTGGACGAGGTGGTGCCGCGATCCGTGAGGCTGCCGAAGCTCGTCATCGCGCCGTTCGTCTTCGGCGTCGCCGGCGACGTCTCCGCCCGGGTGGCGAGCCGAGAGGTCGACGCGGTGCACTGGGTGACGCTGGAGAAGCTGCGGGCGCCCGAGACCCGGCGAGAGGTCGAGATCCCGCTCCCGGGGGGTGCGCAGACCTTCCCCTGCTTCGATGTGGCCAGTGAGATCGTCTGGGGGCTCACGCACCGGATCCTGACACAGTTCCTCGAGCGGTACCCCGACTCGGAGCTGCGCAGGCTGCGCGAAACGTAGGACCCGCTTCACCTGGGCGCCCTTCGGCGCCATCGTGTACGGACCAGGCCGCGCCCCTGTCGCTGGTGAGCACGATCCTGTCCTTCAGGGGCAACAACGTCAGCCTTCCGGAAGGTTCAACATGTCTTCCATGCTGCGCAGGAGCGTATGGGCCCTCCCGTTCCTGGCGATCTGCGCCTACCCCGCCGTGGCCCAGCAGACGGCCACGTGTCCCGACCCGAAGGTCATCACCGCCGGCTTCGCCGAGCCCCTGGCCGACATCCGCTATCTGGCGGACGACGCCCTCGAGGGCCGGGAGATCGGCACGCCGGGCGCACGTTGCGCGGCGCAGTACATCGCCGCCCGGTTCCAGGCCATGGGGCTCCGCCCCGGAGGTCCCGGCGGCTCGTTCTTCCAGGCCTTCCCCATCCGGAACGGAGCCGCGTTCGGTCCCTCGAACGCTCTGGCCGTCTCCGGCCACGGCTACGCACAGGGTCGGGACTGGGTGCCCTTCGGCTTCACGGCCAACACCACCGTCGAAGCGCCGCTGGCGTACGGAGGCTCCGGCCTCAGCCGCCCCGGTGACCCCGACGACCGGTTCTCACACATGAATGTATCGGGCAAGATCCTGGTCGTGGAATGGGGAGATCCCCAGAGCCCCAGCGGCCGCAGCGTGCGCACCGATGCGCACTTCAAGGCCACGGTGGCGGCCGGTCGGAAGGCTGCGGGCCTGCTGGTGCTGATGCCGGAGGGCATGGAGCTGCCCTCCCCGGCCGCGGAGACCCGGAACCCACTGACCATCCCCGTGGTTGCGGTGGCGGCGCCCCTGGCCGCGACGATCCGGCAGGCCGCGGAGGACGGGGCCGCGGCGCGTATCCGGACCGACGTACATCCCACCACGACCGAGGCGCGCAACGTGGTGGCGGTGCTCCCCGGCTCCGATCCGTCCCTCTCGTCCCGGTCCGTCATCGTCGGCGGGCACTTCGACCACCTGGGGTGGGGTGGCGAGGGCTCCCTCGACCCCGACGTGCACGCCGTCCACAACGGCGCCGACGACAACGCCAGCGGCACCGCGGGCGTCCTGGAGATCGCCGGCAAGCTCGTCGCCGGTCCGCCGCTGGAGCGCACCGTGGTGTTCATCGCCTTTACCGGAGAGGAGCGGGGGCTGTGGGGCTCCGCGTACTACGTGGCGCATCCCACCGTCGACCTCTCCAGGGCCGTGGCCATGCTCAACCTCGACATGGTGGGCCGCATGGTGAACGACCAGGTCACGGTCTTCGGCATGGGCACCGCCAAGGAGTGGAACGGCCTGGTGAGCGAGGTCAACGACGGGTTGGCCAGACCCATGAGGCTGGGCTTCGCTCCGGACGGCTACGGCCCTTCGGACCAGTCCTCGTTCTACGCGGCGGACATCCCCGTGCTGCACTTCTTCACCAACACCCACGCGGACTACCACCGCGCCACCGACGACTGGCAGAAGATCGTCCCGGGCGGGATCGATCGGGTCACGGACCTGGCCGTCGGCATCGTGCGTCACCTGGCAGGGACCCCGGACGTGGCGGCCACGAGCCTCACGTTCGTGCAGCAGGCGGCGCCGCCGGCCCCGGCGAACGAGGCGGAACGCGCCCCGGGCTATGGGCCCTACCTGGGGACCATCCCCGACATGACACCCCGGGACTTCGGCGTGCGCCTCACCGGCGTGCGCGAGGACAGCCCGGCCGAGCAGGCGGGGCTCCGGGCCGGCGACGTCATCGTGGAGTTCGACGGCAAGCCCATCGCGGACCTGTACGCCTACGCGTACGCGCTCCGCGACAAGAAGCCGGGGGACGTCGTGAAGATCGTCGTGGAGCGTGACGGCAAGCGGATGACGGTGAACGCGGTCCTGCAGGCCCGCTGACCCGGCGGGGCGCGGGCGTGGGCGGTCGCGCCGCCTGCGCTCCCGCGCTCCTTGGTCCGCTCCCTCCTCCCGGGGCCTTGACCCTCACGTTGCGTGAGGTGCGAGCTTGTTCTCCGCAGCCACGCAACGAGGAAGCCCAGGAGGCCTTGCCATGACTCGCTCCGTCACCCTGGCGCGCTCCGAGGTGCACGAGATCACCTCGCGGAACGCCGAGGCCGACTACCAGCTCTGGGTCGCCGTGCCCACCCGGAACCCGCGCACGCCCCCGCGGGAGACGTATCCGGTCCTGTACGTCACCGACGCCGACATCTGGTTCTGCACCGCCGCGGAGATGACCCGCCTCATGCACGTCCTTTACGGCGTGCTGCCGCCCATCCTGGTCGTGGGCATCGCCTACGGGGTCGAGGATCCGATGATCCAGGGCGAGATCCGGAATCGGGACCTGACCCCCACGACCTCGCCGGGCTTCGAGGAGATGGCGCGCCGGATGAACCCCGATTGGAAGCCGGCTCTTCCCGAGGGGCGCCGCATGGGGCGCGCGGCGGAGTTCCTCGCCTTCCTCGACGACGAGGTGAAGCCGTTCGTCTCGGAGCGGTATCCGGTGGAGGGGAAGGGCGCCCTCTTCGGCTGCTCCCTGGGCGGCCTGTTCGCGCTGTACGCGCTGCTGGCGAAGCCCGGGAGCTTCGACCACTACATCGCGGGAAGTCCGGCCATCTGGTGGGACGACGCGGTGCTCTTCGACCTGGAGGAGAAGATGGCGGCCTCCACCAAGGACGTGGCCGCGAACGTCTTCATGGGCGTCGGCTCGCTGGAGGAGGGCGGCGGCGTCACCGCCCAGGACCCGTTCAAGTTCGTGACCAACGTCCGCGCCATGGCCTCGCGGCTGGAGGGCCGGAAGTACCCGTCGCTCGCGATCGAGACGGAGGTCTTCGACAACGAGGGGCACACGTCGGTCCCGCCGGTGGTGCTCACGCGAGGGCTCCGGATGGCGTTCCGGGGGAGCCCGCCCGCGAGGAGGTTCTCCGGATCGTGATGGGCTGACGCCTTCGGGTCGAGGTCCCGCACGGTCGGCCCGCGCGCCCGTCGCCGCGGGTGTGGAGCCCGCATCGCGGGCTCCACGCGCCCCTCACTCCGCCAGCAGATCCAGCTGTCCGTCCCCTCCCGCGAGCGGTTCGGCGGCGGGAGCGCCTCCTCCTTCCTGGGACCGGGTGACCTCCACGACCCGGTCGCCCGCAGCGAGCTTCATGAGCCGGCGGCCCTGGGTGCGGCGCCCCTGCGCGGGGATGGAGGCCGCCTCCACGCGGCTCACCCGCCCCCCTGCTGTGACGAGCATGATCTCGTCGGAGTCCAGCACCTCCAGCGCCGCCACGACCTTGCCGGCGGATCCGCCGGTGGACGTCACCAGGTTCCCCATCCCTCCCCGTCTCTGCAGCGGGAACTCACTCACGGAGGTACGCTTGCCCATGGCGTTCTCGCCCACCGTGAGCACCGTGGCCTCACGGCGCACCATCACCATGCCCACGACCGCCTCGGAGCCCTTGAGCGCCATGCCCTTCACCCCCTGGGCGGTGCGGCCCACGACGGGGACGTCGCTCTCGGCGAAGCGAATGGCGCGCCCGCCACTGGAGAGGAGCATGATCTCCGCCAGCCCGTCCGAGAGCGCGACCTCGAGGATCCGATCCCCCTTCCTCAGCCCCGCGGCGATGACGCCGCCCGAGCGCGGGTTCGCGAACTCCGCGAGCTCCGTGCGCTTCAACAGGCCACCTCGGGAGAGGAAGACCAGCACCCGGCCGGCGGCCTCGAGGTCGTCCACCGGGATGGTGGAGACGATCCGGTCGGTGCGATCCGCCCCCTCGAGAAGCGCGTAGATCGACTGCCCCCGGGAGGCGCGGGCGCTCTCCGGCACGTCCAGCACCGGCAGGAAGTAGCACTGGCCCCGCTCGGTGAACGACAGGATCCACCCGGACGTGCGTGCCACGAAGACCCGCTCCAGGTAGTCGTCCTCGTAGCGTTCCATACCCGCCAGCGCCTTCCCAGAGGACACGCGCCTGCGGTACAGGTGCATGGGAATGCGCTTGGCGAAGCCTTCGTGGCTGAGGGTGACGACCACGGCCTCGTCGGCCAGCTGGTGCTCCACCGTTGCCTCGCCGCCGTCCGTGCGCTCCTCGTCGCCTTCTTCCAGGAGCACGGTGCGGCGCCCGTCGCCGTGCTTCTTCACCACCTCGCCCAACTCCTCCACCATCACCTCGAGCTGCCGCTCCTCCGACGCGAGGATCGCCTTGAGCTCCTCGATCTGGCCCTCGAGCTCGGCGAGGCGGGCCTTCAGCTGTGACCGCTCCAGCGACGTGAGCCGGTGCAGCCGCATGTTCAGGATCGCGTCCGCCTGGACCTCGCTGAGGCCGAAGCGGTCCTGGAGCTTCTCGGACGCCTGGGCCTTGTCCTTGGAGCCCCGGATGATCTTCACCACCTCATCGATGTGCTGGAGCGCCACCAACAGGCCCTGGGCGATGTGCCGTTCCGCCTCGGCCTTCTCGAGCTCGAAGCGGCAGCGCTTCCGGATGACGTCGAGGCGGTGGTCGCGGAAGCGCTCCAGCAGCTCCTTGAGGGTGAACTCCCGGGGCTGACCGTGGTCCAATGCCAGCAGGATGGCGCCGAAGGTCATCTGCAGGCTGGTGCGCTTGTAGAGCTGGGCCAGGATCTTCCCCGGCTTGGCACCCCGCTTCAACTCGATGACCAGGCGGATGCCCTCCCGGTCCGTCTCGTCGCGGATGTCGGAGACCTCGCTGATCTTCCCGCGTCGGGCGAGGTCGGCTACCTGCTCGATGACCTTCGACTTGGAGACCGCATACGGCAACTCGGTGACTACGAGCTGCTCCTTGCCGCCCCGGAGCGCCTCCTTCACCACGCGGGCGCGCATGACCACGCGGCCGCGACCCGTGGTGTACATGTCGCGCACGCCGGCGAGGCCCACCACGAAGCCGCCGGTGGGAAAGTCGGGGCCGGGGATGTGGCGCATCAGGTCCTCGACGGTGCAGTCGGGGTCCACCACGAGCTGTTTCACCCCGGCGGCGATCTCCCGCAGGTTGTGCGGGGGCACGTTCGTGCTCATGCCCACGGCGATCCCCGAGGACCCGTTCACGAGCAGGTTGGGGAAGCGCGCAGGGAGCACCGCCGGCTCCGGCAGCCGGTTGTCGAAGTTGGGCTGGAACGGAACCGTTTCCTTCTGGATGTCGTCCAGCAGCTCCCCGGCGAGGGCCTGGAGACGCGCCTCGGTGTAGCGGTACGCCGCGGCGTTGTCGCCGTCGATGGAGCCGAAGTTGCCCTGGCCGTCGACGAGCGGGTAGCGCAGGGAGAAGTCCTGTACCATGCGCACGAGCGCATCATATACGGCAGAGTCACCGTGCGGGTGGTACTTGCCCAGAACGTCGCCGACGACGGTCGCGCACTTCTTGTACGCGCGGTCGGGCATGAGGCCCAGCTCGTACATCGCGTACAGAATGCGGCGATGCACGGGCTTGAGTCCGTCGCGCGCATCGGGAAGCGCGCGCTGGACGATGACCGACATCGAATAGTCGAGGAACGACTCCCGCATCTCCTCTTCGATGAAGCGCGGCAGGATCCGTTCCCGCTTACGGGCGGTGGCCATTCCTTCTCCAGGCAGGGTGCTCCGGGGATCGTGGCCCAAGCTTCACAGCTTGGCGGAGGGGAGGCAAGCCGGGTGGCGCGGCCTGTGATCCGACGTCTCGACGTCTGCGACGGAGCGGGTGGTCCCGCCCGTCCGACGGAGCCCGGTCAGCTCTCGGCGCTCGTGCTCTCCAGCAGCTCCAGCAGGTGAGCCTTCAAGTCGGCGGGCGCCTTCTCGCCGCGCCCGGCTCGCTGGATCGCGGCGCGGAAGGCCTCCTCGAAGCGCAGATGCGGATAGCACATCCTGCACGCCTCGAAGTGTGCCTTCACGCGCTCCAGGGAGACGCCCTCCAGCTCGCCGTCCAGATAGTCGTAGAGGAGGCTTATCGCTTCCTGGCAGCCTGCGGACCCCGGGCCGTGATCGTCGCCGCCGCCATGCGCGTGCGCGTTCCCGTGGCCGCCGGAAGAGCGCCCTCCGAAGATCCGTCTGATGCGATGGAAGAAAGACATAGCTGGTTGCCGCATGTTATCCGTGCGGGTCCCTCACCCCTCCTTCGGAGGTCGCCGCCGCGAGATACCCCATCTCGACGGCATAGTCGTACAGCACCTTCTGCAGCCGGCGCCGTCCCCGGAAGAGCCGGCTCTTCACCGTGCCCACCGGGACGTCCAGCATCGTCGCGATGTCGTCGTACGACATCCCCTCCACGTCCGACAGCACCACCGCCGTCCGGTACTCCTCCGGCAGCGCATCGATGGCCGTCAGCACCTCCGCGTCCACGATGGACCCGAAGAACTCCCCCTCGGGATCCGACCCCTCCACCGCCGACCACAGCGGGTTGACGCCGCTCTCGCTCGCCTGACCCACGGGGGCGTTGGCGGCGACGATCTCGTCGTGGCGCTGTCCGCGCTCGCGCTGCCGGAGATAGAGGTTCCGACAGATGGTAAAGAGCCAGCTCTTGCACTGGGTTCCCGGCGTGTACTGGTCCCAGCTCCGATAGGCCCTCAGGAACGTGTCCTGGACGAGGTCCTGAGCCTGGTCCGGCGACTCGGAAAGCCGCAGCGCGAAGCGGTAGACCGCATCCATGTGCGGCAACGCCTCGCGCTGGAAGCTCGCCTTGCGGTCGGCGTCCACGTCAGCGTTGCCCGGCACGTGGGGGTATGGTGCGCCGGCGGGCGCCGCGGCCGGTGCGACCTCCCCGGAGCCGCCGGCCGGTCAGTCCGGGAAGCGGAAGGACCGGGCGGCCTTGGAGTCGGGGGGCTCGCCGGTGACCAACTCGATGAGGGCCTCCATCTCCCCCGCCATCTCCTGGAGACGGTTCGAGACGGTGAGGGCGTGAGCGAAGTCGAAGTACGCGGCCACGGCCCCTTCGTCGGCCGCGTGGGTGGCGAGGACCACCGCCTCCATCTCCGCACGCAGGCTCTCGACGATGGCGTGCACCGCCATCGCCGCGCTGCGGGCCTCCTGAAGCGTCATGAGCGACAGATCGCCGTCGAGTCGCGGAAGCAGGGCCTCCACCCGGGCTCTGCTCTCGGAGGGTGCCAGCACCGTGGCGGAGATCCCCACATCCCCGTGCAGCAGGGATCGGGCGCCCGATTTCAGCGCCCGGACCTCCTCGTAGTTGCAGCGCAGGATCACCTTGGTTTCTCCAGGACCTGGACCCTCCGGGGCGGTTCCCCGCGAGGTCAGGAGCACATCTCTGCCTATTAATACCTATCGGGTGCCCGCTCGGTTTCTGCAAGCATCCCGTCATCAGGCCTCCGCGCCCACCGGTCCCGTGACGGTCAGTGGAACGGTCACCTGGTGCTCGTCGTCCACCCGCACGTCGAAGCCGTATCGATCCGGCTGCGGCAGGACCACGCCGTCCAGGTTGAGCAGGTGCGGCACCGACATCGCACCGGCGTCCGCCGCGCGTCCGGGCCCGAGCTGCATCTCCCCGTCGATGCGCATGAGCTCGTGTCCGCCCGAGTCCTTCATCCTGATCTCCACCGTGTGCTTCCCGCTCTCCCGCATGCCCGCGGAGAAGCGGAGGATGAGCACCATCCGCGGATGGCGGGCCGGGAAGCTGTTCGCCGAAAGGTGGTCGAAGATCCCGAGGATGTTGAGCTTTCCGGACGCGTCGATGGT
>Ga0307418_1000014_pt1 | contig 53650 bp, 48 predicted proteins | sample SalMarWE160220MG_2_FD_202160 | JGI IMG/M metagenome (GOLD analysis project Ga0307418, IMG submission 202160) | Salt marsh sediment microbial communities from the Plum Island Ecosystem LTER, Massachusetts, United States - WE1602-20 | ecosystem: Environmental > Aquatic > Marine > Intertidal zone >...
ATCATGCGGCGGACCTCCTCAGCGGTCCACCCCGGACGTGTCCGGCACGGCGCCCTGGTAGCCGCGGCCCATGTAGCCGCCCATGTAGCCATTGCCCATGCAGGGACCCATACGGCCCCCGCGCATGGAGCCGCCACCTCTGCGGCCGCCCATGTAGGGGCCCATGCCCCCGCGACCCATGTAGCCGTGCATGGAGGGGCCCATGCCCCCGCCACCCATGTAACCGCGCATGTACGCGCCCCCCATCGGGACACCCATGCCCCCATGACCCATGTAGCCGGGCCCCGCCCCGGGTCCCCCGCCCCAGGCCTGGCCGATGGCGACCTGCAGGCCGTGCTGCTGCTCGGGCGTGAGAATCTGAGCAAGGCTGTCATGGAGGCTCAGGAACTCGTTCCGGAGGTCGGCGTTCTGCCGGCGGATCTGGTCCCGGCGCTGCAGGAGCGCGTTCAGCTCCTTGATCCGCGGGGCGATCCGGGCCTTCGCGCTGGCCGAGAGGCCGAGCTGGCTCGCCAGGGTGTCCACGTTCAGCCCGGGAGGGGTCTGCTGCCGCACGGCGGCCACCCCTCCGAAGAACACCAATGCGGCACCGGCGGCCGCCGTCGTGATCGTTCCCAGCTTCCTCATCGTTCTCTCCTCTGTGTTCCCCGTCCGGCCTTGCCGTCCGGTCTCGTCGTTTCGCTCTCACCTCTCCCTACAACCGAGCGTCGCCAGCGTTTAACCGGGCGAGCTCCGCCGGCGTCCGGCGGGCGAATCCCGCGACTCTCGACGCATCGGTGTCGGGGACGGGGTTCCCGTCCGGGGCGGAGGTCGCGGAGCGGCAGACATGGCGCGCGCGAGGCATCCGGCGTGACTCGCGGAGCCGTGCCGACCCCACCGGCACGGAGCGCATCGGGCCTTCGCGGGTAACGCTGGGAGCGCTCACGGATACCGTCGGAGACCACGGCCACTGCCTGCTCTCGGGAGCCTCTTCATGGAGCACCGTGCGGACATCGGAATCGTCGGAGCGGGACCGGCGGGTGCCCGTGCTGCGGAGCTGCTGGCGGCGAAGGGCGTCGGCGTGTTGCTCCTGGACCCGAAGGCGCCGTGGGAGAAGCCGTGTGGCGGGGGGTTGACGGCCCACGCTTTCCGGGAGATTCCGGAGCTCGCGGAGCTCGAGCCCGTGGCGCGGGTGGTGACCTCCGTGCGCGTCGAGACGAGTCCCGAAGACGGCTTCACCATCCCCTTGGATCACCCGATCTGGATGGTTCCCCGGCGGATGCTGGCGCGGTGGCAGCTGGACCGGGCGCTGCGGGCGGGTGCCGAGCATCTGAGCGTCAGGGTCAGGGATGCGCGTCGAGCCCACGGTGCATGGTGTCTGGACACCTCGGACGGCGAGTTGCTCGTGCCCTTCCTGGTGGGCGCCGACGGCGCCGCGAGCCTCGTCCGACGCGTGGCCGCGCCCGGGTTCGACGTCGAGCTGGCCCCCACCCGGGTGGCCTACCCCGACGGATCGGGCCCCCACCCGGACGCCGTGATCCTGAAGTTCTACCCCGGTGTCTCGGGCTACCTGTGGGATTTCCCGAGGCCGAGCCATCGTTCGGTGGGCGTGGTGATTCCCAACAGGACGTGGCGGCGACCCCGGATGGACGGGGAGATCGACGAGTACCGCATGTCCAGCGACGGACGCACCTCCACGGGAGTGCAGCGCGCCGGTGCCGTCATCGGCACCGCCCAGCTCGGCCACGGCGACTACTCGGCCATCGCGGGCCCTGACTTCGCCCTCCTGGGGGACGCGGCAGGCTTCGCCGACCCGTTCACCGGCGAGGGGATCCAGAACGCGCTGCGCTCCGCCGATCTCTTCGCCCGCGCCTTCAGCTCCGGCGATCCCGCCGCCTATCCGCAGCTCGCCAAGCGCGCCTTCGAGTGGGAGTTCCGGATCGGACGGTTCTTGCGGCGGGTGCTGTTCGACAGCGGGGCGGGGCACCGCCTGGTCAGGGGTAGCCTCGAGTCGAAGGGGTGGTGCGCCCTGGCGGCGGCGATCCTGAACGCGATGAACGAGCACGACGGGCGGGTCACGGGGCTGGTCGCCCGATGGGCCCGGACCTACGGGGCCCTGCGCAGCGTCCCCGGGCCCCCTCGAAGGACCCGGGTGCCTCTGGTGTCCTGAGAGGGGAAGGGGACCCAGGGATCCTCAGATCTTCGCCCTGCGCAGCCGCAGGCTGTTGCCCACCACGGTCACGGAGCTGGTGGCCATGGCCAGCGCCGCCAGGATCGGGTCGAGCTCACGGAGCATCATCGGCAGCGAGGTGAAGGGATAGAGAACGCCTGCCGCCACCGGGACGAGGGCCACGTTGTAGAAGAACGCCCAGAACAGGTTCTGCTTGATGGAGCGCATGGTCGCTCCCGACAGCGCCAGAGCCTGGGGCACGGAGCGCAGGTCCCCCCGCATGAGGGTCACGTCCGCGGCTTCCATGGCCACGTCGGTGCCGGTGCCGATGGCGATGCCCACGTCGGCCTGGACGAGGGCGGGCGCGTCGTTGATCCCGTCGCCCACCATGGCCACCAGCCCCCCACCCTCCTGTAGCTCCTTCACCACGCCCGCCTTCTGGTCGGGAAGCACCTCCGCGCGCACCTCGTCGATCCCCACCTCGCGGGCGATGGCCTCCGCCGTGTGGCGGTTGTCGCCGGTGAGCATGACGACGCGGAGCCCCCGCGCCCTGAGGGCCACAACGGCGTCCTTCGAGCCCTCCTTCACCGCGTCTGCCACGGCCACGAGGCCCGCCGCCTGGCCGTCCACGGCCACCCACAGAGGTGTGCGGGCCTCCTTCTCCATGCGACGGGCCTCGTCATCCAGGCCGTTCAACGCGATCTCGCCCTCGTCGAGGAGGCGGCGGGTGCCGATGACCACTTCGTGTCCCTCGACGGTCGCCCTCACGCCACGTCCGGGCACCGCCGAGAACGCGTCGGGCTCGGCGAGGGGGATGCCTCTCGCCTCGGCTTCCCGCACCACCGCCGCCGCCAGGGGATGCTCGCTCCGTCGCTCCGCCGCTCCCGCCAGGCGCAGGAGCCACCCTTCCGCCTCCTCGTTCACGCCTCCATGGACCGAAGTGGCGTCGGACACCGCTGCGGGAACGCGGGCGAGAACCTCGCGCACCGCGGGCTCGCCCCTGGTCACCGTGCCGGTCTTGTCCACCACCACCACGCGGAGCTTGTGCGCCCGCTCCAGAGCGGCGGCGCTGCGGAACAGGATCCCCGTCTTCGCACCCTTGCCGGTGCCCACCATGACGGCCGTGGGAGTGGCCAGTCCGAGGGCGCACGGGCAGGCGATCACGAGCACCGCAACCAGGCGGATGAGCGCCGGCGTGAATCCCGCGCCCACTCCCAGCCACCAGACGAGGAACGTCACCAGGGCGAGCCCGATGATGACCGGCACGAAGACCGCGGACACCTGGTCGGCCAGACGCTGGATGGGCGCCTTGCTCCCCTGGGCCTCCTGCACCAGGCGGACGATCTGCGCGAGGGCCGTCTCGGCCCCCACCTTGGTGGCGCGGAAGCGCAGAGCACCTTCCTTGTTGATGGTCGCGCCTACGACCTCGTCGCCGGGAGCCTTCTCCACGGGCATGCTCTCACCGGTGAGCATGCTCTCGTCCACCGCCGAGCAGCCCTCCACGACCACGCCGTCCACGGGGATGCGCTCTCCGGGGCGCACCAGCACCGTGTCGTCGACGTCCACCGTGTCGACGGGGACGTCCATCTCGACGCCGTCACGGACGACCCGGGCGGTCTTCGGCCGAAGCCCCATGAGCTCCTTGATGGCCGCGCTGGTCTCTCCCTTGGCCTTGGCCTCGAGGAGCTTGCCCAGCTTGATGAGCGTGATGATGAGCGCCGCGGTGTCGAAGTAGAGATGGCGACCGGCGGCCGTCGAGCCGAACATGAGCGCGACCATCACGACGACGGAGTACGCGTAGGCGACGGACGAGCCCATGGCCACCAGCACGTCCATGTTCGCCGAGCCGTTCCTCAGCGACTTCCAGCCGCCGCGGTAGTAGTCCCACCCCACGTAGAACTGCACGGGAGTGGCCAGCGCGAACATGAGCCAGTTCATCCAGCCGGCGTCAGCCCAGGCGCCGAGGAAGCCGAAGCCGCGGCCGACACTGAGCAGGAAGAGGGGCACCGCCAAGGCGACGCCCCCCCAGAACTTGCGGGTCTGGTCGAGGATCTCGGCCCGGCGGGCCGCCGCCTCGGCGTCCTCGAGCTCCTCGGGTGCGGCATCGACGACACCGTACCCCGCGGCCTCGATGGCCCGGGCCAACTCCGTCCATCCGGCCGTTCCCGCCACCACCTCCGCCACCGCCTTCTCGGTGGCGAAGTTCACGGACGCCGAGACGACGCCCGGGACCCGCGACTGGAGCGTGCGCTCGATGGTCGCGGCGCAGTTCGCACACGTCATCCCCGTCACCGGAATCTCGATGCGCTGGGTGGCGATGCCGTACCCCGCCCTCTTCACGCGCTCCAGGAGCTGGTCCTCGCGGACCTTCAGCGGGTCGAACCGCACGGACGCCCGCTCCGACGCGAAATTCACCGAAGCGTCCGCCACACCCTCCGTCTTCTTCAACGTGCGCTCGACGGTGGCGGCGCAGTTCGCGCACGTCATCCCCGTCACCGGCAGCAGCAGCTCGCGCTCCAGGGAGCCCACGGCCATGGAACTCCTCCTCCCCTTGCTTCCTTCTCTTCAGCTCTTCAGCGACCCGTCCGCTCACGCGCTCGGCGGGTAGTCGATCTCCGTCATCAGAGCCTCGATGGCCGACCAGTCCGTGGCGTTCGGATCCCAGGACACCGTGACGTGCTTGGAAGCCTCCTCCGCCTTCACCTCCGCCACGCCGTTGAGTTCACCGACCTCTCGCTGGATCGTCATCACACAGTGGTGGCAACTGATGTTGGGTACCGTCACCGTCTTCGTCGTCATGGGTCGCCTTCCTCTGTCGTCGGATTGTCTTGTGGGTCGATCTCAGGCCTTGCCATTCGCCTCGAACACTTCCATGAGCTCCGTGAGCACGCGCTCCCTGGATTCGTCGTCGTCGCTCTGGATGGCGGTGGTGACGCACGAGTGCAGATGGCGGTCGAGGACAAGCCCGCTCACCTTCTTGAGGGCTCGCTGCACGGCCACGATCTGGTTGACGATGTCCACGCAGTAGACGCCCTCGTCCACCATCCGCTCGATGCCGCGGACGTGCCCTTCGACGCTCTTCAGGCGCCTCAGGATGTCCTCGGTCGTCTTGTCGGCCATGTCGCCTCCTCGGGTTACCCCACCCCCCCTGGGGGGGGTACATCAAACACTACATCCTCCGGGCGACAGGTTCAAGGGGGCGAGACACCTCCTCCGGGATTGATCCGGACTTCAGGTTCGGCGCCGCGCCGGTTCCGCCTCGGCGTGCAGGCGTCGTTCTGAAGACGGGGCCTCGACCTCAACCGGAGGGTGCCGTGGCCGCGTACTCCTTCCAGATGAGCGCCAGGATCACGGTATCCACGACGATGAGCACGGCGAATGCCGGGGAGGGGCCCACGAGCATCCGGTAGACCTGGTAGGCGAGGAAGAGACCCAGGAACCCGAGGGCCACGGGAAAGACTCCGCGTCGCTCCCGCAGCAGCCCCGCAACGAGTCCCACCTTGGTGATCCCGTGCGCAAGCAGATACACTGCGGCGAAATGCACCGTAGCGAGACCGAGATGACGCGTATGGCGCACGAGGAATCCCGCCACGAGGTCTCCCGGGTCCTCGGCGAGCTCGTGCTGGGTCAGAAACGCCACGAGGCCGGTGACCCTGTGGGGCCCGAGGAGGAACAGCAGCACGCCGCCGCCGACCTCCAGCAGGCCGTCGATCCCCTTCAGGATGACGGCCCACCGGAACAGTCGGTGGCTCCAGGAGGTCGGCACGGCGTTCGGGACTCCATCCATGGTGATCCGGGCACCTCCGGTCCGTCGGGTGGTATCCATGGGCTCAGGCGCTTCGTGCCGCCAAAGATGGCCGCCCGGACCGCCCGACGGCCATGGCGCCATTCGCTCCACCACGGCGCGGAGGAGGGATCATGAAGACGAGATCAACGGTCTACGCGCTCGCCGTCGCCGCACTCCTGGTCGCATTTGCGGGGTGCGCCGGGAGGGCCCCGAGCTCATCTGCCGCGGCGGCGACCCAGGGTAGCACGGCAACCGCCGGCACCGCGGCCGCGCCGGCGCAGGAACCCGCCGGCGAGCCCGCACAGCCATCCTCCGCCGAGGCTGCCCAGCAACGGTCCGCACAGCCGGCGCAACCACCCTCCGGACAGACGGAGTCGCCTCCCCAACCCGCTCCCTCCCCCACTGCACGTACCGGCATGATGGGAGGTCGCGGCATGATGGGAGGGACGATGGGGAGCATGACGGGGCAGCCCGCCGACACCGCGCCCACACCCATGGTGGGTGCGACGGCGGCCGCCGCTCCGGAGTGCCCCAAGATCACCCAGGCGCTGGTGGATCTCGGTCATCGGGTCTTCACGGGAAGCGGCAACTGCTACGCATGCCACGGGAGCAACGCACACGGCACGGCGTTGGCGCCGAACCTCGCCGACACCACCTGGCTGGACATCGACGGCTCGTATGCCGCCATCGCGGGGCTGGTGCGCACGGGGGTGCCGCACCCGAAGAAGCACCCGGCTCCCATGCCGGCCATGGGCGGGGCCCAGCTCAGTGCCGAACAGGTGTGCGCGGTAGCCGCCTACGTCCATGGGCTGGGGGGAGGTCGCTGAGCCAGGACACGGCCGGGAAGCCGGCCATGGGGGGATGATCCGGGGAGGGCGCGGGGGGTCCGTGCCCTCCCTGTCGTCACGGTCCGCTGCCGGCGTGCTTCTGCAGGAAGCTCACCACCTTCGCCTCCTCGTCCTGCGTCATGGGCATCAAGCCGGCGTTCAAGGCGTTCGTCCGCATCCGGCCCACGACACCCTCCCAGAGAGAGGCGGGATGGGCCGAAGGCGAGGGCAGCTCGTGGCACGCCTGACAGCGCATGCGGAACGCGTGGTAGCCCGCGCCCAGCGTGTCGCCTTCCAGCTCCCCGCGCTTCAGCGGCTGCACCTCGATGGTCCGCGTCGCGCTCACGCCCGCCAGCCGGTAGGCGCCGGAGCTGTCGAAGCGCTCGATGCCCAGGTCGGACACACGACGGGCACGTCCCTGGTCCTTCACCGCGGGCGGCAGCGCGTCGCACGCCACGACTGCCGAGAGCAGGGTCAGACCCGCCGCCACCGCGCGGAGGATCGAGGTCATGCGCCGAAGGTGCGGTCGATTTCGGCCCGGATGGCGTTCAGGGTCGAGCGTGCTGCGGCTTCTTCCACTTCCTGCCATTGGTTCCTCCGGTGCTCACCGGGGTGATGCCCGAGCCCCGTCGTCACGTCCGAGCCGACGCCCGGCAGGGTCACCGCCACGCCGCGCTCATGTCTTCGACACCAGGCATAAGGGGCTCACCGTGAAGGGCCGGTGAACCCCGGATGAAGGCACCTTCATGTGCGGCAGTCGAAGGATGGGGAATAAGCCCCACCCCGCACGCTGTGGGGCGAGCAGGTTGGGGCATATCCCCATGCGGTGCGGACACGTGCCGCTGTCCATAGCTCACAACATGATGTGCCCCAATGAGTTACGGCCGTACCTGCGTCTTGGTACGACGATTGCCTGACGAATCCGGCGGGGAGCTCTCCCGCACAACTGCCAACAGCTGCCCACGTGAGGCTGAAGTGCATCCGCGCGATCGGTTTCTATATATCGTAGTTCCACTAGGTGTGCTGGCCGTCTTCACGACGATGCTCATCGTCGGGAGGACGGTGGAGCCCGCACGGTACGCCATCGGGTACGCTCCCCAGCAGCCGATCCCGTTTTCCCACCAGGTGCACGCCGGCGCGAACCGCATTCCGTGCCAGTACTGCCACACGAACGCGGACCGTAGTCGGGACGCCACGATCCCCGCCGTCCAGACCTGCATGAACTGCCATCGGTCCATCACGATGGCCGACAGCGACTATATCAAGCAGGCGGTCATCGCGCGGTTGAAGACTGACGCTCCCATGAAGTGGAAGCGGGTCTATCACCTTCCCGGTTACGTCTTCTTCGACCACCGCGCCCACGTGCACGCCGGCATCCAGTGCGAGACGTGCCACGGCGACGTCAAGAGCATGGACGTGGTGAGACGGGTCATGGACCTGCGTATGGGAAGCTGTCTGGATTGCCACCGGGACCCCCGCCGCTACCTGCCCCCGGACTCTCCCATCGAGAAGGGGCCGACGGATTGCACGGCATGTCATCGATGAGGGGAATGGAGGAGGAGTCGCGCATGAAGGTGACGCGTCGGCGGGGGCTGCTCGCGCTGGGTGTGGCACTCGTGGGCATTCTACTGAACGGCTTCTTCTTCGAGCGCCTCCGCTCCGTTACCACGCTGCTGCGCGCACCGCGGCTCGTCAGGAATGGGCGCGACGCCGCCCGCACTCACAGGATGCCGTCTCGCCGCGTGGAACCTGCCCCGCATTCGGTGAAGCGCCATGGATAGGCACAGCGACAGACGCAACGAGTTCCCGCCGGACGCCTTCGAGCCCGTCGAACCGCCTTCCGAGGCGGAACCCGTATCGCGACGCCGCTTCCTGACCCTGGCGGCCGCATCCGCCGCGCTGGCCGCCACCAGTGCGTGCGAGAGCCCGCCGGCGGACACGATCGTCCCCTACACGAAGAAGCCGACGGACGTCATTCCGGGGGTGGCCGACTACTACGCCAGCACCTATCAGGAGGGCCAGATCCCCTACGGCGTTCTGGTGAAAGCTCGCGAGGGGCGTCCCATCCATATCGACGGGAACGACGAGCACCCGTTCTTCAACGGGAAGACCTCGCTGCGGGCTCAGGCCGAGATCATCGGCCTGTACAACCCCGACCGGCTCCGGCAACCCGTCGTCGAAGGCCGTCTGGCCACCTGGAAGGAAGCCGAGGCCCGCGTCACCGACGCGTTGAGCAAGGCGGCGAAGGGCAACGAGTCCGTTCTCCTTCTCACCCCGGCCGTGGTCTCCCCCACCAGCCGGACCGTGATCGCGAAGCTGCAGAAAGCGCTCCCGGGCCTGAAGCACGTCGCATGGGAGCCGGCCCTGTCCCTGACGGACAGAGCCGCTTCGAGAGCCTTGTACGGACACGACCGGGCGCCTCGCTATCACCTGGAGAAGGCAAAGGTGGTCGCGGCGCTGGAAGCGGACTTCCTGGGAACGATGGAGAACGCCGTCGAGGCCATTGCCGGCTTCACACGAAACCGGAAGCCGGCGAAGCCCAGCGACGCCATGAGCCGACTCTACTGCTTCGAGAGTCGCATGAGCGTGACGGGCAGCAAGGCCGACGTGCGGGTTCCCATGAAGCCCTCCGGCGCGACTCACCTCGCCTTCGCCGTGGCCCGGGCTCTCCACGAGGAGCACGGGGTGCCCTATCCGGAGGGCTTCGCGGCCGAGGCGCTGGATCGCTTCACCCTCGGCGGCGTCTCCCATCGCTATGGCCTCGACCGCGCTACGGTGGCTTCCCTTGTCCGGGATCTCGCTGAGGCGCGTGGGGACAGTCTCGTCCTCACGGGTCCTTCGCTTCCGCCTGAGGCCCATGTCGCAGCCACGCTCATCAACACGATGTTGGGTGCGGAAGGCCGTACCGTGGAGACGTCTTTCTCTGCGGATGCGCCGCCGCTGGCCACACCGTCGGAGATGGCGGCGCTCACCCGTGAGGTCGCTTCCGGCGGATACGCGGCAGCAATCTTTTGGCAGACGAACCCGCTGTACGCGCTCCCCGACGCGAAGGCGTTCCGCGAGGCGCTGGCCCGCGTACCGCTGAGCGTTTCTCTCGTCCTCTCGGAGAACGAGACCGCACGCGCATGCAAGGTGGTTCTGCCGGTCAATCACTGGCTGGAGAGCTGGAACGACTACGAGGCGTCCACGGACCTCCTCAGCCTGCAGCAGCCGCTGATCCGGCCACTCTACGACACACGCCAGGCGGAAGAGATCCTCCTGGCGTGGGCAGGCGCCCTGGGTGCTCCCGTGGACGGACGGGTGGGAGGCGCTGCAGCGGGTGAGGCGGATTACCGCACCTACCTGATGGCGCGGTGGCAACGCGAAGTCTATCCGGCGGGGACGTTGGCGACCTTCGAGCAGTTCTGGACCTCGGCGGTCCACGACGGGGTTCTGCATCGGGAGGTGAAGCGGCGGCGGTCGCGGCGGCTCGACGTGCACGCCGTTGCCGAGGCGGCCGGGAAGGCAGGCGGTAAGCACGAGGCCGTCGCGAGAGCCGCCGAGAAGAGCGCTTATGGTGGGGCTCCCGGAGCAGGCGTGGAATTGCTTCTGGAGCCCGATCTCCGGATGTGGGACGGCCGTTACGCCAATATCGGGTGGCTGCAGGAGCTTCCGGAGCCCATCACCAAGGTTTCCTGGGGGAACTACCTGTCCATCGCGGTGGACGACGCCCATGAGCGCCGGCTCTCGGACGGGGATCTGGTCTCGGTGACGGTGGGCACCCGGAGCGTCACGCTTCCGGTCCTGGTGCAGCCCGGCCAGGCGACGGGGACGGCCTTCGCGGCGCTCGGCCACGGACGGGAGGGAAGCGTCTCGGGAGGACGCGGCACGAATGTGTTTCCGCTGGTGGCGGACGATGGGATGCCGCCCTTCCTGCACCTGGAGGCGTCGCTCAGCCGTGCCTCCGGGAATCAGCCGCTGGTGCGCTCACAGACCGAGTTCTCGACACACGGCCGCGACATCGCGCCGGTGTGGTCCCTGGCCGACTACGCGAAGAACGCGAAGCCGCCCAAGCCCGACAGGAGTCTGCCCACCCTCAATCCGAACGTGAAGTGGGGGGACCACAAATGGGGTATGGCCATCGACCTGTCCGCCTGTCTGGGATGCGGTGGCTGCCAGATCGCGTGCCAGTCCGAGAACAACATCCCGGTGGTGGGTCCGGAGCAGGTGGCGCGTGGCAGGATCATGCACTGGATCCGCAGCGACGTCTACTATGCGGGTCCTACGGATAATCCGCAGGTCGCCCACGCGCTGATGCTCTGCCAGCAGTGCGACGATGCGCCCTGCGAGCCCGTCTGTCCGGTAGGTGCCACGGTGCACAGCAAGGACGGCCTGAACGAACAGGTCTACAATCGCTGTGTCGGGGTCCGGTACTGTTCCGCCAACTGCCCGTACATCGTGCGTCGCTTCAACTTCTTCGACTACACGAGCACCATCACGGATCCCCTTGACCTCGCGTTCAACCCCGAGGTCACCGTCCGTCCCCGCGGTGTGATGGAGAAGTGCACGTTCTGCGTCCAGCGCATCCGCAACGGAGTGCAGGTAGCCAAGGACGAGGACCGCCCGCTTCGGGACGGCGAGATCCGACCCGCGTGCGCCGTGGCATGCCCTGCCGAAGCCATCGTCTTCGGCGACCTGAAGGATCCCAACAGCCGTGTCTCGCAGCTCTCCCGGAGCAACCGGGGCTACAAGGTCCTCCAGGATCTGGGTACCCGTCCGGCCGTTACCTATATGACGGAGCTGAAGAACCCACCGGAAACGCCCGGAAAGAAGCGCCATGTCTAAGACCACCGAGCCCCCCCTCTCGCCCGCGCACACCCGCAAGCGCAGCCCAAGGGACGGCCGGTCGGTCAGCTCCTCGGAGGACCTTCCCGAGGCTCTGCGCGTGGAGCCGCTGGTCGCGGGTGACGCCACCCTCGGCAAGCTGGACGACGACATTCGGTACCTCAGCGAGGCGAAGCCGCCGAGGTCGTGGTACGTCTCCCTGGTGGTCACGAGCCTCATGGCGCTGATGGGCTTCACCGCCATCGGCTACATGGTCTCCACCGGCATCGGCACCATGGGCAACGACATCCCCGTGGTGTGGGGCTTCCTCATCATCAACTTCGTGTTCTGGGTGGGCATCGGGCACGCCGGGACGCTCATCTCGGTCATCCTCCTGTTGTTCCGGCAGAAATGGCGCAACGCCATCAGCCGAACCGCCGAGGCGGTGACCGTCTTCGCCTTCGTGTGCGCCATGATGTTCCCTGCGGTGCACATCGGCCGGCCGTGGATGCCCCACTGGCTCTTCCCGTATCCGAACGAGCGGCACCTGTGGATCAACTTTCGCTCACCGTTGATCTGGGACGTCCTTGCCGTCTTCACGTACTTCAGCGTGTCGGTGATGTTCTGGTACCTGGGGCTCATCCCCGACTTCGCGACCATGCGCTCCCGGGTGAAGAACAAGGTGAAGGGGGCGGTCTTCCGCATCCTGAGCCTGGGATGGGTGGGCAACGCGCGTCAGTGGATCCACTACGAGAAGGCATACCTGCTCCTGGCGGGGCTAACCACGACGCTGGCCCTCAGCGTGCACAGCATCGTGTCCACGGACTTCGCGTCGTCCATGGTGCCCGGATGGCATATGACCATCTTCCCGCCCTACTTCGTCGTAGGTGCCGCATTCTCCGGATTCGCCGGCGTCGTCCTGGTCTTCGCGTTCATCCGGACTCCGCTCAACCTGAAGAGCTACATCACCGAGCGGCACATGGACCTCCTCAACAAGACGGTCCTGTTCCTCTCGTGCCTGATGGCGTACGCCTACCTGATGGAAGGCTTCACCGCCTGGTTCAGCGCCAACACGTTCGTCCGGTACATCTTCGCGAACTACGTCTTCGGCGACCAATGGTGGGCGGGGACGTTGACCATCTTCTTCAACTGCATCCTGCCCCAACTCCTCTGGGTGCCGCGGTTCCGCCGCTCGGTACCCATCATGGTGCTGGTCTCCGGGGGTGTGACGCTGGGGATGTGGCTCGAGCGGTACACCATCATCATCCTCTCGCTGCACCGCGACTACCTTCCCTCCTCGTGGGGCGTCTACCTGCCCACCCCCATCGACTTCGCCATCCTCTTCGGCTCGGTGGGCATCTTCCTGACGCTGCTCCTGCTCTTCCTGCGGAAGATGCCCATCATCGCTGGCTGGGAGGTCAAGTCCGACATCGCGCGCTACAACCCGCCCCCGTCGCAGCCTGTCGGAGGGTTGGAGGCCGAGCATGCCTGAGGCCCTCTTCGGTGTTCTCGCGCTCTTCCCCAGCGCCGATGCGCTCCTGAAGGCCATCCCCGAGGTGAAGAAGCGAGGCTTCACCAACCTCGAGGCGTACACACCCTACGCGGTACACGGCATCGACGAAGCTCTGGACATCCCGAAGTCGAAGCTCGGGGTCCTGGTCTTCATCCTGGGCTCTCTGGGCGCCGTCTCGATGTTCCTCTTCGAGTGGTGGACCAGCACGGTGAGCTACCCGCTCCTCACCGCCGGCAAGGCCTACAACGGTTGGCCGGCCTGGGTGCCGCCCATGCTGGAAGCCACCATCTTCGCGGGGACGTTCACCGCGGCTCTCGGGATGCTCTTCGTCTTCAACCGACTGCCGTTCTTCGGCCACCCCGTGCTCCGCAGCAAGGCCATCGACGAGATCACCCGCGACAGGTTCGCGCTGATGATTCGGCCGGACGACGGCGGGCTGGATGCCGCGGCCGCCATCGCCGCGCTCGAGGCGGTGGGGGGCGGAGCCATCGAGTCGGTGCCGGAGCGACACTTCAAGAAGACGGGCCTCGCGTGGTGGGCCAAGACCGTCGTCCAGATCGGGGTGGCGTGCGTGGTGGCGGGGTTCGGTACGGCCTGGCTCATCCGGACCTTTCCCACGGTCAGGCCCATGGTCGAGATGGAGAACCAGCCCAGGCTCGACGCCCAGGAGCCGGACACCTTCTTCGCAAGCGGACGCGGCATGCAGCTTCCGCCGGTGGGCACCGTGCCCCGTGCCTTCATGCCCATCCTCGCGAAGAATGCGGATCAGGGCGGCAAGGACCTCGTCAATCCGCTTCCCGTGACGGCTCCGGTTCTGGAGCGTGGCCGACAGCAGTTCGACATCCACTGCGCCGTCTGCCACGACAGGCTGGGCACCGGTAAGGCATGGCTCGACAGCACCTACCAGGCGCAGCCGGCCAACCTCCAGTCCACCACCATCCGCCAAGCCACGGACGGCTTCCTGTATTGGGTGATCTCGAAGGGATTCGCCACTATGCCCGCATACGCTGCGGACATCTCGCCCCACGACCGTTGGGCAATCATCCGATACGTCAGAGCCCTGCAACGCTCGCAAGACGCACCCGCGAGGGACGTGAAATGAGCGCGGCTTCCGAGAGCATGAGCTCAGCATCCCCGCAGCTCGGGAACGAGGCGAAGGCCCAGTCCCGCTCGCATGGGCATCGAGCCTCCGCCTCCGGCTGGACCGTGCGTCGGGGCCTGTGGGTGTTGGGTGCGCTGGGCGGCGGTGGCGTCGTGGCCACCTGGTTCGTGGCGGGACCACACCGCTTCTGGGTCAACTGGCTCATTTGGCTCGTCTTCATGGTGTGCCTCTCGCTGGGCGCGCTCTTCCTCGTAGCCCTGCAGCACGTCACGGGTGCGATGTGGAGCGTTCCGTTGCGACGGAGCGCCGAGCGCGTCGCCGCGCTGACCCCCTGGATCGTGCCGGTAGCCGCCATCGCGTTGTTCTCGCTGCCCGTGGTCTTTTCGTGGACCCAGCCGAACGCCGCCTCGATCACCCCGCTGGTGCTCAAGGAACACTGGCTCAACCGACCGTTCTTCATCATCCGGTTGGTCGTCTGTCTCGCCGTGTGGGTGCTCTCTTACGTGGTTCTGGTGCGGGGCTCCGTTCATCAGGACGTGACGAAGAACCCCAACATCACCGTCCGGCTCCGGCGCTTCTCGCCGGTGTTCATGGTCCTCCTGGCGCTCACCATCACGAACTTCGCCTTCGACTGGGTCTCCAGCCTGGAGGCGTCGTGGTACAGCGACATCTTCGGTGTCTACCTCTTCGCGGGAGCCGTCACGACCGCCCTGGCTGCCGTGCTGCTGGCTATCCTCCACCTCGAGGACCGCGGGCGCCTGCCCGGCATCACGGGGGATCACATCTACAACCTCGGCGGGCTCCTCTTCGGGTTCACGATCTTCTGGGCGTACATCGCGTTCTCGCAGTACCTGCTCCAGTGGTACGCCGATCTCCCAGAGGAAGTCTTCTGGTTCGTCCAGCGGACGTCCGGCGCCATGGAGTACGTCTTCATCCTGCTCGGCATCGGCCACTTTTTCGTGCCCTTCCTGGCACTGATGACGCGGGAGAACAAGAAGAGCCGGACGCGTCTCCGGTGGGTGGCGACGTGGGTGATCTTCATGGAGTTCGTCGACGTCTTCTGGCTGATCTCGCCGACCCAGGGATCGGGGCTTCACCTGGGGTGGCCCGAGCTCTCCTTCGCCGCCTTCTTCGTCTCGGCAGGGCTCCTGGTGCTTGGGCGCGCGTTGCGCATGGGTGACGACATGCCGACGGGTGATCCCTTCCTGAAGGCCGGCCTCGACTTCCACCTGCAATGAAGGAGTCGGGAATGTCGGAGGATACCAAGAAGGTCGTCGCGGTGGCGGGCGGTGCCGTGGTGGCTCTCGGCCTCGCCATCCTCGTTGGAGCCTGGCTCATGCAGGGGCACGCCACGCACCGGATGTCGTACCGGGAGGCGACCAGGACGACGCATCCGGACCCCACTGTGTTCAAGACGGTGGTGGGGAAGACCAAGCCGGGGGTGGACCTTCATAAGATGTTCGCCGTGACGCCTGCGGTCCTCGCTCACGGCAAGCAGCTGTTCGCCGCCTGCACGGCGTGTCACGGCGCGAACGGCAAGGGCGACGGTCCTGCGGCGGTGGCGCTGAAGCCTCCTCCCCGGAACTTCACGAGCCCGAAGGGATGGACCCGCGGCTACAACCTCGCCGACATCTTCGTCACCATAACCGAAGGCGTGAAGGGGACGGGGATGGGGGCGTTCGGCACGCTCTCGCCCGAGGACCGCTTCGCCCTGGCGCACTACGTCCAGTCGCTCGGGAAGTTCGACCACGACGACGACCCGGATGCGGAGATGGCGACCCTCGACGCGCGCTATCACCTGTCAAAGGGCGTTCACACCCCCAACAAGGTGGCGGTTCCCACGGTCATGAAGCACGAGGAGGCCGAGTTCGCCGCCCCGCCGCCGGTGGCCATGCCGCCGGCCTCCGCCACCGGCCTGGGGGCCACGCTGTGCCGGAGGCTGGTGGCGGATCCCGTCCGTGCCGCGGAGGTACTTTCCCAGGTGCCCGACTGGCGTGACGATCTCAACGTCTTCGCCCGTGCGGCCATGGCCGACACGCCCCGCAACGGATTCCGGGCGGCGGTGGCCACGCTGAATGGAGCGCAGTGGAAGGCGTTCCACGACGAGCTCGTCGCCGTGACGCCGCGTCCCGGGCATAACGAGGCCGGCGCCGCGAAGCACTGAAGGGGGACCGAACCGGGGGACGGAACGTCTCAACCACGAACGGGCGACGGTGCTCCTCCTCCTTCACGCTACGGCAACTGGGTGCCGTCGGGCCTCGACGCTCGACCCACAGCGGCGGAGGCGCAGATGGACCGGAGCTCCTCCACGCCCCGGACGGGAGGTGCGGGCAGTCCCTTTCGGGTTTGGGTCGCGGGGTGCCCCCCTCTACGATCCGCTTGACAGGCACCTGCCCGCGCGTACCTCATTCGAGAAATGCCGCGAACGTGGTAATCGGTTTACACGTCGTGAGCGGCTGCTGTAAGGGACGGGTGACTGATCACGTATACAGGACGACGCGTCCGTGGACACGCACGACGCACCTGCTCGAAGGAGTCCCGAGGAGGGACGCGCATGGCCATTCGGGCCACTACAGAGGTAGGCGATCTCCCAAGCCATGGGGCATCACCCGGCGGAGGTAGCGATGGACCGCCGGGTCGGCCGTCCCCGGATCATCCGCTTCCAAGAAGTCCCGCCGTAGCTCGCCTCTCTGGCTGGATCGGCGAGTTCGCGCCGAAGCTCCTGCCCGTGGCACGCACGCTGTGCGTCAGCCCCGACGAGGGTGAGGACCTCCTGCAGGAGGTCTGGATGGTGGCGTTGCGCCAGAAGGAGGTGCCGGACGGTGACGACGTCGGTCCCTGGCTCCACCGCATCCTGTTCAACGTGGCCCGCACCCGGGAGCACACCGCCGCGCGCAGGCGGCGCTTGATGTCCCGCTGGTCGCCGTCGGGTGGGATGGACTCCGTGCGGGAGAGCCCCACCACGCTGGAAGCGGAGCAGCTCAGGTGGTTGCTGCGGAGCGAGATCGCGGCGTTGCCGGAGCTTCAGGCACGGGTGGTGCTGCTCCGTGTCGTGGGTGGGCTGTCCACCGCGGAGACCGCTCAGGCGATCCGCAGGGCGGAGGGCACCGTGAAGGTGTGTCTCCACCGGGGCCTGATGCGCCTCGAGCAGCGGCTGAAGGCGGACGGCGTGGACTTCGCCGTCCCGGGGCAGAGCGCGGTCCGGTAAGCCGTAGCGGGCGGGACGAAGCTCCTCCCGGAGTGGTGACGACCCGGCGCCGGCCGTCATGCGGATCGTGCGCCGCATCCGCACGTCCCGCGGCTCCGGCTCGGGTGGCCCGACCCGGGCCGCCCCCGCATATTGGCGCGCACATCCCCACAGGAGCACGCACCAATGCCACGGCCCGCCGCCCGCCTCTGCCTTGCCATCGCCGCCCTCGCCGCCGCCCTCGCCGCCGCCCTCGCGGCGCCCGCATCAGCAGGTGCTCAAGCGCCGTTCACCCTGGCTCAGGTCCACAGCTATCCGTATCCCACGGAGCTCGTGGCCGCCCCGTCCGGCGCCCGCATCGCCTGGGTGTTCGACGAGAAGGGTGTGCGCAACATCTACGGAGCCGAGGCCCCCGACTGGAAGGCGCGCCGGCTCACCGACTACACCGAGGACGACGGCCAGGAGCTCACGCAGCTCCACTTCTCGCCCGACGGCGGGACGGTGGTGTACGTGCGGGGGGGCGACCACGGATCCAACTGGAAGGGCGAGCTGGAGCCCGATCCCATGGGGACCGTGCTGGAGCGCAAGATCCAGATCTTCGCGGTACCCTTCGCGGGGGGCGAGCCGAAGCTCCTGGCCGACGGTGACGGTCCGGCGGTGTCGTCCACCGGCCTGGTGGCCTTCGTGCGGGGGGGCGAGATCTGGACGGTGGGGCTGGACGGCTCCGGCGCCGCGCGGCTCTTCTTCGACAAGGGACGCAACCAGGATCCCACCTGGGCGCCGGACGGCCACAGGCTCGCCTTCATGAGCGCCAGGGGCGACCACTCTTTCATCGGCATCTACACCGACTCGCTGCACGAGCTGCTCTACCTGAACCCGTCCACGGAACGGGACTTCATGCCCGTGTGGTCCCCCGACGGCGCGCGGATCGCGTTCGTGCGGCTCCCCGGAGCCGGCGGCGCACCCGATCCGTGGCTCACGCCGACGCCCCGCCCCTGGGAGATCCGCGTGGCGGACAGCCACACGGGGCAGGGAAGGGTGGTCTGGCAGAGCCCCAACACGTTGCGCGGCTCGTATCCCACCACGCAGGGGCGGGCCAACCTGCACTGGGGCGCCGGGGACCGACTCACCTTCCTGGCCGACATGGACGGCTGGGCGCACCTGTACTCGGTGCCCGTGGCCGGAGGGGAGGCGAAGCTCCTCACGCCCCACGACGGCATGGCCGAGTACATCTCCATGTCCCCGGACGGCCGCTACCTCACCTGGGCCGGCAACATGGGAGACGGCGCCCACGACATCGAGCGCCGCCACATCTTCCGCGTAGGCGTGGACGGTGCGGGATTCCAGGACGTCACCCCGGGGACAGGCATCGAATGGACTCCGGTGGTGACCGCCGACGGCGCCTGGCTGGCGTACCTGGGCGGAGGTGCGCGCCGGCCTCCCCTCCCGCACGTGCGTCCGGCCAACGGCGGTGGGCGGGAGATCACCCTCGGGCAGGACCGGGTGCCGGCGGACTTCCCCACCGACGCGCTGGTGGTGCCCACGGCCGTGACCTTCCATGCGGCGGACGGCGTGGAGGTCCACGCGGACGTCTTCGAGCCGCGGGCGGGAGCCGGGGCGGGGCTCGTGCGAGGAGGCAAGCGGCCCGCGGTGATCTTCATCCACGGGGGGCCGCCCCGGCAGATGCTCCTGGGTTGGCACTACTCGTACTACTACTCGAACGCCTACGCCGTGAACCAGTTCATGGCCAGCCGCGGGTACATCGTGCTCTCGGTGAACTACCGGCTGGGGATCGGCTACGGCCACGACTTCCACCATCCCGACGACGCCGGCATGAGGGGCGCGTCGGAGTACCGCGACATCAAGGCGGCGGGGGAGTACCTGGCGGCGCTGCCGCAGGTGGACGCCTCGCGCATCGGCCTCTGGGGCGGCTCGTACGGCGGCTACCTCACCGCGCTCGGCCTCGGCCGCGACTCCGACCTCTTCGCCGCGGGGGTGGACATGCACGGGGTGCACGACTGGACCAGCGACGCCGGCGGTCGCCTGGGCGAGGGCGAGTGGCGCTACGAGGTCTCCCCGGCGGAGCTCCAGCGGCGCGCGGACATCGCCTGGAAGTCCTCCCCGGTGGCCTGGGTGGACAGCTGGCGTTCCCCGGTGCTCCTCATCCAGGGGGACGACGACCGCAACGTGCGCTTCCACCAGACGGTGGACCTGGTGCAGCGCCTGAGGGCCCACGGAGTGCCCTTCGAGGAGATGGTGATCCCCGACGAGATCCACGACTTCCTCCGGCACGCGAGCTGGATGAAGGCGGACTCCGCAACGGTGGCGTTCTTCGACAAGCACTTCGGAGGAGCGCCGGGCGGGAAGGATCGCTGACGCCGCGAGAGCGGCAGGCGCCGTGGCTCCGGAAATGCCGTCGTGGTGGCCGGCACCGTCCCCCTTGAACCCCGGTCTCGCCGCCGCCATCCTCTAGTGGCGTGTCTCCCGGGTCGCGGCAGCACGCGACGAAACCCGGAGACACCGTGCAAGGCATCTGCGCGGGACCGCCTCTCCGTCCTGCCCGCCCGCGCGCCGGGGCCTCGTGCCGTCGTCGTGAAGTCCGTCGGGATGGGGCTCGCACCTACCTGTGGCGAAAGGACGGGATTCCATGCCAAAGCTGGACAAGAAGGCGGACCTCGCCGGTCCGGGCATCGGCGACTATGCGGACCTCGAGAAGGTCCTGCCGACGGACTACACCTCGCTGCTGAACCCCCGGGAGACCCAGGAGGCTCTGTTCGCGGCGAAGGACTACATCGAGGCGGGCCTCGGCCGTGAGCTGGGTCTCCTGCGGGTCACCGTGCCGCTCATCGTGGACCGCGAGAGCGGGGTGAACGACTTTCTGGACCGGGACGGCTCGCGCACCCCCATCGAGTTCCACATCAACAACGACCACAACAAGCACCCCATCGACGCGCAGGTGGTGCAGGCGGCCACCAAGTGGAAGCGCATGGCGCTCAAGCAGTTCGGCATGAAGCCCGGCCAGGGCATCGTCACCGACATGAGAGCGGTGCGCAAGGACTACTTCCTCGACCACGACCACAGCGCGTACGTGGACCAGTGGGACTGGGAGCGGGTCATCACCGCCAAGGAGCGGAACCTCGACTTCCTCACCGACGTGGTGAAGAAGCTCTGGAAGGTGATCAAGGGTGCCGAGACCCACGTGATCGAGCTCTTCCCGAAGCTGCGCACGAAGAAGTACCCGGACCTCCCCGACGAGCTCACCTTCCTGCACGCCGAGGAGATCCTCGAGCGCTTCCCGGACATGCCACGCAAGCAGCGTGAGACGGCGATCCTCCAGGAGTATCCGGGGATCTTCATCTACGGGATCGGCTGGCCGCTGGCCGACGGCTATCCCCACGAGATGCGCGCCGCCGACTACGACGACTGGGTCACCGAGACGGTGTCGAAGGACGGCCGGCCCATGCACGGGCTCAACGGCGACATCCTGGTGTGGAACCCCGTAACCCGCCGGCGTCATGAGCTCAGCTCCATGGGGATCCGCGTGGACGGCGAATCCCTGAAGAAGCAGCTGGAGATGTCCGGCCAGCTCGACTTCCTCAAGTACCCCTACCACCAGGGCATCGTGAGTGGCGAGCTGCCCTTGAGCGTCGGCGGCGGCATCGGCCAGGCGCGCACGTACATGGCGCTCCTGAAGAAGGCGCACCTGGGCGAGGTGTCGGTGACGGTGTGGCCGCAGATCCTCAAGGACATGTGCGCCGAGCGGCGCATCCACGTCCTGGAGTAGCTCCGGACCTCCAACGGATATCGCGCGGACACGGAGCTCCGCGGCGGTCGCGGGTGGCCCGTCGCGGGGTCCCGAGCGTCCGTGCTAGGGGGTGGACTTCCTCGGGCTGGACGCGGATCGCCTCGCGGATTGAACTTCCGATGCCTCGGTTCCGTAGAGTGCACCGGGACGTCGCTCCTTCTCCCGCCGGACGGAAGCCATGTTCATGTACGGTCCCTTCGACATCCTCATCCTCGCGGTGGCCATCGCCATCGTGATCAAGCCCATCGCGAGGGCGGCCGGGGAGTTCGCCCGGAGCCGCTCCAGCGATCGGGACCGGGATCTGCACCGTGCGGTCGGCGATGCGGGCCGGGAGCGCATCGAGGCGCTGGAGGAGCGGGTGCGGCTCCTGGAGGAGCGCCAGGACTTCACGGAGAAGCTCGTGTCCGGCAGGAGAGACGAGCCGCGCCTTCCGGGGAGTCCGGCGGCGGGCGCTGCCGAGACGCCCCCGGAGGATCCGCCACAACCCGGCGAGAAGTCCCCCGGCGCATGATAATTGCCTGCGGCGACGCCGATCCCGACCTTGGAAGGGTAGGGGAGCGCGCCGACCGCTGACGCCGTGACCGTCAACCTTCGCGTGGAGATCCGATCCATGGTCGTGGACTGGGGAAACATCGCCCCGATGGTCGTGGGGGTGGTGCTCATCGTGACCACAGGCGGCGTGCTGGTGCTCCGCCCCCTCGCCAAGAAGCTCGGGAGCCTCATGGAGCTCTACGCCCGGGACAAGCAATCCGGCGTCGAGATGGAGGTCCATCAGATGCGGGAGCTCGTCGAGACCATGAACGCACGCCTCCAGCTCATGGAGGACCGGCAGGACTTCACGGAACGACTTCTGGCCGCACCCAAGGACAAGGAGCAGATCGATGGCTGACGTGATCGACTACGAGATCATCGGCGACGACATGCAGCTCGTGGAGATCTCGCTGGATCCGGGTGAGGCCGTGCGTGCCGAGGCCGGCGCCATGACGTACATGGAGGACGGCATCGAGATGCAGACGGGCACCGGCGGCGGCGTCTTCAAGGGCTTCAAGCGCATGATCACGGGTGCGTCCTTCTTCATCACGAACTTCACCTATCGCGGCGGTGGTGGGGGAGGGCAGGGCAAGGTGGCGTTCGCGGCGCCGTATCCCGGGAAGATCGTCCCCATCGACCTGCGCGCGTTCAACGGCCAGTTCATCTGCCAGAAGGATGCGTTCCTGTGCGCGGCACAGGGCGTGGAGATCGAGGTGGCCTTCACCAAGAGGCTGGGCGTCGGCCTCTTCGGGGGAGAGGGCTTCATCCTCCAGCGCCTCGAGGGCGACGGACTCGCGTTCGTGCACGCCGGCGGCACCCTCATCCAGAAGCGTCTCATGCCCGGGCAGATGCTGCGCGTCGACACCGGCTGCATCGTGGGCTTCAGCAGGGGTGTGAACTACGACATCCAGTTCGTGGGCGGCTTCAAGAACGCCCTCTTCGGCGGCGAGGGGCTCTTTCTGGCCACCCTCACGGGGCCGGGGGACGTGTACCTCCAGAGCCTCCCGTTCTCCCGCATGGCGGACCGTATCATGCAGGCCGCGCACGTCTCGGCGGGCGGTCGCCAGGTGGGCGAGCAGGTCGGCGTGGCCGGCCTGGGGGCCAACATCCTTGGAGGGCTGATCAGCGGAAATCGCTGAAGCCTGCCGGCGTCCGTTGAGACCGGGTCCGGTCAAGTTGCGGACATACAGCGGTCTGCGGGGCTGGCCTCGGGCGTCCGTGCGTTCGACGCGGGCTACTCTTCGTCCGCCTTCGCCTCCTCGCCGAGCCCGTGCTTGTCGATGCGGTAGCGTAGCGTCTGACGGCTGACTCCCAGGAGCCTGGCCGCGGCGGACACGTTCCAGTCCACCAGCTCGAGCGCGTGGCGCAGGATGCGGGCCTCCATGCCGTCCAGCGACTCGCTGCCGTCCAGGCGCACGGCGAGCACCGCACCGCTGTCACCGGTGTCCTGCGGCAGGGCGGCTCCCTGCGGAGCCGGTGCCGACGCGCCCTCGGGCACGCCTTCCGGAACCTGGAGCCAGCGCTCCGGAAGCACTGGGCCGTCGGCGAGGAGGACGCTCCGTTCGATGACGTTGCGGAGCTCCCGCACGTTCCCCGGCCAGGTGTAGCCTCGCAGCCGGCGCCACACGGAGTCGGGCACGACCCGCACCGTCTTGCTCGAGCGTGCGTTGAACTCCGCGATGAAGCGCATCACCAGCGGCTCCACATCCTCCAGGCGCTCTCGCAGCGGCGGTACCTCCACGCGGAACAGGGACAGCCTGTGAAAGAGGTCCTCGCGCAGCCGGCCCTGGGAGACGAGCGCGTCCACGTCGCGGTTGCTCGCCGCGAACACCTGGACGTCGACCACCACCTCCTTCTCGCCGCCCACGCGCCGGAAGCGTCGGTCCTCCAGCGCCTTGAGGAGCTTCGCCTGGAGCGGCGCATCCAATTCGCCGATCTCGTCCAGGAAGAGCGTGCCGCCGTGCGCCTGCTCGAGGTATCCCCGGTGTCGGGTGCGTGCGCCGGTGAACGCGCCGGCCTCGTGGCCGAACAGCTCCGACTCCATGAGCTCCTCGGGAAGCGCGGCGCAGTTCACCTCCACGAGAGGCCCGTTCCCGCGAGCCCCGGTATAGTGCAGGATACGCGCTACGAGCCCTTTGCCCGTACCGGTCTCGCCGCCGATGACCATGGCACCCACGGGCACGGCGGACAGACGCCGGATCTCGTCGCGTACGCGCACCGCAGCGGGGCTGTCGCCGACGAAGGCGTCCAGGCCGAAGCGCTCGTGGTCGCGAGCCGAGCTCTCGGCCACGCGCCGCTGGGCCCGGGCGCTGCGCGCGGCGCCGGCCACCACCAGGTCGAGGCGCTCCAGGGGACAGGGCTTCTCCAGGAACTCGAAGGCGCCGAGCTTGAGCGCCCTCACCGAGTCGGCCACGGTGCCATATCCGGTGAGCACGATCCACTCCGCGTGGCTGCCCGCCCCGGCGCGCACCGCCTCCAGCAGATCCAGGGCGTTGCCGTCGGGAAGCGTCATGTCGCAGAGCACCACCAGCGGTGAGGCGCCCCCTTCGGCCAGCAGAGGCCGCGCCTCCGCCAGCGTGGAGGCCTGCAGCAGGTCCCACCCCTGGCGCGTGAAGTGCCTGCCCAGCTCGTCGCGCAGGACCGCCTCGTCTTCCACCAGCAGTAGCGTGTCGCTCACCTGGGGGCCTGTCCGGGTAGTACAGCGGGCCGCGTTGGGGGCGCCACGGCCCCAGATTCCATGCGGTTCGCCGAAGGCATAGCAGCAGCTACGTCGAGGCGGACCAACGACGAAGATGGGGCCGTGCCGCCCCAACCCACAATCGAATAAGTCATGTCTCCATGGTGTTGGGCTCAGGGGGGTCGCGGGCTGAGGCGTCGTCTCTTCTCCTCGCCGGAGCCGACGCTACGACTCGTCGTCGTTCCTCGCCTGAGCTTCGCGAGCCCCCTGAGCGCGACCCACTGTACTACCCGGACAGGCCCCTGGCCCTCCACGGGATGCGCACCACCACCCGGGCGCCGCCGCCGTCGGCGTTGGACAGATCCAGGGTGCCGCCGAGGTCCAGAACGGTGCGGCGTACGGTGGCCAGCCCGAGTCCGGTACCTCCGGAGCGCGCGCTGGCGAACGGTCGAATGGTGTCAGCGCTGAACCCCTCGGGGAAGCCCGGGCCGTCGTCCTGGACGGCGAGCTCCAGCCACTCGCCGTCCCGTGCGGCGCTCACCACCACCGAGGAGCCCTTGCCCTGCGTGGCCTCGACACCGTTGAGGATCAGATTGAGGAGTGCCTGGCGCACCCGGTCGCGGGGCAGCTCGCAGACGAGCCCCTCGGGGGTCGATGCGCTGAGGGCCACGCCTCCGCCGGTCCGCCGGCCCAGGAGCGCCACCAGCTCGCCGACCAGCCTGCCCACGTCGGTGGGCCGGGCCGGCTCGGGGGTGTGGCGCGCCGAGGCCAGGTACCCGTTCAGCAGGTCCACGACCCGCCGCACCTCGGAGCTGAGTAGATCCAGGCGCTGCCCGGTGTCCTCGTCCGAGCTCTCCGCCTTCAGGTTGCCCAGCCCCACGAGAACGCCCGCCAGGGGGTTGCGCAGATCGTGCGCCAGCCCCGCGGCGGTGGTCCCCACCACGGCAAGGCGCTCGGCTTCCGCCAGCGTGCGGTGCTGCTCCAGGAGCGCTCCGGTGACGGCCTCCACCTCCGACTCCAGCGACGCCTCGCGGGTCTGGTGCTCCACCTCGAGCTCGTGGAGTCGCTTCACCAGCCCGTTGTAGCTCTGGAAGACGGGGATCATGAGCGGATGGTGCTTCTCTTCCGCGACCGGCTCGGTGCTCCCGGCCGCCACGCGCCCCAGCAGCTCGGTCATCTCGCCGAGGGGGCGGAGGAGACTGCGTCGTACCCACAGGGCCCCCAGGGTCGAGAGCAGGACCAGGACGACCATGCTCCACACCGCCAGGCGGCGCTCGTTGGCGGCATCCGCACGTATGCTGCGAAGGAGCGCCTGCTGCGATCCGTAGCGCGACGCGGCGATGTCCCGCACGAGCGACAGGCCGGCGGCCAGGATCGACGCGGGTACCACGCTCGACTGCGACAGGATCGAGCGGAGCCGGTCGAGCTGGTCCTGCGTCTGCGGATCCAGGGGGAGGTTCATCGAGTTGATCTGATCCAGAGCCTGGCGGAGGGAGCCCACCATGAGGTAGTTGGCCGTGACGTCCCCGCCGAAGTCGGACACCATCGACTCCTGGAGCCGGAGGGTGAGCCCCTGCAGCTGGGCCGTGGCCAGGAGCTCCCCGTTCACCAGCGACAGGCGGGACAGGTTGCGCGACGCCAGCACGAGCGGCGCGCCCACTGCGACGGCGAGGCTCAGTAGCAGCGTCGCCGCGAGGACCATCCCCGGGTAGGCCAGCGCCCTGCGCAGCCCGGTGGAAGGCTTGGTGGTCATGGCTCATCTCCCCCGAGATCCGTCGAAACGGGGCTTCGGCTGGCCGATATCAGCCACCATGGCTGATCTCAGCCACCCCATCATAGATCACAAATTCTTGTACAGCAACAAGTTAACTCGTGGCACGAGCGTTGCTTCCCATCGTGCAGCAGATGTGCCTGATGCGGTCCCGAGGTCCAGAGGGACCACCCAACAGGAACGCAATGCGGCACGACCGCTCAACGATGGAGGTATCCTATGACGCTCGACAGGCTGGGGAAGGTCCACCTTCTCCCACTGGTCCTGACCACGTTGCTGGGCGCCGGCGCGGCGACGCTCCCCCGGGAGCTGCACCACTCGGACCCGGCCAAGACCCCGCCGGCCGCTCCGGCGACCCCCGTCCAGGCTGCGCCGGCGGCGGCCACCTCGACGACCGCGGCGGCGGATCTCTCCGCTGCGGAGCTGTCGACGGCCTTCGTCGGGCTGGCCAAGCGCGTCACCCCGGCGGTGGTGCGCATCGAGGTCAAGAAGAACGCCGGCGAGTCGTCCGGCCGGCAGCAGATGCAGATGCCGGAGCCGTTCTTCCGCTTCTTCGGGTTCCCGAACCCCCAGGGGCAACAGCAGCAGCGGCGGCCGTCCTACGAGTACGCCGGCGGGACCGGCTTCATCATCAACCCCAACGGCACCATCGTGACAAACAACCACGTGGTGTCCGACGCCGCCAAGATCACCGTGTGGCTCCACGACGGCCGCTCCCTTCCGGGGAAGGTCATCGGACGTGACCCGACCACGGACGTCGCGGTGGTGAAGATCAACGCCAAGAACCTGCCCACTCTCTCGTGGGGCAGCAGCGACAGCCTCCAGGTGGGCGAGCTGGTCATGGCCGTGGGCAACCCGGGCTACAGCGACTCCCAGTCGCTCAACTACACCGTGACCACGGGCATCGTGAGCGCCCTGGGGCGGAACCTGCCCCTGATCCAGCAGTCCCTGTCGCAGAACCCGAAGTACGGGCAGGCGCTGGCTCCGTACGCGATCTCGAACTACATCCAGACCGATGCGGTCATCAACCCCGGCAACTCCGGCGGCCCCCTCGTGGACGTCCACGGCAACGTGGTGGGCATCAACTCCGCCATCGAGAGCAACGACGGATACTACCAGGGCTACGGCTTCGCGATTCCCGCGGACCTCGCCGCCAGCGTGGCGAAGCAGCTCATCGCCGACGGTGAGGTGCACCGGGCGCGCCTGGGTGTGGAGGTCACCGGCGTGACGGAGGTGGACGCGGAGAAGTACAATCTGCCGTCGGTGTCCGGCGTCCTCGTGCAGTCCGTCAGCGACGGTACGCCCGCCAAGGGCAAGCTGCACCAGGGCGACGTCATCGTCGGCCTGAACGGCAAGTCCGTGGCCGGCCCGGGTCAGCTCCAGAGCCTGGTGGCCGAGCATCAGCCGGGTGAGGTGGTCACCCTGTCCGTCTACCACAACAGATCCGAGCACCAGGTGAAGGTGAAGCTCGCCGAGGCGCCCTTCCACGGGACGAAGGTCGCCCACACCCGGTCGGCTGCCGACGCGAGCCGTATCGGGCTCGGCCTGGCGAACCCCGGCTCCGAGGCCGCCCGTCAGGCGGGCGTGAACGCGCAGGGAGCGCTGGTGGTCCACGTGGATCCCATGGGCCCCGCGGCCGAGGCGGGCATCATCTCCGGTGACGTGATCACCGAGGCCAACGGCCACCACGTCCGTACCGTGAGCGACCTGACCAAGGTGCTGGGCTCCCTGAAGAGCGGTGCCATCATCACGCTGCATGTGACCGACACCTCCGGCCAGGCGAGGATCGCGAACGTGCGCGTGGGCTGAGTCGCCTGACCCGACCAGCCCAGGACGCCCCCCGCCGGCCCTCCCGCCGGCGGGGGGCGTGCCGTTTCGAGCTCCGCCGCGTGAGCGTCCATGGCGCCGGACGGCGCCGTGACCTAAGGTGCAGGACGAAGGAGGGGGAGGGCTCGGGGGGCCGGGGCTTCCAGGATCGGGACCGACGGAGGCAGGGTCGATGTGTCGTTGCCGGTGGAAACGCACCGGGGGGGCCGCCGCGCTCGTGGCCGTTATGGGATGCTCCCCGGGGGAACCGGCGCGCAGCCCGGGTCGCGACACGACGGCTGCGCCGGCACCACCCGCGGATGCGGTTCTGGGCGCCGCCTGGTCCCACGACGGGAAGCGCATCGCCGTGTCGTGGCTCCGGGGAAGGCATGCACGCGTCTATGGCGTGTTCGGCCCTGCCGCCGACAGCATCCTGCCGACGCCCTCCCGTGGGCGCCCGATCACGGCCGGACAGGGCTCGGATGCCACGTGGTCACCGGACGGTCTCTGGATGGCGTTCGCAACCACGCGCACGGGGAACTCGGAAATCTACCGGGTGCGTCCCGACGGTACCGGTCCCGAGAACCTCACCCGAAGCCCGTCCAACGAAGGGGAGCCGGCGTACTCCCCCGACGGCAGGTCCATCGCGTTCACCTCGGATCGTGGCGGCAAGGGCCCTCGCGTCTACGTGATGCGCGCCGACGGGAGGGATCCGCATCCGGTGGCGGAAGGTCTACCCGGAGCCGACCAGCACGACCCGGCATGGTCTCCCGACGGACGCGTGCTCGCCTTCACGGTCCTGGAAGGGGCGGACACCGTGATCTGGGTGGACTCCCTTTCGGGGGGCGGGCGTGGAAGGCTGGGGAAGGGTCACGAGCCCGCGTGGTCCGCCGACGGCACCCACGTCTTCTTCACCGAGGGCGACAGCGTCTTCGTGCGCCCCTCCGCGGGGGGACCGGCGACCCTGGTCGTGGCCGACGCGCGGGAGCCCGCGGCCGCGCCCCGTGGCCGATGGCTCGCCTTCGTGCGGGGGACGGCCTCCGCCTCGGCGCTCTACCTCCTCGATCTCCGGACGAAGACCGAGGTCCGCATCACGTCATAACATATCCGCGCTGTCACGGCCGTCCGTCCTCCGCGTCTCCCGCCGGGAGGTCGGACACCGACCCTCCGTCCGGGCGATCCCAGGCGGCGATGCGTCGAGCCAGCCGGAACACCGAGAGGGGAGCCGACCCCTCGGCCTTGTTGTTCACCACGACGAAGACCCGGCGCTCGGCGATGAGGGCGTCCAGAGCCGCCACGGAGATCCGCTCGAGGGACTCCGGGTCCTCGTCCACGATGTGATCGAAGGGCGCGTAGCGGTCCTTGGCCACCTCGTACCCGAGACCCGCGTGCAGCATCCAGCGCACCACGAGCGCGGGTTGCTCGAAGTGGCGCACGGCGCCGAGCTGCTCCGCCAGAGGCGACATGGCGGGATGCACCACATAGCAGTGGGCCACCCCGGTGGACTCGAGGACACCGGCATAGGCCGGGGTGAGGAGCCCGGGCGTCCGCAGCTCCACCGCATAGAGCGGCCCCCGGGGCAATGCGTCGAGGAAGCGGTGGAGCTGCTCTGCGAATGCCTCCCGACCGCCTACGAGGCTCGGGGGGATGGGCGGAAACTGGAAGAGGATCGGTCCCGCCTTGGCACCGAGCCCTGCGCTCGCCGGGCCCAGGACCTCCTCGATGGCGTATGTCGGATCCAGGAATCGGACGTTCCGGCCCCGAAACGAGCCCTCCCCCGGGTTCGTGGGCGAGGTCAGAAGCCGGTCCGCCTTCACGAGAAACCGGAAGTCGTCGGGCACGACGTCGGCGTACGCGCGGAGCACCTCCGCCGGCACCGGCCGATACCAGGTACGGTCGATCCCCACCGTGCGCAGCAGCGGATGGGAGGCGTACGCAGCCAGACCCTCGCGGGCCAGGACCAGCTCCGAGGCCTTGCGGTCGTAGACGATGCCGGCCCATCCGGGGAAGCTCCACGACGAGGTTCCGAGCCTCAGCCCCGCCGAGAGACGCCGCCCCAGCCCCAACACCTCCGGTGGGGCCGGCGCCGGTCCCACCATGCCAGGGACGGAGGGCTCGTCGTCGAAGAGACCGAGTTGCGGGTCCATACCTCCGGGTACATCAGATCGGCTGTCGCCACAAGGGTCGAACCCCATGCCGGGTTGACAGAGTAGGTATGGCGAAAATATATAAATGAGAAATACAGTTGTGCCGTGCCCGATCGAGCTCCCGATGGCGCGCCGCCTGCGTCGCGTCGGCTTCGAACCTCCTCCTCCGGAGGCGTCCACATGGCCGCCCTCACCCGTCTGACCTATCAGATCCTGCTGGCCCTCGCCGACGGGGACCGCCACGGATACGGGATCATCAAGGAGATCGAGTCGCGGGCAGGGCCCTCGTCCGCACCCAGCACGGGGGCCCTCTATCTGGCCCTCCAGCGCATGGAGGCTGACGGGATGGTGGCGGAGGCCCCCGAGCGTCCCGCCCGGGTGGATGACGACGCGCGGAGGCGCTACTACCGCCTCACCTCCCGAGGGAGGGCACTGGCGGCGGAGGAGTCCGCCCGCTTGGCGGCCCTGGTGCGGACGGCCAAGAAGAAGAAGCTCCTCGCGGAGGGCGGCGCGTGATCCGCCGACTCCTCGCGCTGGCGATTGCGCTGGCTCCTCGGTGGTTCCGCGAGCGGCACGGGGCGGAAGTCCTGGAGACATACGAGCGCCGCGCGGGCGAGCGCATATCGCCGTCGGCGAGGGCGCGGTTCGGCGTCGGCGAAGTGCTGGGGCTGTTGTTCGTGGCTGTCCGCCTTCACCTGGGGGGCGGAAGACACGGCGCGTGGACCCGCCCCCGGACCCATGGACGGGGAGGGAACGTGTTCGGCACGATCGGGCAGGATATTCGCTTCGCGATGCGCACGTTGTGGAGGACCCCGGGCTTCACCGCTACCGCCGTGACCGTGATCGCCCTGGGCATCGGCGCCAACACGGCCATCTTCTCGGCCGCGAACGCGTTCTTCTTCCGGCCCCTCCCGTTCCAGGATCCCGGGCATCTCGTCATGCTCTACGAGACCAATCCGGAGTTCGGGTGGACCGACGCCAACGACGCACCTGCCAATCTCCTCGACTGGCGCGACCAGGTGGGTGCTTTCCAGGACGTCGCCGCGTGGCAGGACGGCGTGGGCCAGGCGACGTTCGTCCAGGACGGCGAGCCAGTGCTTCTGAGCTACGCCGCGGTCACGGGGAACTTCTTCTCGGTGCTGGGTGTGCGGCCGGAGGTGGGCGGCGAGCTCCACTGGGACCAGACGTGGAGCCCCGACGACAGCGTCGTGGTCCTGAGCCACCGCCTCTGGGTCCAGCGCTTCGGCGCCGATCCCGGCGTGGTGGGACGCACGATCCATTTGGGATCGTCCAGAGACCGGGTCGTAGGCGTGATGCCCGCAGGCTTCGACTTCCCCAACGACGGCACGCAGTTCTGGACTCCCATGGGGTGGGAGAGGTCAGATCGCCAGGCGGCCTGGTTCCGGCGCGCGCACTTCCTGCGGGGCGTCGCACGCATCAAGCCTGGCTTCACGCTGGACGAGGCGAACGCCCAGCTCCAGGTGGTGGTCAAGCGCCTGCAGAAGGACTTCCCCGACACCAACAAGGTCATGGGCGCCGGGATGACGCCACTGCGCTCGTTCCTCATCAAGGGCATCCACACGCCCCTGCTCATCCTCCTGGGTGCCGTGGGTCTCCTTCTCCTCCTGGCGTGCACCAACGTCGCCAACCTCATGCTGGTGCGGGCGTTGGAGCGTACGCGGGAGGTGGGGGTGCGCATCGCCCTCGGTGCGGGCCGGGGCCGGGTCGTCCGGCAGATCCTCACCGAGAGCCTGCTCCTGTCCCTGGGCGGCGGGGCGACAGGTCTGGGCCTCGGGTGGATGGGCGTGAAGGCCCTGTCGGTGCGGCAGCACATCGGCATACCCGGGGCGACCGGCCTGGCACTGGACGGGCGGGTGGTCCTCTTCACCCTGGGGGTGACGGTCCTCAGCGCCCTTCTCTTCGGCACCGCTCCCGCACTCCGCGCCGCCAACGGCGCCGTTCAGGAGACGCTCCGCGAGGGAGGTCGCGCCGGCTCCGCCGGCCGGGGGACGCTACGCACCCTCGGAGGCCTGGTGGTGTTCGAGGTCGCCCTGGCCCTCATGCTCGTCGTGGGTGCCGGGCTCATGATCCGCTCCTTCTGGCTCCTGCGGAGTATCGACCCGGGGTTCCGTATGGACAATGTGTTGGCGATTCAGTTCGGGCTTCCCGGCAGCCGGTACCCGAGCCGCGACCAGGTGCTGGGGTTCCAGGACGACTTCGAGCGCCGCCTCGAGGCTCGCCCCGGCATCGAGAAGGTCGGGCGTGTCCAGCAGCTTCCGCTGAACGGCGCGAGCTGGTCGAGCCAGTTCCAGGCGGAGGGATGGCCGCCCGACAGAGTCGGCTTCGAGATCCTCCACCGCCGGGCCGACCGGGGTTACTTCGCGGCCCTGCAGATCCCGCTGCTGGAGGGACGCATGTTCGACGCCGATGACCGCCCCGGTGCGCCGCTGGCCATCCTCGTCAACGAGACGTTCGCCCGGAAGTACTTCCCCGGGGAGGACCCCGTCGGCAAGCGCATCGCCTACGACCGCGTGGCGACGCCCCATTCCACCTGGCACACCATCGTCGGCGTCGTGGGCGACCAGAGGCAGGTGAGCCCCGGAAAGCCCGCGCGCGCGGAGGTGTTCGAGAACGCCCACCAGGATTGGGACCGGAGCAACTGGGTCGTGATCCGCACCACCGGGGATCCCATGGCCGCACTCCCGGTCGCGAAGAGCGTCCTCAAGGAGATGGACCCGCTCATCCCGCTGGGTGCCGTGCGGACCATGCGGGGCGTGTGGCGCAAGTCCATGGCCCAGGAACAGTTCATCCTGACCCTCCTGGGGGCGTTCGGCGCTCTGGCGCTGCTGCTGGCCACGGTGGGCGTCTACGGCGTCACGGCCCAGGCGGCCCGCCGGCGGACCCACGAGATCGGAATCCGCATGGCGCTCGGGGCAGACGTAGGAAGCGTGGTCGCGATGATGCTCCGAAGGGGACTGATGCTGGTGGGCCTCGGCCTCGCCCTGGGCCTCGGCGGCACGCTCCTGGCCACCCACGCCCTCGGGAGCCTTCTCTACGGGATCGCGCCCACCGACCCGGCGACGCTGGGCGCCGTGGTGGTGCTCCTGGCGGCGGCGGCGGCGGCGGCCTGCTACCTGCCGGCTCGACGCGCGACGACCGTGGATCCGGTGAGCTCGCTGCGGGCCGAGTAGCGGCGGGCACCGGGAGCCCCCGGGAACGGAATCGCTCGAGAAGCCGGGGATCGCTCCGGGCCCTCCCGGAGCGTTTCGGGTGGGGAGCGTCGCTTCACGCCACGGGGCCGGCGGTCTACCTTGCGCCCATGGACGTTCAGATCTTCGGCGTGAAGAGCGACGCCGACACGCGCAAGGCGCTGCGCTTCTTCAAGGAGCGGCGCATCAAGGTCCACTTCGTGGACTTCAAGGTGCGTGCCCCGTCCAGAGGAGAGCTCGTGCGCTTTTTCCAGAAGCTCGGCGCCGACGCGGTGGTGGACCGGAGCTCCAAGCGGTTCCGGGCCCTGGGCCTGCACACCGCGCACTACGGCGACGAGCGCTGGATGGAGATCGCCGGCGAGGAGCCGACGATCCTGCGCATGCCCCTGGTCCGCTACGGCACGGAGCTCACCGTGGGCCACGCCGAGGAGAGGTGGCGCGGCTGGGCGTGAGGGGCGCGGTCAGCTCCCCCCGGTAGTCTCTCCCACCAACGCGATGAGGGTCCCATCGGGACTCATCGCCAGCCGGCTCAGCGAGATCCCCTGCGCGCTCAGGTCCGCGACCTGCTTCCAGGCGTGGTCTCCCGGGGACCATGCGTAGAGCACGGCTCCGTGAGCCTGGAGAAGCACGCCCCCGGGCGTCCACGCGTGGAAATCCCCGCCCTGGATGCCCGGTGCCAGGAGCGTCGAGGTGCCGGCGCGCACGTCCAACCGGCGGATCTCGGTCGAGTCCTTGCCCACGTGCTGCACGTAGCTGACGTCGTTCGTCCCGGGAATCCTCCGGATGGAGCGCCCGATGTCATTGGCCACGGTGCGCGTGGCTCCGGTGGACACGTCGCCGACGACGAGGGTGGGAGGGGTGCCCAGGACGTACATGACCACCGTGTGGTCGTCGGCCCAGGCGTGGTACCCCACCGGGGCGACGTCCGAGAAGAGCACGGAGGCGTCGCCGCCGTCGACGTCGAAGCGCCAGAGCCGCTGCGTCGAGTCGGCCTCCACCCGGATGGCCGAGAAGCCGCCGCCCATGCCCAGCCACGTGGCGGAGTACTCGCTCTCGCGGGCAGTGCGGGTGACCGGGCGGTTCTCCCCGTCGCCGAGGTCGTGGAACCAGATGTCCGCCTGTCCGGTGGAGTCGATGGAGGTGTACCAGAAGCCCGATCCGTCGGGGAGGAAGAACGGCTGGTTGTCGTAGCCCCGGCGGTGCGTGACGTTCACCGCCTTGCCCAGCGACAGCGTTCCCCCGGTGTCGTGGTGGAGCGCCGCCAGCCAGATGTCTGTGGCCGGAGGGGAGGAGGGCGTCGTCGCCGCCCCTTTGGCGCCGGCGCCGGGGGCCCCGCCGCCGCACCCGGTCACCGTCGCGGCGAGGACGCCGCCGACGAGGCACGCCGCCACCGCCCTGCGCGCCCGCCTGCCGGCAGGGGAGCAGGGGGGCGGCCCATCCTCGAACGAGGCGGGGAGGACTCCGCGAACGTCGCTCATGGCGCTTCCTGGGCTGGGGGGTGCGGCGCATCCCGGCGTGCCGCGACAGCGCTGGATGCGTGCGCGCCGCCGGGATCTCGCAGGGGCCAAGATGGGTCGTCCCTCGCCGGCGGCGAAAGGCCCTTCCCGGCACGCTTTGGGGCGCTTCCCACGTCGCTGTTGACCGGCGATCGGAGATCTCCCAGAATGACAGCGTCCCGGTGCCTCGGCCTGTCGGGTTGCAGCCGGGGACGAGAACTTCCCAGCGAGTCCGGGCAACCCATGGAGCCACATGCGTCGTCTACCTAGGCGAGTTCACTGTCTAGGAGGAGTCACACCGTGCCAAATACCATCGGGCTGACGAGCCTTCAACTGTCCATCCTCCAGATCCTGTGGGACCGTGGAGAAGCAACCACCCAGGACGTCTGGGAAGCCCTGCTCAAGGAGCGTACGCTCGCCCTCACCACCGTGGCGACGCTCCTCACTCGTTTGGAACGCAAACAGGTCCTCACCCATCGTCGCGAGGGACGGCAGCACGTATTTCGCCCCATGGTGACACGCGCGGAGGTGCGCCGCAGCAAGGTGAGGGATCTCACGGAAAATCTCTTCGACGGCGACGTCGCCGCCCTAGTGAGCCACCTGGTCCGCACCGACGAGGTGGACGCCGACGAGCTTGCCCGCATCCGGGTAATGATCGACGAGGCGGAAGCGCGAGCGGGAGTGGGTGACTGAGCTTCTTCTTGCAGCGACGGGGGCCCTCTACGGTTGGCTCCTGACGTACCTTCTCCAAAGCACCGTCCTTCTGTTGGCGGTGTGGGGGCTGGTTCACGTCCGTTGGCTGCGCCATCCCGTCACCCAGGACGTGTTGTGGAAGGTCGCGCTCCTGGGTGGGTTGATCACGGCGACGGTGACCACGGTGCGCGATGCTCCCGGTCGACGGGAGGCGCCCAGAGCCGTCGCGGTCCGAACCGTGAGCGCGGCCGATGCCGCCTCGCGGCGTGCGCAGCCCACGGACCTCGCCACTTGGCTCAGGAGCTCCCTGGTTCCGGGCGCGGCGGGGAGCATGGCTGCCTTGAAGGTGGCGAAGCCCTCCGAGTCGTGTCGGTTCGCGCTGACGAGCCTGCCCCACGACCACACCAACTGGCCCGCCATCGTCGGCGAGGCGTGCCCCACGCCTCGTGCCTTTCTGTGGCAGCACGGGGCGGTGGTCCTCTGGCTCTCGGGGACTCTGCTCACGCTCGGCCTGCTGATCCGCCGACGGAGATTGCTCGATGATGCCCTGGGCGAGCTTCGACCCCCGGGCTCCCGAGGCCGCAGGGCCCTGAGGCGCGTAGTCAGCTCCGGATGCAGGATCTCGGCTCGTCTGGTGACATCGACGACCGCGGATGCTCCCTGCGTGGTGCAAGGGACCACCATCGTCCTTCCCGAACGCTGCGAGGAGCAGCTCGCGGATGAGGAACTGGATGCCGTGTTGGCGCACGAGCTGGCCCACGTGCAGCGGCGAGACGTCCCGTGGTTGGCCCTCCTGCGGGCCGTGGAGGCGATCTTCTGGATTCAGCCCCTGAACCGCATCGGCGTGGCCGGTGCCCTGGAGGCGACGGAGCTGGCGTGCGACGACCGGGCCGTGGCGCGCACGGGACGACCCCTCGGGCTGGCGCGCTCCCTGGCCCGCGTGGCGGAGTGGTCCGTGCGGTCGAGGATCCCACGCTCGGAGGCCGCCCTCGTCTACGGAAGGGGCCACGGTCTTAGCGTCCGGATCCGCAGGATTCTGGACTTTCCCCGTCCGGACAGACGGAGCTCGCCCTGGGCGGCCGTGGCCGCGGCCGTCTTCGTGGTGGCGCCCGCCTTCCTCATGCCTTCGGTGCCTGCCGCTCCGGTGGTGCACAAGGCGGTGCTGTACCAGCTGGATGCCGACGACGGGAGCGAGCCCACGCTCATGCTGCTGGACGGAGCGGCGGAGATGGAGGCGCAGCCGACAGCGCTCGAGAACGGCAAGTCGGAGTCGGCCATCGGGGAGCACGAGCCCGATTTGAAGCTCTGACCCGCACGATGAGCCCGAGCCCCGGCGGGCGCCGCCTGGCGACCATCACGATTCCGGCACCAGGTCTGCACCCGGATCCCTTCCTGCGTCACGCGGACGGTGAGCCCCGAGGCTTCTGGGCGCGCGGCACCCGCTGGGTGGCGCACCGGGGCGTCGTGGCGGAGATCCGGTGTGGAGGTCTCCGCGGTGCCGATCGCTTCGAAGACGTTCGCGAGCAGGCTCTGGCGCTGGCGCGGGAGCCTCTGGTGGATGCCGCCAGCACGCGGGCGCCCCAGATGCGGCTCTACGGAGGGTTCGCGTTCCGCTCCGATCATCGGGCGGAGGGGACCTGGCGGGCCTTCCCGACGGCCTTGTTCCACGTCCCGCGGTTCGAGCTGGAAGGGCGAGCCTCGGGAGACGCGTGGCTCCGGGCACGGGCGCTGGTGGGACCCGAGGACGCCGAAGGGGCCCTGACGCGCCTGCGCCGGGACGCCGAGGCCCTGAGAGCCGAGCTCGTGACGGCGGACGTGTCGTCGCGGCGGCAGGCGGCCGCCGTCTCCGGGCACAGCACCGCCACCGCCCGCGCTTCGTGGGAGGACGCGGTGGAGGCGGCGTTGGCCGCCATCCGCGGCGGCCGCGTCTCGAAGGCGGTGCTGGCCCGCACGCTGGACGTGGAGCTGGAGACCGTCCTGAACCCCGCGTCCGTGCTGGCTCGCCTTTGGGAGGCCAACCAGGGCAGCCACGTCTTCCTCTTCGAGCCCGAGCCCGGAAGGGCGCTCCTGGGGGCCGCGCCCGAGACCGTGGCTACCCTGAGGGAGGGCGTCTTCCATGCCACGGCCGTTGCGGGGTCCGTCCGCCGGGGCGAGAGCCCCGAGGAGCAATCCGCGCTGGCGGCCCACCTTCTGGCCAGCGCGAAGGACCGGGCCGAGCAGCGCATCGCCCTGGACGACATGGTGACGCGCCTGGAGACCGTGGCTCATCAGATCCACGCCGACCTCGAGCCGCACGTGCTCGCGCTCCCCGCCATCCAGCACCTGGAGACCGAGATCCGCGCCAGCGTGCCCGGCGGCACGGGCGTCCTGGACCTTCTCAGGCTGCTGCACCCCACGCCTGCGGTGTGCGGCGTCCCCCGGGACGAGGCTCTGGCCTTCCTGGCCGAGGAGGAGCCCTTCCAGCGGGGCTGGTACGCGGGGCCGGTGGGGTGGTTCGACGCGGACGGAAACGGCGTCTTCGCGCCCGCGCTGCGCACCGCGGTAGCCGAGGGGAGCTCGTGGCGTCTCTTCGCGGGCGCGGGGATCGTGGCGGGCTCGGTTCCGGCGCTGGAGTGGGAGGAGACCGCCATCAAGTTCGAACCGGTCCTGCGGGCGTTGGGAGGCGCGGGAGCGGATCTGCGCCACGGGGCCTCCCGGACGGCGACCTCCGCTCCGCCCACGGTGGAAGCGAACGCCGCGCCGGGCCCCGGTGGGCGGCCCCACCGGGGCCGCGCTTGAGCGCGGCGGCGAACACCGTCTGGGCCCGCGCGCTGGCCGACGAGCTGGCTCGCTGTGGCGTCCGGGACGTGGTCCTGGCGCCCGGCTCGCGCTCCACGCCCCTGGTGCTGGCGTTCGCCGAGGACGGCCGCTTCCGGGTGCGGGTGCACCTGGACGAGCGCTCGGCCGCCTTCTTCGCCCTCGGGGTGGGGAAGGCGTTGGGGCGGCCCGCGGTGGTGGTCACCACCTCGGGCACCGCCGCGGCCAACCTCATGCCCGCCGTGGTGGAGGCATCCATGTCCGAGGTGCCCCTCCTGGTGCTCACGGCGGACCGGCCGCCGCGTCTCCGGGACGCCGACGCCAACCAGGCCATCGACCAGGTGCGCCTCTACGGCCCGTACCCCCGGGCGTTCTTCGACCTGGCGGTGCCCACCCTCGAAGGTCCGGCGCTTCGACACCTCCGCGGGGTGGCGTGCCGCGCCGTGGCCGCGGCGACGGGAGCGGGGCCGGTGCACCTCAATCTCCCCTTCGACAAGCCTCTCGAGCCCGTGACGGACGATCCGGCGGCGGCCGCGTTCGCTGCCGGGCACCCCCTGGCTGCCTCCGGTCGGCCCGACGGCGAACCCTTCGTCCGCGTGGGCCCACGGAAGGCCCGCGCCGGTGACGACGAGATCGCGGCCCTGGCGGAGGCCATATCCGGGAGTCCCCGCACCCTGGTGGTGGCCGGTCCGGCCCGCGGGCCCGACGAGGTCGGCCCCGCGGCTCTGGCCGTGGGGAGCGCGGTGGGGTGCCCCGTGTTGGCCGACCCCCTGTCGGGTTCACGCTTCGCGGAGGCCGGCGACGCCCTGGTGGTGGGTGCCTACGACCTGTACCTGCGCGATCCGGAGGTGCGCGCCCGCCTGCGGCCCTCCCTGATCCTGCGGGTGGGGGCGAGCCCCACGTCGGCACCTCTCCAGGAATACCTCATGGGACTCTCTGGAGTCCGCCACGTGGTGGTGGACGGGGGAGGGCGGTGGAAGGACCACGGCGCCACGGCCACCGACTACGTCCGGGCGGACAACGCGGATACCCTGCTGCGGTTGGCTCGCTCTCTCGAGGATCACGGCGTCGGCGCGCCGGACCCCCGATGGTCCGACCTCTGGCGTCGCGCCGAGGCCGCGGCCCGGTCGGCGCTGTCCCTGTCCGCCGGTGACGAGCCCCACGAAGGGACGGTCCTCACGGCGGCGGCGGCGGCGGTGCCGTCCGGCGGCACGCTCTTCGTGTCCAGCTCCATGCCCGTGCGGGACCTGGACGCCTTCGGCGCTCCCCGGGAGGCGCCGCTCCGCGCCCTGGCCAACCGTGGGGCCAGCGGCATCGACGGGGTCGTCTCCACGGCGTTCGGCGCGGCGTCCACGGCGGAGGGACCCGTGGCGTGCGTGCTGGGCGACGTCGCGTTCTTCCACGACCAGAACGGCCTGCTGTGGGCCCGGGAGGAGGACGCCCGGGTCGTCCTCGTGCTCATCGACAACGACGGCGGCGGGATCTTCCACATGCTCCCCGTCCGCGAGCACGAGCCCTACTTCACGCCGTACTTCGCGACCCCGCACGGGCTGGACCTCGCGCGCGCGGCGGAGCTCCACGGCATCCCCTTCGACGATGTCGAGGTGCCGGACATCGGTGCCGAGCTGGCCCGGGCCCTCGAGGTCGGCAGGACGCGGATCCTGCGCGTGCGCACGGAGCGGGCCACCAACCAGCGCCGGCACGCGGAGGTTGCGGCCGCCGTGACGGCCAAGGTGAAGGAGGCGCTGGGGTAGGCGGCCGCCTCCGCGCCCGTATCTTGGAGGCTCTCTGGAGCGTTCCGACGGCCGGCGGGTAGTCGCCGCTCCGTGGAAGATCCTCCCGAAGAAGAAGGAACGATGGCGCAGCCCGATTGGAAGGAAGTCAGGAAGTACGAGGACATCACCTACCACAAGTGCGACGGTGTCGCCCGCATCGCCTTCAACCGCCCGGAGGTGAGGAACGCCTTCCGGCCGGACACGCTCCTGGAGATGCAGGACGCTTTCAAGGACGCCGGCGAGGACGTGGACGTCGGCGTCGTGCTCCTCACGGGGAACGGTCCAGCCAAGGACGGCAAGTGGGCGTTCTGCTCCGGAGGCGACCAGAAGGTGCGGGGCGAGGCCGGGTACGTGGGCAAGAGCGGCGTGCCCCGCCTGAACGTGCTGGAGCTCCAGCGCTACATCCGCTCCATGCCCAAGCCGGTCATCGCGCTGGTGCCCGGGTACGCCATCGGCGGGGGCCACGTGCTCCACGTGGTGTGCGACCTCACCATAGCCGCGGACAACGCGGTCTTCGGCCAGACCGGGCCCATCGTGGGCTCCTTCGACGGTGGCTTCGGCTCCTCGTACCTGGCGCGCATCGTCGGGCAGAAGAAGGCCCGGGAGATCTGGTACCTGTGCCGGCAGTACTCGGCGCAGGAGGCTCTGGACATGGGGCTGGTGAACAAGGTCGTCCCCATCGACCGCCTCGAGGAGGAAGGGTGGCAGTGGGCCCAGGAGATCCTGGACAAGAGCCCCCTGGCCATCCGCCTGCTGAAGAGCGCCATGAACGCCGACGTGGACGGGCAGGCCGGGCTCCAGGAGCTCGCCGGCAACGCCACCCTCCTGTTCTACATGACCGAGCAGGGCCAGGAGGGGAAGAACGCGTACGTCGAGAAGCGGAAGCCCAACTTCCGGAAGTACAAGTGGCTGCCGTGGTAGGAGGCAGCCCACCCTCCATCTCCCGGGCGCAGGCGTGGATCCTCGCCTCGCGTCCCAAGACCCTCACCGCCGCCGCCGCTCCCGTGCTGGCGGCGACGGGGCTGGCGGCTCACCGGGGCACGGCGGCGACCCTGCCGGCCCTGGCGGCGCTGGTGGGCGCGCTCCTCATCCAGATCACCACGAACCTGGCCAACGACTACTACGACTTCGTGCACGGCGGGGACACCCACGAGCGCGTGGGCCCCCTGCGCGTGACGCAGGCGGGGGTGCTGTCGCCGCGGACGGTGAAGCGGGGGGTGGTGGTGACGTCGTCCGCCGCGCTCCTGGTGGGCGTCTACCTCGCCTGGGTGGGAGGGTGGCCCATCGTCGTCGCGGGTCTCGCGTCGCTGACGTGCGCGATCCTGTACACGGGCGGGCCGTACCCGCTGGCGTACCACGGCCTCGGGGAAGTGTTCGTGTTCATTTTCTTCGGATTGGTGGCGGTGGGCGGGACCTGCTGGGTGCAGGGGGGCGTGTATCCTGCCGACGCGCTGCTCATCGGCGTCGCCATGGGGGCGATCATCACGGACATCCTGGTGGTGAACAACCTCCGGGACATCGATACCGACGCACGGGCGGGCAAGCGCACGCTGGCCGTGCGCCTCGGCCCCACCGGCACCAAGGCCGAGTTCCTGATCCTCCTGGCGGTGGCGTTCCTCGTCCCTGTCATCGGCTTCGTGCGCATGGGGTGGCCGCCGGCCACCCTGGCCACCTTGCTGGTCTTCTTCTTCGCGCTGGCGCCCACGCGCACGGTGCTGGGCCACGCCCGGGCCGCAGAGCTGCTCCCGGCGCTGGGGCAGTTCTCCCGAGTCGTCGCGCTCTACGGTGCCGTGCTGGGCATCACCCTGGCCCTGGGATGAGACCTGTGAGGGCGGACTTTCTCGCCGGAGCCGCTGCGCGTTGGCCGGAGCGGCGTGCCCTCTCCGACGCTTCGCGGGTGTGGAGCTACGCGGAGCTGGACGCGTGGGTCGCCGAGCTGGCCCGGCGCATCCGCCAGGAGGACCATGCGGACGCCGGTGACCTCATGGTGCTGGTGGTGGACCCCACGCCGGAGGGCGTGGCCATGCTGCTGGCCGCCACCCGGGCGGGGCTCGCGGTGGCGCCCCTCAACCCGAGACTCACCGAGCCCGAGCGCAATGCGGCCATGGAAGCCCTGGCCGATGCCGAGCCGGGCGCGTACGCGGTGCTGTGGACGTCGGGCACGGCCGGGAAGCCCCGTGGCGTGTCCCTTTCCGCGGACAACATGCGGGCCAGCGCCCTCGCCTCGGCACGCCGCCTGGCCCTGGGCCCCGGCGACAGGTGGCTGGCTTCGCTGTCCGTGGCGCACGTGGGAGGCCTGGCCCTGGTGACCCGCTCCCTGCTGCTCGGCTCGGAGATCGTCGCGGTGGGCGTCTTCGACCCGGCCGAGACGTCCGAGCTCATGGACGAGGGGCGCTTCAGCCACGCCTCGCTGGTGCCGACGCAGCTCCTTCGCGTCCTGAACCATCGCGAGGGCAGGCCTCCTCCGGCCACGTTCCGATGTGCGCTCATCGGTGGGGCCCACGCGTCCCACGAGCTGGTCCGGCGGGCCCTCGAGGACGGATGGCCCCTGGCCCTCACCTACGGGATGACCGAAGCGACGTCCCAGGTGGCCACCGCGCCACCGGAGCTCGTGCGTGCCAAGCTCGGCACGGTGGGACGGCCCCTGGACGGCGTGGAGGTGAGGCTGGAGGAAGACGGCGAGATCCTCGTGCGCGGCCCGACCCTGGCGACGGGGTACGTGGCCAGCGCCGAGCCCCTCACCGACGACGCAGGGTGGTATCACACCGGCGACCTGGGCCGCCTCGACGAGGTCGGGGACCTGTGGATCACCGGCCGGCGCTCCAGCCGCATCGTCTCCGGAGGGGTCACCGTGGATCCCTCGGAGGTGGAGGAGGTGCTCCGCGCCCACCCCGCCGTCGCCGAGGCCTGCGTCGTGGGGATCCCCGACCCGGAGTGGGGAGAGAAGGTGGCGGCGGCGCTCGTGTTCAGGGACGGCGTCTACGACCTGGAGTCGGTGGACGCGCTGGCCCGGACCCGGCTGAGCGCCGCGAAGCGTCCCCGGCGGTGGCTCCCGCTGGACGCCCTGCCGTTGAACGCCACCGGGAAGGTGGACCGGGAGGCCGTGCGGGCCCGCCTCGCGGCGGGCCCACAAGAAGGCTGAGGCGCGACTTTCGGGCAGGCCCGCGCCGCCTGACGGCACCCGGCGCTCGGCGCCGGCCGCGTCGCTCAGGCCACCCCCGGCGCTCAGCGCCACCCACCCCGGCGGGGGCGGTGCCGGCGCTCCTTGTGCGGGATGCCGACGGTGACCCCGATGCGGAGGGTGGTGAGGTTCGCCTCTGCACGGTGGGGCGTCACCGTGATGCTGCCGTCGGGGTTGTCCACGATGTCTCCCTCGGTGAGGAAGTCGGCGAGCCCGTTCTGGTGCCGCTCCATCCCCACGTCCAGCGCCACCGGGGTGCGTCCCGAGGTCAGCCGGATGCGCACGCCACCTCCGACGCGCCACGCGAACGTCGCGTCGTCGTAGTTCGTCGTGTGGGCGAAGTCGCCCCAGTCCGCGGAGCCGCCCAGCGACGACGTAGTGGCGAAATACGAGAATCCCCACGACGCGTTCAGGTAGGGCTGGACCGCGCCGGTGGCCAGCAGCAGCTCCGGTCCGATACCGCCGAAGAAGATGTTGTTCGTCGTGGTGAGGTCGGCCTCGATGCGGCACCCCACGGGTGCGCCGAAGCAGACGCGCTTGTGCTCATAGCCGTACACGACGAACCCGAGGTCACCCCGGAGGAACAAGCGCCCGGAGATCTCGAGGGGGATCGCACCGTGGAGCTGTGCGCCGAACCCCTGGTCGAAGTAGGTCCCCAGCTCACCCACGGGCCGGGCGTCCACGAACGCGATCCCCGCGTATCCGGCGGGTCCTCGCGGGTCGACCTGGGCTCCCGCCTCCCCCGCGGCCGAGCCGAGCGCCGCGAGGGCGCCCAACGCTCCGGCCGCCGCCTTCAACCACATTGCCGCGCGCATCATCGTCTCCCTGTCCGTGGTCCACCCCGCCGAAGGATGGGAAAGCAGGCTTCATGCCGTACGACTACGTGCGTGGGAGATGTTGTGCGACAACGACTTTCTGGTCCCGGCGGGATGTGACGGGGCGGTTCTGTGTCCCCTCCGGTGGACGCGTGTCCGCGTCCCTTCCTCACCCGTGCGGGGCGCCGGCGTCGGAGAGCCCGGGAGCCCGGACGCGGCGACGATGCGGCGACGTGGGGAAATCCCGTACGCCCGGGTCCCGGCGTCTACGGAGGCCATGCGTGGGAGCCTCCCCACGGGACCCGGCCATGCGGACCCGACACCGGGTCGGGCGCCGGCGGCGCAATTTCCGGAGACCGGACCGGCGGGGTCCGGAGATCCCGTGGAGGAGAGCGATGGCGCAAGGCGACGGGCGAGGAACCGGGCACGGCGACGGCCACCCCCACCGGGGGGGCCACCCGCACGGACACGGCCATCCGCACGGGCACGGGCAGGGGGGCGGTGGTGGGATGCCCGGCATGCCCCGGGACTTCAATCAGGCGCCCTTCCTGGTGATCTGGGAGACCACACAGGCGTGTGACCTGGCGTGCAAGCACTGCCGGGCGGAGGCCCAGCCCCTGCGCCACCCCGACGAGCTCACCACCGCGGAGGCGCGCCGGATGCTGGAGGACATCCGCCGCTTCGGGCCCATCATCTTTGTGTTCTCCGGGGGCGACGCGCTGAAGCGCCCGGACATCGTCGAGCTCACCCGGTACGGAACCGAGTTGGGGCTGCGCATGGCCATCACACCGGCCACCACGCCGCTCTGCTCCGAGGAGACCATGCGTGCGCTCCACGAGGCCGGGATGGCGCGGCTGGCGGTGAGCCTCGACGGTCCCACCTCGGCGGTGCACGACGAGTTCAGGCAGGTGAAGGGCTCCTTCGACCACGGCTTGAGGATCCTGCGCACGGCGCGGGAGATCGGCATGTCCACCCAGGTGAACACGGTGGTGGCCCGCCACAACGTGAACGACTTCAAGGTCATGGGCGAGCTACTCTCCGAGTTGGGGATCGTCTTCTGGGAGGTGTTCTTCCTCATCCCCATGGGTCGGGCACGCCCCGAGGACGTAGCCGGGGCCGAGGCCTTCGAGCGCGTCTTCAACGAGCTCTACGATCTCTCCAAGACGGTGCCCTTCGACATCAAGGCCACCGCCGCGCCCCAGTACTCCCGCGTGGTGCTCGAGCGTAAGGTGGCCGAGCGCCGCCAGGGTGCGCGCTCGGAGGCGACGGACGTCCTCACCGACGGCGTGGCCCACTCCCTCAGCGACGGCATCGGGCGGGCGCGCGGCGTCAACGACGGCGACGGCTTCATGTTCGTGAGCCATGTGGGGGACATCTTCCCGTCGGGGTTCCTCCCCAAGTCGGCGGGGAACGTCCGCACCGACGACCTGGTGGACGTGTACCGCAACTCGACGCTGTTCACCCAGCTCCGCGACCGCTCCCTCCTCAAGGGGAAGTGCTCGGTGTGCGAGTACCTGCCGGTGTGCGGCGGGAGCCGCGCCCGGGCCTATGCCGTCACGGGCGATCCGCTGGAGGCCGAGCCCTTCTGCGCCCACGTCCCCAAGCGGTGGCAGCGCATGGTGGAGGCGGGGGAGGTCGAGGACGCGAAGGCGTACTTCGCCAGGCGCGCGCTGCATCCGGGCGTGGAGCTTCCGGTGCTCTGAGGGTAGAACGCCTGCGAGCCACGCCGGTGCGGCGAGGCACCGGAACCAGCGACGTGAACGACAGGAGGCGGCCGTGGCCGCGGACGAGATGCAGGCGCTGCTCCAGGAGGCGGCGCCGGGCTTGAGCATCACCAGCCCTTTCCTCATCACCACCCTTCCCGACTTCCCCCCCGCCGTGGGTTACCTCGCGAGCATCATGACCTATGCTGGTTCCACGTCGCGGAGGACGAGCTGAACCACCGGGGGCAGATCCGGTTGCTGCGGAAGCGCCTGCCGGGCTGAGGTAGACCGCGGAGCGCGGCGGGGACCACCTGAAGTTGGCGCAGGGCGAGACATCGACTTCCGTGAGCTCCAACCGAGTCCTGTTCCAGGTCCCGACCGGAGGAATCGTGGAGCCGCGGCGTCGCAGGCCAGGCCCTACAAGAGATCGCCACGCTATTGTTGTAATCATGCTGTTCCTGCCTCATGGCAACCAGGGTGCGCTTCGGCCCTCTTTCCTCCGAAGCCCCGAGAGGTCGAATCATGAGTTTGGGCCACATCGCCTGGACGGTGGCCGGGGGCGCCGCCGTTCTTCTGGTCGTCCAGTGGGGGTACCTCGTCGTCGTTCTGGTGTGGGAAGACCAGAAGACGAGAGGGGTCGCCTACTACGGCCTGTCGCTGTCGGAACGGGAGCGCTTCAAGCGGGCCCTCCGTCTGCATGCGCGGCTGCTCTCCCCCTTCGTTCGCCTGCTCGGGCGCCTGTCCAAACCCGACCTCGCCCGTGCCAGCTTTCGATTCGAGGGCGTAGCAGGGCCAAAGGGCACGTGCTCCGTCGAGACCTTCCGCCAGGCAGCCGCGTACGACCCACGACCGGGAGACGTGTTCGTCGCGACCCAGATGAAGTGCGGCACGACCTGGATGCAGCACCTCGTCTACCAGATACTGCTCCGCGGGCAGGGAGACCTGGCCGAGATCGGCCAAGCCTTGTATGCAGTGTCGCCCTGGCTGGAGTCGATCAAGAGCGTATCCGTGGCCGATGCGCCGGTCGTCGGGACCGAACACCCCTCCAGGATCGTGAAGACCCACCTCCCTGCACGCCTATGTCCGTCCAGTCCGGAGGCCAAGTACATCTACGTCGCTCGGCATCCCGTGTCGTGCTTCGCCAGCTGTGTCGACTTCCTCGCAGGGAACATGGGCCCGTTCTGCCCGAGCCTCGACGTCATCGAAGAGTGGTTCTGCTCCAGCGAGATGATGTGGTGGGGAACGTGGCCCGCTCACGTCCAGGGCTGGTGGGACCGTTCCCTGCGCACGCAGAACACCCTGTTCGTTCGCTTCGAGGACATGAGGAGTGACCTGGCCACGGTGGCGCGCCGGGTCGCCGCCTTCCTGGACATGGCACCACTGAGCGATGCGGAGCTCGATGGCGTCGTGACCAAGTGCAGCTTTGCGTACATGCAGCGCCACCAGAGCAGCTTCGAGATGTACCCACCGCACATCCTCGCGTTCGACACCAAGCTGTTCGTACGCGGCACGGCTGACCGGCATCGTGACGCGTCCCAGGGTGCCGCCGAGCGCATCATGGCGTGGTGTGTCGATGAGCTGAAGGATGGTACGTTCCCGATCAAGGACATGTACCCCATCGTCGAGCCGCCATCGCGTCAGGGACTCCACCTGGGGGCCGGCTGACGGACCCCGGGTGCTCGGCCACGGCGCTTCGAAGGTGCCGCCTGTTGCCGTGATTGCGCCTACTCTCTGGGCGCCTGATAAGCGTGAGGTCGGTAGTTCGAGTCTACCCAGGCCCATCGCCGTAAACGCAAGCCCCGCTGGGTCTTAGGGAACCCATGAGACCGGGCGGGGCTTCCCTAGGCCGCTCTTGCGTCGATTCGTTGTGTCGATTCAGGTTTGCTTCCGCCCGCCGCGCCGGTCCGCCAACGCCTCCCGGAGTTGCTCCTGGTCCGGGTGCTGGTAGCAGATCAGGATGGGACTTCGTGCAGGCAAGCGCACTGATTCCACGCCCGCCCTGCACAGACGCGCTCGGAAGTTCCGTGTGTACAGCGGATCCCGGTCGTGGATCAGATGGCGCTTCCCTTTCAGGGAGCCGTCGATCTGCAGACGCGCTGCGGCAGGAGTGACGACGCCGGGTCTCGCCGCTGTAACGCGAACGGGCCTTCGTCCGTACCGGATCTAGACGAAAGAGCCAGCTGTCGCCTGCTCACCCGGGAGTACACCATGAGCATCCTGAAGCCGCTGACGTACGTCGCGCTGCTGCCCGTCTTCGCGTGGACGGCCGTCGGATTCGCCGCCGTCGGCCGGGGAGCGGAGCGAGCAGCGGCAGCGAGTGATACCACCGCCAAGCGCTGCAGCGGGGCGGCGTTCCATCAGTTCGACTTCTGGGAGGGCGATTGGGTCGTGCGCAACCCGCAGGGGAAGGTCCTGGGGCATGATCAGGTGCACCGGGTCGTGGACGGCTGCGCCCTGGTCGAGACCTGGCAGGGAGGCGGTGGCGGGCACGGGATGAGCATCAACACCTACGACACGGATCGCGGAGAGTGGACGCAGCGCTGGGTCGGGTCGGGCTCGACGCTCTGGCTGCTGGGAGGGCTCGAGAAGGGCTCGATGGTGCTCACGGGAGCCGCGCCCCGCACCACGCCCAAGGGCAAGGTGCTCGACAGGATCACCTGGACTCCGCTGCCGGACGGCCGCGTGCGCCAGGTCTGGGAGATCTCTCCCGACGGGGGCCACTCATGGAGGAAGTCCTTCGAGGGGCTCTACTCCCCGATGGGGGGATCGGCGCGCCAGTTGTGAAGACCAGGGAGGTTGTTCACTGAGGGTCCGGGACGAGAAGCTGGGGGTTGCGAGACACCAACCCTCACCCCGGGAGGCCCCCAGTGAACGTCCACAAGAATGCAGCGCTAAAACGCCTCGAGGTCGAGAACAGACGGTAGACCGTCTTGCGGCCGGGGAGTCAGGAGGGGCCGCGGCAGCGGCCGTAGGGATGAGTGAGCGGACCGTCTGGAAGTGGCGAGCTCGCTGGCGGGAGGGCGGGAAGGAGGCGCTGCGGGGACCGCCCGTTCAGCGGTCATCCGCCGAACGCGAACGAGAGGGCCACGGAATGAGGGGGCCTGACTTGCCAGACCGACAACCGTAGAGCCATCTTGGGCGTGCCCCCCTACTCATGGTGCGTCTTACCTCTACTTTTTCCCCGATGCCCTGCCGAATGCGGCTCTCCTCGCCGGTGCGCCTACGCTCCCTTGCCCGGTCCAGCGGAATCGGGTTCCTGGCGATGGTCCTCCCGTTTCTCCTGGCGCCTTCTCCGGCATGCTCACAGGAGTTCGAGGCGGGATACGTGTGGGCGTCCTCCAACAACGCAGAGTTTCCCACGGCGAGGGGAGGAGAGGTCCAGGTGCGGTTCGGACTGGGCAGCAGTAGATGGCGACTTCAGCTCGGCATGCACCGCATCTGGGCCCACACCGAGAGAGAATCGCTGGTGTGCGCGTATTATGAGCCACCCAACCGTTGCGGGACTGAGGAGACCCGGGACAAGGTACGCTTGGCCGGATTCAGAGGGGCCCTCGTCCGGACGTTGCTCGCCGTGAGCCACGCCAAGGTCGAACTGGCCGGTGGATTGAGCCTCAACTCGATGACGATCCTGAGCAGTACCGGCCTCGTCACCCACCGTGCCGGTGACATCTATCCGCCCTCCGGGGCCAACGCGGGCGTGTTCGGGCTTCTGTCGCTCGACGTCGTCCCGATCCCGGCTGCCGGACTCGCGATCAGGCTGGGCGTTCTTGCTCACTGGGTAGACTTCAACTCCTGCTCGGAGACCTATCACCGATTCGATCCCTTCTGCACTCCGGCGACGTTCCGGGAGATCCACGTCGGCCTGGCCTTCTCGCCGCCTCGGTAGCCGGAGACGCAGCCGCAGCGCTGGTGCGGCGATGCCCCGAGTCAGCATCAGATGCGCTCCGGTGCCGAACGAACGCCGCGGGCCCGTGCGGCGTAAACGCGACGCCGGCCGGAGCCAGACCCCACGGCGGCTCCCGGGGACCCTGTCGGTCACTCCGCTCGACCCCGAAATCGTCTCCAGTCTGTACGTACATTGGTATGAGCCCGTGAGGAGTGCCCGACTCGAGGAGGAAGAAGATGTCGCGCTGGATTCCACGCCGGACCCTCGTCTTCGGGGTGTCGGCGCTCTTCGTGGCCCTGTTCGCCGCGTGCTCCGACGACGGCACTCGACCTACGCAGGCTGTCGGAGTGACGGTCGTCTCCGGCGACGGGCAGAGCGGCACCGCCGGGTCGCCTCTGCCCGAACTCGTGGTGGCCCAAGTGGTCGACAAGTACGGCGACCCCGTAGCCCGGGGAATCTACGTCCAGATCCTCTCCGGGGACGGCGCCATCGCCATGACGGGACGGAGGGGTGAGGGAAACGGCGTCATCCTGAAGTCGCCGACCCTGGGCGAGGCCAGGGTGCATTGGACCCTGGGCACCGCGGGTACGCAACAGCTGCGATTCCTCGCCGTGGACGCGAACGGCGACACCCTGAATGCCGTAGCCTCGGCGACCCTGGCCTCGGGCGGCTGACCCTCTACACCTGTGGGTAGCGAAGAGCCCATCGCAGTGCGAGAGCGGCTGACCGAGGGCCTGCGAGACAACGACGGTGCACCCACGCGAATCATCTGAGGGAACCCCCGGAGGTGTCCACTTGGAGGCTCCCAGCGAGTCACCAAACGAGCGGGCGACCGATCCCGACCGCTTCGTGGTATCGGTGGCCTTCATCATCTCCAACGACGTCCACTTCGACATGACTTTCCCGGCTGCGGGTACCACGCGCGAGCTCAAGATCCCCCTTCCCCCCGAGTTCGGGGCGGATCCCGGCACCACGTTCAGCGTATCCGCCTACAACGACGGATCGATCACCGGGGAGGTCGGGGAGGTCGACCCCGCCTCGCGCATGAGCGCCCGCGGCGAGAGTCCCCCGGATTCCTGATCACCACCGAACCCGTGCCACTGTCGATCTCGGGCGAGATGGGAGCGCAGTTGCAGAATGTCAGGATCACCCGCGAAGCGGTGCCCGTCACCGTGCCGGAAGCGCCCGTTCTCACCGCGCCCGTCACCGAGGCCGACATCGACGCTGGCGGCGATTCCATCACGGTCACCTGGACCAGCGCGACGAACCCCGAACGCTTCGTCGCATCCTGGGTCTTCGACGGCGTCACCGTCGGCAAGACCTTCACGGCCACGGGCACCGCGCGCGAGCTGACGATCCCGACCAGCGGGTTGCCGGCGGGTCCCGACGTCACGATCTCCGTCGTCGCCTACAACGACGGATCGTTCAGCGGACCGGCCCACTCCCTCTCGCGCATGGACATCATGTCGGTGGGCAACCCGAGGGTGATCACGATCAACCGCTGAGCACGGCCCCTGCGGGCCCGGGCGGAGCGTGTCCGGTGAAGCTCCGCCCGGGCGCCGGACCACGCTCCTCGTCCCGGATCCGCAGGGAGGGATATGAGGTCGAAGATGAAGTACGCCCTCTGACCGGCCGCAAGAGATCATCCCGCCCGCCGTCGGTCACCCCGGGGACTCTGCCGGCAACCGCGCAGTCTACGCCGTACCCACGAGCTGAATCTCGAACGTCAGGTCCTGCCCCGCGAGCGGATGGTTGGCGTCCAGAACGATCGCCTCTTCGCTGGTGTTCGCCACGGTGGCCTGGAACGTCTGTCCGTCGGGCGAGGACATCTGGAGGCGCTGACCGACTTCGGGGTCGACGTCCGCGGGGAGGTTGGAGCGCGCCACGCTGACGATGAGCTCGTCACGACGCGGGCCGTAGGCGTCGGCGGCAGGGACGGTGACGGTCTTCTCCTCGCCCTCTTCCATGCCGTCCACCGCGCGGTCGAAGCCGGGGATCACCTGGCCGGAGCCGAGCACGAACTCGAGGGGATCGCGCCCCTCGGACGTATCGAAGACGGTGCCGTCCTCGAGATGGCCGGTATAGTGGATGCGGACCGTGTCGCCCTCGTGGGCAGTCGCCATGGGAAGCTCCCGTTCTTCGTTCGGATCGATAGCGAGGGGGACGGGGCCCCCGTGTCGAAGCCTGTCCGACCCCGGAGTGGGGCACAAGTTCACGTGCTCCGGCGCGCGGGACGGCTCGAGACGAACCCTGGGACCCCGTTCCAGAACCCAGCCGATATCAGCCGGCCCTCTGCTGCATGCTCACCGCTCCGTCCCCGACGATGACCGGAACGCCGTGCTGCGCCGCCAGGCGGTTGAAGGCCGCGACCTCCTGGCTCACCAGTTGGTTGTACGTCGACACGTAGCCCTGCAGCAGCTCTCGGGCTTTGTTCATCTCGTCCTTCAGCTGCGGGCTCGGCGCCTCGTCGTAGGGGAAGAAGACGCCGTACCCGAGCCCCTGGAGGCCACCCTGGAAGTCCGCCAGGTAGTGGATGTCGTCCTCCGGCGCGTTCCGCTGCACACGCGGATCGTAGAGCGAGTCCATGAGCGTGCGGAGGTGCGCCCCGAGCGAGTCGGCGCTCGCCGCGACGGTGCTGTCCAGCGTCATGCCTTCGCTCGTCTCGTAGAGCGACCGCATGTGCTCGAGCTGTCCACGCATGGAGTGCAGCCGGTTGACCATGGTGTTCAGGGTCGTCACCTCCTTGGACAGCGTCCGCGCCGTGGCGAGCTGCGCGCGGGCGGCCGCCATGTCGAAGGGCACCGTGGGATCCGCGCGCACGTCCACCGTGGTCCGCTTCGTCTGGCCGTCGGCGGTGAGCACCACCGTGTAGCGGCCGGGGAGCACCGCCGGCCCGGGTGTGTTGCCGCCGAAGCCACCGGACCCTCCGGACTGGCCGAAGTCGAGGCGCTGGGGCCCCTTGTAGCGCAGGTCCCAGGCCTGCCGGTTCACGCCCCTCGCTCCCGGGCCCCACTCGGTGGTCACCGTGTCTCCGCCGGCGTCCAGGATGTCGATGCGCACGGGCCCGTGGTGGGCGGCCCCGGCGGCCGCACTCGTCTTGACCTTGTGCGGCAGGTAGTAGGCGACGAGCGTACCCTCGCGGCGGCCGGCGACGTGGTACTTCGAGGGCTCCAGCGAAGTCGGCGGACTGCCCGCGTACTCGACGGCCGGGATGGGCGCGAAGAGCTGCACGTGTGCGGTGTCTGCGATCTGCTCGAGGGGTGAGATGTCGTCCAGAACGAAGAGGCCGCGCCCGTGGGTGCTCACCACCAGGTCGTGGTGTCGGCTCTGGAACTTCAGGTCCCACACCGGCGCGGTGGGGAAGACGCCGTGGAGCGATGTCCAGTGCACGCCGTCGTCCCGGGAGTAGTAGACGTCCTGGCTCGTGCCGAGGGCCAGGAGCCCCTTCTGGTTCGGGTCCTCGCGCACCACGTGGGCCGGGTAGTCGGCCGGGAGCCCCTGGTCGATCGCCGTCCAGTGCCGGCCCCAGTCCGACGTGCGGTATACGTAGGGATGGTCGTCCCCGAGCTCGTGGCGGTCGATGGCGACGTAGGCCGTGCCGGGATCGAAGGGCGAGACGCCGACCTGGTAGACCCGCCCCTCCGGCGGCACGCCCTTCAGGTTCGGCCGGGTGTTCGTCCAGGTGCTGCCGCCGTCGCGCGTGACCTGGATGTTGCCGTCGTCGGTGCCCACCCAGATCACGCTGTCCGGCGCCGACGGCGCCAGGGTGATGGACAGGATCGTGCTGTACGTCTCGGCGCCGCTGATGTCCTTGAAGATCGGCCCACCACTGGTCACCTGTTGGCTCTTGTCGTTCCGCGTCAGGTCCGGGGAGATGGGCTGCCAATGCCGCCCCCCGTCGGTGGACTTGAAGACGACGTCGGCGCCGAGGTAGACGGTGTTCACGTTGGTCGGCGACACCGCGATGGGCGCGGTCCAGTTGAAGCGGTACTTG
>Ga0307418_1000016_pt1 | contig 51589 bp, 50 predicted proteins | sample SalMarWE160220MG_2_FD_202160 | JGI IMG/M metagenome (GOLD analysis project Ga0307418, IMG submission 202160) | Salt marsh sediment microbial communities from the Plum Island Ecosystem LTER, Massachusetts, United States - WE1602-20 | ecosystem: Environmental > Aquatic > Marine > Intertidal zone >...
CCCCACGCTCTGGCACGAGTCGCCTCGCCTAAGGCTCTCTCTTTCCTCTCGACCTCTGTTGTCAATCAGCTCTTTGAAGCCCGCTCGGCCCATCGACTTCGACGGGGTCCTGGGCGAACCGGGACATGAAACCGTCTGATGGGTGTGGCGGAGCAGGTAAAGATAGAGGAAGCCCCTGGGGGGGTCAACGCGCGGCGAGACGCCGCAAATCGGTCGGTCCGGGCACCCCGCCCAGGCGTCGTTCCGGTGCTCCCGAGGCCTAACAGGGTGCTGAAGAAGGGGAGTACCCCGCGCGCATGGGGCTGTCGCTGCTCAGGCAAGGCACGACGACGAGTCGTAGCAGCGCTACGGCGAGGAGGAGAAACGACGCATCAGCGGCGAGGGCACCGACGCCGAAGGCGTTGGTCCCCATGCGCCCATCACCATGAATGACAGTGACGTACATGGCTATGGGTTGGGGCGGCACGGCCCCGCCTCCTGCGTTGGAACTCCTCGACGTGGCTACGGCTATGCCTTCGTCGTTCCGCCTTGGATTCGAGGCCGTGGCGCTCCCAACGCGGGGGGCTCCCCTTCTTCAGCACCCTGCTAAATCCCCCCGGCCTCGAGAAGCCCCTCCACCTCGTCCGCGGTGACGTGGAAGTCACCCAGAGCGGCCCCGCTCTCGGGCGTGTGCCAGTCCGAGCCACCGCTGCACAGGAGCCCCGTGCTCCGGCACACGGCCTCCAGGCGGAGCACGTCGTTTCGATCGTGGCTGGGGCGGTACACCTCCAGGCCCCGAAGGCCCGCCTGCACGAGCCGCGGGAGCAGCGCGTCCATCACGTCGCCCGGGGGATGCGCCCATACGGGGATGCCGCCGCTCTCCAGGATGAGCGCCACGGCCTCCTCCGGAGCCACGAGCCGTGTGGGGACGAAGGCGGGACGGTCGTCGCCGATGAGGGTCGTGAACGCCTCGGACACCGAGCTGGCGTATCCCAGTGACACCAGCGCCCGTGCCAGGTGGGGACGTCCCAGGTTCACGCGGTGTGCGCCGGCCGCACGTTCCACGTCCTCGAACGGAACTTCGATCCCCTGCTCATGGAGCTTCGCGAGCATCTCCCGCATCCGGGCCTCCCGGAGCTCGCTGGCCCGCCGGGTGTGTCCCACCAGCCCCGGCGCGTCGAGATCGACGAAGTATCCCAGGATGTGGATCTCGCGGTTCCGCCAGGTCGAGCTCGCCTCCAGCGCGGGGATCACCTGCACATCCATCTGTCCGGCGGCTTCGCGCGCCGGACGGACCGCGGCCACGGTGTCGTGGTCGGCGATGGCGATCACGTCCAGGCCGCCCAGACGGGCACCCCGTACCACTTGTTCCGGAGACCATGCGCCGTCGGAAGCCCTGGTATGGATGTGAAGGTCCAATCGCATGCGTCAGCTCCCGCGCCTGTGGAGTGCCGGACCGCACGGTGTGGGCGGCTTCTCGCGAGGAGCCCCCACCCGTTCCTCCCTCCCGCCCGTGACGGGGAAGCTTCGAGTCCGGGTGCCGGCAGGGGGAGGTCGGCGGACCCCCGCCCCCTCAGGACGACGCGTCGGTAGCGCTGGCGACCACGTCCTCCGGATGCACGATGGCCTCGGCCGGAATCTCCGCCGGGGGCTCCGTGCCCGCATACTCGGTGAGGACCGTCACGCGGTTCGTCAGCACCTTCAGAATTCCGCCTGCCACCTGGAAGGACCTGCTTCCGCCACCGGGCAGCTCTATGCTCAGCTCCCCCACGCCGACGAGCGTGAGGAAAGGTGCGTGCCCCGGCAGAATGCCCACCATCCCGTCCCAGGCCGGCGCCACCAACGCCGCGGCATCGCCCTCGAAGACGATCTTCTGCGGCGACACCACGCGCACCTGAAGGGTGCCGTCCGCCACGTCAGCCCTCCTTGGCCAGCTCTTCGCCGGCCTCGATCACGTCCTCGATTCCACCCCTCATGAAGAACGCCTGCTCGGGCAGGTGGTCGAACTCGCCGTTGGCCACCCGCTCGAAGGATTCGATGGTGTCCTCCAGCTTGACGTACTTTCCGGCGGTTCCCGTGAACGCCTCCGCGACGTGGAACGGCTGCGAGAGGAAGCGCTGGATCCGCCGGGCCCGGCCCACGATGACCTTGTCCTCCTCGGTGAGCTCGTCCATCCCCAGGATCGCAATGATGTCCTGCAGGTCCTTGTACCGCTGCAGTATCTCCTGAACCCGTGTCGCCACGGAGTAGTGCCGTTCGCCGATGAACTGCGGATCCATGATCCGGGACGTGGAGTCCAGGGGATCCACCGCGGGGTAGATGCCGAGCTCGGAGATGGCCCGGGACAGCACCGTGGTCGCGTCCAGGTGGGTGAAGGCGGCCGCAGGCGCCGGGTCCGTCAGGTCGTCGGCCGGCACGTAGATCGCCTGGACCGAGGTGATGGAGCCGGCCTGCGTCGAGGTGATGCGCTCCTGCAGCTCACCCATCTCGGTGCCCAGCGTAGGCTGATAGCCCACCGCCGACGGCATGCGACCCAGGAGGGCCGATACCTCGGAGCCCGCCTGGGTGAAGCGGAAGATGTTGTCGATGAAGAGGAGCACGTCCTGCCCCTCCACGTCGCGGAAGTACTCGGCGACGGTGAGGCCCGACAGCCCGACGCGTAGACGCGCTCCGGGCGGCTCGTTCATCTGTCCGTAGACCAGGGCGGTGGATGCGAGAACCCCCGACTCCTTCATCTCGAGCCAGAGGTCGTTGCCCTCACGCGTGCGCTCTCCCACGCCGCTGAAGACCGAGCGTCCGCCGTGCTCCATGGCGATGTTGTTGATGAGCTCCATGATGATCACGGTCTTGCCCACGCCCGCGCCCCCGAAGAGCCCGGTCTTTCCACCCTTCACGTAGGGAGCGAGGAGATCCACGACCTTGATCCCCGTCTCGAAGATCTCCGTCTTGGGCTCGAGCTGATCGAACCTCGGCGCCTCCCGATGGATGGGCCAACGCTCCGGCTCGGCGCCCTCTCCGCCCACGGGACCGAGCTGGTCCACGGGCTCGCCGAGGACGTTCAGGATGCGCCCGAGCGCGACCTCCCCCACGGGCACGGTGATGGAGCTGCCGGTGTCGACCACCTCCATCCCCCGGGTGACGCCATCCGAGGACGACATGGACACGGCGCGGACCTGTCCCCGGCCGATATGTTGTTGCACCTCGGCCACCAGGTCGATCTGCTGGCCCCCCTCCGTCGTCCCGCTCAGGTGGAGGGCGTTGTAGATCTCGGGCATGTGCTCGGGGTCGAACTTCACGTCGAGCACCGGGCCGATGACCTGCACGACTCTTCCGATGTTCTGATCAGCCATGGTATCTGTGTCTCTCCGGGTTCTCCCCGGTCCTCTGTCTCCGAAGGTGGAAGCGTCGGGTCTCACTCGAGGCCGGCGGCGCCACCGACGATCTCGGCGATCTCCTGAGTGATCTGGGCCTGACGGGCCCGATTGTACGTACGGGTGAGGTACTCGAGCATCTCCCCCGCATTGTCCGTGGCGTTCTTCATGGCCGTCCGGCGCGCCCCCTGCTCGGCTGCAGCGTTTTCCACCAGCGCCGTGTACACCGCGTTGCGCAGGTAGAGGGGCAACAGCCGCCCCAGGATGAAGCCCCCGGGGGGTGACAGGATGAAGGCGTCGGCGGAGGCCGACGCAGCTCCCGGCCGGATGGGAAGCAGCTCCTTCACCCGCGGCGGCGTGGACATGGCCGAGCGGAACTCGGAGCTGACCAAGAACACGGCGTCCAGAATGCCGGCCTCGAACCTGGCTGCGAGGGGCGCCACCAGGGACTCCGCATCCGTCACCGTCGGCGCGTCCTTGATGTCGGTCCGGGCTGTCTCCATGGGCTCGCCGCGGAACCTGAAGAACTGGATCCCCTTCTTACCGGCGATGTGGAGCTCCGTGGCGATCCCCTTCTCTCGGAGATCGTCCAGCTGGTGGCGGGTCTCACGGATCAGGTTCGCGTTGAAGGCGCCGGCGAGCCCGCGGTTGGCCGTAAGCAGCAGCACTGCCGCTCGGCGCGTCTCGGTCGGTTGGCGCAGCAGGGGGAAGCGCTCGGCCAGCCAGGGGGAGTACAGGCTGCGGACGATCTCGTCCAGCGCATCCGCGTACGGACGTGCCGCGCGGACGCGGTCCGTCGCGCGCTTGAGCTTGGACGTCGCCACGAGCTCCATGGTGCGCGTGATCTGTCGGTTGTTCTCCACCGACTTGATCCGTCGTCTGACTTCCCTGGCGCCAGCCACGTCGTGTCTTCCTCGCTACCGGGTGATCCGGGGTGGTGGGTAGCCCCGCCTCAGGCCTTCGCCGCAGCGGCGGCCACGTCCTCGTTCGCGGCAAACACGCCGTTGTACTCCTCGATGGCCACCACGAGCTTCTTCTCGATCTCCTCGGTGAGCTGCCTCTGCTCCCGAAGTGCGTCCAGGACCTCCCGGTGGCTCGATGCGAGATGCTCGTGGAACCCGCGCTCCCAGGCCCGCACGCGCTCCACCGGATGCCGGTCCAGATACCCGTTGGTCACCGCATAGATGACCGCGATCTGATTCTCCACCGGCATGGGCTGGTACTGCGCTTGCTTGAGGACCTCCACCGTGCGGGAGCCCCGGGCCAGCTGCCGTTGCGTGGTGGCGTCCAGGTCCGACCCGAACTGGGCGAAGGCCTCCATCTCGCGGTACTGCGCCAGGTCCAGGCGCAGCCGGCCGGCCACCTTCTTCATGGCCTTGATCTGCGCGTTCCCGCCCACGCGTGACACCGAGATACCCACGTTCACCGCCGGCCGCACGCCCGAGAAGAACAGGTCGGGCTCCAGGAAGATCTGGCCGTCGGTGATGGAGATGACGTTCGTGGGGATGTAGGCGGACACGTCACCGGCCTGGGTCTCGATGACCGGCAAGGCGGTCAGGGAGCCCCCACCCTGCTCCTCCGACAGCTTCGCGGCCCGCTCCAGGAGCCTGGAGTGCAGGTAGAACACGTCGCCGGGGTACGCCTCGCGCCCCGGGGGCCGACGCAGCACGAGGGAGATCTGCCGGTACGCCTGCGCCTGCTTGGACAGGTCGTCGTAGACCACCAGCGCGTGCTTGCCCTGCCACATGAAGTGCTCGCCCATGGCGCACGCCGCGTAGGGGGCTATGTACTGCATGGCCGCGGGATCCGACGCGTTGGCCGCCACCACGATGGTGTACTCCATCGCGCCGTGCTCCTGCAGGATCTCCACGACGTTGCGCACCTTGCCGGCCCGCTGTCCGATGGCGCAGTAGATGCAGATGACGTCGGTACTCTTCTGGTTGATGATCGTGTCCACGGCGATGGCGGTCTTGCCCGTACCGCGGTCCCCGATGATGAGCTCCCGCTGTCCACGACCGATGGGGATCATGGAGTCGATGGGCTTCAGGCCCGTCTGCAGCGGCTCCTTCACCGGTTGGCGCAGCACGATGCCCGGCGCCACGATGTCGATCTGGCGAGTCCCCTCCATCCCCTCCAACGGGCCCTTGCCGTCCAGGGGGTGGCCCAGCGGGTCCACCACCCGGCCCAGATAGCCGGCCCCCACGGGCACCTCGAGGACGCGGCCGGTGCGACGCACCTGCTCACCCTCGTGAAGGTGTACCCACTCCCCCATGATCACCGCGCCGATGTTGTCCTCTTCGAGGTTGAGGGCGAGGGCGGTGACCGTCTCGCCGGTCCCGGAGGACGTGATCTCGAGCATCTCGGAGGCCATGGCCTTGGTGAGACCGTAGATGCGGGCAATGCCGTCCTTGACCTCGAGAACCTCTCCGATCTCCTCGGCTTGGAGGTCCTCCTCGTAGCGCTCGATCTCGGAGAGGAGAACGCCCTTGATCTCGCTGGCTCGAAGCTGCGACTCGTTGGCCATCGTTTCCGTGTCCCTGTAGTCCCTGTCGGATCCAGAATGTGCGGTGCCTTGCGGCTGCCCCCGCATCGGGCTACGGCAGCCGTGCCTTCATGAGCTGGCGGCGCATCCCCTCGAGCCGCCTGCGAACCGAACCGTCGAAGATCGTGTCGCCCGTACGCACGACCACGCCTCCGAGGATCTCCGGCTTCACCCGCATGTGGGGAACCACCCGCTTGGAGAGAAGCCTGGAGAGCCGAGTGGCGAGCATCTCCTGGGTCGTGTCGTCCACGGCCCGCGCCACCGTCACCTCCACGTGGGTTCGACCCTCGTGTTCGTCCACCATCGCCTGGAACTGTTTGGCGATGTCCTGGAGCAGGCGCTGCCTGCGCTTGTCGATGGTGATGAGCATGAAGTTCACCAACTCGCGCGGCAACACGTCCCCGAACACTCTGCGAACGACGGCCTTCCGGTCGGCGTCGGCGATGCGCGGAGTCTCCATGAAGAGGCGGAACTTCCGGTCTTCGGCGAGGAGCCGCGCCACCGTCTCGATGCCCGTGCCGTAGGCCTCCAACCCCTCGTGCCGCTCGGCGAGCGCGAAGAGCGTAGCGGCGTAGCTGCGGGCGACGGTCTCGTCTCTCACGCCTGCGCCCCCGTGGTTCCCTTGCCTTCGTCCATCTCATCGAGGAACCGCTCCACCAACTGGCGGTCCTTGGCCTCCGTCAGGTTCTCGCTCATGAGCCTCGAGGCCGCCGACAGCGCGAGCTCCACGGCCTCCCTGCGGAGGGACTCCACGGCGGCGTCGCGCTCCCGCTCGATCTCCTGCCGCGCCCGCTCCACGATGGCCTGACCCTCTTCACGGGCCTTCTCCTCGATCTCCTTGCGGACGCGGTCGCCCGCGGCCTTCCCCTGAGCGATGAGATCACCGGCCTGACGATGCGCGTCCGCGAGCTGCTGGCGTTGCTCCTCCAGCAGCTTGGCGGCTTCGTCGTTGTGCCTTGCGGCCTCGTCCAGCGCTCGCTGGATCCCCTTCTCCCGGGCTTCCACCGCCGTGAGAATCGGCTTCCACGCGAACTTCGCCAGCACGAAGACGAGCGCCAGGAAGACAATGATGGTCCAGGCGCTGAGCCCCAGGTTGATGCTGAACATGCCCGCGCCGCCGCCACCCCCGGCTTCCTCGCCCTGGGCCAGGAGGCCCACGGGCGATGCCGCCAGAAGGACGAGGCCGGCCGCAAGGATTCGACTCGCTCTCATATGCCCCTCCATCCGCGTCTCGATCCCGGAACGAGAAGCCCGCACGGTACGCGTGGTGGGGGCGGAGCCCCCCTTCCCGCGCCGGGCGATGCGCTCCGCGATTTCGTGGGAATCAGACGAACTTGTAGAGGACCGCGATCACGAGGGCGAAGAGCGCGACTCCCTCGACGAGGGCCGCCAGGATGATGGCGTTGCTCGCGATGGTTCCCGACGCCTCGGGCTGACGCGCGATGGCTTGCGTGGCCCCGGCTCCGATCTGCCCGATGCCGATGCCCGCACCGATCACGGCGAGACCCAGGCCGATGCCGGCGCCCAGGAGGCTCAGGGAGTTCTTGGCAACCAGCGGGTCCATGGCGGGAGTCGCCTGCGCGAGGGCAGAGAGCATTGCGTGGAACATGGTGGGTACGTCCGTCCTTGTTATGAGTGCGAACTGCAATCCGTGAACGTCAGTGGGCGTGGCGGATCAACCCGATGAAGACCGCCGTGAGCATGGCGAAGATGTAGGCCTGGATGAAGGCGACGAACACCTCCAGGCAGAGGATCGCGGTGACCATCAACAGCGAGCCCCCGGCGATGAAGAACTTTCCGAGGACTAGGTTCGTGAACAGGAAGATCACCCCGAGCAGCGACAGCACGAGCGTCTCCCCCGCCAGCATGTTGGCGAAGAGACGGATCATCAGCGCGAAGGGCTTGGCGAGCTTGCTGAGGAACTCCACCGGGGAGAGGATCAGCAGCATGAAGCCCGCCATCACCGGGTTCAGGCCCGGGGGCACGAAGAAGATCGTCTTCATGTACCCCTTGAAGCCGAGCTTCAGCATCCCGGACCCCTCCACCAGGATGAACGAGAGCGCGGCGAGCGCAAAGGTGACCGAGAGGTTGCCGGTGGGCCGGGCGGCGAAGGGGATCACGCCGAAGAGGTTCATCGTCAGGATGAAGAAGAACAGCGACAGGATGTACGGCGTGTACACGTCGGCACCCTTGCCGATGCCGCGGCGGACGACCTCGTCGCGGAAGAACACGACCATGGCCTCCATGGCGTTGGCGAAGCCGTGGGGCGCCCGGTCCGAGTACTTGTTGCGCATCACCCGGCCGATGGGGATGAAGATGGCCGCGGTTACGAAGGCCGCGACGATCATGAAGACGATGAACTTCGTGGGCGACAGGTCGACAGTCAGCCCGCCCAGGTGGAACACCGGCAGGTGGATCTTCGAGAGGTCGACGTCCACCCCGTGACCCAGGAGCTTGAAGTCCAGCTCCTTCCCGTCGGAGAGGTGGTGCGTCAGCATCTCCTGGAGCCCGGCGGAGGCATTGCCTCCCCCCGCGGCTCCGGCGGCGGGCTCCTGAAGGGCGCGAAGCATCCCGAAAAGCGTCATCTGGCCTCGAGGTTCTCGGCGAGCTCGAGCCGGAAGTGCAGAGGCTCGAGCAGAAGGAGCAGGAAGAGAAATCCCGCCAGAGCGAGGAGCATCGCCACGGCACCGGCCATATGGGTCCGGAGGGCCACGACGGCCACCGCGACCACGAGGGCCATCCGGACGAGCGTGCCGCCCACCCAAACCACCAGGAACCGGCTGAAGCGGGTCCGGAAGCGCACGAGCAGGGCGAATGCGAGGACCTGAACCGGGAGCGCGATGGCGGCAGCCAGCAGCAGGCCGCGCCGCCCCTCTGGATCGAGGAACCACCACAGCACCAGGATGATCGCTCCCAGCGTCAGGGAGCCCGTGGCCGCGTACCTGAGAGAGGCCTTCACTTCTGGTCGTCTTCCCGGTTCTGGTCGTCTTCCCGGTGACGGGGTTCGATCACGATATGGTAGTACAGGCTGTAGAATCCGGCGGCTGCGCCGACGAACGCTCCGAGCACCAACAGAAACGGCGACGTCCCGAGCTTGGAGTCCAGCCAGGCTCCGACGGCCAGGAAGAGCAGAACGGAGAGTGCCCAGGTCAGGCCGTAGCCCATGTACTGGGCCGAGGCCCTGAAGGCGTTCTGGGGGTCCTGCCCCTCGGGGTCGCGTGCCACTCTCGGCTCCCATCGGCTCTTCCAGCCGCGAAAAGCTACCGCTTGTGAAAAATAACGCAAGCTCGTTCCGACGGCCTTTTCAACCCCTCCGATCGCTTGACGCGTAGAAAATGTGCCGTCTATCTTCGCGCGGTGTCGACGGTCGCCCCGGAGGGGCCCGATCCGTGCCCGCCATGGGACCCGGAGGGGCCGCCCAGGGTATCGGCTCCTGCGCCGCGTCCATGGCCGCCGGGGAGTCGAGGCGGAAGATGTGACCGAGACCCGACCCCGGCCGCCGGTGGCTGGAGAGCCTGACACGGACAGTCAGCTCCGGGACCGCGGCGAACTGAGACAGCGAGCTCCTGAGACCTTGGACGTAGGGACGAGTACCGAACGGGCTGAAGACCCTCCGGGTAGCGGCCGCCCATGACCGGCGTGGTCCTGGGCGTCGTGGTGGCTCTGCTCGTCGTCTCCGCGCTGCTCACCGCGGCGGGCACGGCCGTGTTCCAGGTCGGTGGGTCACGACTGCGCACCCTGCACGAAGAGGGGTTCCGCGGCGCCGTCGCCCTCACCCGCATCCGGGAAGACCCCCGCGGGACGCGCACGGGGCTGCGCATCCTCAGCCGCACTCTGGACATCATCGCCGTCGGCCTGGCCGCAGCCCAGGCCGAGCTCTCCTGGGGCCCCCGGGGGGTGGCCATCGCCCTGGTGGTGGGGGTGCTCGTCGTTCTGCTGCTGAGCGACGTGCTCCCGAGAAGCATCGTCGCGCGCCACCCGGTACGACTCGCGCTGCTCTCGGCACCTCTCCTGCTGAGGTCCTCACGCTGGCTGAGCGCCCTGGGAATGCCGTTCGCCAGGCTGGAGGACGCCCTTCTGGGGAACCAGGAGGGGGAGGTGGGCCCGGACGAGCGTGAGCTGCGGGATCTCCAGGAGCTCGGTGAGGAAGAGGGGATGATCGAGGAGCACGAGAGCCTCCTGGTGGAGCGCGCGTTCCGCCTGGACGACCTCACCGCCTGGGACGTCATGACGCCACGCGTGGACATCTTCGCATGGCGCGACGCCCTCACGCTCTCGGAGATCGTCAATCAGCTGTCGGAGGTTCCCTACAGCCGGGTCCCCGTGTACGGGGATTCCGTGGACGACGTCACCGGCATCCTCTACGTGCGCGAGGCCTACGAGGCGTACGTGGACGGCAACCCGGACCTGACCCTGAAGCACCTGGCCCGCGAACCCTTCTTCGTGCCGGGCTCGCTTCCGCTCTCGGGGCTCCTCCATGCGTTCCAGACCAAGCGCATCCACATGGGGATCGTCGCCGACGAGTTCGGGGGCATCGACGGGCTCGTGACGCTGGAAGACGTCCTGGAGGAGCTGGTGGGGGAGATCGTCGACGAGACCGACGTCGACGAGGAGGAGCTCGTCAGGGTGTCCGAAACCGAGATCCTGGCGGACGCTGGGGTGGACATCCGGGAGATCAACCAGGCGTTCAACGTGTCCCTGCCGTTGGTCGAGCACCGGTCCCTCAACGGGTTCATCCTCGACGAGCTCGGGTACGTGCCGAGCGTGGGAGCGTCCCTGCAGAGGGACGGGATCCACATCGAGGTGGTGGAGGCCACCGAGACCCAGGTGTTGCGCGCGCGGATCACACGGCTGGCCGCATCCTCCCCGGTGGAGCCGGCGGGCCCGTAGGAGAGGGGCAGGAACCACGGTCCTACCGGGGCGTACCGAGCACGTCGCATTCTCTCCGCCTTCCGCCCACCGACATGGCCCACATCCTGCCGTTCAGGGGCAAGACCCCGAAGATCCATCCCTCCGCCTTCCTCGCACCCACCGCCGTGCTCATCGGGGACGTCACCGTGGGGCCCGAGGCGAGCATCTGGTTCGGCGCCGTCCTCCGGGGTGACGATCCGGACAACGGCATCGTCGTGGGGGCGCGCAGCAGCGTCCAGGAGAACTGCGTCGTCCACGTGGGCGTCTGGGCTCCGACCCTCATCGGCGACGACGTGACCGTGGGCCACGGCGCCAAGTTCGAGAGCTGCACCATAGGCGACCGCACCGTGATCGGCATGAACGCGGTCATCCTGCAGCGCGCCGTCATCGGGGAGGAGTGCGTGGTAGGCGCCAACACCGTCGTCCTGGAGCGCGCCGCCATCCCGCCCCGGTCCGTGGTCGCCGGCGTGCCCGGTGTCGTGAAGAAGACCCTGGAGGGGTCCGCGGCGGAGTGGATCGCCCGTGGCGGGCGTCACTACGTCGAGCTTTCCCGGGACTATCTCGAACAGGGGATCGGGCTTCCCCCCCGGGCCGATGCCCGCTGACCCCGGAGAGACGTACGGAAGCTCGGGCGGGCGAGTCGACCCCTCCGGCCCGGAGCGTCCGAAGAGCTCGGGGGAGGCACCCGCGGTGGATCCCGCCCCGGCGGAACCCGAGGACGGGGCGGGCTCGGCCGTGGCCGGTGTTCACCGGTGCGATCTGTGCGACGAGCCCATGCTCGAGCTGCACTGCAAGCTGGTCTGTCCCGCCTGCGGCTACCAACGGGACTGCTCCGACCCCTGAACGCCAGGACGGGCCGGACCGGCGCTTCTCGGCGCGGCCGCTCCCGACCCCCGACACCCGCTCGGGCTGCGCTCGTGGGTCCCCTTCAGCCCGTCAGCGGCCCACCCCCACCACAGCGGTCAGATACCAGGTGAGGAGCGGCTGGCCCCAGGCGTAGGTCACCGCACCGGCGGCGGCAAGGAACACGCCCAGCGGGATCAATCGCTTGGAGATCGACGCCATGGGCCCGAAGATCAGGAGGGCCAGCACGGAGCCGATGAACACCGTCTCGGCGACGCCCCAGGCGCCCACGAATGCGCCGACCATGGCCATCATCTTGATGTCTCCCCCACCCATGGCCCGATCGACGCCCGCCTCCTCCAGCCGGCCCGGGAAGAGACGCTTCATGACCCATGTCCCTCCCACCGCCACCAGCCAGAGGACGCCGTACCCCACCACCGCGCCTATGAGAGCCCCCTTCCAGTCGATGCCGCCGGGAAGGAACGCCAGGCCGAGCCCCAGCACGGCCCCCCCGATGGAGAACTGGTCCGGGATGATGTAGAAGCGCGCGTCGCTCAGGGAGATCCCGAACAGGATCGTCAGGAAGACGCTCCCACGGAGAGCCTCGGGGGTGGGTCCCTGAGCGGCGAAGACCCCCGCCCACACCAGACCGGTGGTGAGCTCCACGAGGGGGTACTGGATGGAGATGGGCTCGTGGCAGAAGCGGCATCGTCCCCGCAGGAGGATCCAGCTCAGCACGGGGATGTTGTCGTACCAGCGCACGTGCTCACCGCAGCGGGGGCACCGAGACGGGGGCGACACCACGGATTCGTCCACCGGCCAGCGGAGCGAGCACACGTTGAGGAACGAACCGATGGCCAGGCCGAAGAGGCCGGCGACGGCCGGGATCGGTCCCGGGGTCAACTCCAGGTCAAGCATGGTGCTTCTCCACGGTGGGCGCTCCGCTCAGGGCATGGAGGAGAATGGCTCCCGCGATGCCGGCGTTCAATGATTCCGCGGGCCCGGGCATGTGGACGGCCACGGTGTGCCGGCATGCGCTGCGCAGCTCGTCCCGCACCCCCGCGCCCTCGTTGCCCACGGCCAGCGCCCACCCTCCGGCGGGAGACACCTGCCGTATGTCCGTGCCCTCGGCCGCCGCCACCAGGAGATCGATCCCCGCCGTGAGGACGAGCTCGACGGCCGGCTCCGCGTCGAGGCAGTGGATGGGAAGGCGGAACAGCAGCCCCGCGGAGGCGCGCACCGCCTTGGGGCTCCAGGGATCCGCGGTGCCGTCGAGGACGAGGACCGCATCGAGGTCGAAGGCCACCGCAGCACGGATCAGCGTGCCTACGTTTCCCGGGTCCTGGATCGCATCGAGGACGAGGTAGCGGCCGGCGGCCTGGAGGGCGCGCACATCGCCTCCGGGCTCGCGGCAGACCAGGAGGACCCCCTGGGGATGCTCCGTATCGGCCAGGCGCACCAGCTCGTCGTCGCCCAGCGACACCACCTCGACGCCTGCGCCGTGGAGCGCCTCGACGAGGCCGGGACCGCCGCCGACGTCGTCCAGACGCGGGGAGACGCACGCGAACGCGACCTCCGCCCCCGCCGCCAATGCCTCCCCCACGGCGCGGACGCCTTCCACCAGCACCTGCCCTTCCCGCGCTCTCGTCTTCCGATTCCGGAGACGGCCGACGAGGAGGCGCCGACGCTGGCTCAAGGGCATGGGATCCTCCACCTTTGAAGGCCCGCGTCCCCCTTCGGGAAGGTGAGCCCGCACCCTCGATGTCCGACACGTCCGAGCTTCGTCCCGTCGCCCTCACCATAGCCGGCAGCGACAGCGGTGGTGGTGCCGGCATCCAGGCGGACCTGAAGACGTTTCATGCCTTCGGCGTCTTCGGCACCAGCGCGATCACCGCCATCACGGCGCAGAACACGGTGGAGGTGAGCGTGGTCCACCCCGTGCCCGCGCGGGTGGTGCGTGCCCAGATCGACGCGGTGGTCTCCGATCTGCGGCCCGCGGCGGTGAAGACGGGAATGCTCGTGGCGGTGGAGCTGGTGCGGACCGTGGCCGAGGCCCTCTCCCACCACGGCCTGGACCGGTTCGTCCTCGATCCGGTGATGGTCGCCACCACCGGGGAGCGGCTCCTCGAAGAGGACGCCGAGACGGCCCTCCGCGACGAGCTCGTGCCCCTGGCGGCTCTGGTGACCCCGAACCTCCACGAGGCGAGCATCCTCACAGGTCTCGAGGTGTCCACGGTGGACGGCATGCGCGCGGCCGCCCGTGCGCTGGTGGAGATGGGCGCCGGTGCGGCCCTTCTCAAGGGGGGCCACCTGGAGGGAGACCCCGTGGACCTCCTCTGGGACGGCTCCGCGGAGCGGGTGTGGCGGAAGCGGCGCCTGGACACCCGGCATACCCACGGAACCGGATGCACCCTGTCCGCGGCGGTGGCGGCGGGGCTGGCCCGGGACCTGCCCCTCGGCGAGGCCGTCGACGGGGCCGTGCGCTGGGTGGCGCGCGCCATCGCGACCGCGCCGGGTCTGGGCACGGGTCGCGGGCCGCTGAATCACTTCGCCCCGGTCGACTGAGAGGCATCGGGGAGGCCCGCCAACACAGCCTCCACGAGACGGGCCACCACCCGGCCCGCGCGCGCACCGATCTCGAGGACGTCGACATGGGTCAACGGCACGTCCGACAGACCCGTCCCCTTGTTCGTCACCATGGAGAACGCGAGGCAGCGCAGCCCGATGGCCCGCGCGGTCAGGACCTCGGGAACGGTGGACATGCCCACGACGTCGGCCCCGAGACGCCCCAGCATGCGGACCTCCGCCGCAGTCTCGTACGAGGGCCCCGTGAGGGCCGCGTACACGCCCCTGTGCAGGGGAAGGTCCAGGGTCCCGGCCGCAGCGAGGGCGATGCGACGCAGCTCGGCGTCGTAGGCCTCGTCCATCGTCGGAAAGCGATCCTCATCCCCGTGCACGGGCCCGATGAGCGGGGAGCGGAACATCAGGTTGAGATGGTCCTCCACCAGCACCACGTCGCCGGGCTCCAGGCCGGGGTTCACGCCGCCCGCGGCGTTGGTGAGGATGAGGAAGCGAACCCCGAGGGCCGCGGCCACACGCACGGGAGCGGCTACGACGTCCAGGGGATGTCCCTCGTACACGTGGAACCGGCCCGACTGCAGGAGCACCTGCCGCCCGCCCAGCGTTCCGAACACGTACTCGCCGGCGTGCCCGACAACGCCTGCCGGCGGGAAACCGGGCACGTCGGTGAACGGCACCACGACGGGGTCACGGACGCCGGCGGCGAGTTGCCCGAGGCCGGAGCCCAGGACGATGGCGACCTCGGGGTCTCCACCTATGCGCGCCCGCAGCGCCGCCGCCGCGCGGGCGATGTCCGGGCTGGACCCTCCACCCGCGGCGCTCACATGACCATCCCCGCCACGGTGGCCGTCATGAACGCCGCGATGGTTCCGCCTATCATGGCGCGGAGACCCAGCCGCGACAGGTCGTGGCGTCTGGAGGGGGCGATCCCGCCGATTCCGCCGATCTGGATCGCGATGGAGCTGAAGTTGGCGAAGCCGCACAGCGCGTACGCCGTGATGACGATGGAGCGAGGCTGGAGCTGGATCCCCGACCCCAGGTCCGTGGCCAGCTGGAGATACGCGTAGAACTCGTTCAGCACGGTCTTCATGCCCAGCAGGGACCCCACCACGGGGGCGTCGTGCCAGTTCACCCCCATGAGCCAGGCCAGGGGAGCGAGGATCCAGCCCAGGAGCTTCTGAAGGGTCAGACCGTGGATGCCCACCAACCCCGCTCCCCATCCCAGCAGCCCGTTGAACAGGTAGATGAGCGCCACGAAGGCCAGAAGCATCGCACCCACGTTGAGGGCGAGGTAGAGGCCCTCCGACGCACCCCGTGCCGCGGCGTCGATGAGGTTCACGTCGGGCCGCTCGATGGCCACCTCGAGCTTGCCCGCCGTCTCCGGTTGGCCGCTTTCGGGTACCATGAGCTTCGCCACCACCAGGGCCGCCGGTGCGGACATGACGGACGCCGCCAACAGGTGGCCCGCGATGTCGGGGAAGTACGCGAGCAGCATCCCCACGTAGGCTGCCATCACCCCCCCGGCGACGGTGGCGAAGCCCGCTGTCATCACCGCCATCAGCTCGGACGGCGTCATCTTCTCGACGAAGGGCTTGATGAGCAGGGGAGCCTCGGTCTGCCCCACGAAGATGTTGCCGGCCGCGGACAAGGTCTCGGCGCCGGACGTATGCATGGTCCGCTGCATCACCCAGGCCATGCCCTTCACCACAGCCTGCATGACCCCCAGATGGTACAGCACCGTCATGAGGGAGCAGAAGAAGATGATGGTGGGGAGCACGCTGAAGGCGAACGAGGCTCCGGTGTTGGCCACCTGTCCCGCCGCCTGCTGGAACGACCCGGTCGCGATGCTGCCCGTGCCCACCGGCACCAGGTTCTTGACCAGCCCACCGAAGAGGAAGGCCGCGCCGTCGTTCGTGTAGTTCAGGAGCGCGACCACGACCTGGTTGACGGACGTGAAGATGGCGGATCCGACGGGCGTCTTCAGGATGAAGAGCGCGAACATCATCTGCAGCGAGAGGCCCCAGATGACCACCCTCCACGCCACCTTCTTCCGGTCGGTGCTCATGAGCCAGGCGAGGAACGTCAGCACGAAGAGCCCCAGCAACGATCGCAGCCGCGGCAGCAGAGGTGTGCCCAGAGAGCCCCGGGGCACGTCGATGGTCGCCCGCTGCTGCGTCCGGGGAGCCGACGCCGACGCCGGAAGGGGCAGCAGAGTAGCCGCATTGACCACGCCCGGCGAATCGCCCTTGTGCGGAGCGTGGCCGGGGAGAGCCGCACCGAAGCCGACCATGATGAGCGCCGACAGACATAGTGCGACCGTGGACGTACGGGGTCGCTTCATCGCTGAGTGTTCCTGAATGGGAGAATGGCCGACGGCCGGACCGAGGACGAGCGCGATGATGGGTGGCGCGCCCCACGTGGTCAAGCGTGCGGCGCCGCGGGCGTTACGGCGACTCCGGCGCCCCCGCCCCCCCTCGAGGCCGAAGACAGGAGCTGGACGAGGAACGAGCAGTCGAGGATGAGCCGGGCGCGTATGGCGCCGAGGGCGCAGATCGAAGGAGCCAGCGTCTCCCCGGACCATGACCCGGCTTCGGACCCTGCAGTGCCGGGCCCGGCGGAGACGTTCATGCCACCCGGGGAGGGAAGCGCCGGCGCGAGTGCCCCCGAAAGCCTGCCATAACGGCGTGCCCCGGGCCGGTGAGCCGCCGAAATGGCGGCTTTTTCCTCAGTGTCCGAGGCACGGTGGTTGCACGAGTCGTGCCGTCGGCCGTCGTAGCGGCTGCGCGTCCGATCTGACATCCGAGATCCGGCGGCCGAGTCAACACGGGGCCTTTCGAAGAATCGAACCCGCGCGAGGAGCGGACATGAGCAAGGTGATCGGTATCGACCTGGGTACCACGAATTCGGTGGTGGCGGTGATGGAGGGGGGTGAGCCCGTCGTCATCCCCAACTCGGAAGGGGGTCGAACCACGCCTTCCGTGGTGGCCTTCACGAAGGACGGTGAGCGGCTCGTGGGCCAGGTGGCCCGCCGTCAGGCCATCACCAACCCGGCGAACACGATCTTCTCCATCAAGCGCTTCATGGGGCGCAAGCACGGCGAGGTGCAGGAGGAGGAGAAGCTCGTCCCGTACAAGGTCGGTCACGACGCCGGCGGCCGCGTGCAGCTGAGCATCCCCAACGCCGAGCAGAAGACGTTCACGCCCCCCGAGATCTCGGCGATGATCCTGCAGAAGATGCGCCAGACCGCCGAGGACTACCTGGGCCAGAAGGTGACCAAGGCGGTCATCACCGTGCCCGCGTACTTCAACGACTCCCAGCGGCAGGCGACGAAGGACGCCGGCAAGATCGCCGGCCTCGAGGTGCTGCGTATCATCAACGAGCCCACCGCGGCCGCCCTCGCCTACGGTCTCGACAAGAAGAAGGACGAGAAGATCGCGGTGTTCGACCTGGGCGGCGGCACGTACGACATCTCCGTGCTGGACCTCGGCGACGGCGTCTTCGAGGTGAAGTCCACCAACGGCGACACACACCTTGGTGGTGACGACTTCGACCAACGCATCATCAACTGGCTGGTGGACGAGTTCAGGAAGGACCAGGGCATCGACCTGTCCAAGGACGCCATGGCGCTGCAGCGGCTCAAGGAGGCCGCCGAGAAGGCGAAGATGGAGCTGTCCAGCACCATGACCACGGACATCAACCTGCCCTTCATCACTGCCACGCAGGAAGGTCCGAAGCACCTGAACTACAGCCTCACCCGGGCCAAGTTCGAGCAGCTGGTGGACGACCTCATCCGGCGCACGATCCCACCCATGGAGAAGGCCCTGTCCGACGCCGGCCTCAAGCCCGGTGAGATCGACGAGGTCATCCTGGTAGGGGGCTCCACGCGCATCCCGAAGATCCAGGACATCGTCAAGGACTTCTTCGGCAAGGATCCCCACAGGGGTGTGAACCCCGACGAGGTCGTGGGAGTGGGCGCCGCCATCCAGGGCGGCGTTCTGGCGGGCGATGTGAAGGACGTGCTCCTCCTCGACGTCACTCCGCTCTCCCTGGGCATCGAGACGCTGGGCGGTGTCATGACCACCCTCATCCCGCGGAACACGACGATCCCCACGAAGAAGGTGGACGTGTTCTCCACCGCGGAGGACAACCAGACCACCGTGGAGATCCACGTGCTCCAGGGCGAGCGGAAGATGGCCCTCGACAACAAGACCATCGGCAAGTTCCAGCTCACCGGGATCCCACCGGCACCCCGGGGCATGCCCCAGGTGGAGGTCACCTTCGACATCGATGCCAACGGCATCCTGCACGTGCAGGCGAAGGACCGTGCCACCGGTAAGGAGCAGAAGATCCGCATCGAGGCCTCAAGCGGCCTCTCCGACGCCGAGATCAACCGCATGGTGGAGGACGCGGAGGAGCACGCCAAGGAGGACGAGGACAGGCGCTCCAAGGTGGAGGCCCGCAACCAGCTCGACTCCCTGGTCTACCAGGTCGAGAAGGACACCGGCGAGTGGGGCGACAAGGTCTCGGAGGCGACCCGGGAGCGGATCAACCAGGCCCTGACGGGTGCGAAGGAAGCCCTGAAGGGGGACGAGCTGTCCGCCATCAACTCCGCCCGGGACGAGCTCATGCAGGCGTTCAGCGCCGCCGGCCAGGAGATGTACCAGAGCCAGAGCTCCCAGGCCGAGGCCGAAGGCGGGGAGCAGCCGGAGCCCGAGGCGGCGCCGGAGTCCGAGGCGCAGTCGGAGACCTCCGCCGACGAGGACGTCGTCGAGGCCGACTACGAGATCGTGGACGAGGACAAGTAGCGCCCGTCATCCACAGCTGTCGGGGTCCGGGCAACTGCCCGGGCCCCGTCCTTCGTCCAAGCCACGAGAACCCGCGCCACCCGTCGGATCCGCGTTCCCCCACGCGTGTAGCAGGAACAGACCCAGCTCATCGCCAGAAACCCCGAGGAGCCAAGATGTACGACCCCCTGCGTGCCAAGGCCAAGATTGCGCTGTACACGGTCGTGGCGTTCCTGTTCGGGTTGGGCCTCGCCAGCGGAATGGGGTGGACCCGCTCGACCTACGCGCTGCCGACCGTAGAGGACACGCCGCAGGTGTCGGCGGCGGCGGTGGCCCCTGCCCGGGACCTGAGCGCCGCCTTCGTGAACCTCGCTCACACGGTGACGCCGGCGGTGGTGCGCATCCAGAGTCGTCTGCCCGCACAAGCGGACGAGCAGCAGGTGCCCGATATCTTCCGGCGCTTCTTCGACGTACCCCGAGGCGGGCAGGGCCAGGGGGAATCGCCGCCCTCGCAGGGTCAGTTGGCCGGAGGCAGCGGCTTCATCTTCTCGCCCGACGGCTACATCCTCACCAACAACCACGTGGTGGAGGGCGCCGACCAGATTCTGGTCTACCTTCCCGACCGCCGTTACTTCCAGGCCAAGGTCATCGGCGCCGACCCGTACACGGACGTGGCGGTGATCAAGATCGACGCGGGCACGCCCCTCCCCACCATGAGCCTGGGGAACTCGGACAACGTGAAGGTCGGGGAGTGGGTGCTGGCCATCGGAAACCCCGGATTCGGCTCCTCCACGCAGCTCGACTACACCGTGACGGCGGGGATCGTCAGCGCTCGGGGGCGCGGCCTCGGGTTGCTGCAGGACGAGCTGTACAACGATCCGAAGTACGGCCCGAGCAAGGCGCCGTACGCCATCGAGAACTTCATCCAGACCGACGCGGTCATCAATCCGGGCAACTCGGGGGGACCCATGGTGGACCTCGACGGCCAGGTGGTGGGCATCAACTCGGCCATCGCGTCACGCACGGGGTATTATGTGGGCTACGGCTTCGCCATCCCCATCAACCTCGCCCGGCGGGTCATGGAGGATCTGGTGAAGTACGGCCACGTCCAACGCCCGCTCATCGGCGTCAACATCGCCGACGTCGCCGCGGAGGACGCCCAGAAGTACAAGCTTCCGAGGGTCTCCGGTGTCCTGGTGCAGGACGTCACGCCGAAGGGCCCATCCGACGGGAAGCTCGAGCCCGAGGACGTCATCGTCGCCATCGACGGCCAGCCGGTGGGATACGCATCGGAGCTGCAGGCCAGGGTGGCCGAGCACCACCCCGGCGATCAGCTGAAGCTCGAGGTCTACCGCAAGGGGAACGCGAACAATCCCATCCAGGTGACGGTCAAGCTGGGTGAGGCGCCCATCAATGACCGGACGGCCAAGACCGCCACGGCCGAGGTCCACGCCGAGGACCGGTTGGGCATCAACGTCCAGCCCCTGGACGACCAGCTCGCTCAGCGTCTGGGATACCAGAAGGCGGGCGGCGTGGTGATCAGCGCCGTCGCCCAGGCCAGCCCCGCCGACCAGCGGCACGTCCCCGTCGGCTTCAAGCTGATGAAGGTGAACGACACGCCGGTGAGCACGCCGGCGGAGGTGCGCCGCGCGCTCGAGAAGGTCAAGGGGGGCGACATCGTGTCGCTGCACCTCGAGGATCAGCAGGAGGTGGCGAGGGTGATCAACATCCGGATGCCGAGCTGAGCGCCCGACCCACACGGCGACGGATACGAGCCTGAACGGGGCGCGGGCCTGGTGCGGTCCGCGCCCCGTTCCCTCGCCGACCGGCACGTGCACGGAAGTTTCAGCGTTGAACGGCTTTGGCCGCGGGGTTTATCTTCCGGGCGGCATGAGCGGGGCGACCGGCCGCGGTGAAGGTCGGCGTGCGGCTCGCCGGCGGTTCTTCAGCACTGCGAAAGTGGCGGAACTGGTAGACGCGCGAGATTTAGGATCTCGTGGCCCCGTGCCGTGGGGGTTCGAGTCCCCCCTTTCGCATCGGGGCGCGTCCGAGGGACGATTTCCCTACCCTTTCCTCAGTCCAGGGTACATGAAGGCATGAGCATCGACCGATCCCGTCTCAACGTGACGGTAGAGGAGCAGGACCAGTGGCGCCGGCGCATGAGCGTCACGGTGCCGGCGGCCATCGTTCAGGAGGAGGAGCGCAAGGCGGCCCAGAAGCTGGCTTCGCGTGTGAAGATGAAGGGGTTCCGCAAGGGCAGGATCCCGACCAACGTCATCGAGGGCCGCTTCAGCGGCGCGTTGCGTCAGGAGGCCTTGGACAAGCTCATCGGCGAGGCGTACCGCGAAGCGCTGGCCATCGAGGAGCTGCGACCCATCAGCGAGGGCGAGGTGGAGAAGATCTCCTACGAGCCCGAGCAGGATCTCACCTTCGCCATCGCCTTCGACGTGCAGCCGGAGATCGAGCTCGGCCGCCTGGGCGGGTTCGCCGTCGAGCGGCCGCAGGCCACGGTGACCGATGCCCACGTGGACGAGATCATAGGGCGGATCCGGGAGCAGAACGGCGTCTGGCAGCCCGTGGAGACCGGAGGACCGGCGGACGGCGACCTCGTCAACGTGCGGATCCGCAGGCTGGACGGAGCGAACCCTTCTCCCGAAGGGAAGGAATACGAGTTCGTCCTGGGTCGCGGCGACGCGATACCCGACGTCGAGACATCCATCAAGACGCTGGAGCCGGGAACCGCCGGGGAGTTCTCCGTGACCTTCCCCACCGACTTTCCGGAGGAAAAGCGTCGGGGCCAGGAGGAGCGCATCGAGCTCACGCTCCTGGGGCGGAAGACCCTGGAGCTGCCCCCCGTGGACGACGCGCTGGCCCGTCAGGCCGGGGCCTTCGAGAACCTCGCCGAGCTGCGCGCCCGCATCACGGAAGACCTGGAGAAGGACGGCGCGCAGCAAGCCGAGTCCATCGTCCGGGGTCGGCTCCTCGACTCGCTCATCGAAGCCAATCCCTTCGACGTGCCGCGTTCCATGGTGGATCGATACGCGAACACCGTGGTCGGCGAGCAGAAGGGACTGAGCTCCGAGCGCCTGGAGGAGATCCTCGCCGGCATCCGGCCCGAGGCGGAGCGCGCGGTGAAGCGGCTTCTCATTGTCGAGAAGGTCGCACAGATCCAGCAGCTGCACGCCACCGAAGAGGAGATCGACCAGCGCATCGAGGAGATCGCCGCCCAGAACGACACCACGGCCTCCGAGGTCTACGCGAACCTGCAGAAGGCGGGACGTATCGAGACCCTGGAGCGGGAGATCACCGAGGGCAAGGTGTTCGACTTCCTGAAGAGCCAATCCGCGATCACTGACACCCCGGCCGCCTGACCGCGGCCCGCCGAGCGAGACGCATCCATGCCGATCTATCCGCCGTACGTCATCGAGCGCACCAGCCGCGGTGAGCGGAGCTACGACATCTTCAGCCGCCTCCTCATGGACCGAATCGTGTTCCTGGGGAGCCTCATCGACGACAACGTCGCCAACATCATCGTCGCCCAGCTCCTGTTCCTCGATGCCGAGGATCCGGAGCGCGACATCTACATGTACATCAACTCCCCCGGCGGAGTCGTGTACGCCGGGATGGCCATCTACGACACGATGCAGCACCTGCGTGCGCCGGTGTCCACGTTCTGCGTGGGGATGTGCGCCTCCATGGCCGCCGTTCTCCTCACCGCCGGAGAGAAGGGCAAGCGCAACGCCCTGCCCAACTCACGCATCCTCATCCACCAGCCCTCCGGAGGATCCCAGGGGACGGCGGCGGATGTGGAGATCGCCGCCAAGGAGATCCTGCACCTGCGCGAGCAGCTCAACCAGATTCTTGCGAAGCACACGGGGCAGCCGGTGGAGCGCATCGCGGAGGACGTGGACCGGGATCGGTTCATGAGCCCGCAGGAGGCCATGGAGTACGGCATCATCGACCGAGTGCTCGAAGGGCCGGTACCGAACACCGGAAGGCCGAAGGACGCGCAGGATTGATAGGGGCCCGGGGGGTGGGAGCGGCCGAGAGCCATGCGAAGGTTGCCTCTCCGGCCCGGAGGTGCGTTAGCTTAGGATCAGGGCACAGCTGACCAGGCGAGGTCGACATGACGAGTGACAAACACCTCCGCTGCAGCTTCTGCGGGAAGTCCAAGGAGAGCGTCAAGAAGTTCATCTCCGGACCGAACGTCTACATCTGCAACGAGTGCATCTCGCTGTGCAACGAGATCCTCGCGGAGGAGGAGGAGCGCGAGGCCCAGGAATCCGTCGTTCCCGCCCCGACTCCCGAGGAGATCAAAGAGGTCCTGGACCAGTACGTCATCGGCCAGGAGCTGGCCAAGCGTGCCCTCGCGGTGGCCGTGTACAACCACTACAAGCGGGTGAACCACCAGGGCGTCCTCGACGAGGTGGAGATCGACAAGGCCAACATCATGCTGGTGGGCCCCACTGGCGTGGGCAAGACGCTCCTGGCGCAGACGCTGGCCCGCATCCTCCACGTCCCCTTCACCATCGCCGACGCCACCACGCTCACCGAGGCCGGGTACGTCGGCGAAGACGTCGAGAACATCCTGGTTCGCCTGCTCCAGGCGGCGGACTTCAACATCGCCGAGTGCGAGCGCGGCATCGTCTACATCGACGAGATCGACAAGATCGCGCGCAAGTCGGAGAACCCCTCCATCACGCGTGACGTCTCCGGTGAAGGCGTGCAGCAGGCGCTCCTGAAGATCCTGGAGGGCACCGTTGCCAGCGTTCCGCCGCAGGGCGGACGCAAGCACCCGCAGCAGGAGTACATCCAGATCAACACCCGCAACATCCTCTTCATCTGCGGCGGGGCCTTCGACGGCCTCGAGAAGATCGTGGAGGCGCGGGTGGGAAAGCGACGGATCGGCTTCTCCGGAACCGCGGAGTCTGCCGCCGACGAGGGCAACATCCTCCGGAACCTCGAGCCCGAGGATCTGCAGCGCTACGGCCTCATCCCGGAGCTCGTGGGCCGACTTCCCGTGACCGTGCACCTCGACGAGCTCGACGAGGAGGCGCTCATGCGCATCCTCGAGGAGCCCAAGAATGCGCTGGCGAAGCAGTTCAAGAAGATGTTCGAGATCGAGGGCATCGGCCTGACCTTCGACCGGGATGCCGTCCGGGCCATCGCCAAGAAGACCCTGGAACGGGGGACCGGTGCGCGCGGGCTGCGCTCCATCCTCGAGGGCCTCATGCGGGACGTGATGTTCGAGCTTCCGTCCCGCAAGGACGTCCGCGAGGTGGTGGTCACCCAGGAGTGCGTGGAGAACGGGGTCGCCCCGCTGCTCGTGCTGCATCCGGAGGAGCGCAAGCTGGAGGCGTGAGCCGACGCGGGCCTGGTCGTCCAGACGACACTTGCCCCCTCGGCACGCCGCCGGAGGGGGCGCTCCTTTTCACGGGTACGTCCAGCGCGTAGGATTGGCGCCGACGCTGCCACGTTCCTTCATTCATCCCTCTGTGATGACCACCCTCCATCGGGTAGAAGACCAGGTCGACGTGCCCGATCGCCTTCCGGTGATCGCGCTTCGGGACCTCGTGTTCTTCCCGTACATGGTTCTCCCCCTGCTCATCGGGCGGCCACGGTCCGTAATCGCCCTGGAGGAATCCCGGGATGCCGACGGTCTCGTGCTCCTCGTGGCTCAAAAGGACCCGGCCGTGGACGACCCGGGGGGCCAGGATCTGTTCCGGGTGGGGTCCGTGGCCAGGGTGGTCCAGGTGTCGACCCTCCCGGACGGCACCGCCCGCGTGGTGCTGGAGGGCCTGGGTCGCGCACGCATCCGGCGCCTGAACACCACCACGGAGGCCCTGCGCGCTTCCGTGGAGCTCCTGGTGGATCGGGAGACGGAGCGTGACGCCCCCCTCGCCGGAGCCGCGGCGGAGCAGGCTTCGCGCGTGAGGAAGCTGTACGCGGAGTATGCGCGGCTCCACGAGCGCATCCCGGACGAGCTTCCGGGGATGCTCTCCGCAGAGGTGGACCGCGTGCGTCTGGCGCATCTGGTGTCCGGGCACCTGATCCTGCCGGCGCTGGAGAAGCAGGAGCTCCTGGAGGCCGCGGCGGTGCAGCGGCAGCTGGAGCTGCTCAGGGAGATGCTGGTCCGGGAGGTGGAGATCCTGCGCATCGAGGCGAAGCTCGATCGACAGATCCAGCTCCACTTCGGTGGCGAGGACACCAAGGATTTCGGAGCGGGACTCCGCGCCATCCAGAAGGAGCCCCCGCCCGAGGAGGCGGAGGAGTGGCTGGAGCTCGACGACGCGGTGCAGCACACGGACCTGCCACCCCACGTGCGGGACCGCGCCGAGAAGGAGCTCTCGCGCCTGCGCCGCTTGAACCCGGTGGCACCGGAGTCGGCCGTCATCCGTACGTACCTGGACTGGATCCTCGCGCTCCCCTGGGCCGCGCGCTCCCGGGACAACCTGGACGTGCGCCACGCCTCGCAGATCCTGGAGGCCGACCACTTCGGCCTCAACGAGGTGAAGGAGCGCGTCCTGGATCACGTCGCCGTGCTCTCGCTGGTGAAGGAGATGCGGGGCCCCATCCTCTGCCTCGTCGGCCCGCCCGGCACCGGCAAGACGTCGTTGGGGAGGAGCATCGCGGGAGCCCTGAGCAGGGAGTTCGTCCGGGTGAGCCTCGGAGGCGTCCGCGACGAGGCGGAGATCCGCGGGCACCGGCGGACCTACGTGGGAGCGCTCCCGGGGCGCATCGTGCAGGGCATGCGCCGCAGCGGCACCGTGAACCCCGTCTTCCTCCTCGACGAGGTGGACAAGCTCGCCCACGACTTCCACGGAGACCCGGGAGCGGCGCTCCTCGAGGTCCTCGATCCGGAGCAGAACCACAGCTTCACGGATCACTACCTCGAGCTGGAGTACGACCTCTCGGACGTGCTCTTCATCGCCACGGCCAACACCCTCCAGGGCATCCCGGAGCCCCTCCGCGACCGCATGGAGGTCATCCGGCTCCCCGGGTACCTGGACACCGAGAAGCACGAGATCGCGGTTCGCTTCCTGTGGCCACGCCAGGCGGCACGCCACGGCCTGTCCCCCGACGCCGTCACCCTCGCCCCCGAGACCGTCGACGGCATCATCGACAGCTACACCCGTGAGGCCGGCGTCCGCGAGCTGGACCGGCGGCTCTCGCGCATCGCGCGCAAGGTGGCGCGCGGCCTGGCGGAGAGCGGCGGAGGCCCGGCACACCTGACGCCCGAGGCCTTGCACGACCTGCTGGGTCCCCCTCCCTACCAACCCCCGGACCGGGACCAGGCCAACGAGCGCATCGGCATCGCCAACGGATTGGCGTGGACGGCCGCCGGAGGCGAGGTCCTGGACGTGGAGGTGGCCATCGTCCCCGGAAGCGGCAACCTGCGCCTCACGGGGACCCTCGGCGACGTGATGAAGGAGTCCGCGCAGGCCGCGGTCACCTACGCGCGCTCTCGGGGAGAGATGCTGGGCCTCGCCCCCCACTTCCATGAGAAGGTGGACGTCCACATCCACATTCCGGAGGGCGCCACCCCCAAGGACGGACCGTCGGCGGGCATCACCATCGCCGTGGCGCTCATCTCCGCGCTCACCGACACGCCCACGCGTCCGGACGTGGCCATGACCGGTGAGATCACCTTGCGGGGCCGGGTCCTCGGCGTGGGTGGGGTGAAGGAGAAGGTCGTGGCGGCCCTGCGTGCCGGAATCCGCACCGTGGTGCTGCCGGCGGCGAACGCCAACGACCTCGAGCTGCTCCCGGCGGGGGTGCGGGACCAGGTGAGCTTCTCGTTGGTCCGCTCCATGGACGAGGTCATGGAGGCGGCGTTGTCCCGGAGCCCGCTGCGTCACGTACCCCGCGTGCCTCCGCCCGACCTCGGAGCGCCACTCTCCCACGGGTGACGCGGATGAAGATCAGGTCCGTCGAGTACGCGGGAACGGTCGCCCAGCCCGGGGGCCGCGCCCCCGGCGACCTGCCCCAGATCGCGTTCTCCGGTCGTTCCAACGTCGGCAAGTCGTCGCTCATCAACACGCTGCTGCGGCGTACGCGAAACAAGATCGCCCACGTCTCCGGACGCCCGGGAAAGACCCAGGCGCTGAACTTCTACCGCGTGAACGATCACTTCTTCCTGGTGGACCTTCCGGGTTACGGGTACGCGAGGGTCCCGGCGGCCGTGCGGGAGGCGTGGCGGGTGCTCATCGAGTGGTACCTGGCGGAGCCGGGAGCGCTGCGCGGTGTAGTCCACCTCGTGGACGCGCGCCTGGCGCCCACCGACCACGACACCAGGATGGTGCACTACCTCTCGGAACTGGGCATCCCCGCTCTCATCGTGCTCACCAAAATGGACAAGCTGAAGCGCTCCCAGCGCGCCACGGCCGTGGCGCGTGCCATGCACGATCTGGAGGTGGACCCCGAGCAGATCGTCCCGTTCTCCGCGCGCACCGGCGAGGGACGTGACGAGCTCCTCGATGCCCTCGAGGAGCTTCTGGGCGGGGAGTCCGGCGGGCGCATCGCGCACGGGGGAGGCACGGAGTGAGCGCCGCCCGCGGCCGCCGGCGCTCCGGCCCGGGGCTTCCGCTTCCGCTGGTTTTGCTGCCTCTGCTGGTCCTGGCCGGGGGGTGCGCCGGCATGGCTTCACAGCCGGAGGCGCCGGCTCCCCAGGAGCTCCCGCCCATCGGGTACGGCACCCTGCGCCAGAACGACGTGAGCGTCGACCTCGTCAGCGGCGACCTTCAGCTCAAGGTCACGCCGCTGGACGAGTCGGTGATCCGGGTCACCGCTCCCGACACGTACCGGCGCCTGGAGGCTCTCGCGGAGCAGTACCGGCCCGAGGCCCTGCGGCGCTCGGGTGCGGACACCGTCTCGCTCTTCCTGGTCTCCGCGTACTCGGAGAGCCCGGGCGTGCCCTTCGTGCCCGAGAACCTCCAGCTCATCTCCAAAGGCGCGCGCATGCGTCCGGCCGCCATCGTGCCCGTGAGCGCGGGGTGGCAGCAGCGCAGGCTCCGGCAGCGGCACCCGGAGATGGCCGTGTACGCGTTCGCGGGCGGCGTGGACCTGGAGTCCGACCTCGTCGTCACGTACGGTCTGGTGGAGAGCTCGGACTGGAACGCCATCCTGCCTCAGGTGCGCGCGGAGCGCGCCCGCGCGCGGGCCAGAGCAGCCGGGGGTGGTCTTCGTCGGTCCGGCTACACGTCCAGCTCGTATCCGGCGATCTTGCGATAGAGGGTCCGCTCGCCGATTCCCAGGAGCGCAGCCGCCTTCCGGCGGTTTCCACCCACGGACTCGAGGGCCACGCGGATGGCTTCGCGCTCCATCTCCTCCATGGTCATCCCCGGCCGGAAGACCACCGCGCCCTCGCTCTCCGGATCGGGCGCCGGGCTCTCCCCGGCGGGCTCCTCCCCCGGGTCGTGCGCCGACGTCCCCACGGCGTGCACGGCGCCGGGCGTATAGGCACCCACCACCACGTCGCGCACCGGGATCTCCTTGGAGTGCAGCGCCACGTCGAGGGGCACCAGCGCCGTCTCCCGGCGGTATGCCTCGAACTGGCGGCGGAGCTCGTCCATGTCCACACGCAGGTCCACCAGCGTGCGGAAGATGAACTCGAGCTCCGGGCGCAGGTCCCGACCCCCGGCCATGGGCGCCGGAGCCCGGCCAACCGGCGCGGGCAGAAGCGTCGGACCCCGTGCCCCCCGCACCTCGGACGGGATGTCTCCGGGCTCGATGGGCCGGTTCGGAGCGAGCACCACCATGGACTCCACCAGGTTCCGGAGCTCCCTCACGTTCCCGGGCCAGGCGTAGTCCCTGAGGATCTCCATGGCCGCAGGAGAGATCCCGGGGAACCGGCGATCGTGGCGCTCCGAGGCGTCCCGCACGAACTCGTTCACCAGTCGGGGGATGTCCTCACGGCGCTCCCTCAGGGCGGGCAGGTCGATGTGCAGCACGTTCAGGCGGAAGTAGAGGTCCCTGCGGAACTCCCCGATGGCCACGAGCTGGCGCAGGTCCTGATTGGTGGCGGCGACGATGCGCACGTCCACGCGCAGGGTCTTCTCGCCGCCGACCCGATGGAACTCACGCTGCTCCAGCACCCGCAGGACCTTGGTCTGGGTGGCCAGGGGCATCTCGCCGATCTCGTCCAGGAAGATCGTTCCGCCGTCCGCCAGCTCGAACAGACCGCGGCGGGCATCGATGGCTCCCGTGAACGCACCCTTCTCGTGGCCGAACAGCTCGGACTCCAGGAGCGTCTCCGAGAGCGCGGCCACGTTCACCGCGATGAACGGCTTGTGCCGCCTCGGCGACAGCGCGTGGATGCCCCGGGCCACCAGCTCCTTCCCGGTGCCCGACTCGCCGGTGACGAGCACCGTAGCCGCGACGGGTGCGATCTGGACGACCCGCTCGAGGGCCTCACGTATGGCATCGGTCTCGCCCACGATTCCCGTCAGGCGCTGGAGGCGACGGCGCTCGATGGCCATGCGCCCCACGGCGGCGATGTCCTCCGCGGGAGTGGTGCGGGCGAAGAGCTCGTCGAAGCCGGGCCGCACCGCCGGCAGAACCTCACCCGGGGCAACCGCGAAGACGGGGATCTCGAGCTTGTCCCGCGCCTGGCGAGCGAGGGGGCCGCCTCCCTCCTCCACGCCTCCGGTGAGCACGAGTAGCACCCCCGCCCCGGCGGACAGATCCTCGGTCGGCGTGACCAGGTCCGTGCCGTACCCCGCCTTCCCGAAGGCGTCGCGCAGCGCGCCCGCCCGTGCCAGGTCGTGGGTCGAGATCAGCACCACGTCGTCTTTCATGGCCTGGCCTCGTGTGTGCCGCCGAGCGGCGTGTGGCTCGTCGTCTCACCCCGCGCCAGGCGCACGGCATGCTCCACCAGCGGGGCGAGAACCTCGAGGCCGTCCCGTACCCCCCCCGTGCTCCCCGGGAGGTTCACCACCAGGGTGGCGCCACGCATGCCGGCGACGCCCCGTGACAGCGCGGAGTACGGCGTGGCCTGGACACCTCTCCGACGGATCGCCTCGGCGATCCCCGGGGCCTCGCGTTCCAGGACGGAGCGCGTCGCTTCGGGGGTCACGTCCCGGGGCGCCATGCCGGTGCCGCCGGTGGACAGGACCAGGTCGAGGCTCAGGGTGTCGCTCCACGACTCGAGAACGGAGACGATGCGCTGGGCTTCGTCCGGCACCACCTCCCGGGCGGCGATCTCGTAGCCCCGCTCCGCCGCCCAGGCGGCGATGGCCGCGCCGCTACGGTCCTCGCGCTCTCCCCGCGCGCAACCGTCGCTCACCGTGAGGATCCCGACCCTCATGTCCGCCGCCCCGGCGCGTCAGCGCCGGATGGAGCCCTCGGTGTAGAAGGGCGGCCTCCGGATCACGGCTTCCAGGGCCTTCCCACGCACGTCGATCTGTACGGGCGTGTCGGGCTTGGAGAGGTCCGGAGGCACGTACCCCATGGCGACGCCGATGCCCAGCGAGGGGCTCACCGTGCCGCTGGTGAGCACGCCCACCGCCCGCCCACCGGACATCACGGGGTATCCGTGACGCGGAAAGCCCTTGCCCTGCAGCGTCATGCCCACCAGCCGCCGGGGGATGCCTTCCTCCTTCTGACGGACGAGCACGTCACGACCCACGAAGTCGCCCTTCTCGAGCTTCGTGATCCACCCCAGGCCCGATTCCAGCGGCGTGTGCTCCTCGTCGAGATCGTTGCCGTAGAGCGCGTACCCCATCTCCAGGCGCAGCGAGTCGCGGGAGCCCAGTCCCGTGGGCACGAGGCCGTGGGCCTCACCGGCCTCCATGAGGCTCCTCCACACCGGCACGGCGTTCTCGGCAGCGACGCACAGCTCGAAGCCGTCTTCTCCGGTATACCCCGTGCCGGCGATTACCGCCGGGATGCCCGCCACGGTTCCTTCGGCGAAGCGGTAGTACTTCACGCTGTCGATGTCGGGCTTCGCCAGCGGGCGCACGATGTCGCGCGCCTTCGGCCCCTGGAGGGCGATGAGGGCCATCGCCGGGGAGGCGTCCTCGACCTCCACGTCGAGCCCGTCCACGTGTCCCCGGACCCAGGCCAGGTCCTTGGCCACGTTCGACGCGTTCACCACCAGCATGTAGTGGTCCGCGAAGCGGTACACGATGAGGTCGTCCACGACGCCGCCGCTGTCCAGGCACATGGCCGAGTATTGCGCCTGCCCCACGGACATCTTCGAGGCGTCGTTCACGGTGACCCGCTGCACCAGGTCCAGCGCCTGTGGGCCGCGGATGAGGAACTCCCCCATGTGGGAGACGTCGAAGAGCCCCGCCGCCTCCCGCACCGCCCGGTGCTCCGCCGTGATCCCGCTGGGATACTGCACCGGCATCTCGAAGCCGGCGAAGGGCACGATCTTGCCCCCGAGAGCGACGTGCTCGTCGTACAGGGGAGTGCGCAACAGCGGCTCGTTCATCCGAGGAGCTCCGCGAGGATGGCTTTCTGTGCGTGGAGGCGGTTCTCGGCCTCCTGGAACACTCGTGACCGCGGTCCGTCGATGACCCCCGCGGATACCTCCTCCCCGCGGTGCGCGGGAAGGCAATGCAGGAAGATGCCCTCGGGCGCCGCGCGCTTCATGAGGGCCTCGTCGACCCCGAAGCCCGCAAAGGCGGTGGCACGTGCCTGCGCCTCCGCCTCCTGACCCATGGAAGCCCACACGTCCGTGGTGACGACGTGGGCGCCTTCCACCGCCTCGGCGGGGTCACGGGTGAGAGCGACATCGGCTGCCGAACCGGCTCGCGCCAGGATGTCGGCATCCGGGTCGAAACCCTCGGGACACGCCAGGCGCAGTCGGAACCCCAGACGGGAGGCGGCGTTCAGCCAGGAGTTGGCCATGTTGTTGCCGTCGCCGATCCACGCCACCGTACGTCCCTCCAGCGACGGACCGAACACCTCCTGGACGGTCTGGAGGTCGGCCATGACCTGGCAGGGATGCAGCAGATCCGTGAGACCGTTGATCACGGGGATGGTGGCGTGGCGGGCGAGCTCCTCCACTTCGGCATGCGCGAAGGTGCGGATCATGATCCCGTCCACGTAGCCGGACAGGACCTTGGCGGTGTCGTGCATGGACTCGCCGCGTCCCATCTGGCTGTCCCTGTCGGACAGGAAGAGCGCGTGGCCACCGAGCTGGGTCATCCCCACCTCGAAGGAGACGCGGGTGCGCGTCGAGCTCTTCCGGAAGATCATGGCCAGGCTCTTGCCGGCCAGCAGCGGCCCACCCTCCTCGCCGGACTTGAGGCGGCGGGCGCGCTCGAGAAGATGCAGCAGCCCATCGCGGTCGAAGTCGGTGACGGCCAGGAAATCACGCTTTGTCGACGTCATCTCGCCTCGATTCTGTTGTCGTTGCTCGGCCTCCGGGGGCAGGGTTCCGGTCGGCTCCCGCTTCGGTCACCCGTTACAGGATGTAGCGGCGCAGGTCCTCGTCGTCGGCCAGCTTCTTGAGCCGCTCCCGCACGAAGGCGCCGTCCACCTTCACCACGCCCTTGCCCGATTCCGGAAGCTCGAACAGGATCTCCTCCAGCAGCGTGGTCATCACGGTCTGCAGGCGGCGGGCCCCGATGTTCTCCATACGTTCGTTCAGCTCCGACGCGATGCGCGCGATCTCCTTCACGCCGTCCTCGCTGAAGTCGACGCCCGCGCCCTCCGTCTCCACCAGCGCACTGTACTGCGTGAGCAGGGCGTTCTTCGGCTCCTGGAGGATGCGCACGAAATCCGCCTCCACGAGGGGCTTCAACTCCACGCGGATGGGAAAACGGCCCTGCAGCTCCGGGATCAGGTCCGACGGCTTCGCCACGTGGAACGCCCCCGCGGCGATGAACAGCATGTGGTCCGTGCGCACCAGGCCGTACTTCGTGGTCACGGTGGAGCCCTCCACGACGGGAAGCAGGTCGCGCTGCACGCCCTCGCGGCTCACGTCGGGACCGGCGCCACTGCGCTCACCGGCGATCTTGTCGATCTCGTCGAGGAAGACGATGCCCATCTCCTCGGCCCGGTACAGCGCCTCGTTCACCACCTCGTCCATGTCCACGAGCTTCTCGAGCTCGTCCTGGAGCAGGATACGACGAGCCTCGGAGACGCTCACCGTACGCCGCTTCGTGCGCTTGGGGAGCATGTCCTGAAGCATCTCGGTGAAGTTGTAGTCCATCCCCTCGCCTCCCCCCATGGGCACCATCATGCCGTCCAGGGAGGGCGTCTGCTGGACCTCCACCTCGACCTCGCGCTCCTCCAGCTTCCCGTCCCTCAGGAGCTGGCGGAGCTTCTCACGCGTGCGGAGGCGGCGGGACTGGACCCCCTCCCCGTCGCTGGACGCCTCCACCCCACCGGGGCCGGCGATGAACACGTGCGCCCCCTCGCCGCCGCCGGAGCTCCCGGTGTCATCCTGGGGAGCCGGCGTCTCCGCCACGGGAGGAAGGAGCAGATCCAGAAGCCGTTCCTCCACTCGTTCCTCCGCCACGTCGTGCATCTCGTCCTCGCGCTCGGCGCGAACGAGGTTGACGGAGATGTCCACCAGGTCGCGGATCATCGACTCGACGTCTCGGCCGACGTAGCCCACCTCGGTGAACTTGGATGCCTCCACCTTCACGAACGGCGCCCCCGCCAGGCGTGCCAGACGCCTCGCGATCTCGGTCTTCCCCACTCCGGTGGGTCCGATGAGGATGAGGTTGTTGGGGAGGATCTCGTCGCGGAGCTCCTCCTCGACGCGCTGCCTGCGCCACCGGTTCCGGAGCACGATGGCGACGGCCTTCTTGGCTTCGTCCTGCCCCACGATGTACTTGTCGAGCTCGGCGACGATCTGGCGCGGAGTCAGCTCGTCGATCCAGGGGGCATCCGCCTGCGCGTCCTCGTCCGCGGCTCCGTCGGGGGCCGCGGGGGGCGTCTCCAGGGTGTCCGGGGGTTGCGTTGTCATCCGGCCTCCCCAGGCAACTCGAGGACGAGAATGTCGCGGTTGGTGTAGATGCAGATGTCTCCCGCGATCTCCAGCGCGCTCTTCACGATCTCCGCCGCCGGCAGGTCCGAGTGGGTCTTCAAGGCCCTGGCGGCGGCCAGGGCGAAGCTGCCCCCGGACCCGATGGCGAGGATGTCGTCGTCGGGCTCGATGACGTCGCCGGTGCCGCTCACCAGGAAGAGGTGCTCATTGTCCGCCACAGCCAGGAGCGCGTTCAGCCGTCGGAGATACCGGTCCGTCCTCCACTCCTTGGCCAGCTCCACCACGGCCTTCGTGAGGTTCGCGGGGAACCGCTCCACCTTCTCCTCGAGCTTCTCGAAGAGGGTGAAGGCGTCGGCTACGGCCCCGGCGAAGCCCGCCAGGATCTTCCCGTCCCTGAGGTGGCGGACCTTGCGGGCGCTCGCCTTCACCACGGTGTCCCCCATGGTGACCTGGCCGTCGCCCCCCATGGCGACCCGTCCGTCCTTGCGGACGGCCAGGACGGTGGTGGCTCGTATCTCGGGCAAGCTCATGCGCTTCTTGTGTCTCGAAGGGATCGGACCCGGGGTCAGAAAGCTAACCCCTTCCCTGCCGATCTGGCAGGAGGTCCCTGGAATTCCGACGGCGGCGCCTATCTGGAGCGCGGATGCGCATCCCGGTATACGCGCAGGAGCCGCTCCCGGGTCGTGTGCGTGTAGATCTGCGTGGTGGACAGCGAGACGTGCCCCAGAAGCTCCTTCACCGCCATCAGATCCGCCCCGTTCTCCAGCAGGTGGGTGGCGAAGGAGTGACGCAGCGCGTGGGCCGAAAGGCCGTGCGCCCCGGCCGCCGTCTCCAGGGACCGGCGCACCGACTCCTGGATGGAGCGGCGGGACAGGCGGGTGCCCCGGGCGTTCACCAGCACGGACTTCTCCGCCGCGGACCCGCCACGCCTGGCCAGGGCCTCCTGGCGACGCGGCTCGTAGCGGTCCAGCGCAGCGAAGGCGGAACGCGTCACCGGCACGATGCGCTCCTTTCTCCCTTTGCCCATGACGCGCACCAGGCCGGAGCGCCTGTCGAGGGCCGTGAGATCCAGGCCGTGGAGCTCGGAGAGACGGAGGCCGCTCCCGTAGAGCAGCTCGAGAATCAGCAGGTCACGGGCTCCCTGGAGCGTGTTCTGCGCCGCCCGCTCCGCGGCCGCCTCGAAGACCGCGGTCATGTCGGCGGAGGTCAGATGTCCGGGCAGGCGCCGCTCGATCTTGGGTGCCCGCACCGCCCTCGCTGGGTTGGCGGATATGCGCTCCTCCTGATGCAGAAACCGGAAGAACATCCGCGTCGACGAGAGCTTACGCGCTGCCGTGCGCTTCGATCGGCCGCGGCGCCGGCACCATCCCAGGAAGCCCCGTAGCGCGAGACGGTCCACGTCCTTCCATTCCCAGTCCGAGCGCCCCAGGTAGTCGTCGACGAAGGCCTCCAGCTCCGACAGGTCCTGCCGATACGCCCTCACGGTATTGGGCGAGAGCTGTCGCTCGTCGGTGAGGTGGCGCAGAAATTCCGCGATCTCGGGCCGGAGGAGGGGGCTGGCCTTCCCGTGCTCGGATCCGGAGGGCGCGGCCACGGCGAGGTCACTCCCGCGCCGAGAGGCGGGACGCCGGGGATCGCGCCGCCTGCACGGGTGGAGACCCTGCAGGGCCCGCCGGCCCCGATGCGCCGACTTGTACCGCCCAGGCCTCGAAGTCCTCCAAAGCCCGGTGGGCCAGGCCCTGGCGCTTGCGGCGCTTGTCGCGGATCTCCACGGGGAGGGGCTCGACGAGCCCCCAGTTGGAGTTCATGGGCTGGAAGCGCCGTGCATCCGTCTCCCGGAGATAGCGGAACAGCCCTCCCAGCATCGTGGTGGGCGGAGGCACGACGGGCTCATGCCCGTCGACGATCCGCGCGAGGTTCACGCCGGCGAGGATGCCGCTGGCGGCCGACTCGGTGTACCCCTCCACCCCGGTGAGCTGTCCGGCGAAGATCAGCTCCGGGCGCTCCTTCGGGGAGCCGTGCGCGCTCAGGCATCCGGGGAAGTTGAGGTAGCTGTTCCGGTGGATGGACCCCCAGCGCAGGAATTCCGCCTCCGCCAGACCCGGGATCATCCCGAACACCTTCCTCTGCTCGCCGATCTTCAGGCGGGTCTGGAAGCCCACCATGTTCCACATCTGCCCGGCGCGGTCCTCGCGGCGAAGCTGGACTACGGCCCAGGGTCGGAGTCCCGTGCGGGGATCCGTGAGCCCGATGGGCTTCATGGGGCCGAAGCGCAGGGTGTCCGCCCCCCGTGTCGCCATGACCTCGATGGGCAGGCATCCCTCGAAGTAGGGCACCGATTCCCAGTCGTGGCCCTCGTGGACGTCGGCGGCGACGAGCGCCTCGATGAATGACTCGTACTCCTCCCGGTTCATGGGGCAGTTGAGGTAATCGGCGTCCTCGCCGAAGCGGCCCGCCTCGAAGACGACGGTCCCGTCGACGCTGTCCCGGTGGACGATGGGCGCGATGGCGTCGAAGAAGGCCAGGCCGCCCTGACCCAGCGCGTCGGCGATGGCCTCCGAGAAGGCATCCGAGGTCAACGGCCCGGTGGCCACCACCGCCGGCCCCGCGGGCAACTCCGCACACTCCGTGCGCACCACCTCGATGTGCGGGTGGGACGTGACCGCCTCCGTCATGGCACGCGCGAAGGCGTGCCGGTCCACCGCCAGCGCCGTACCCGCGGCCACGCGAGCCTCCTCCGCGCAGGCGAGGAGGACCGACCCCAGGATGCGCATCTCCCGCTTCAGCTGCCCGTGGGCGTTGGCGGGGTCCTCGCTCTTGAACGAGTTCGTGCACACGAGCTCGCCGAGCATGCCGGTGCGATGCGCGGCGGTGCCGTGCTCCGGTCGCATCTCCAGGAGCTCGACGCGCAGGCCCCGCTCCGCGAGCTGCAGCGCAGCCTCGCACCCGGCCAGGCCGCCTCCCACGACGGTGACCCGGTCCGTCACGAGCGCTTTCCGCTACGCCCCCGTCCGGGGCCGCCCTTGCCCTTCTTCTTGGCGCCCTTCGCGCTTCTGCCCTTGCCCCGTCCGGACGCCTTCCTCGCCGCCGCCCTGGCCAGGAGCTCGACGGCCTCATCCACGCCGAGGGCCTCCGGCTCCGTCCCCTTGGGCAGCGTGGCGTTGACGCGCCCATCCGTGACATACGGCCCGTAGCGGCCGGCCATCACGACCATGGTGTCGCCCGTCTCGGGATGCTCGCCGAGTTCCCTCAGCGCCTGACGCCTGCCGGACACCTTGGCCTCGATGAGCGCCACCGCGTCCTCCAGCCCGATGCGCCAGAGGTCGTCGTTGGTGCGCAGGCTCGCGAACACCTTCCCCCGCCGTACGAAGGGACCGAAGCGTCCGATTCCCGTGACCACCTCCTCGCCGGTAGCGGGATCCACCCCCACAGTCCTGGGCAGGGAGAGGAGACGGAGCGCGTAGTCCAGGTCGACGTCCGCCACCACCTTGTCCTTGGGGATGCTCACACGCTTCGGCTTCTCGCCGTCTCCGTCGGGCGCCAGCTCCACGTAGGGGCCGTAGGGACCGGCCTTGAGGCGAACGGTCCTGCCGTCCTCCGGGTTCGCGCCCATCACATCCCCGTCGGCGCCCGGCCCGTCCAGCGAGCGCGTATTCTGGCACTCCGGGTAGCCCGAGCAGCCCAGAAAGCGCCCGAACTTGTTCCAGCGGACCAGCATGGGGCGCCCGCACTTCTCGCAGAACTCCCCCTCCGCCGCCAGGATCTCCTTGATGATGTCGTCGGAGGCTACCTCGCCCGCCACCAGCCGCTGCCTGAAGCTCGGGTAGAACGACCCCAACAGCGCCCGCCAGTCGGCCTCGCCCTCCTCGACACGGTCGAGGTCGCCTTCCATGCGGCTCGTGAACTCCACCTGGAAGATCTCCGGGAAGATCTTCACGAGGAGCTTGGCCACGACCTCGCCCAGCTCCGTCGGGTTGAAGCGGCGCTGCTCGAGGTCCACGTATCCCCGGTCCACGATGGTGGACAGGATCTGTGCGTACGTGGAGGGCCGGCCGATGCCCAGCTTCTCCAGCTCGCGCACGAGGCTGGCCTCGGAGAAGCGCGGGGGAGGCTGTGTGAAGTGCTGCCGCGGCTCCACCCGCTGCACCGCGCAGACGTCGCCCGCGTCCAGGACCGGCAGGGGCACCAGGTCGTCCAGGCGGCGGTGCTCGCCCGCCTCGGTGGCCTCCAGGTAGAGGCGCGTGAAGCCCTCGAACTTGACCACCGACCCGGTGGCCCGGAACAGGTACACCTTGCCGCTGCCGCCGCGCACGTCGAAGTCGACGGTGGTGGTGTCGTACACGGCGGGAGCCATCTGGCCAGCCACGAAGCGCAGCCAGATGAGCTCGTAGAGGCGTGCGGCGTCGGTCTCCAGGTGCCGCGCGGCCTCGGAGGGGTGCAGGGCCACGTCGGTGGGACGGATGGCCTCATGGGCCTCCTGGGCCCCCTTCTGCTGCTTTCCGGCCCAGAGGCGCGGTGAGGCCGCGACGAAGCTCTGACCGAACTCCCCGACGATCCAGTCGCGGGCCTGGCCCACCGCCACCTCGGACACCCGGGTGGAGTCCGTGCGCATGTACGTGATGAGCCCCACCGTGCCGCGCCGGCCCACCTCCAGGCCCTCGTAGAGTCGCTGCGCCACCGACATCGTGCGCTTGGCCGAGAACCCCAGCCGCTTCGCCGCTTCCTGTTGGAGCGTGGAGGTCGTGAACGGGGGCGCGGGGTTCTTCCTGCGTTCCCGCCTCTTGACCTCCGTGACCGCGAACACGGCGCCCTGGAGGTCCTCCACCACCTGCCCGGCGGCGGCCTCGTCGTGAAGCGCGAAGGCGTGCTGGTCGATGTGGTGCAGCTTCGCCTCGAAGGCGTGGGCGTCCTTCTCGAGGTGGGCCGTGATGGACCAGTACTCCTCCTCGGTGAACGCGCGGATCTCCTCCTCACGCTCGCAGATCAGGCGGAGCGCCACCGTCTGCACGCGGCCGGCGGAGAGGCCGGGCCGGATGGGCTTCCACAGGAGCGGGCTCACCTGATAGCCCACCAGGCGGTCGAGGATGCGCCGGGCCTGCTGGGCCTCGACCTTCTTCATGTCGATGGGCCCCGGGCTCTCGAGGGCCTTCTGAACCGCTCCCTTGGTGATCTCCCGGAACTGGACCCTCCGGAAGCGCGGCCCTTCCCCGGTGAAGCCGAGCTGCTGGGCCACGTGGTAGGCGATGGCCTCACCCTCGCGGTCGGGGTCGGTGGCCAGGATGACGGTGTCGGCATCCTTGGCCTTCTTCTTCAGGTCCGCGAGGATCTTGCCCTTCCCCCGGATGGTGACGTAGTGCGGCTCGAAGCCGTGATCCACGTCCACACCGAGCTCCTTGGGAGGAAGGTCGCGCACGTGGCCCACCGAGGCCGCGACCTCGTAGCCGCGGCCCAGGTACTTGCCGATGGTCCGGGCTTTCGCCGGGGACTCAACGATGACCAGGTGCTTCTCGTCCCGCTTCGCCGTCATGCTTCGATCACTTCTCCACCGTTTGCTCGCTGCATCTCGACCCCGATCTTGGCCAGAACCTCTTCCACCACATCCTCCGGCGTCCGGCCGTCCGTGTCCACCCCGATGTGCGCGACGCCGTACCCCTGGGCACGCTCCAAGATGAGTCGGCGCGCCTCTTCCAGGGGATCCGACCCCGACAGGAGAGGTCGCGGATCCGCCGCCGCCGTGCGTCGAACGGCCTCCTCGGCGGACACGCGCAGCCACACGCTGACAGTGCCCTCGGGGAGCCCGCGCAACCGCTCGGACGAAGAGCCCCACCCACCACCGCTGCCCAGCACCACCCGATCCCGCGTGAGAAGCTCCCGTGCGATCCGCGACTCGGCGTTCCTGAACCAGGGCTCACCCTTCGTCCGGAAGATCTCCGCCACGGAGACGCCCTCCTCGGCCTCGATGGTGACGTCGAAGTCGACGAAGCGCCACCCCAGTCGTGTCGCCAACAAGGGTCCGACCGTGGACTTCCCCGACCCCATGAAGCCCACCAGCAGGACGCGGCGCACGTCGGATGGAAGCCTCATCGCTCTCCGAAGCCCCGGTCGCCGAGATACGCGACGTAGCTCTCGAAGTTCCTGCGCACCTCCGTCATCGAGTCCCCGCCGAGCTTCTCCATGAGCGCGTCCGCGAGGACCAGCGCGACCATCGACTCGGCGACCACGGCGGCCGCCGGAACCGCGCAGACGTCGCTGCGCTCGACCGCGGCAGCGCCCGCGGAGCCGTCGCGGAGATCGACGCTCGCGAGCGGCTTGCGCAGCGTCGAGATGGGCTTCATGGCTCCCCGGACGACCAGGGGCTGGCCGGTGGTGACGCCCCCCTCGAGGCCGCCTGCCCGGTTCGAGACCCTCCCGAGGCCGCCGCTGCGTACGGCGTCCTCGGCGCGCACGATGGGATCGTGCACCTCCGACCCCGGCCGCCGGGCGCCCTCGAAGCCGAGACCGATCTCCACGCCCTTCACCGCCTGCACGGACATCACGGCCCCCGCCAGGCGGCCGTCGAGCTTCGCGTCCCAGGAGACATAGCTGCCCAGCCCCACCGGCGCGCCCGTCGCCACCACCTCGAAGACCCCGCCGAGGGTGTCTCCCCGCTCCTTGGCACCGTCGATCTCCGCCATCATCCGCTCGGCCGCGTGCGCGTCCAGGCACCGTACGGGGCTGACGTCCGCCGCGGCGTTCAGATCCGGGGGGACCGGGAGCGGATCCGCCTGCACGGGTCCGATAGAGACGACGTGGCTCCCCACGCGAATCCCCAGCTCGGAGAGGAGCTTCCTGGCCACGGCGCCACATGCCACCCGGGCTGCGGTCTCGCGCGCGCTGGCCCGTTCGAGGATGTCCCGCAGGTCCCTGCGGTCGTACTTGAGGGCACCGACGAGATCGGCGTGACCGGGACGCGGCAGGTAGTGCGGCCGCAGCGCCTTGGGGTTCTCGCCCTCGGCGGTTGGGAGCGGGCTCATGGCCGTCTGCCAGTTCTCCCAGTCGCGATTCCACACCAGCATGGCGATGGGAGACCCCAGCGTCTCGCCGAGGCGGACCCCGGAAATCAGCTCCGCCTGGTCGGACTCGATCTGCATGCGCCGGCCCCTGCCGTATCCCCCCTGGCGGCGACGGAGCTCCGGGTCCACGTCCCGCTCCATGACGAGGGGAAGGCCCGCGGGCATCCCCTCCAACAGGGCCACGAGACCCCGCCCGTGGGACTCCCCTGCGGTGTGAAACGAGACTCTGGGCATCTTGTCGTCCTCGGAGACAGGTCACCCCGCACGAATGCCGACCAAGATCCGGCTTGCGTACACGAGCCCCAATGAAAGTGCCCCGGTGGAGTCCTGTCCACCGGGGCGTCGACGAGCGTCGGCCCGCCTCACGTCATGTGGCAGCGTCGGTCACCTCCGGTCCATCACTCGACGTCACCAGGTACTCGAGCGTCGGCGCGACGGCGTCTGCTTCTCGTACGGAGAGTATGCCGGCATCGCGGGAAGGTCCGTGATTCGCGCGGGATCGGCGTCGCCTGGCGACGTGCTCGCGACGACCCGATCAACGCGGTGGGAGTCCCCTGCCAGCACGTGGAACGGGGCGTTGCCGTCGACCTGTCGGCTGCTCCAGATGCTCGCCACGGGACTCAGCCCTCCCACCGATACGCTCACGGTGTCGGCGCCGGTGTTGCCTGCGCTGTCCGTTGCCTCCACGACGAGGTAGACCGTCTCGTGGGTCGTGTCGGCCGTGGCCGCCAGATAGCGGACGACGGTGGTGTCCGTGACGGCCGCGGCGAAGGTGATGTCCTTCTCCGTGAAGCGGGGCACGTCCTGGCCGGTGCCGAGGCTGTCCACGCCGCGGTGGGAGAAGCCGTACATGCGCGCCGACGTGACGCCCGCCGCCCCGGCCGTGAGCCGGGCCCGCACGAACACGGAGTCCCCGACGGAGAGTACCGTGTCACTGGGAGGGTTCAGGATCTGCACCACCGGCGCCTGAGATCCCCCCGTCGCCCCTCCGCCCCCGTTGACGGCACTCACGCTGAAGAGGTTCGTGCCGCCGCAACCGGCCACCACGGACATGGCACCCATGGCGGCTGCCGCCAGCAGGAGGCGAACGCTCGTTCCTTGATTCCGGCGCATGGATTCGCTCCCCATCGACTCGATCAGTCGTTCCGCAGCACGTGCGGGGTGACGAGGATGATCAGGTCCTGCTGTTCCGTTTGGCTCTGCTTGACCTGGAAGAAGCGGCCGATGAGCGGCAGATCCATGAGGAGGGGGATACCGGACGCGGTCTGGGTCTTCTGGCTCTGCGTCAGGCCCGCGAACATCACGGTCTCGCCGTCATTGACCAGGACCCGGGTGCTCGCCTGCTGGGTGTTCTTGATGAAGCCCACGTCCGTGGACGCCAGCTCGGCCGAGGACCGCTCGGCCTGCAGCTCCAGGAGGATCGTGCCATTGGTGGCGACGTGGGGCGTCACGTGCAGGATGATGCCCGTGTTCATGGTCGTGACCTGGGCCCGCGGGTAGACGCCGGTCGTTCCGCCGCCCGCCGTCCCCGCGTCGATGGTGCGCACCGGGATCTCGGCGCCCACCATGATGTTCGCCGGCTGGTTGTCCAGCACGGTGAGCTGCGGCCTAGCCTGCACGTCGCTCAGGTTCACGGACTTGAGCGCGTCCAGGAAGCTGATGAGCTGGTGGCGCCCGACCACCAGGGAGGTCAACAGCGAGAGGCTCGGGGATGCCAGCCGGTCCTTGGCGTTCCCGAGAGCCGCCACGGAGTTGCCTCCCAGGAGGACCACGGTCTGATTCTGGGGAATCGGCTCGCCGTTCGCATAGCCCGACGAGAGCGCGTTGAACTGGTTGCCCCGCGAGTCCTTCAGCTCGTAGGAGACGCCCAGCTGGTCCATGTCCGTCCGGTCCACGTAGACGATCTTGGTCTCGATGGACACCTCCGGCGTGCGCACGTCCATCTTCCTCAGGAGGTTGGCCACCGCGTTCTGCACGCGCTGGATGTCGTTGACCACGACCATGTTGGTGCTCTGTCCCACGGTCACCTTCCCCCGCTGGGTGAGCAGGGGCGTGATGGCCTGCGAGACCTCCTGGGCGGTGGCGTAGTTGATGCGGTACGCCGTCGTGACGATGGGCTCGATCGCCTCGCGGTCGTTCAGCGCTTTGACGTTCACCACCCGGATGATCCCGTTCTCGTCCTCCTGGCCCACGAGGCCGTACGTGGACAAGAGGCTCTTGAGCGCCACGTCCCAGGGTTGATCATGGATGCTGGCCGTCACCAGGCCCGTGACCCCGGAGCCGGAGATGATGGTCTTCCCCGAGAACTTGGCGAACTGCATGAGGACGTTCTGAATCGGTGACGCTTCGAAGCTGATGCTGATGTGCCTCGCCGTGCTCTGCTGGTAACTGTCGGAGGTCAACAGGGCGTTCTTGGTCCGTTGGGACTGCGCCGGCGCCCTGCTCGCTATGCGCAGGTCGCCCGCTCCCGCAGCCGGACGCGGCTGAGTCGTCCGAGCGGGGGATCCCGCGAGCGACGACGACACGGCGGAGCTCCACGGGGCGAAGCTGCCCTCGGGGTTGTCCAGGTCCACGCGGACCCCCTTGGGGTCGGCGGCAATGGTGTACCCGAGCTTCTGCTTGAGGACGAACACCACGCGCACCATGTTCGCCGAATACTGGCTCGTGCGGATGGAGACGATGCCGCCACGGTTCACGTCCGTGAATTCCTGGCGGGGCAGCGCGTTTCGCGCGCCCATCAGGTCCACGACGAGGCGGTTCGGCCCTTCCATTGTGAAGTCGCGGTAGTGGACTGCCCCGTCTACCGAGATCAACACGCTGGTCTGATTGGCCACGGAGGTGACGGCCACCTCGGTGACCGGCCCTCCCAGGGCCACGAGCGCGCTCGTCAACAGCGCGAACATCGAGGTCATTGAGTGCCTCCCGGGGTATCCATCCGCATCACTTTTCGCTGGGTGATCCCGAATTCATCGACTTCCACCACAACCGAGAAATCGGGGCGTATCTCGACGATCCGGACGTTCCCGGTCGTCTCTCCGACCTTCAGGTACCAGGTCTGTCCCTGAGGCGTGATCGAAACGTCGGTGCTGTCCTGCGACGTGTGTACCGAGCTGGTGCCAAGCATCGCTACGCTGGCAGTGGGGTCGTGATCGTCGTAGATGACGCCCATGAGCCGCAGCTGGTCGAAGCGAGGACCCCGGTCCGCGGTGGAGAGCGGCGCGAACGGGTTGCGGCGCACGACGCTCGGGTACGTGAACACCTCGCGCACGAACACCAGCTCCGCGGGCTGGCCGGCCTTCGTCGGCGCCTTGGTCGATTCGGCCTTCTGCGCGGCGAGTCCGGCGGGCGCCGCAAGGCACAGCCCGAGCATCACGAGCCCGAGCCCACCCCGGCCGCCCAGCGCACGCCCGATCATGGGGAGCCTCCTGCCTTCGCTGCCGGAGCCTTGGTACCGGGCTCGGGCAGGACATAGGTCTCGATCTGGAAGGTTGCGATGACGGGTGACTTGTAGTCCGGGTACAGCTGGGGCTGATTGTAGAGCGTCACCGACATCTGGACGGGGGAGACGATGCGCGGAAGGCTCGCGATCTCCGTGATGAAGCGGCCCACGTCGTGGTACTCGCCTATGGCTCCCACGTCGTACGTCGACTTGGTGTAGTAGGCGGCTGGCTCCAGCGGCTCGGGGTTCAGGCGCTCCAGCTTCACGTTGGACCTGATGGCGTAGCCCGCGATGGAGTTCACCAGCGCCGGCACGTCTTCGGCGGACGGGATGAGCTGCTCGAGCTTGCTCACCTGTCGCTGGTAGAGCGCCATCCGCTGCTCGAGATTCCTGCCGCCCCCCCGAGCCGACGTGAGCTCGGCCCGTCGGTTGTTGTCCTGCAGCCTCTCGAGGTGCGCCTGCATGTCGTCCACCTCCGCCTTGTGCCCCTTGTACCAGAAGGAGTAGAAGGGGTAGAAGAGCGCCACCAGAAGGATGGCCACGACCATGGCGTTGCGCTGTTTCGGATCCGTGGGGTTGTACCAGGCCATGGGTTACCTCCCCGTCGTATGGGCGGGGGAGGATCCCCCCGGACCGTTTTCGAAGAGGGGTACCGTGTGGAGCTGGTCCAACGGCGGGGACTGGTAGTTCATGGTCAGCGAGAAGTCCTGGACGATGTCCTGCGGGTCCGTCGGGGACTGCTTCCCCTCGATGTGCTCAAGGGTCACGGCCCGCAGGAAGGGCGACGCCTCCAGGTTGGTCATGAAGGTGGTGATGGCGTACATGTTGCCGGCCTCGCCCGTGATGCGCAGCGTCAGCGGGTCGCTGCCGGTCTGCGTGACCGCCGTGAGCCATGTGTAGTCGGGAAGCGCTCGGGCGATCTCGTCAAAGATGTGCGGCCAGACGTATCGATCCGCGTCGATCTTCTGGATGATCTCCACCCGCTGGGCGATGGAGTCCCGACGGGCCGTGAGCTCGGTGGTCCGCTTGATGAGGTCGGCGAAGCGGGCGGAGTCCTGGGCCGCGGTCTCCAGGGAGACCTGGAGGTCCTCGTGGCGGCTGCGGGTCCCGAAAAAGAGCCAGCCCATGAGCCCGAGGCTCAGGATGCCGGCACCGATGGCACTGAGAATGTACGGATCCGCCGGGGGGCCGCCGCCGCCTCTCTTCAGGAAGGACAGCCCCGACAGAGAGAAGCCGCGCCCCTTGCCGGACCGCTTCTTTCCGCCTGGAAGTAGGTTGACTTCGATCAAGGCTCAGCCCCGTCCTTGGCCTCTCACTGGCGCAGCGCCAGCCCGAGGGGAAGCAGCAGCATGGGCGCCGCTTCGTCGATTGAGATGTCGCCGGACGCCGACGGGCGCACCGGCACGCGCTCGAAAGGATTCACCAGGTGCGTCTCGACGTTCATCCGACGCGCGAGTGACTCCACCATGCCCGGAATCCGGGCGCCCCCCCCGCTCAGGTAGATCTTCCCGAGGGTCTCTCCATCCTCCCGGGTCATCAGAAAAGCGCTTGCCCGCTCGATGCCCACCGCGACCTCGTCGGCGGAGGCGTCCACGAAGCGCTCCAGGTCGTCCACCGTGTCCCGGGCCTGGACGACGTCCTCGGCCTGCTCGGCCGTGAGTCCTCGCTCCCGCTGGAGGTCCTCGCGGATGCGGCGGGACCCGAACGGGATGTCCCGCGTCAGGATCGGCACCCCGTTCTCGAGGATGTTCACATTGGTGGTTTCGTGACCCACGTTCACCAGCGCGATGATCCCCTCCATCGCATCCGGATAATTGTGCTCGAAGGCGTTGTGCAACGCGAAGGCGTCCACGTCGATGACGATCGGGTTGACGCCCGCATCCTGCAGGAGTCCCACCTTGTTGTCCACCAGCTCCCGCTTCGCCGCCACCAGGAGCACCTCCATCTGGAGGCCCTCATCGTGGGGGTTCAGGATCTGGAAGTCCAACTCGACGCTCTTGATGTCGAAGGGAACGTGCTGCTCGGCCTCCCACCGTATGACCTCGCGCGCGTCCGTTTCCTTCATCCGGTCCATCTCGATCTTCTTGATGATGACGTCGTGGCCGCCGACGGCGGTGACCACGGCCGCCCCCTTCATCCCCATCTCCTGGAACAGCCCCTGGACCGTGTCGGAGACCAGGCCGTAGTCCATGATCTCACCCTCGACGATGGCGTCGGGGAGGAGAGGCCGCATGGCTACCCTGGTGACCTCGGGCTGATCACCCGAATGGTCGACCTCCACGACCTTGACGAAGCCGGATCCGATGTCCAGGCCGATGGAGCTTCGCTTGCGTCCGAAGAGAGCCATGCGCGTGCTCGGGAGCGGGGAATGAATTTTCCCGGAAATACTGGTTCAGGTTACTACAGGAAATCAAGCCTTGTCAAGAATGATCTGGCGAATAAGGGAACCGCAAGAATTGGTAAACATTTGTCGCCATCCCTACCCTTCCGGAAGGCGGGTGAGCGGGATGTCGACCACGATGTCGGGGCTTGTCGTGGCGCTCAACCACCGAGGACGCCGGACAGGTCCACCCAGCTCCGCATGGCCATGGGCCGCACCTTGGTGAGGGCCGAGTTGTTCAGGATGGCGCGCTGGACGGCACAGCTCGAGTACGTGACCACGGCGTTCCCCAGAACCGTGCTGGTGCCCAGGTTGATGTTGGCCGCCACCACGCCCCCGTTGAAGTGGCCCCCGGTTCCCGCCGTGGCCAGCTCACCCTTCACGTACACGGGCCCGAAGAACTGGAAGCCGCCCTGGACGCTCAGGTCGCCCTCGACCAGGAGGATGCCCTGCCCGTAGCCGCCGGTGATCTTGAGGTTCCCCTGCGCGTAGATGATTGGGAAGTAGTTGCCGCACACGTCGCCGGGGTTGTTGGGATCCCCCCAGTTGCTCGTGTTCGACCTGTTGCAGGTGTAATGCCCGGGCGAAGGGGTGGAGACGAACGTCGAGTCCGGCGCCAGGCCGTTGAGCGTGGTCCCGTCGGGGATGGTCGCTTCGGCAAGCGCCACCATGTCGTCCCAGGTCATGTCGCCGAAGCTCATCAGGGACGCGGACGTGATGGTGCTGTCCTCGGACAACGACGGACTCCCGTAGACGTCGAGGCTCCCTCCAGACACCTTGATCTGCGTCGTATCGTCGATGACGATGCCCGGCTTGTTGGTCACGCTGCCGGCATCACACTCCGAGCTCCACCCCGGCGGGATGGTGTCGTAGCCGCTCACGATGGAGCTTCCCCCCACCTTCAGCTGCCCCTGGGTGGCAAGGGCGCCAGGGGGATCCACGTTCGCGGTGCTCACGCGGGTGTACAGCCCGAGCCGCCGGGTGGCACCGGACCACAGGGCCCCTCCGGCCGTGACCGTGGCGGTGGCATCGAGGAAGTAGAGGCGCTGCGCCACCTTGGTGGCCTTCACGGACACGATCCCCTGGGGAAGCGTGTTCACGATGGTGGTGGTGTCCCACAAGGGAAGCGCCGTGAGGGCGCTGGTGTTGTTCACCAGCACACCGTTGACCCCGGTCTGCGCCAGGTTGACCGCCATGGCCGAGTAGCGGCTCGCCACGCCGATGCGTACCTCCTGCTGCGCCATGTAGAAGCCGGCGGTGACGAGCACGCCGACGATGACGAGGGCGCCGATGGCGGTGGGCAGCGCGAATCCGCGCGTGTCAGCTTTGTTTCTCATGGTTTGCTCCCGGACCTTCGAGGGGCCGGCGTCTTCCTCAGTTCCTTGTGTAGATGAGACCGGTGATGGAGTCCCCCACGGGCCGGCCGAGGGAGTTGATGGCACCGGACGACGTGCGCACCGTCACCTGGATCTGCCGCACCTCGGTGGCCGTGGTGGTGGCGTTGCCGATGGAGTCCAGATAGGCGAACTGGACCCCGTCCGTGGGCTCCAGGGGCCCCACCAGGGGCACCTGATTGCCGTTGATGTCGGTGCGGCCCAGATACGTCGCCCCGTCGAGGGTGACGAGGCCGTACGTGTAGTAGACGAAGCTCCGTATCTCCGCGCCGCTCCGGACCGTGTTGGCCGTGAACAAACCCGCCGCGCCCGCGGCGAAGCTCAGGTCCTCGGCCGGCCTCGAGCCGCAGGTGATGGAGGTCGTGTCCTGGCCCGCCACCTGGGCCGAGATCCAGGCGTCGTCGCTGCTGAGGTTGGGATTGTTGTCGGCGAAGATGAACACCGAGTCCGGGTTCACGAACCAGTCACCCACCTTCAGAACCCTGATGACCGGGGGACTGCTGCCGCTCACGGCGCAGACCAGGCCGAACTTGCGCATGCTGCGCACCTCGATGGAGTACTGATTCATCGAGATCAGGTCGCCACCCCGGGCGCTGATCTCGCGCAGCTCGTTGAAGAGCACGTCCATGGCCGCCCGGGTGGACTGCTGGGACTGGATCTGCGCGGTCTGCGCGGTATAGGTGCGCTGGTTGGTGAGGAGCACCTCCATGGCGGCGGCGAGGACCAACGTCCCCAGGACGACCACGATGATGAGCTCGACGAGGGTAAACCCGCTGCGGTGCCTGTTCATCGGCTGACCACCCTGTAGACGAACGTGTCCGCGACGTTATCGGCCATCGTCGGGAACGGGTTGGCGGTGGAGCTCTGGAGGCCGGGTCCCGTGGTGACGATGGTCACCAGCTTGGACGCGGAGGTCTCGGTGGCCGAGGTCCAGGTGACGGTGTAGCGGCCGACGGAATCCGTGCCCGACCCGAGTGTGGTGAAGGGCATCGCCTGCACCTTCTCTATGACGGTCTGTTGGGCCACGGACCTCTGCGTCATGACGTTCGCCAGCGTCACCTGGCGCACGATGTAGCCCGTGGTGCCCGCCAGCCCGAGCACGCCCACCGTCAGGATCACGATGGCGACGATGACCTCCACCATGGTGAACCCGCCGCGGGCTTCGTCGGCGTGAGAGGCTCGGGGCGTCCCGCATCCTGTCCGCCCCGGTCTGCCGGAGGCTGTCATCTCAATACACCGTTTGACCGAGGGGAAGGACTTCCACCGACGTCGAGTCCGCGCCCCGCCAGAACTGGAGGGTCACCGCGCTGGAGAAGCTGTTGCAGTTCGTGTCGCCGTAGCCCCTGGAGTTCATGCACAGACGGAAGTCTCCCGTGGAGGACCTCAGGTCCACGTGGTTGTCGTCCATGAAGTGGACGACCTCGTACGTGGTGGTTCCGTTCGTGATCCACACGCTGTCGCCGGACGTGCTCACACCGAGGGCGACCATCGAGCCGTTCTCGATGGCTTGAGCCCGTGTCCGGGCCACCAGCGTCACGAAGGTGTTCCGGGCGCCACGGACGGCGAACCGGGAGCTCGCCCCTTGCCAGCTCGCCAGCGCGATGGTGGTGAGCACCGTGCCGATGACCAAAGCGATGGCCAACTCGACGAGGGTGAAGCCCAGACGACGGTTCATGGTCCTTTCGGCAGGGGGCATGCGCAGCACTCCGGGATGGGGCGACCAAGTTCCGTGCCAGCCGTAAGTCCAATATTCAGGCCACGTCTGGCGGAGGTAAAGGACGCTGAAGGACAGATTTTGCCGGCGACCGGCAATGGAGTCCATCGAAGTCCGGAAAAGTGCTGGGAGACCTCGCCGTCCGGCGAGGATCCGGTGTCACCCGCCGCCGTCTCCGAGAGGGCCGACGCGACCGGTCCCGGGGAGCATGCGGAGCCGAGCCAGGACGGGCCGGACTCCGGCCAGAATCCGGAAGGCCCAGCACCTCGATCCGTCGAGCTCGGAGTCGGGAGCCAGGCTCACGCCGCCGACGGCGCGGGCCAGACCGACGAGCCTGGATCCCGACTCCATCGTGAGCCTGCCACCCACCAGCACGACCCCGTAGAAGCGGGCGCCTCCGGTGAGGGTCAGGTCGCCTCCCGTCACCAGCACCCCCTGCCCCACCCCCCCGTCCACTCCCAGCGAGCCCGGGGATCCGATGACGGCGGTGAGCGAGTGACAGGCTCCCAGCGGGTCCTCGGGATCTCCCCAGTTCCACGGCTCCGCCGTCAGACATCCGTCGGCGCCCGTGGCCGGCCCGGGTGTGCCGGACCCAGACACCGACCGATCGGCGGCAGCCAGGAGGTCGCCCACCCGCAGCATCCCCAGGGAGGGCTCCCCTCCGGCGGCGGTGTCGAACGTCGCCACGGGTGGAAGCACCCAGGGAACGCCCAGGGAATCCCGAACGCGCATCCACGCGGCACACGCCAGGGGGTCAGGAGGCGAGTAGGATGCGAGCGCCGGCTCGACTCGTACGCTCGACATTCCGGTGACGGGAGCATCGCGCCCCACCTCCACCACTCCCCGGATCGCGCCGATCCGGGCAGCGGGGTCCAGGCTCCACGTCAGTCGGGCCTCCCGCGCGGACCAGGCATCCGGCTTCACCGCTCCCGCGGCCTCCGCGAGCCAGATCTCGCGGGAGAGGCGACGCACGTCCACGCGGTAGCGGGCGCCCCCGACGGTGCCGGCCGCCAGCGGCCACCTCCGGCCACGCCCCAACGTATCCGGAGGGACCGGGCCGCCGCCGCCCAGCACGTCCACGATGCCGGCGTCCGCCGCGGCCCGGGCGCGCAGGAGATCCGCACCGGCCCTGGACACGGCGAGCTCGGCCCGGGCCATCAGCAAGGTTCCGTGAGCCAGGAGGGCGAGCGCAAGAAAGAGGAGAACGCAGACTACCAGCACGACCCCCCGTCGGTCGCCGTCAGCCACGCGGAGCTTCTCCCCCCGCGGCGACGGAGATGCGCCACGGCGCCGACGACCCTTCGACCTCCAGGAAGAGGGTGACGAATGCACCCGAGCTCTCGAAGACGCTGCTCGGTGTCCTCACGACCTCCGGGGTGAGAGGCTGTCGTCCGCTCATCCCCCTTCGGTACCGCAGCGCCTCGTCGACGACGTGATAGCTGCCTCTCTCGAAGTAACGCGCGAAGACGGCCCCCGTCGGGGGTATGCCGGAGAGATGCCAGGTCTCGGCGACGCGCCCGGTGTCGCCGGAGCACGGGGTCGCCGCGGTGGCGCCGTCCAGCGCCGCCACCGTCCACTCTCCCCCCGCGCCCAGAATGAGGAGCGAGTCCTTGGCGGGCTCCGGGAGCCGCACGCCCTCCACCTCCACCACCAGGT
>Ga0307418_1000019_pt1 | contig 50369 bp, 38 predicted proteins | sample SalMarWE160220MG_2_FD_202160 | JGI IMG/M metagenome (GOLD analysis project Ga0307418, IMG submission 202160) | Salt marsh sediment microbial communities from the Plum Island Ecosystem LTER, Massachusetts, United States - WE1602-20 | ecosystem: Environmental > Aquatic > Marine > Intertidal zone >...
GCTGTCCCAGCGCCGAGCGCTCCAGCACCTCGTCGGTGAGCTCGCCGTAGAGGTCGTCCACCATCAGGGTGAGCGCCTCGGCGTCACCCAGGACATCCTTCCGGGGCCGATCCTTCAGTGCCGCCGGCACGAAGAGATCACCCCAGACGGCCTCCAGGGCGACGCCCCTCGCCAGCGGTTCGCCGGCGAGCTCCGCCACGGCGGACTCCGATTCGTCACGGCGCAGCGAGCCGATGACCACCCGGGCCGGTCGACTCTCCAGCATCTTGCGCGCCACCGCGATGCCCACCAACCCCGCCCCGCCCAGGATGAGGACCGTCTTGTCTCTGAGATCCATCGTTCACGCCCTTTCTATCTGATCACCGGACGCCGGCGAGCGTCCGAAGGCTCTCTCTCTCTTCTTCGGTCAGCGGACGGAAGGCACCAGGCTCCAGGCCGCCCAACTCGACGGACCCGAAGCGGACCCGCGTCAAGCGTCGTACCGGATGGCCGAGGGCGGCCAGCATGCGACGAACCTCCCTCTTGCGACCCTCCGTGAGCACCACCCCCAGCAGCGTGCCACCCCCCTCTTGCTTCAGGAGCCACACCCTGCGAGCCCGTGCCGTTCCGTCCTCCAGCTCGACCCCCGTTCGGAGCTGCTCGAGGGCTCCAGGTGCAGGGACACCCACCACCCACGCGCGGTACTCGCGCTCCACCTCGTGACTCGGGTGCAGCAATCGGTGGATGACGTCTCCCTCGTTGCTCAGGAGCAGGAGTCCCTCCGTGTCCCGGTCCAGACGGCCCACGTAGCGCAGCCCTGCGGCATCCGCGGGCAGGACGTCGTAGACGGTGCGGCCGCCGTGAGGGTCGGAGCGGGTCGTGAGCACACCCGCCGGTTTGTGCAGGGCGATCCAGCGGACTTCCCCGGCCAGCTCCACCGGCAGGTCGTCCACCTCGACGCGGTCACGGCCGGGCACCACGCGGGTCCCCAGCTCGGCCACGACCTCCCCGTTGATCCGGACACGCCCGGAGACGAGGAGCCGCTCCGCTTCCCGGCGGGACGCGCGCCCCGCCATGGAAAGATACTTCTGAACGCGGATTCCTTCAGCCACTGGCCGTCAGGAGAGGATGTCGTCGTCCGGGGTCTCGCCCCCGACGGGTGCCTCCTCGTCCCCCGGCGCCCCGGGCGGCACCGTCCCCGCGTCACCGGTGCCGGGCACCTTCGCCAGGTCGGGCGGCGCTTCCCCCGCTTCACCGCCGCGGCGCGCCTCTTCCGCGTCCGGCGTGGCTTCTCCGGCGTCACCGGGAGCATGCGCTTCCTCCGCGTCCGGCGGTGCCGCTGCGGCCGCCGCAACCCCGTCCTCCCCCCCACCCTCCTCGGCCCCGGCCTCTTCGCCCTCCGCCTGTTCGGGCTCCTCGGGCCCCAGGGGGATCCTCTCGCGGAGCACGACGGGCAACTCCTCCGGATGGGGCAGATCCTCCAGCGACTTGAGCCCGAAGTGCTCCAGGAACCTCCGCGTCGTGCCGTAGAGCACCGGGCGTCCCAGCCCCTCGGCCCGCCCCACCACCTCGATCATCTCGCGATCCAGAAGGGTCTTGAGCACCCCCTGCGCGCCCACGCCGCGGATGTATTCGATCTCCATGCGCCCCAGGGGCTGGCGGTACGCGATGATGGCCAGGGTCTCCAGGGCGGGTCCCGACAGCCGGGAGGGCCGAGGCACGTTGTCGAAGCGCTCCAGGTAGGGCGCGAACTCGGGGCGCGTCAGGACCTGGTAGCCCTCGGCCAGCTCCACGATCTGGAACGACCGCTCGGCGTCGTCGTACTCCGCCTGCAGCTGGCGGATGGCCATCTCCACCTGGTCCTCGTCCAGATGCTCGTCGGCGCGCGCGATCTCGTCTGCCGTGATGGGCGCGTCGGAGGCGAAGAGCACCGCCTCCACGATCTGGTGTGGGTTCACGCCTCCACCGTTCCTTCCTCGGCGTCCGTTGCTTCCGTTGCTTCCGTTGCCCCCGTCGTCCTCGCGGCCTCCCCCGCGTCCCCCGCGTCCCCCGCATCCCCGGCGTCCGCCTCGGACGCCTCGGGACCGGCATCCGGCTGGTCCTCCCTACGATACATCCAGAGCTCCGCGAAGGGGCGGGCCTGCCGTAGGAAGAGCAGCCGCCTGCGGGTCAGCTCCAGTCCTGCCAGGAAGGTCATGACCCCGTGCATCTTGTCGCGGAAGCCCTCGAGGAGCTTCGTGAACTCGACACGGGTGGTCTCGCGGAGGGTGTCGAGAATCAAGACGATCTTGTCCTCCATCGCAACCGTGCGCGGGGTCACGCGGTGATGGCGCTCCCGGGGCAGGGGCATCTCCACGAGCAGGGCGGCCGCGAACAGCTCCTCCCAGGTGGTCTCCAGGGGCAGCTCCGCCGCCACCCGCCGGGGCCGGGGCGGGTTGTAGCCCTTGACGAAGCGGCGGGCGCGGTCGGCTTCGGCGGCCGCCAGACGCTGTGAGATCTCGCGGATCTGCTCGTACTCCAGGAGCCGCCGCACCAGCTCCGCCCTCGGATCCTCCTCCTCCTCCTCCCCGGTCCGCGGCAGCAGCATCTGCGCCTTGATGCGCACCAGCGTGGCCGCCATCTCCAGAAACTCGCCGGCTCCGTCCAGGTCATGGGCCTGGATCTCCCGGATGGCCTTCACGAACTGGTCGGTGATCTTCGAGATGGGGATGTCGAAGATGTCGATGTCCTGCGTGCGGATGAGGTGCAGGAGCAGATCGAGGGGACCCTGGAAGCGCTCGATGTCTACGAGGAGGAAGCCCTCCCGCTGGACGCCCTCCGCGACGGTCAGATCCACAGGCGGATGAACGAGTCGGCGAGGCCCAGGAGCCAGGTCACCGGCGTGAGGAGCATGTCGAAGAATCCGGGCACCAGGAACAGCAGCGCCGCCACCACCAGGATGCCGTAACGCCCCGCCTTGTGGTAGCGGATCGCTGCCGAGGGGGGGAGCAGGTGGAAGAGGACGTGGGACCCGTCCAGCGGCGGGATGGGGATCAGGTTGAAGAACGCCAGCACGAGGTTGATGGCGATCCCGTACTGCGCCATCTGGAAGAGCACACCGGTGACGCCACCCAGGGACCCCACGGCGTTCCCCGCCATGACGATGAGGGCGGCCGCCAGCGTGGACAGCACGGCAAGGCCCAGGTTGGCGACGATCCCCGCCAGCGACACGCGGATGTCGCCGCCCCGGAAGTCCCGGTAGTTGGCCGGGTTCACGGGCACGGGCTTGGCCCATCCGAACAGGAAGCCGGCGTGGGTCACATAGAGGGCCGCCGGCACCAGGAACGACCCGATGAGGTCCAGGTGCGGCAAGGGGTTCAGCGTGATGCGCCCCAGGCGCTCCGCCGTATCGTCGCCCTCGCGGCGCGCCTGCCACGCGTGCGCCACCTCGTGGACCACCACGGAGAAGATCAGGACGACGATGATGAGAACGACTTGCACGACTTGCATAGGACGCGAAAGCTACCGATGTGAGGGTGCGAGGGTCCAGGGTCGACGCAACTCAGGGGCGCCGACGGGTTAGAACCGGCACTCGAACAAGACTACCCCGACTCTACCGCCATGCGACCCGCCACCTGTTTGATGCTGGCCGCGGTGGCCGCGGCGACCGTGGGCTGCGGCCCCTCCGCCAAGAAGACCACCGACCCCGACGACCTTCCCCTCCTGGGCACCAAGCCCTACTCCTTCCTCCCGAAGCCGGAGTTCACCCTCACCGACACCCGCGGCCAGCCGTACGACTTCCGCAAGGAGACCGACGGCAAGATCGCCCTGCTCTACTTCGGCTACACCTACTGCCCCGACACCTGTCCCCTGATGATGGCCACGCTGGGCGCCGCGCTGAAGGAGGTCTCCCCGAAGGTGCGCAGCGAGGTCCGGCTGGTCTTCGTCACGGTGGATCCGGAGCGCGACACGCCGGAGCGGCTGAAGAGCTGGCTGGGGTCCTTCGACACCGCCTTCGTGGGGCTCCGGGGTCCCATGCCGCAGGTGGACTCGCTCATGGCGATCTACGGCTTCGCTCCGGCGAAGAAGACCTCCGTGGGCGACGGCTACGTGGTGAGCCATCCGGCGCTGGTGTACGCGTTCACGCCGGACAACAAGGGGCGGGTCATGTACGGCTCCGACACGAAGAAGGCGGAGTGGGTCCACGACCTCGATCTCATCGCCGCGCATCACTGGACCGCGTCCGCCGATACCGCAGGAGCCACGCCGGCGGCGATGGCCGCCGCCGCCGCCGCCCGGGCGGCCACCAGCGACGTCCGGGTCCTTGCGGCCTACGCACCGGCACCGCCGGCCGGGGCCACCACCATGGCCGTCTACCTCACCCTCCTCAACGAGGGCACCGCCGCCGACACCTTGCTGGGTCTCGACTCCGACGTGTCCTCCATGGCCTCGCTCCACGAGACCACCCACTCGGGGAACATGGACCAGATGACTCCCGTGGCGGCCATCGCGCTGCCCCCCGGAGACACCGTGCGCCTGGCTCCCGGAGGGTTCCACGGCATGCTCGAGGCGCTCACCCGGACTCCGAAGAAGGGCGACACCCTGCACCTCACCTTGCGGCTGGCCCACGCGGGAAAGCTCAAGGTGCCGGCGCGGGTGGTGAGCTACGCGGACCTGGTTCGTTGAGGGGCAGCGGGGGGCAGCGGCGATCCGGCCGACCGGAGGCCCGGGTCGCCGTCCCATGACCCGCGGCGGCCCCATTGATCGGTCCGCGGCCTGTCTCTAGCTTTGTTGGCTCGTGAGCAGGACGATCTCTTCCGTCGCGCCCCGAGAGGACGCATGCCGAACATCAAGAGCGCCAAGAAGCGCATGGAGCTCACCCACACCGCCCGCGCCAAGAACCGGGCGGAGCGGTCGAGGGTGCGCACCGCCGTCAAGCGCGTGCGTGAAGCCACCACCGCCGAGGAAGCCCAGGCCCGCTATGCGGAGGCCCAGGCCCTCCTGGACCGTGCGGCCACCCGCGGGCTCCATTCCGCCAATGCCGTGGCGCGGTGGAAGAGCTCCCTGCAGCGCCACGTGAGCAGCCTCTCCGCCTGAGCGTCCCCTACCCCGCGAAGACCACCCGCCCACCGACGATGGTGTAGCGGGTCCGGCCCTTCAGCTTCCACCCCCCGAAGGGCGTGTTCCGGCTCCTCGAGCGGAACGTCGAGGGATCCACGGTCCACTCCTCCTCGGGATCGAAGACCGTGACGTCCGCCACGCTGCCCTGAGCCAGCGTGCCCCCCAGCAGCCCCCAGGCCTGAGCGGGCCGGCAGCTCATGCGCTCCACCATGGTGGGCAGGTCGATGACGTTCTCGCCCACCACCTGGGTCAGCACGACGCCCAGAGCCGTCTCGAGACCGACGATCCCGTTGGGAGCGTCGGTGAACGCCGCTTCCTTCTCGTCGTAGTGGTGGGGGGCGTGGTCCGTGGCGATGACGTCCAGCGTGCCGTCCGCCAGCCCGGCACGGACCGCCGCCATGTCCTTCGCCGAGCGGAGGGGCGGGTTCATCTTGGCCTCGGTGCGGTACCCCTCCACGGCCTCGTCCGTGAGCACCAGGTGATGGGGCGTGGCCTCCGCGGAGACGCGCACGCCGCGGGCTTTCGCCTGGCGGATCATCTCGACACCGAACTCCGTGGAGACGTGCTGGAGGTGGATGTGCCCCCCGGTGAGCTCGGCCAGGAGCAGGTCGCGCACGATGTGCGCCTCTTCGGCGGCACCGGGCTTTCCCGGCAGACCCAGGCGCGTGGAGACCAGGCCCTCGTTCATGTGCCCGCCGGCGGCCAGGGTGAGGTCCTCCGGGTGATCCGCCACCGGCACCCCGAAGGCCAGCGAGTACTCCAGGGCCATGCGCATGAGGTTGGAGTCCATCACCGGGCTGCCGTCGTCGGTGAGGGCCACCGCCCCCGCCTCCACCATCTCGCCGATGAGGGCGAGGCGCTCCCCCTTCCGGCCCTCGGAGATGCACCCCACGGGATAGACCCTCGCGGCACCGGCGCGCATCCCCTCGGCGGCCACGAAGCCCACCGCCGCGGGATCATCCACCGGCGGATCGGTGTTGGGCATGGCGCACACGGACGTGAAGCCCCCCGCCGCCGCCGCCCGGGCACCGCTGGCGATGGTCTCCTTGTGCTCCTCGCCGGGCTCCCTGAGGTGCACGTGCACGTCGATGAGCCCGGGCGTCACCACCAGCCCGGTGCAGTCCACGATGCGGGTGTCGGCGTCACCGTCCAGCGTCCGGCCCTCGCCTCCGACGGCGGCGACCTGACCGTCGGCCAGGAGCACGTCGCGCACGCCGTCGAGCTTCTGCGAGGGGTCCACCACGCGCCCGCCCCGGAGCAGGATTCCGCCGCTCACGCCTCACCTCCCTGCTTGGCCGCCTCGGCTTTCTCCGGTTGGCCGCCCGCCAGCAGGTAGAGCACCGCCATACGCACCGCCACGCCGTTGGTCACCTGGTTGAGGATCACCGAATGGGGCCCGTCCGCCACGTCGGAGTCGATCTCCACGCCCCGGTTCATGGGACCGGGGTGGAGGATGAGAAGGTCCTTGGGCGCCCGCTCCAGGCGCGCGGTGCTCACCCCCCAGATGCGGTTGTACTCGCGCAGGGAGGGCACGTAGCCGGCGTGCATGCGCTCGAGTTGCAGGCGGAGCACGTTGAGCACGTCGGCCCACTGGATGGCGTCCTCCACCCGATTGAGCACCTGGACCCCCAAGTCGCCGATGCCCGGAGGCATCAGGGTGGGCGGCCCGCAGACCGCCACCTCGGCGCCCAGCTTGAGGAGCCCGTAGATGTTCGACCGGGCCACCCGCGAGTGCCGGATGTCGCCGACGACGCACACCTTGAGCCCCTCGATACGCCCCAGCCGGTCGCGGATGGTGAGCATGTCCAGGAGGCCCTGCGTGGGGTGCTCGTGCCACCCGTCACCGGCGTTGATCACGTTGGACGGGATGCGATCGGCCAGGAAGCGGGCGGCGCCGGAAGCGCCGTGGCGCATCACGACCATGTCGATGCGCATCGCCTCCAGGTTGCGGGCGGTGTCCACCAGGGTCTCGCCCTTGACCACCGAGGAGCCCGCCGCCGCGATGTTCACCGTGTCCGCGGACAGCCGCTTCTCGGCGAACTCGAAGGACACCCGGGTCCGCGTGGACGCCTCGAAGAAGAGGTTCACGATGGTCTTGCCGCGGAGCACCGGCACCTTCTTGATGCGCCGCTCGGAGATCTCCTTGAAGGGCTCCGCGGTGTCGAGAACCGTTTGGATCTGCTGTCGCGAAAGGGGCTCGAGGCCGACGAGGTCCTTGCCGAGGGCGGACGCCGTCTGGTTCATGCGACCTCCGGGTTGCCCGGGGTCCCGGGGTGCCCGGGGTGAGCCTGCACGAGATCGACGCCGAGGCGGTCGTCGAGCTCGGGGACGAGGACCTCGACGCTCTGGTGCGCATCCAGGACGTCGACGTGGCGGCCCACGATGTCGGGTTGGATGGGAAGCTCGCGACCACCCCGGTCCACCAGCACGCACAGCAGGATCCGCGCGGGTCGGCCCCAGTCCATGAGCTCGTTCATGGCCGCGCGCGCCGTCCGTCCGGTGAACTGCACGTCGTCCACCAGGACGATGACGCGGCCGTCGACGCCCCCGGGCGGAAGCACGGTCTCGCCGATGATCGGGCGTGGGCCGATGGCCTCCAGGTCGTCCCGGTACAGCGTGATGTCGATGGACCCCGTAGCGACGCTCAGCCCCTCGGCGCGCTCGATCTCCTCCCGCAGGAGCGCGGCGATCTGCACGCCACGGCGCTGGATGCCCATGAGCGCGAGGGCCGGCGTGCCGCCGCTCTTCTCAACGATCTCGCGGCCCATCCGGGCGATTGCCCGGCGGACGGCTGTCTCGTCCATCACGGCGATTCGTTCGGCGCTCATTCAACAGGTCGTAGGGGATCTGTGGAAGGGCGGCCGGAACGTAGCGGCGGGGTCGGAGAGCGTCAACGAGACGAGCGGCATCCTCGCCGCTCCGGTGGTCTCGCGGACCCGGGCGCCCGCGGCGGCTCCCGACGGAACCGCTCCCGGGTGCTCACCGCCTCCCGAACCGCGCCTTGCCCACGCGCTCCAGGTAGGGGACGCCCCCGGCCGCCGGCCCCTCCGTGGACGCCCAGTCGTAGGAGAACAGGACCACACCGCCTGCGCCCTCGTGCCGGGCGATGTCGATCTCGTGGAGGGTGCCGTCGAAGGTGTTGATCCAGGCGCCGATCCCCGCCCACACGCGCTCCCCCCGGCCCGCCGACGCCACGGCCTCCCGAACCTCCGAGCGGAAGCGCGCCTCGTCGTCCGTATAGGCCATGGGCACGGCGACGTCCAGGATGCCGCGCTTCAGCCATCCCCTCCAGTCCTGGAAGCGATTCGTGTACGCCTCCTGGGCGTCGGCGAACACCGCGGCGCTCACCAACAGGCTCGGTCGGCGCGCCTTCACGCCGTTGTAGACGCGCTCCACCAGCTGCGTGATCTGCGCCCGGCGGAACTCGCCCCACGGTCCGGGGAGGGCGTCGACGAACGCGTAGGGGTCCTTCTCGAAGGCCGCGTCCAGCTCCTGGAGTCGCGCCGGCGCCAGGCGTGCGGCCACCCACGTCCGGAAGCGTTCCAGCGCCCCCCGGGAGTAGTCGAAGTCCGCCGACGGGTACCGGATGTAGTCGAGGTGGATCCCGTCCAGGTCGTAGTGCTCCGCCAGATCCGTGCACACGTCGTACGCGCGCTCCTGCGCTCCCGGGCTCGACGGGCTGGTGTAGATGCCCTCCACCGTCCGCGTGTGGGTGGCGGCGTAGTGCAGGAGCGCCTCCACGAACCGGTGGTCGAAGGGATTCACCCGGTACAGATCCCGCCCCAGCTCCCGGGGGACCGCCAGCCAGTCCGGCTCCGCGTTGACGATGTGATCGGGACTCCGCGGGAGGGCGTCGCCGCTCCACACCAGGTTCGTGACCACCCAGGCATGCACCGCCATGCCGCGGGCGTGCGCCTCACGGATCACCAGCGCCAGCGGGTCGAAGCCGGCCGGCGCGCCGGCCAACTCCTCGGAGCGGGGCTCCCATCGTGACCGGTAGAACGCGTCCCCCCTCCCCCGCACCTGCACCAGGAGGGTGTTGAAGCCCGCCTGGTGGGCCTGCGCCACCATGTCCTCGATCCGCTCGGGCGACTCCAGGGTGCTCCGCACCACCCACAGGCCGCGAACCTCCTCGAAGCGGCGGCCGGGTGCGGCCGGGGTCACCGGCCGCGCTCCTCCCCGTGGAGCCGGGGGACCGGCCTGGGGCACACCCACCACGCGACACGCCGACGCCGCCGCTGCCAGCAGGATCAGGTAGAGCCGGCGACGCTTCACCGTCGCTCCCGGAAGAAGGTGCGCAGCAGCTCCGCGGACGCCTCAGCCAGGACCCCCGGCGTCACCGCGCACCGGTGGTTCAGACGCGCGTCCTGGAGGAGGTTGCCCAACGTTCCCGCCATCCCGGCCTTCGGATCGACCGCAGCGTAGACCACCCGGGGTACGCGCGCCAACACCACGGCGCCGGCGCACATGGCGCACGGCTCCAGGGTCACGTACAGAGTCGTGTCGGTCAGGCGAAAGTCGCCCTGGAGGGCGGCGGCGGCCCGCAACGCCTCCACCTCGGCGTGCGCGGTGGGGTCGGCGCCCGTCACCGTGCGGTTGTGCCCCTCGGCCAGGATGTGTCCGGATCGGACGAGCACGGCCCCGACGGGGACCTCGCCGCACGCGGCGGCGGCACGCGCCAGCTCCAAGGCGCGCCCCATCCACAGCCGGTCACAGGCCTGTTCGGGCGAGGGCTGGAGAGGCGGTTGCGTGGAAGAGGCGCCGTCGGACATCCCGCCGGGCGCGCGGCTCAGTGTTGCGTGAGGTTCAGCGCGCCGGCGCTCTCGTCGATGCGCCGGTAGAAGGCCGTCACGCGTCCCATGATCTGGAGATGGCTGGGATCCTGTACCACCGTGACCTCGCCTCCCGGTCGCATGGACTCCAGACGGATGCCTCCTCCGTTCCGGGTCAGGCGATGGAACCAAGCCCCCGTGCCGACACGTGCCGCCACGATGGTCCCGTCCTCCAGATCCTCGAAGGCGGCCGGCTCCACCAGAACGAAGTCGCCCTCGGCGACGCCCAGCACCGCGAGGTCCCTGGAGTCCGCTCGTACGAAGAAGCCTCCGCCCTCCCCGGCCAGGCGCCGGTCGATGCACAAATGGAACTCCGGCTTCTCGCCACGGAACCCGGCACGGTCCGTGGGCATCTCGCGGAAGCACGGCACCGACACCGTCTGCGCGTTGAGGTCCACACCCAGGATCTTCACACCCCGTGAGCGCGAGGGATCACGTTCCAGCCATCCCTTCTCGGCGAGCGCCTGGAGGTGCTCCGAGACGGTCTTGGTGCTCTTGATACCGAACCGCTCGCCGATCTCCCGGATGGATGGCTGATAGGTGTTGGTGCGCAGGTACTGGACCATGAAGTCCAGGATCTTGCGCTCGATCTCCGTGAGTGGCTCGACCCCGCCCTCCGAGACATGAGGACCCGGTAAGGCCGTGGCGTCGCGCTGCGAAGTCGGCTCCGAACGTGCCAAGGAGGAAAGCACCTCTGAAGGCAATGAATCCGCCCGGAATTCTGCGGCGGCTCGCTATCCTAATGTGCGTCTCGAACGGGTGTCAAGAAAGGATCTTCTCATGTGACGCGCACCCGCCCCAGGGCGTTCTCCAACCTCGCCAGCGACCGTTTCCTGCCCAGGACCACCAGCACGTCGAAGATGCCCGGGCTGGCGGCCTGTCCGGTGAGGGCGACGCGCAGCGGGTGAATCAGCTTACCCGCGCCCACGCCCATCTCGGATGCCAGGCCCCTCACGGCCTCCTCCAGAGCGTCCGCATCCCATTCGCAAGCTCGCAGCGCAGCCAATGTGCGCTCCATATACGCGGCCGTCGCCTCCCGATCCTTGTACCAGTGCTTCGCCACGGCGCCTTCATCGAAGGGAAACTCGTCGCCCACGAAGGGACCCGCCTGCTCCGCGATGTCGTCCACCGTGCGGGCGCGCACCTTGAGGATATCCACCAGGGCGCTCATCCACGCGTCGTCCGCGACGCGCGCCGGGTCGCTCCCCGTCCGGGCCGCCAACCGCTCGCGCACGAGGGGAAGCAGCGTGGCGGTGGCGCGGGCCGCCAGGTGGCGGCCGTTGAGCCACGCCAGCTTCTCCAGGTCGAAGACCGAGCTCTTCTTGAGGATGCGCTCCGGCGTGAACGCATCGACGAGCTCGCTCCGGGTCATCACCTCCCGCTCGTCCCCGGGATTCCAGCCCAGGAGGGCCAGGAAGTTCACCATCGCCTCCGGGAGGATCCCCTGCGCCTCGTAGTCCCCCACCGCGGTGGCGCCGTGGCGCTTGGACAGACGCTTGCCGTCGGCGCCCAGGATCAGTGGGACGTGGCCGAAGACGGGCTCGGGGTACTCCAGCGCACGGTACAGCAGCACCTGTTTGGGCGTGTTCGAGAGATGGTCGTCGCCGCGGATCACGTGGGTGATCCCGTGGGCGTGATCGTCGGAGACCACCGCCAGGTTGTACACGGGGGTGCCGTCGGAGCGGAGGATCACGAGATCGTCGATGTCGTCGTTGGCGAAGCGGACTTTCCCGTGCACCAGGTCGACGAACGAGGTCTCGCCGTCCGGGACCCGGAAGCGCACCGCGAACGGCTCGCCGGCGGCCGCGCGCCGCTCCGCCTCGCCCTCGTCGACCACGACGGCCCGCTCGCGCACCACCTTGCTGGGGTGCACCCCCCGCGCCGCCGCCTCGGCCTTCACCGACTCGGGGTCCGAGAAGTCCCGGTACGCCTTTCCCTCCGCCAGCAAGCGCAGGACGTCCCGCCTGTGGCGCGCGACCCCTTCGCTCTGGAAGAGCGGTCCCTCGTCCCAGTCGAGGCCCAGCCACGAGAGGCCGTGCAGGATGGCCTCGGTGTGCTCGTCCCGGTTGCGAGCCCGGTCCGTGTCCTCGATGCGCAGGACGAGGGCGCCCCCCTCCTTGCGGGCGAGGAGCCAGTTGAAGAGCGCGGTGCGCGCACCCCCCACGTGCAGGTACCCGGTGGGTGACGGAGCGAAGCGGACGCGCATGGTCACGATCCCGCTCTCAGCCGCTCCAGCAGCCGTGCCCTGGCGGCCTTGGGGTCGGCGGTCCCCCGGGTGGCCTTCATGACCTCGCCCACGAAGAGGCCCAGGAGGTTCTCCTTGCCGGCTCGGAAATCCGCCACCTTCTCCGGCCACGCCGCAAGCACCTCGCGCACCACGGCGTCGAGGGCCGAGGCGTCGTCGAGCTTCTCGAGACCGAGGCGGGCCACCACGGCCACCGGATCGCCCCCCTTCTCCGCCATCTCGGCGAGGACGTCCTTGGCCGCCCGCCGCGACACGGTGCCCGCCCCCACCAGGCCCGCCAGGCGACCCAGCTCCGCGCCGCCGAAGGGGAGATCCTCCACCGCCCGGCCCTGCATGACCCCCCTCAGGTCGTTCACCATCCACGAGGCCACCACCGCGGCCTCGGCATGCTCGGCGAGGGCCGCCTCGAAGAAGTCCGAGAAGGCACGGGTGCCCGTGAGGACGTCGGCGTCCTCGGAGCTCAGGCCCAGCCCGTCCACGTAGCGCTGCATACGCGCCGCGAGCTCCGGGTCCGCCCGGCGCGTCCCGGCGCGCTCCCTGCTCGGCTGCGGGCGGGCGGCCGGTGCGGCGCCCCGCGCCGGCGGGGGCCCGTCGTCACGGCCGGCCGCGGTGGTCGTCACGGTGGGCCGATGGGCTTCGACCTTCACCTGCGCGGCACCGGGAGCCACCCTCCGCCCCCACGTGTCCTTCATGGTGACGATGCGATCGAAGACCAGCGCGTCGCCCGCGCCGTCCACGGGGTCACGCCAGAAGTAGCCCGTGCGCTCGAACTGGTAGCGGGTGTCGGCCGCGTCCGCCGCCACCGAGGGCTCGACGCGCGCGTCGCGCATCACCACCAGGGACTCGGGGTTCAGGTTGTCCGTGAGGTCCCCGCCGTCGGGAAGCTCCTCCGGGTCGGGGATGCTGAACAGCCGGTCGTAGAGCCGCACTTCCGCCTGCAGGGCGTGACGCGCCGACACCCAGTGGATGGTTCCGATCCCCCTCCTCCCCCCCGACGTCCCGCCGCGCGTCGCCGGGTCGTACGTGCAGCGCAGCTCCAGGACGCGTCCCTCGGGGTCCTTGACCACCTCGTCGCAGCGCACGACGTACGCGTGGCGCAGGCGCACCTCACCGCCGGGCACCAGCCGACGGAAGCCCTTGGGCGGGTCCTCGGCGAAGTCGGCACGCTCGACGAGGAGCTCCCGGCAGAACGGCACCGTGCGGGAGCCCTCCCGCGGGATGTCCTCGGGCCAGTACGGCGCCTCCAGATCCTCGACGGCGTCCTCGTCCAGGTTGGTGATCACCAGCTTCAGCGGATCCAGCACCGCCATGACCCGCGGCGCGGACCGGTTGAGCACGTCACGGGTGGCGAACTCCAGCTTGCCCGGATCCACCCACGACTCCGTCTTGGCCACCCCCACCATGTCCGCGAAGAGGCGGATCGCCTCCGGAGGCACGCCCCGCCGGCGCAGCCCCGCCAGCGTGGCCATGCGGGGGTCGTCCCACCCCGCCAGGTACCCGGACTCCACCAGCGGCCGGAGCTTCCGCTTCGACACCACCGTGTACTCCAGGTTCAGCCGGTTGAACTCGTACTGGTGGGTCCTGGGCTCCTCGAAGCCCACGTTGTCGAGGATCCAGTCGTAGATCTCCCGGTTGTTGTCGAACTCCAGCGTGCACAGCGAGTGGGTGACCCCCTCGAAGGCGTCCTCCAGGCAGTGCGCGTAGTCGTAGAGCGGGTAGATGCACCAGGCGTCGCCCTGCCGGTAGTGGTGGGCGTGACGGATCCTGTAGAACACCGGGTCGCGCATGAGCATGTTCGGCGACGCCAGGTCGATCCTGCCCCGGAGCACGTGCGCGCCGTCGGCGAACTCCCCGGCGCGCATGCGCCGGAAGAGGTCCAGGTTCTCCTCGACGCTCCGGTCCCGGTACCGGGTGGGTCGTCCGGGCTCGGTGACGGTGCCGCGGGCCTCGCGGATCTCGTCCTCCGTGGACGAGTCCACGTAGGCGAGTCCCTTGCGGACGAGCACCACCGCGCACTCGTACATGCGCTCGAAGTAGTCCGAGGCGAAGTACAGGTGGTCCCCCCAGTCGAAGCCGAGCCAGCGGATGTCGCCCTGGATGGCCTCGACGTACTCCAGCTCCTCGGTCTCGGGGTTGGTGTCGTCGAAGCGCAGGTGGCAGCGCCCGCCGAACTCCTGCGCGATGCCGAAGTTCAGGCACAGCGACTTGGCGTGGCCGATGTGCAGGTACCCGTTGGGCTCGGGGGGAAAGCGCGTCACCACCCCCTCGTAGCGGCCCTCGCCCATGTGGGCCGTCACGATCTGGCGGATGAAGTCGGTGCCGGTGCGCCCGGATGCTCTCTTGTCGCTCATACCGGAAAGCTATCCCTCCGCCCGGTCCGCCGGCACCGGCGCGTCCCGGTGCGACCGGAACGCTATCCCTCCGCCCAGTCCACCGGCACCGGCGCGTCCCAGTGCGAGATGTCGTCGCTCTTCCCCGCCGCGCGCTTGCGCAGCTCGTGGCGCAGACGTACCCAGCTCGCCCATGCCACCAGCGCGAAGCAGATGACGATGCTCAGCTTCTCGGGGTCGAGGAGGTTCACCGACTGGCCCTGCAGGCGCTGGTCCACGAAGGCCCCGTGCACGAAGAAGAGCACGGCCCCCGCGTAGGACAGCCAGTGCACCGTCTTCCACGCCTTGCGGCCGATCCGGCGCCGCACGTACGAGGTGACCACCACCAGCAGGATCATGTAGAGCGACACAGCCCCCACGATGTTCAGCCCGGACTGGAGCGGGACGGAGGAGGGCCAGAGGGCGTCCTTCCACACCCACCCGGCCGTGGACGACAGGGGGAGCAGGAGGACGTGGCCCGCGACCAGCGCCAGCGCCACATAGCCCGTCCAGTTGTGCACGGTGAAGTAGTTGATCCGCCGATACGGCCACCGCTTCAGCGGGTTGTAGCGGACGGACAGCAGCAGGCCCATCAGCACGTTGAGGGTGAGGAGCCAGAGGGCCAGGAGGCCCAGCTCGGCGGAGATGTCGACGACGGTCACGGGCAGGTTCTTTCGTTACGGGTTGAGGAGAGGCGCGTCCACGAGGTCGATGGGGGCGTCCAGGAGCTCCAGGTCGAACCAGTGGAGGAACGCGTCCATGGTCCGGCGGCGTGGCCAGCGGCGGCGGTCGGGCTCGAAGCCGAAGAGCTCCTGCTCGAAGACCAGGTCGAAGTTGTCCTCGATCCACCCCTCGACGTCGTGGGCGTCCTCCGCCATGGGCACGAGATACGCCGCGCGATGATACGTCCGCGCCTCCTCCAGCGTGAAGCGCTTCTCGCCCTTGCCAGGGTCCCGCTCCTCCAGGCGTCGGACCCAGTCCACCAGCGGCTGTCGCGGCGTCACGACGAGCACGAACCGGTTCAGGCGCTCGATGGCCGGCGCGCGCGACGCATCATCCGGCGTCGCCGTCCGGCCCCCCCGTCGGCCGCCCTCGCGGTCCCCAGTCCGTCTTGTCCGCGCCGTCTCGTCCATCCGCCCTCGATGTCCTCCGCAGAAGCAGGTGTGCCACGAAGCCCGCCGTCCAGACACCCAGCCCCACCCGGGAGTTGAGCGTAACGCCGAGGACGAGGGTGCCCAGAGCGAACGCCCACGTCAGGACCTCGCCTCTCACCGCCTGGCCCCACCGCGGGCGCGCCCCCGACGCGGGCACCCTGGGCGCCAGGGCGGGGATCACCGAAGGTACGCTGGCGCGATACGCCGCGTAGGCGGCGCCCTGCGTCCTGGTGAGCTCCTCCTCCTCGCGCCCGATGAGCCGTTCCAGAACGAGGGCCGTACCCCCGACCATGACGATGGCTCCCGTCAGGCTCGCCAGGGGTGAGAGCCCCACCGCCATGAGAAACGTGCCCAGGTAGAGGGGATTGCGCACGTGCCGGAACGGGCCGTCGGCCACCAGGCGCTCCGCGTGCAGGCTGTGGTCGTGGACGACCTCCGAGCGCAGGTACGCCGCCGCCCATGTGCGCACCAGCGCCGCCCCCACGACAAGGGCTGCCCCCGCCAGGACCGCCACCCTCACGGGCAGGGTCCTCCCGGGCGCCACGAGTCCCCGGCTCACCCATCCCAGCACGCGCTCGACGGCGTTGACGTGATCCGCGCGGTAGAGAACGAAGCCCAGGAAGAACGGGGCGCCGATGATCCAGAAGCGGTGACGGAACTCGAAGTCGGTGGCGCGCATGGGCAGGTCGGTGAGGGGGCGGTTGCGGCGACCCCCTTCCTACGACCTCGTGCCCCCGTGGATTCACTTCTTCGAGCTACGGATGTCGTCGTCGCGCGCCTTGGCAGGCTGTCAGAAGCCTCCCTACGTTCCGCGTGATCTTCGGCCCGGGGCTCGCCTCGCGGCCGCGCTCTCCGGTACCCGCGAACCTCACGAAGGCGGTCCCTCCATGCGCACGCGCTTCCTGCCGGCTACGGCGCTCCTGGCCCTGCTCGTCCCCGCGATGGCCGTCGGCCAGACCTCCGCGCCGCCCGCGCTTCCGCCCACCAACCAGGCGATCTTCGCGCCCATGCATTTCCCGCCGGCCAACGACGTGCGCACGGCCGAGGGAGGGCCCGGACCCGCATACTGGCAGCAGGAGGCCGACTACGACCTGAAGGCGACGCTGGACACCGCGCAGCACCGGGTGACGGGCTCGGAGGTGATCACGTACGTCAACAACTCGCCGGACTCGCTGGCCTACCTCTGGCTCGCCCTGGAGCAGAACCTGTTCTCGCCGGACAGCAGGGGCGCCGTCATCAACTCCGGCGCCCTCGCGCGCTGGCGGGGCTCGTTCCCCGGGGGTGGAGACAAGCTCGCCCGGGTCGAGGTCGTGCAGGACGGCCACACGTACGAGCCGAAGTACTTCGTGGACGGGACGCGCATGCGGCTGGACCTGCGGCAGGCCATGCACCCCCACGGGGACCGCCTGCAGCTCCAGTTCGACTGGTCGTTCATCGTGCCGCAGTACGGCGCCGACCGCATGGGTCGCATGAAGACCGCCGACGGCTGGATCTACGAGATCGCGCAGTGGTACCCGCGCATGTACGTGTACGACGACGTCAACGGCTGGAACCCGATGCCGTACCTGGGCCAGGGGGAGTTCTACCTGGAGTACGGCAACTTCCATGCGGAGATCACCGTCCCCCACGACATGATCGTGGTGGGCGCGGGCCAGCTGCTGAACCCCCGGGAGACCCTCACCTCCGCGGAGCGGAAGGCCCTGGACGCGGCGCGCACCAGCACCAGCACCGTCTCCGTCATCTCCGCGGCCGACGTGGGCAAGCCCTCTACCCGTCCCGCAGGTGACGGTCCCGTGACCTGGACGTTCGCCATCCAGCACTCCCGCGACTTCTCGTGGGCCGCGTCGCGGGCCTTCATCTGGGACGCCGCCGGGTGGGACGGCATCCTGTTGCAGTCGGTCTACCCCAAGGAGGGTCTGGGCACGAAGGACAACCCCGGATGGGAGGACGCGACGCAGTATGCGCGCCACACCATCTCGTACTACTCCAACGCGTGGTACCACTTCCCCTGGCCCACCGCCACCGACGTCGCCGGCATCGTGGGGGGCATGGAGTACCCGGGCTTCGTGTTCTGCAGCGTCCACGCCCGGGGCCAGGGCCTCTTCAGCGTGCAGGACCACGAGTTCGGCCACTCGTGGTTCCCCATGCTGGTGGGGAGCGACGAGCGCCGCTACGCGTGGATGGACGAGGGCTTCAACACCTTCCAGAACCGCTACAGCAACCTGGACTTCCTCGGGCCCAGCGCCCAGGCGGTGATGCGCACCGACGCAGACAACATCGCTGCCCAGATGCAGGAGCCCATCGCGGACCAGCCCATCATGACGTACCCGGACCTGCTGCGCGGCAACGGCCTCGGCTTCCTGGGCTACAGCAAGCCGGGCTTCGGGCTGGTGATGCTCCGGGGGACCATCCTCGGCGAGGCCACGTTCATGAAGGCCATGCGCACCTACGTCCACGAGTGGGCGTACAAGCACCCGAAGCCCTGGGACTTCTTCCGCACCATGGAGAGCGTCAGCGGACGGCGCCTCGCCTGGTTCTGGCGCGGCTGGTTCTACGGGACGCAGGTCCTGGACCAGGCGGTCACCTCCGTGGAGGACACCCAGGCCGGCACGGTGATCCACCTCCGCAACGACGACGGCCTGGTCATGCCCGTGCTCCTCCACGTCGAGATGCGCGACGGGCGCACCATCGACCGGAAGCTGCCGGTGCAGATCTGGGCGCGGGGCAACACGTTCGACTATCTGCTGCCCGAGAAGGGCACGGTGGTGGGCGTCACCCTGGATCCGAAGCACGCGCTCCCGGACGTGGACCGGAGCAACAACGTGTGGCAGCGGCCGCCGGGAGGCTGAGGCGCGTGACGGAGGCTCAGTCGCCGGACGCCGGCGAAGCCGCGGGCGCCGGCGTCTCCACCGCCATCGACACCTCGATCCCTTTCGCCTGGAGCTTCCATCGCTCGAGGACGCCGTACACCGCCGGCGTGATGGTGAGCACGAACAGGGTGGACGAGAGCAGCCCGCCGATGAGCACGTAGGCCAGCGCGTCCCAGATGTTGGAGCCGGCACCCTTGCCGAACATCACCAGTGGGAGGAGCCCCGCCACCGTGGTGGCGGTGGTCATGAGGATGGGGCGCACGCGCTCCACCGTGCCCTTCACGATGGCGTCGGGGAGCGGCATGCCGGGGTTGCGGGCGCGCACGCCGTTGACGTGGTCCACCAGCAGGATCGCGTTGTTCACCACGATGCCGAACATCATGATGACGCCGACGTACGCCTCCCGGGTGAACGCCGCGCCCGTGAAGAAGAAGATCAGGTAGACGCCGATGAGGGCCATGGGCACGGTGAGGATCACGCACAGCGGCTGCAGGAGCGACTCGAAGAGCGCCGCCGTCACCATGTAGATGAGCAACAGCGACACGATCATCACCATGACGATCTCGCCACGCTGCTCCGGGTTGATCCAGTAGTAGGTGTTGCCCCCCTTCACCGTGTAGCCCGGCGGCACCTGCGTGTTGGCGATGACGGCCTTGTGGATGATGTCGCCCAGCTTCCGGGGTCCCCGGAACTCGTAGCTCACCGTGCGCTCGTACTGCTGGTTCTCGCGGTGGATCTGGGCCAGGATCTCCCGGGGCTCGATGCCCACCACGTCCCCCAGGCGGATGTGGCGCCCGCCGGGCACGGCGATGAGCGTCTCCCTCAGCGCCAGGACGTCCATCCCCCGGTGTCCGGCGAGCTTCACGTCGTAGTCCACGTCCTGGCCGCCGATCTTCAGCCTCGAGGCCACCCCGGTGGCGCTCCGCCCGCCCACCGCGGCGGAGAGCTCCCGCACCAGCTGCTCCACCGTCAGGGAGTACCGCGCCAGACGGTCGCGGTCGATGTGCACGACGAACTCCGAGGCGCGGTCCCGGTTGTACCAGTTGGTGCGGGAGTTGGTGTCCACGTCCTCCACGCGCGCCAGGCGGGAGAGCCGGCGGCCGATGTCCTCGGCGATGTCCTGCACCTTCAGGTAGTTGTAGCCCAGCACCGTGATGGCGTAGTTGGGCGCGCTGTAGCCCCCGCCGTAGAACGAGGGACCGTACCCGTACACGCGCACCTCCGCGCCGGTGAAGCTCAGGCTGTAGGCGTACATCTGGTCCTTGATGGCCACCGGGACCTGCGTGTTCTCCAGCGAGTCCGGGAAGGTGATCCGCATCATCGCGTACGTGGGGGTCACGTTCGCCGTGTACTGCTTCACCTCCGACATGTGGGAGAGCTTGTCCTCGAAGAAGCCGACGAGCTGGTCGGTGCGCTCCAGGTTCGAGCCCCGGGGCAGCGTGATGTTGACCATGATGTACGTGTCGCCGGTGCTGCCCCCGCCCCAGACCGCCCACGTGGTGACGTACTTGTCGAACAGGTGGTACGAGTACCCGAGCGCGAGGACGGTCACCATGATCGCCACCCACGGCCAGCGCACCGTGAACGACACCACCTCCGAGTAGAAGCGGGCGTACAGCGGCGGGCGCCGCTCCCTGGCCGCGGGCTCCCCGGGGGTGACCCGATGTCCCGGCCCCTTCCCCAGGGACAGGAGCCGCGCGGCCACCGAGGGGATGAACGTGAACGCCACGAAGAGCGACGCCATGAGGGTGAGGCCCACCACGATGGCCAGGGGCACGTAGAAGACCCTCAGATCGCCCTGCAGGTACACGAAGGGCACGAACACGATGAGGGTAGTGGCCGTGGACGCCAGGATGGGAAGAACCACCTCCCGGGTCCCTCCCTCGGCGGCGGGCACGGGCGCCTCGCCCCGCTGCCATCTTCGGTAGACGTTCTCCAGCACCACGATGGAGTTGTCCACGATGAGGCCGAAGCCCATGGCCAGGCCCATGAGGGTGAGGATGTTCAGGCTGAGCCCGCCCAGGAAGATCAGGTTCAGGGCGATGAGCACGCTGAACCCGATGGTGGCGAACACCAGCGCGGAGCTCCGCAGCGAGCGCAGGAACCCCAGGAGCACGATGAAGATGACCAGCGCGCTGAACAGCGCGCGGGTGCGCAGGTCCGAGAGCTGCTGGCGGATCTGCTTGCTCTCGTCCTGCTCCAGGATGTAGCGGGTGCCGTAGGGCTTCATCCGCTCGAGCTGCGCCATGCGCACCTTCACCGCGTCCGCCACCCGTACCGTGTTCGCACCCAGGGACTTCTCGACCCGGAACGTAACCGCCGGGCGACCGTCGATGCGGTAGTAGCTGCTGGGCTCCTCGTAGGTGTCGTGCACCGTCGCCACGTCGGCCACCCGCACCGGCGTGGGGCCTGCGGTCGTCACGATGGCGTTGCGTATGTCCGCAGCGCTCCCGGGACGGTTGACGATGGTGATGGTGCGCTGGTTCCCCCCCTGGCGGACGACGCCGGCCTCCTTCACGAGGTCGAGGTTCCGGATGCGCGCGGCCACCATCGCCGCGTCCAGGCCCAGCGCCGCGATCTTGTTCTCGTCCAGCTCGACGTCCAGGAGGCGTCGGCGGCCTCCGTACACGTTGACGATGGCCACCCCGTTCACCTGCTCCAGGGCCGGAGCCACCACGTCGTCCAGGTGCTTGCGCAGCGCCTCCAGCGTGTAGGGTCCCGTGAACGTGTAGCTCAGGAAGGGCACGTTCTGCTTCTGGAACTCCTGCGGCACGTACTGCGCGACCTGGACCGGCGTGACGCCCTTGGGGAGCTGCTGCTCCTGCAGGGTGGAGATCTGCTCCACCAGCTCCATGCGAGCGAAGTCCATGTCCGTGCCGCGGTTGAACTCGACGCTGATGGAGGTGGTGCCGACGCCGTTCTGTTCCCCGGAGTCGGAGGTGACCTTCTCCACGCCCTTCACCTGCTGGATGGTGGCCTCCAGGGGCGCCGTGAGGAACGCCTCGGTGGTCTCCGGCGACGCGCCGGGCCAGCGCGCCGTCACGGTGAGCTGGGGCAGCTGCGTGTCCGGGAGGAGCTCCACGGGGATGTTCCGCCAGGCGAAGGCCCCCAGGAGCGCCACCGCGCCGTACGCCATGGCCACCGCTACCGGCCTTCTGATGCTCATCCGGATCACGGCGCGGTCCCTCCCGCCCCACCGCCGTCACCGTGGGCGTAGCGCCCCTCGCGCATGAGCCGCAGCATGGACGCCACTTTCTTAGTCGGCGCTCGCCGGAGCCGGCGCCGACTCGGACGACCCCGGAGCCTCGCCCCGCAGCCGCAGGCGCAACCGCTCGACGGTCTGGTACGCCACCGGCACGATGATGAGCGTGAGCAGCGTGGCCACCGAGATGCCGCCGATGACCGTGACGGCCAGCGGCGCCCGCAGGTCCGACCCGCGGCCGATGCCCAATGCCATGGGGAGCAGACCGAACACGGTGGTCACCGTGGTCATGATGATGGGACGCAGGCGAACCCGCCCCGCCTCGAGGATGGCCTCACGCAAGGGGAGTCCGCGCTTCTGCGCCTGGGAGATGAAGTCCACCTTCACGATGGCGTCGTTCACCACCACCCCCACCAGGATCACCAGGCCGATGAGGCTCATGGTGTTCAGGCCCTCTCCGGTGACGAGGAGCGCCAGCACCACCCCCACCATGGCCAGGGGCACCGCCAGCAGGATGGTGAAGGGGTGGATGAACGACTCGAACTGCGCCGCCAGGATCATGTAGACGAGGACGAGGGCGAGGCCGAAGGCGAAGGCCAGGTCCCGGAATGAGCGGCGCATCTCCTCGTTCTCGCCGCCGACGTCCAGGCGCACGCCGGGCTCCAGGGGGATCGCGGCCAGGGCCGTCCGGATGGAGCCGATGGCGGCGTCCAGCCCGCCCCGCACGACGTCGGCGTACACGGGCACCACGCGGGCCTGGTCGTCGCGGTGGATCTCCGCCGGCGCCACCGCCTCGGTGACGTGGGCCAGCTGCCGGAGAGGAACCCCCTTCACGCGGATGGCGTCCAGGGTGGACTCGGAGTGGCGCAGGTCGTCGGGATAGCGCACCACGACGTCGATCTTCTGGTCGAAGTCCACGTACTGGGTGGCCACGTCGCCGCGCATGGCGTCGTCCACCGTCTGCGCCACCGTCTCCGGCTGGATGCCGTAGGAGGCGCAGGCGGACCGGTCGATGGCGATCTGCACCTGGGGCTGCCCCCGCTCGGTGCCCAGGCGCACGTTGCCCAGCATGGGGAGCGCCGCCAGTCGGTTCTCCACGTCGGCCGCCACGGTGAAGGCCGTGTCGAGGCTCTGGGTGCGGACGTTCACCGCGATGTCCGCCTCCGAGCCACCCAGCATGGCGCCCAGCTCGGTGGCCTGTCCCGTCTCCACCGAGAGCGCACCCTCGGGGAAGCGGCCGGCCAGCGCCCGGGCGTGGGCGGCCACCTGCTCGGTCCTCCAACCGTGGCGCACCCGCACCTGGAAGGTGGCCGTCTGCAGGCCCACCGCCTGCGTCCCCTGCCCTCCCTGGGCGTAGGCCTGCACGTCGCGGCCGATGTTGCTGAACACCGCCTCCACGCCGGGGTCGGCCAGCAGGGCCTTCTCGATGGTGCCGGCCGCATCCGCGGTGGTCTGGAGCGACGTCCCCTCCGGCAGCTCCAGGCGGATCTGGAATGCACCCTGGTCCACCTGTGGGAGCAGGCTCCTGGGCAGGAGGGTGGCCAGGGCCAGGGACACCACCAGCGCCCCGGCGGCGCCGGCCAGCACCCGCGCCGGGTGCTCCAGGGACCACTCCAGGGCCGCGTGGTACCGCCGGGCGAAGGCGTCGAAGCCCCGCTCGAAGGCCTGGATGCCCGGGCGGGCGAGCCGTGCCAGGGTCCGGCCGATCCCTCCCAGCCAGTACAGGACCAGGGCCTTGACCAATCCCCACGACCACCGGGCGGCCTTCGCCGGAGCGTCCACCACCAGGAACCAGATCCGGACGACGCGCCCCAGGAAGCCGGGCCTCCGCTCCCGGGGTGGCCGCACCAGCGGCGTCGGGCGGATCCGGTCCGGACCCCCGAAGCGCGCGGCCATGGTGGGAAGCAGCGTGAGCGCCACGATGAGCGAGGCCAGCAGGGAGAACGTCACCGTCAGGGAGAGGTCCTTGAACAGCTCCCCCGCCACGCCCTCCACGTAGATGATGGGTCCGAACACCGCGATGGTGGTCAGCGTGGACGCGGTGATGGCCCCCTGCACCTCCTCCGCACCGTGGATCGCCGCGGGCATGGGCGCGGCGTGCTCCTCGTCCCTGTGCCGGAAGATGTTCTCCAGCACCACGATGGAGTTGTCCACCAGCATGCCGACGCCCAGGGCGAGGCCGCCCAGGCTCATGATGTTCAGCGAGACGTGGAACGCCTCCATGAGCGCGAAGGTCGCCACCACCGAGATGGGGATCGACAGCGCGATGGCCACCGGGTAGCGCGGGTCCTTCAGGAAGAGGAAGAGCACCAGGAACGCGAGGAGACCGCCCAGGACCAGGGACTGCACGACGTTGGAGATGGAGTCGGCGATGAACCCGGCCTGGCTGTACGCCACGTCCACCTTCATGGCCGGATACTCCTCCTCCAGCTGGCCCAGCACCGTCTGCACCGAGCGCGCCACCGTCACCGTGTTGGCGCCGGCCTCCTTGTACACGAGGATCCCCACGGCCTCCTTGCCGTCGTAGCGGGCGATGTCCTGACGCTCTGCGAAGCCGTCCACGACCTTGGCCACATCCCGGAGGCGGACGATGCGCCCGCCGTGGCTTCCCGAGCTTCCCGCGGTTCCCGGGTTTCCCGCGTTTCCCCGCCCCGCCGCGCCCGTGGTGTCGGTGGAGGCGCCCGAAGCGCCCGGCGCCTGGCGCGCCACCACCACGTCGCCGATCTCGGCCACGCTCTGGAACTCGCCCAGCGTCCTCAGGGGGTAGCGATAGCGGCCCTGGAGGATGGTGCCCCCCGGAGCGCTGAAGTTGGCCTGGGCCAGCGCCTGCGAGATCTGCTGGATGGTGACTCCGTACGAAGCCAGAAGCTGTGGATCCACGTCCACCTGGATCTGGCGGTCGAGGCCGCCCGTGACCTGCGCCTCCGCCACGCCGTCGAGCTGCTCCAGGCGCCGGCGGAAGACCGTCTCCGCCATCTGCTTCGTCTGCCACAGGTTCGTCCCGCCGGACACCGAGAGCACCATGATGGGGTCGGCCTGGGGGTCCACCCGGAGGATGGCCGGCCGCGTGGCGCTCTCGGGCAACGTCTCGCGCAGGTTGTCCATCTTCTCGCGGACGTTGAGCATGGCGAAGTCCATGTCCGTGCCCCACGCGAAGCGGACCGTCACCAGGCTCACGCCCTCCCGGCTCACCGACGAGGTCCCGTCGACGCCCGGCACCGTGGCGGCCTGCGCCTCGATGGGCGCCGTGACGATCCGCTCCACCTCCGCCGGAGCGACGTTCGGATACGACGTGTAGATCACCAGGCGCGGGTAGCTCACGTCCGGCAGCAGGTCGATGGGAAGTCGCAGGTACGCGATCACCCCCAGGAGGACCACCGCCAGGAAGAGCATCCAGACGGCTACCGGTCTCCGCGTGGAGGTTCCGGGGATGGACACGGCTCAGCCCCCTCCGCCCGCCCGCTGCGGACCCCGGGGACCCACGGCGGTCCCCACCTCCTGCTCCAGGGTCAGCAGGTCGTCGATGAACGTGTAGCGGCTCGTGATCACCTGGCGGCGGGCGTTGGCCTCGTTGTTGATGGCGTTCTGCAGATCGATATAGGTGCCCGTGCCCGTGCCGTACTGGTCCCGCGCAAGTCGGAGCGCCTCCTGCGCGATCTGCTCCGCCCGCTCGTTGGTCTGCAGGCTCTGGTATTGGTTCTTCAGGTCCAGGAGCGCCCCCCGCACGTTCTCCTCCATGGTGAGGCGCTGCTTGCGCGCGTCCTCGCGGCTGTTCTGCAGGTCCACGGAGGCCTGCGCCTGCTGCTGCCGGTTCTGGAAGTAGTTGTTGAACATCGGGAACGAGATCTGCGCGCTGAAGTAGCTGTCGCGGGGCTCGTTGTAGGTCAGGTCGAAGAGCGACTTCATCTGCGTGCCCTGGGCGCGGCGGGCGATGGTCCAGGACAGGTACAGCGACGGCCACCACAGGGAATGCGTCAGCGCCAGGGCCTCCTTCGACCGGTCGACGCCCACGCGCGCCTGCCGGAGATCCGGGTTCACGTCCAGGGCGACCCGCACCAGGGAGTCGGCGTCGAGCTGCGAGGGATCGAACACCGGGAGCGCCTCGTCCGCCAGGCGGATCGGCCCGAGCGTCTCGTCACCGAGCAGCGTGCGCAGCGTCAGGAGCGCCTTCTCGTAGGCGGTCCGCCTCTGCTGTACGAGCAGCATCTGCTGCTGCACGGCGAGATCGGCGTTGAGGACGTCCACGCGCTTGTTGAGGGCAAGGCTGAACAGCTTGTCCGCCATCTGCTTGTCCGCCTTGCGCGCCGCAACCAGCTCCTCCTCCGCCTTGAGCAGGTCGCGCTGCTGCATCGCCGTCACGTACTGCCGCCGTACCGTCACCTGCATGGTGGTAAGCGCCTGCGTGGCCGCCACGTCCCGGCTCTCGTTGACGTACTTCTGGCTCCGGTAGTCGTGGAGGAGCGAGGCGCCCTGAAGGGTCCAGCCCAGGTTGAGGCTCTGGGTGGTGTTGGAGTAGTAGGACCACATGGAGCCAGAAGCCGATATGGGGTTGCCCAGCGGGTCGACGCCGTAGTGCTGCAGGTTGCCGTTGTAGCTCGTATTCAGCAGCTGGAGCCTGGGGGTCGGCAGGAGCTCGTCCATCCACGTGGCGCGCATGCCGACCGGGTTCAGGTCCAGGTTGTTCTCGGCCTTCTGGTAGTCCGGATTGTGACCCCCGGCGATGTCGAGGGCGCGCTGCAGGGTCAGGGTCACCGTGTCGGTGGAGGCACGAGCGGAGGCGGGAACCTGGGCGCGCAGCGCCACCGGTCCGACGTTGGTCGCCGGCATCACGAACAAGGCTGCCAACCCCGTGATGCACGCCGCCACACGCCACCCTGACCGTTCGCTCCCCGGGTCCCCCGGGTCCCCCGGATCCCTCGTATCCCCCGCGGCCTTCGCGGCGGCCACCGTCCGGGCGGACATCGCTCGCGCCCGCCGGCGTCGCGACGCCGGAGTTCCCGTCACCTCCACCCCCTGAGTCCTCATCGTCCCGGCCTCCCTCCGGCGGCCTGCACGTCCTTCACCAGCCGCACCGGCGTGTCGTGGGCCAGGTACTGCTGGCCGTCCACCAGCACGATCTCGCCCGGCTTCACGCCCTCCTGCTCGTTGTCGCTGGGGAGGATCTGTGCCAGCGAGTCGTTCTCCCGCCCCACGGTGACGTAGCGCCACTTGGCCAGGCCGTGGCTCGCGTCCACGGGCGAGTACACGAAGAGCATCGTCCGGCGCTCTCCCTCACCGCGTTCCAGGATGGCCGAGCGGGGCACCAGCACGCAGTTGGGTATCGCCTCGGCGTCCAGGGAGATCTCGGCGTACATCCCCGGCTTGATGCGGTGATCCCTGTTGGTCAGGACCACCGTCACGCGGCCCGTGCGCGTCTGGGGATCCACCACCGGGTTGATGCTCTCGATGTGGCCGTGGAACTTCTCGCCCGGATAGGCCGCGAAGGTCACGGTGGCCCGGCGGCCCGGCGTGAGGTCCCCGAGCTCCGCTTCCAGCACCTGCACCTCGACCTTGATGGGGTCCAGGTCGACCACCGTCATGAGCGGTGCGCCGACAGTGACGTGCTGTCCCGGCACCACCTTCACGTCGGCCACCCACCCGTCGAAGGGAGCCCGCACGGCAGTCCGCGCCAGCGTCAGCTCGGCCTTCCGGAGCGCCACCTCCGCCTGGTCCAGGCCGCTCATGCTCCGGGCATACTTGTCGCGCTGGGCCTTCACCTCGGGGTCGGTGATGGAGTCGTCGAAGAGAACATCCTGCCGATACCTGGCCTGAGCCTGGAGCAGGTTGGCCTGTGCAGTCGCCACGTCCAGGGCGGACTGGGTCGTGTCGATCCCCAGGAGAAGGTCACCGCGAGCGACGCGCTGGCTCTCCATGACCGGCAGCGACACCACCCTGCCCTCCACCTGCGCGTTCAGGGTGGCCCGCCGGTACGCCTCCGCCTGCCCCGACGCGCTCACGCTGATCCAGAGCGTGTCCCGGAGCACCTTGGCGCCCGTCACCGGCTGGGGCACGTCGGTGGAGAACTCCGACGCCCCCGACGTCTCCGGGAGGTTCGCGCTCTTGGTGGAATCGGGGCCGCCGGCCGCGGCCGCCTTCGCGCTCTTCAGCCCACCCAGGCGCCACCACACCCCTGCGGCGAGCGCGACTATGATGAGGCCGAGGGTGACGAGACTGAGCGTTCGTCGGGAAAAATCCATGATCGGCTCGCAAGATGGAGCGTAAACCCGGAGTCGGGGGGGCGCTCCCTGGAGCCGCCCCTCCATCGCAAGTGAGACGCACGCGGCTTCGCCCGGCGTTGTCGCGACATGTGTAGGATCATCAAGAGAGGGGCAGAGGCTAAGGTACGTGGGTCCTCTCGTAGATGCCATGCTCCGGTGGATGCCATGCTTCGTTCCTCGGCGCTCCTGTCCTCTTGCCTCTGCTGCCTCCGCTCCCTCCCATGTCTCGGCTGTCGCCGCCGGCTGGCCCTCCGGCCGCCTTCCCGTACCTTACGCCCATGTCCAACGACTCTTCCGCATCCGCCGGGCGCCGTGGCCCCTGGGCGCTGGCCGTGCTGGCCGTGGCCAGCGTTGTGGGTGTCGCCGTGTGGTGGGGTACGGAGTCCGCGCATCGGCGCACGGTGTCCGAGCGTGTGGCGGCGTGGGCCGAGGCGCCCTTGCCCGTTCCCGGAGCGCCGGTGGACACGGCGCTGGCGGCGCTGGGCTCCGACGTCTTCCAGACGCACTGCGCCGGGTGTCACGCCCTCTCGGGCGAGCAACGCGTCGGGCCCAACCTCGAGGGCGTGACCAGGCGGCGCTCGTACGCGTGGATCCGCAGCATGGTGCTGCATCCCGACTCCATGACACGGGACGACCCGGTGGCCCGGGCGCTCCTCCAGAGCTACGGCGTGCAGATGATGGTGACGGGCAAGCTCGAGGCCGGCCACGCCCGGGCGCTCATCGAGTTCCTCAGGAGGCTGGACGGGCTGCAGGGAAGCGGCACGTAGAGAGCGGGCCTCCGCGGGGAGCCCGTCGTTCCGGACATCTTGGGGATTGCCGGCCATCGGCAAGCCGTCCGACCGCCGCGCTCGGCCTCCGGTCGACGCGCCATCGTCATCTCGCAGCGTCGATGGTCCCGATATACGCGCCATCGTCATCTCGACCCACCATCTCCATCGCGCCCCGTCGATGGCCCCACGACCCGTAGCCTCGCGCTCGGCGATTCGCCGGCTCCGAACAGCGCGCCCCGTCACGCTCAAGCGCTCATCGCGCGAGGCTCAGGCGCGAGATGTCGATCGTCGCCGCGCCCTCGTTCGTGCAGGAGATGAGCGCGTCGCCCGGCGACAGCACCGGCAGGCAGAGTTGGTCCATTCTCTTGGCGCCGACGATGGCACGATCCCGCGCGGAGACCGCAAGAACCAGCGTGTCCCAGAACTCGTCCACCGAGGCGGTCCGCCTGTCCAGGCCGGACCGCCAATGTGCGTCGGCCACGAACATCACCATCCACAGGATGCCGTCGGGACCGACCGTCACCCCGTAGACCTCGGGACCAGGACGCTCCTTCGAGATATCGATCGGGCCCCGTCGCTCCGGCTGTGACAGGTCCTCCGGCAGGTGGGTCGCTGCCAGGGGCTCCAGGCTGTCGGCACTCAGGATCTGGATGTCTCCCCCGGACCGGGCCACCGCCCAGATCTCACCGGACGGGGTCTCGGCCGCCACGTGCTGCTGGACCCAGGCGTAGTGGCTGGTGCCCACATCTCCCCCGAACCGGTCGTCGGCCTTGTCCATGGTGAGCCGCGCGACCGTGTGGTACACGCCTGACGAGGTCCCGAAGAAGCCGGAGAGCAGCAGGCCTCGTCCCTCCGTCGTCGGCTGCACCCAGAACACCCGACCGGGGAGCGTGCGATCACCGATCATCTTGCCATCCGACGCGAACGCGGTGAGGCGGTTGTTCCCCGGATCGACGACCCAGAGCTGCTTCCCGACCGCCATCGCGGAAAGGGGGGTCTTGAACTCACCCGGCCCGGGACCCGGATGGCCCAGCGTGCCGGTTGGGGCCCCCGTAGGCGAGAACAGGGGAACGATGCCGCCGAATATGCGGGAGGTCGCACCCCAGCCGCCGTCGGGCAGGCGGAACCCCTGGGTCTCGGTATTGGGCGCGACGTCCAGGTTCTGGAACTGGAGGGTGGTGACCTTCTGCACCTCCACTTCCGCGGAGGTACGGTTGTCGCGCAGCGGCTCCTGGGCCTGGACCCGAACAGGCTGCGCCGCAATCAGGCTCGAGGCTCCGAGGAGCAGGGCAAGCCGCCCGAGCCCTGCCCCGAGCCTTGGCACAAGCCCGAGGCCGAGGCGGAGCCTGAGGCTACCGATCATGGATGTCTCCTCCGTGCGGGACGAGCGTGCTCATTCGAGCGTCCTCCTTCCCTTGCTGCTCCACAGGATTCATCATACGATGTCAGATATATAACACAGACATCGTCAGTGGAAGGCCGGGATGAGCGCATCCGATATCCAGGGGGAGTTCGAGCACCAGGTGTTGCTGGCCACGTTGAGGCTCGGCGAGAACGCGTTCACGGCAGCGATCGTCGTGGAGCTCGAGGAACGGACGCAGCGCTCCGTGTCCCCGGCCGCGGTGTACGTGGCGCTCCGCCGCCTGGAGAAGAAGAAGCTGGTGCGCTCGGAGCTGCGCACCGGAGACCAGCCGGGTCGGCTCCGCGAGCGGCGCTTCTTCGTCGCCACCGAGGACGGCGTCGTCGCGCTTCGCGAGTCCCGCCAACGCCTGGGCCGCCTGTGGGAGGGCCTGGAGTCCGTTCTGGCCGAAGGCTGACCCATGGGCGCCCACGCTCGGCAAGACGTCCGGCCTCCCGGCTTCGTCCGCTGGGCGCTCGGCCGACTCCTGCCTCGTCGGGACCGGACGCACGTCCTTCTGGAGATGGATGACCTCTACGCCCGCCGGGTACGTCGCGTCGGCCGGATGCGGGCTTCGCTCTGGTATGCGTGGCGCCTGGCCGGCTTCCCGTTGCGGGTGGCGACGGCGCGCTTCGGCGCCGGAGCGATGGGGCTCTCATCCGGGGCATGGTCGACGCTTCGAGATCTCCGACATGCGGTGCGCGCGCTTCGCCGCCGGCCCGGCTACGCCCTGGCCAACATCCTCACCCTGGCCGTGGGGATCGGCGGCATCGCCACGGTCTACGCGGTGGCCAACTGGGTGCTCCTCCGTCCGGTGCCCGGCCTGGCGGATCCTGCCACCCTCGTCACCATCCAGCTCGAGCTGGGGGGCCCCAACCACCTCGCCTACCCCATCTCCGAGCCGGACAGGCGCACGCTGGCGGAACGCTCGACGTCGCTACAGGCTGTGGTGGGAAGCCACGAGGTGGACGTGAACGCGTCGCTGGAAGAGGGGATCCCGCCCCGGCGCATCTCCGGCGCGGTGGTGAGCCCGGGGTACTTCCGTGTGTTGGGCGTGCGCGCCCTGGTCGGACGTCTCCCCGACGGGACGGACGCCGAGGCCGACCCCGCCGTGGTGGTGGTGAGCCGCGACCTGTGGCGGGACGTGTGGGCGGCCTCGCCGGATGTTCTCGGTGCCACGATACGCATCGACGGGCGCCCCTTCACGGTCGTGGGAGTCACGCCCGCCGGCTTCCACGGCGCGGAGCTTCCCGGACAGGTCCGCTCCGGCGCGCAGCGTCCCTCGGAGGTCCGCCTCTGGTTCCCGCCTCAGGCCCTGTCCCTCTTGGATCCGGGATACGGCCCCGACGCGCTGCACGAGCGGGGCACGCGTGTATGGACCGGGCTGGTGGGTCGGCTCGCTCCCGGAGGCACCCCCGCCCGGGTGGCGCAGGAGGGGGACAGCACCATGGCGCACGTCCGGGAGCTGTACCGGGAGCATTCCTACTATGCGCGTTTCGTGTACCGGGCCTATGCGGGCGTCGGGCTGTCCCCCCGTGTGCGTGGGCCGGTGAGGCGGACGCTGACGCTCCTCGCGGCTGCCGCCGCGCTCCTGCTCCTCCTCGCGCTGGCGAACGTGACGAACCTCACCCTCACCCACGCCGTCGCCCGCAACGGAGAGGCCGCCGTCCATGCGGCGTTGGGCGCCGGGCGTGCGCGCATCGGGAGACGCATCCTGGCCGAGCAGGCGCTCCTGGGGATCGCCGGTGGAGGTGCCGGTGTCCTGTTGTCCGCGGTGGTCATCCGCGCATTCAGCGCGTTCAGCCTCTCGGATCTCGGAGCGTCCCTCGAGGGCATCCACCTGGACCCCCGCGTGGTCGCCTTCACGCTGCTGGGCGCGCTGGCGGTCACTCTGCTCGCGGGTCTCGTTCCCGCGGCGGCGGCCGGCGCCGGTGACCTCCTCGCGGCCCTGAGCGGCTATCGGCAGGGGAGCCGACGCACCCACCGTGCCCAATCCGGGCTCGTGGTCGCGCAGGTGGCGCTGTCGACGCTCCTCCTCGTGGGCGCGGGCCTCTTCCTGCGCACGGTGATCAACCTGCGGGACGCCGACCCCGGCTTCGCGCCCGATCGGGTGCTCCGTTTCTCCATCGACCCCGGCCTGCAGCAGGGCCTGGATTCGGCGGGCATCCGTGACGTCATGTCTCGGGTCGATGCGAGGCTCACCGGCACAACTGGTGTCGTCGCCGCGGGGTTCGCGTCGCCGACGCCCGTCCGGAACACCTGGCTCACGTTCGCCGTGGAGCCCCACGAGGGCACGCCGGAGGACAAGTACGTCGTCGGAGCGCAGCTGCAGGTCACCCCCGGGTTCCTCGACGCCATGGGTGTGCGCTTCCTCGCGGGCCGCGGCTTCGATCTGGACGCGCCCGAGGGAGCGCCGCGCGACCGGGCCGCAGCCGAAACCGTGAGCCGCACGCCGGCCGAGGTGGTGATGTCCCGCAAGCTGGCACGCGAGGTCTGGCCCGATCTCTCTCCCGCGGAGGTCGTGGGACGTACCCTGTACCGGCCGTCCTGGCCGAGAGACGCCACGCCCACGCCCATGCGGGTCGTCGGCGTCGTCGAAGACGTGCGACTCATGGGCGTGACGCAGGAGCCGCCCCCTGTGATCTTCCTGCCCTGGCGGTTCGGGACGTCTTCCGGGGAGGACATCACCGGATGGGTGCGCGTGCGTGGCCGTCCCGAGGACATGGCGACCGCCGTGCGGGTGGCGGTGAGCGCGGCGGATCCCTCGCTGCCGGTCTACGACGCGCGGCCGGTGCGCGCCGCCATGGACGACCTCGTCGCCGCGGTGCTCGTCATCACGCGGCTGGCCCTGGGCCTGGCCCTGGTCGGTCTCCTCCTCGCGGGCGTCGGCCTCCAGGGCGTGCTGGGCTACGCGGTCACGCAGCGGAGCAGGGAGATCGGCGTGCGGGTGGCCCTCGGCGCGGCGCCTCTCGACCTGGTGGGGCGTCTAATGCGGCGGGGACTGCTGCTCACGGCGCTGGGCGCCCTCGTCGGCGGGGTGGCGGCGGTGGGCCTCACGCGGGTGATCGCGTCACGGCTCTTCGGCGTGGCGCCCCTGGATCCCGTCACGTGGGGGGCCGGCGTGGTCCTCCTGCTGGTGACGGCCACCCTGGCCACCTGGTCGCCCGCGCGGCGATCCCTGCATGTCTCCCCCCGGGAGGCGCTCAACGCCGAGTGAGGGGTTGGGGCAACGGCGGATTCGCGTGCCCCCGGCTCGCTCCGTGGGCCCTGACGTCCTCCATGCGAACGCCGGTCGGACCCCAACCGCGAACCCTGATGCGCAACTCGGTGCCCCTATCGTTCCGCCGCCGGCCTCCCCAGCCGCCGCGCATCCGCGGTGTGGAAAAGCTGTCCCATCCAGACATGGACAGAATTTGAGACGCAGGGCGGAAGCCGACCGGGGTGGGGTGCGGAAGCGGTCGTGCACGCCGCTCCCCGGCCGCTCACGGCCGTCGCCGCTCCGGGACGTCTTCGTCCGACCCCTGACCCCGTCCTCGGCCCTCTCGCGGCGTCCGAGAGGGTCGCCAAACCGCCTCATATATTTGGTGCAAGTCATTGTCGCACCATGATATGGGATGCGTTATATGGACCGGTACAGGAAGCATGGGGGCTCTGTGGATCACGCAGGTGGTGTTGGCGTGCAGGACCGAACCGAGGGGGACGGCACCGCGGAAGGGTGGTCCACCGAAGAGCGGTCCACCAAGGAGCGGCCTGATCGAGACCGGCCTGCCGAAGACCGGCCTGATCGAGACCGACCCGCTGGAGACCGGCCTGCTGAAGACCGGCCTGGGGCCGAACGGACCACCGCGGGCTGGACGACGGTGGACCCCGACCGGGTGGACGTCGTCGCCGACGAGATCAGGACGCTGTCCGCGCACATCCACGCCGCCACGCACAGGCTCCTCACCCTGATCGCGGAGTTCGATCGCTTCAAGGGCTGGGAACGCGAGGGGCACCGGAGCTGCGCGCACTGGCTCGCGTTCAACACCGGCATCGACCTGGGGGCGGCGCGGGAGAAGGTGCGGGCCGCCCGGGCGCTGGACGGCCTCCCCGAGACCAGCGCCGCCATGGCACGGGGCGCGCTGTCGTTCGCGAAGGTGAGGGCCCTCACCCGCGTGGCCACGGCTCGGAACGAGGGTGATCTCCTGGAGCTCGCCCGGGGGAGCACCGCGGCGGATCTCGAGCGCATGGTGCGCGGATGGCGAGTGGCGAATGCGAAGGATGAAACCGAGCTGGAGCGGATCCGGCACCTGTCGCGCACCCTCTCCGTCTTTCCCGGAGACGATGGGATGTATGTGATACGCGGGCGCGTCGACCCGGAGGTGGGCATCCTGCTCACGCGCGCGGTGGAGGCGGCGAGCGACGCGCTCTACCGCCGGGGATGCGTGGGCGGGGCCACGGAGGACGTGACGCCGGGGCAGCGGCGGGCCGACGCTCTGGGGTTGATGGCGGAGCGAGCCGTGAACGCCGTCGAGGACGTTTCCGCGGAAACGTCCACCAGCGCACCTGCGGATCCCGCAGGTGGGGATTCCGCGTCAGCTGAGCCCGCCCCCACCTCCGTCCCCATCAGCGGCAGCCGCGCCCAGCGCTACCAGGTCCTGCTGCACGTGGACGTCGCAACCCTTCGGCGCACCACCGACTCCGGCATCGTCCCACGCACCACCGGGCTCGGTCGCTCCGAGCTCGAGGACGGCATGCGCGTTTCCGCGGAAACGTCCCGGAGGCTCGCGTGCGACGCTTCGATGGTGGAGGTCCGGCACCGCGCGGACGGGAAGATCCTGGATGTCGGGCGCCGGACGCGCACCATCCCCCCGGCGATCCGCCGGGCCCTGGAGATCCGCGACGGCGGCTGCGTCTTCCCGGGCTGCGGATTGCGCTTCACCGACGCCCACCACGTGGTCCACTGGGCCGACGGCGGCGCCACCAAGCTCGAGAACCTCGCCCTGGTGTGCCGCCACCACCACCGCCTTGTCCACGAGGAGGGCTACCGGCTGGAGTTGAACCCCTGGGAGGGAGGACGGCCGGTCTTCTACGACCCCAGGGGCGTGCCGGTCCCGGACGTGGTGCCGGTGACAGAGGTGGGACCGCGTGCCGTCGAGGCGCTGATGGGGGAGAACCGGCGGCGAGGCGTGCGCCCGGACTGGAGGACCGCGACGTGTCGATGGGAACGCGAGGACGACATCCCGTTGGACGTGCTGGAGCGGGCAGAAGACGCGGCGTGAAGGGGAGAGCGTGCCCTGCAATCCGCGGGGCAGCAGATTGCGCGCGCCGGCTCGTGTCGTCTCAGTGGTGCCGCGTGAGAGCGACTTCCTGCCCACGGCCGGCGACTTTCTGACCACCGATCCCTACTTCCCCGCAACCTCCGCCGGCACCCCGGTCCCGTACGTGCGCCTCACGTACTCCTCGAGGATCTCCTTGAACTCGTCCACGAGACCTTCGCCCTTCAGCGTCACCGTGTGCTCGCCGTCCACGTAGACCGGCGCCTTGGGCTCCTCGAAGGTCCCGGGCAGGCTGATGCCGATGTTGGCGTGCTTCGACTCGCCGGGGCCGTTCACCACGCACCCCATCACCGCCACCTCCATGGACTCCACCCCGGGATAGAGCTTCCGCCAGGCGGGCATGTTGTCGCGGATGTAGGAGGTGATCTCCTCCGCCATCTCCTGGAAGAACGTGCTGGTGGTCCGGCCACACCCGGGGCACGACGTCACCTGGGGCTCGAAGGAGCGGATCCGCAGGGACTGGAGGACCTGCTGGGCGACCCGGACCTCCTCGGCGCGGTCGCCGCCGGGCCGCGGCGTCAGGGAGACGCGGATGGTGTCGCCGATGCCTTCCAGCAGGAGAGGCGCCAGGGCCGCCGTGGTGGCGACGATCCCCTTGGCCCCCAGCCCCGCCTCGGTGAGGCCGAGGTGGAGCGGGTGGTCGCACCGGTCGGCGAGCATCCGGTACACGGCGATGAGCTCCCGCACCGATGAGACCTTGGTGGAGATGACGATGCGGTCGTGGGCGAGGCCCGTTTCCTCGGCCAGAGCGGCGGAGCGCACCGCGCTCTCCACCATCGCGTCCAGCAGGATCTCGCCGGCCTCCTTCGGCGTCTCGGCCTTCGCGTTGGCGTCCATGAGCTCGGTGAGGAGGCGCTGGTCCAGGGAGCCCCAGTTCACCCCGATGCGCACGGGCTTGTCGTGGTCGATGGCCACCTGGACGATCTGCTGGAAGTTCTCGTCGCGGTGCTTGGTGCCCACGTTCCCCGGGTTGATGCGCAGCTTGGCCAGCGCCTCGGCGCAGTCGGGGTACTTCGTGAGGAGGACGTGGCCGTTGTAGTGGAAGTCGCCGATGACCGGCGTGAGGTACCCCTGGTCGCGGAGCTGGTGGACGATCTCCGGAACGGCCCGCGCCGCGTCGTCGTTGTTGACGGTGACGCGCACCAACTCGCTGCCGGCGTCGGCCAGCAGCTTCACCTGCGCCACCGTGGAGGCGACGTCGGCGGTGTCGGTGTTGGTCATGGACTGCACCGCCACCGGGGTGGAGCCACCGACGGTGACGCCGCCGATGTCCACCGGAACGGTCTTCCTGCGCGCTACGCGGATCACGGTCTCTCCCGCTGGGTTCCCGCCGGTCTTCCGTCGGCTCCCTGGTGCCACGCCTACGCCCGGCTCCCGTAGCCGGCGCCGATGCCCGACCGGGGGCGTCCCCGGAATGCCGGCGCCGACGAATCTAAGGCAGACCCTCGGGGCATCAACGGAGTTCCGCCGGAGCGGTGCGCGGAGCCGCGGATCCGCCAGGCCGAGCCCGACAAACGAAGCGCCCGACCGCGCCCGACAGAGCGCCGGACCGCGCCCGCCGGACGGCGCGTGGCGGCGCGCCATGGAGAGCACCGCGGGTGGCAACCCTTGGCCGCCGCACGACGGTGCCTCGAGACCTCCGCGCACACCGCACCTTCACCGGAACCCCTGCCCGCGCTGCGGGGTTGAGGGCGCACCCATGACGCCGCCCTCGTCCCCTCTCCGCATCGCCGCCCACAACGGCGGCCGCTCCTACGGCGGAGGCGAGAAATGGGTGGTGCTCCTCCTCAAGGGCCTCGCGGCGCGGGGACACCAGGTTCATCTCTTCTGCAACCGGGAGAGCATCGCCGAGCGGGCCCGCTCGGAAGGCATCGAGGCGTCCATGGGCGTGCTGGGAGGCCACCTCGCCCTCTGGCAGCCGTGGACGTTCGCCGCACGCCTCCGGGCGTTCCGACCCGACGCGCTGCTCCTCTCCACGTTCAAGAAGGTCTGGCTCGGTGGGCCGGCCGGCCGCCTGGCGGAGGTGTCGAGGGTGGTGGCGCGGATCGGTCTCGATACCGACCTGCCCGGCAAGCATTGGACGTACCGTGTCGCGTTCCGCCGCTGGGTGGACGCCGTGCTGGTCAATGCCGAGGGGATCCGCAGGGAGGTCGTGCGCGGGCTTCCCGGGTACGACCCCGCCCGGGTCGCCACGGTCTACGACGGCATCGCCCTGCCCTCGTCGATGCCCGGGGCGGGCGCCGCACGCGCTGCCCTGAATCTCCCCGCCGACGTGCCCATCATCGGCGCGGTGACGCGCCTGAGCCGGCCGAAGCGCCTGGACCGGCTCCTCGAGGCCACGGAGACGCTCCCCGACGTCCACTGCGCCCTGGCGGGCCAGGGCGAGCTGGAGGACGAGCTCCGCGCGCAGGCGAAGAGCCTCGGCATCGCCCATCGCGTGCACTTCCTCGGATACCGCCCGGATGTCCCGAACGTGCTGGCGGCCCTGGACGTCTTCGTCCTGACGTCCGAGCAGGAGGGGATGGCCAACGCCATGCTCGAGGCCATGGCGGCGGGGGTGCCGGTGGTGAGCACGCGGGTGTCCGGGGCGGAGGAGGCCCTGGCCCCCGACGAGGAGGGCCGCGCGCCCGGAGTCATCGTGGATGGGACGCCGGCCGCGGTGGTGGATGCCCTGCGAGGCATCCTCGACGCGCCCGCATCGCGCATCGACATGGGCGACGAGGGACGCCGGCGCGCCCGCGAGCGCTTCGGCTACCGGCGCATGCTCGACGCCTGGGAGGCGGTGCTGGGAGGAGCGTCTCCCGCGGAGTGGGACGAGGGGACGAAGGCGCCTCAACGAACCACCCGGTAGATCGTCAGGAAGGGCACGTCCATCTCGTCGGTGCGCCTGACGATCACGCGGTCCTCGCCGAGGAACGCGACGGGCATCTCCGCGCCGGTCAACGTGCCCAGGTACACGCCGGCAGAGTCGAAGACATCGAGGAGGGACGGGTCGCCCTTCGGCACCCAGCGCTCGACCCAGATGTCACCACCCGGGGCGACCTTCACATCCGTCACCGGCGGGATCACCGGAGCGAACCCCTGCTGCTCGACGACCTCCTCGGGGTCGCAGACACGCGTGCCCCCGGGAATTCCGATCTTCATGCCCTCTCCCAGGCTCCTCACCGCCAGCTCCTTCGTCGCCTGGACAGGGGGAAGGTCGCGCCGGATGCGCCGTCTCAGGGAGAGGCCGTCGGTGCCGTAGACGTCGATGTCGTACGTCGTGCCTCCGGACACGAGGACACCGTGCCCACCCTCGGTGGTCCAGACCAGCCTCGGCGAGAAGAGAGGCGGAATGCCGCCACCTCCCCCCAAGCTCATGCCGCAGCTCTTGAAGTGGACGTCCTTTCCCGGCGGCTGGCGCAGGCTGGCGATCACGGTCGTGTCGGTTGGACCCAGCGCCACCAGGTCCAGGAAGACGGCGTCGCCGTCGATGCGCCGCTCCGGCAGCACGGGCGCGTCACCCGCGAATCCGAGCCCTCCTCCCCACAGGCGCACGTTCCTCAACGAGATCGACCCGGAAGGGGCCATGGTCGTGCCGAAGCCCTCGATCCGACGGTTCATGATGTCCAGGACGTCCACGCCGCCGCCCGGCGCCGGCATCACGTTGCCCGGCATCATGAGCTCCCCCGGGCCGTTCCCTTTCCGGCCGTATCGGCCTTCCATGGCTCCGAGCGTGTCGTAGACGAACAGGGCCGGTGTCGATGCGTCCAGGACGATGACCCGATCACCCAGCACGGCCACGTCGGTGGCGGCGAGGAACCCGATGGTGTCCCCGCCCTGCCCCGACGGTGAGCGCAGGGAGAGCACGGAGTCCAGGGACCATCCCAGCGGGTGGTCGGGACCGGCGTTCGTGACGATCTCGACGCCCGCCGAATCCGTCCGGGCGACGCCGGCCGGCGCGGCGGCTCTGCCGCAGGAGGACATCGCCAGGAGCGGAAAGGCGACCCCCGCCGTAACCAGGGCGAGGCGGGCGAGGCTCGTCGTGGACGTGCGCCGGGCGTCTCGGGATGTCGTGCTCACAGGTTCCCCCGGGATGGAAGCGTTCGGTGGTGCAGGGTCGGTGGGCGCGCGACGCGGCACGTATGCGCCGCCACCCACGCCTGGGGGCGCGGCAATCTACCATCCTGTAACGACGGCGGCACATCGAGCCGCCTCCGCTCGGGCGGCCGCACATCTTCCCACCCTCCCGCAGGCTGGGCCGCCCCGGTGGAGCGCGAACACGTGGTATCTTCCTCTGGACCGTCACTCCGGCGTCGTTCTGCTGTACCACCTCTCATGAGCTCATACTGCTTCTTCTGCGACGAGCCCCTCGCGGCGTTCGATCCCGGGGATCCCTCCGGTGAGGTCCGCCTCGCCTTCGATCCCCACCTCGGACGTCTGTGGCAGGTCTGCCCGAGGTGCGCCCGCTGGAATCCCGTTGCCCTCGAGGAGCGCTGGGAGACGTTGGACGCGTGCGAGCGCCTGGCGACGCGACGAGGCCGCATCCTGGTGGAGGGGGAGCACCTCACACTCCTCGCCGCCGGCGGGACACAGCTCATCAGGGTGGGGGAAGCGCTGCGGCTGGAGTTCAGCGACTGGCGCTACAGCCGGCGCCTGGATCCCCATCTCCCCGGAGGACCCGGACTCCTCACCCGCATGATCCTCGACCTTCCGGAGAGCCCGGCGGGCGGCGTGACGTTCCACGGCGTACCCCGCTTCCCGGATCTCGCCTGGATCGTGAGCCCGTTCCAGGAGCACGCGCAGCTGCTCACCGCCCTCCTCCTGCACGCCCCGCTGGCCGACGCCTGCCCGAGCTGCGGCGCACCGCTGGCGGTGGAGCCCGCGGCGTTCGGCGGCGTCCGGCTCATCCGGGAGGGCGCCGGTCCCCGGCTGGTGGCGACCTGTGCATTCTGCGGGGTGGCGGCGGCGGTGCCGCTACGGGAGGGCCGCGCCGTGCTGCGTGCCGCCCTGGCAGTCCTGGGGCGGAGTCACCGGGACCCCGAGGAGATCGCCGGGGCCGCCACGCTCCTGGACGGAGCCGGCGGGCCCGAGCCGTTCATCGACGAGCTGGGCAAGAGCGAGCTCACCCTGGACGTCATGGACACGGACGAGCGCATCGCCCTGGCCATCGGCCTCGACGAGGAGGCCGAGACGGAGGCCCTGGAGGCCGAGTGGAGAGAGGCCGAGGAGCTCGCCGCGATCATGGACGACGAGCTCACCGAGGTGCCCGGGTTCGAGGAGTTCCGGGCCCGCGTCCTGGGAGGAGGGCCGTTGTACCCGGACGACGCCGACGCATCCCCCGGGACTCGTCCCTGAGACTCGGGGGCCCCGAGCATGCCTCGTAAGAAGATCCCGCAGAAGGAGCTGCCCCGCTTCCTGGAGGACCTCGAGAAGTCCGGAGCCAGAGGAGTCCGGCGGTCACCCGCGAACGTGCACGGATTCGTCACGGTGCGCTGGCGGCGCTCCCTCGCCGACGAGGAGGAGTACGGCGAGAACGTCGAGGCATGGAAGCCCGTGTATGCGCTGCACGCCGTCTTCATCGTCATCGTCATCACCCTCGCGGTGATGGCGCTGCTGCTGCGGTAGCGAGCGGAAAGGGCCGTCGCACGGACGGATGCACGGCAACGAGCGCATTCACAAACGAACCCGGTCCGACATAGCTTGGATTATGGGCTGAGAACGGGTAGACTTTCCGTGCTCCGTGGGGGGGGCTCCAACTTCCGGCCTGGGCCGAGAACGGCACGGGCGAGACAGAGCCATGACCGACGCACCGACAACCACAGGAGCGGCCCCTCACGCAGTGGCCGAGCGAGCGTTCTCCCCACCCGGCACCACCGGCACGACCCCTTCCGGAATAGTCGCCCTGGACGAGCGCCTGGGCGGCGGGTTGCGCACCGGAGGGGTCTACCTGGCAGCTGGCCCGCCCGGCCCCGCCAAGCTGGTGGCCGCGCTCCACTTCCTCCACGAAGGCGTCTCCCGGGGCCAGCGCGCCCTTCTGCTGACGGGCGCCCGCGTCGCCGACATTCTGGACCTGTCGGCCGAGTGGGGCGCGGATCTCCGCCCCGCGTTCGCGGACCACACGCTGGACGCCATCGGGTTCCGGGAGGACTTCGAGATGCGCGTGCTGCGGTCGGCCGAGCCGGAGGACGCCATGGAGGAGTTGGCATCCCTGGTGGCGCCCGACGTCGAGCGCATCGTGGTGGACCCGGGCTCCCTGCTCCTGCAGGGTCGCGCGCGTACCCTGCTGGGTCCCGCGTTCCTGGAGTGGGCTCGACACCATCCGGCCACCACCCTGGTGACCCTCTCCATCGATGGGCCGGAGCTGCCCTCCTCGGCCGAGTGGCTGATCCGCAGCACCACCGGAATCCTGCTGTTCGACCAGGGCGAGGACGGGTTCTACCAGGTGGACCTGCGACACCTGCGGGCCGACGGCGAAGCGGCCAAGGTGACGCTTCAGCTCGCGGCAGGGCGCGGGCTGGCACGGCCGGAGGCGGGACCCTTCCGGCGCCGGTCCGACCGTGCGAGAGGCCACGCGAGTCGCTTGCTCTTCCTGTCCCTGAGCGACGACCGCGTGACCGATCTCGAGGCTTGGGCGGGAGGCCTCTTCACCACCGAAGTGGTGCACGATGCCATGGAGGCCGTATCCAGCGTCCAGGAGGGTCCGGGCTTCGGGTGCATCCTCATCTACGCCTCCCGGGCACGGGTTCCGGACACGATTCGCACGTGTCGGGCGCTTCGGCCGCTGACGGGCGCCCCCATCCTCGTAGTGTCGGACGACGCGATGCGCTCCAGCGACCGGGCCGAGCTCCTCGAGGCCGGGGCGGATGACAGCCTCAGCGGCGGCGTGGACGTGCGCGAGCTCCACACCCGGATCCGGCAGGCCATCGAGACCGGCGGCAAGCCGGCCCCCAAGGGCGATCGAAGGACGCCCGAGCGTCTCGCCGGGGGCCTCGTCGAGGGGCAGGAGTTCGAGGCGGAGCTGCGTGCCCGCTTCGAGAATCCCTGGAAGCGGGTCCTGACCGTGGTGCGTATGTGGCAGGGCGCGGACCGATCCGAGCCGTTGCAGCGCGTCCTCGTCGAAGAGGTCCGCTCGGATCAGGGTGACCTCGTCGCCACGGCGGGACCGGCCTACCTCGTGCTCCTCCAGGGTGCACGCCGGGACGCGGTGCACGCCTTCATCGACCGCGTGCGTCGGCGCACCGCGGCCGAAGCGAAGGAGACAGAGGATCTGCGCTCGGAGATCTTCTCCCATCCCGGCGACCGTCAGGGCATTCTGGATCTGATGGGATCGCTGGACGAGCGGGAGACGACGGCACCGGAGATGGGCCCGGGAGGGACCGGTGGGCAGGAGGGCTGAGCCCGCCAAGCCGGTCAGATACGCCCTCGGATTCGCCGCGACGGCGATCACACTGGTGGGGCTGACGCTGGTATTGGTGCTGGTCGTGTTTCCCCGGCGCTTCGTCCTCGACTCGGGCCTGCGCGAATCGGGGCTCAGCTTCCCATCCACGGCGGCCCCCTTCGCACCCCCACCCGAGGTGCCCCGCCCGGCGGTGGCGAAGCCGGTCATCGCGCCCCCGCCCCGGCCGGGGCCCGCCGAGCGGCTCTGGAACGAAGTGCTGCCCCTGCTGCGGGCGGGCCGCTACGGGCAGGCGCTTCCCCTGTTCGCGTCGTACCTGCACGACCATCCCGGCGACCGGGACGTGCGGCGTCAACGGGCCATCACGCTGGACCGGGCCGGCAGGTGGAGCATGGCCGAGGCCGCCTACGCCGGACTGCTCAAAGAGCGCGACGACGCGGACGTGAGGCTGCTCTATGCGCGCGCGCTCAGGGATCACGGACGTCTGGACGAGGCGGAGGAGCAGTACCGCATCCTCCGCAGCCGGCGGCCGGACGACGTGGGGCTGGCACTCGAGTCCGCCCAGTCGCTGGCCTGGGGGCGCCGCTACGCCGCCGCCGCCGGGATCCTCTCCGCGACCCTCTCGGCCCATCCGGACGACACCCGTGTGCGCGTCGAGCTCGCGCGCATCGATTACTGGGCCGGGCGTCTCCACGCGGCCGATGGGCTGCTCTCGACGCTGCCGCCGGACTCCCTGGCGGCGGCGGGAGCCCAACAGCTCCACTCCGACGTCGTCGCCGCGCTGACGCCACCCACCCACCCGAAGCCGGCGCCGTCGTTGGCCGAGCTGGCCGACCAGGCCCTCGTGCGCGGGGAGTACCGGACCGCCGCCGACCTCTACCGCCGGGCCCTCGAAGCCACGCCCGCGGACACGGTGATCCGGCGCAGGTATGCGGATGTCCTGCAGTACCGCCTGGACGACCTGGCCGGCGCGCGCGAGGTGCTGCGCCGGCTGCAGCCGGCGCGCGCCGACGATCCGATCCTCGATCTCCGCATCGCGCAGCTCGAGGCGTGGACGGGCCAGAGCCAGGAGGCGACCCGACGGCTGGAGGGGCTCCTCCTCGCCCAGGCGCGACCCGACACGGCCGGTCCGCGTCTCGACACCCATCGCAGGGCCCAGGCACGGGCGCTTCTCGGTGATCTGTACCGCTGGGACGGCCTCCGCACGCTCTCCGCGGCCACGTACGAGGAAGCCCTCGCCGACGACCCCTCCAACGAGGACGCCAGGCAGGGCCTCGAGACGCTCCACGCCGACGTGCGCCGGCAGGTGGAGAACGCGGAGCGTCCCCGGCTGGGAACGGATGTGTACTCCTACAACGACTCGGACGATTTCACGCGCCTGGACCTCGGGTTGGAGGGCGTGGTCCTGGACGGCACGTGGGTGATGGGTGCGCGAGCCGGATCCCGTCTTCTCCGCGGCAGCGGCCTCGACGGACTCGCGGCCACCGAGCGCGGCCTGTTCGCGGATATCGAGCTCGGACGCTGGTGGCGTATGGCCACCTTGAGGACCGCGATCCGAATGGGCATGGAGCGCGTCGACCCCCGCGGAACCGACGCGACGCTGGACGTGTCACTCCGCTTCGCGAACCCGAGGTCCTCCCAGACGAACATCCTCTTTCATCACGGCCCGGCCTACCCGCTCACGGTCACGAGATCATCCCTGCTGGCCGGTGTCGATCTGAATCGCCTGACCCTCAGCGCCACCCGACGGCTCTCCGGACCGTGGAGCCTCACCTTGAGGGGGGATGCCGCTCGGCTGGGTGCGCCCGACGCGGCGGCGTGGCCCTCGGGTCACGCGAGCCTGCGGCTCGAGGGTGATGTGAGCCTCGGCCGCGCGCTCTCCGACGCCATTACGGTCGGAGGCACCGGGAGCGCGCTCACGTACACGGACTCGGCCTCCGTCTCGAACGGCCGCCGTCTGTTCTGGGACCCGAAGGCGGTTCTGGCTCTCGGTCTCTACGCTCAATGGGCGCAGCCCTTCGGCGAAGGGTGGGGGTTGAACAGCCGCTTCGCCCCCGGTCTCGCCTTCATCGACGAGCGGACCCGCGCGGCCTTCGACCGCGTGTTCCACGTGTCCGCGGAAGGAGGGGTGACGTACCGGGCCCAGGGCGTGAGCACGAAGCTGGACCTCTTCTACGACCAAGGTCGCTTCAACGGCTACCGGGACTATGGCGCCCGCGTGGCCGTGAGTGCCACCGGCCTTCTCGGCGGAGGCGGGCAATGAGCCGGCTCACGCGCATCGTGCTGTCGTTGCTCCTGGTGGCCCTGATGGTCGTCGGGACCGTCGCCTTCATCTTCTGGGCGATCCATGCCTCGCCGAGATTCCAGGCGATCCTCGTGAGGATCGTCTTCGTCAGCCTGCTGATCTTCCTCGCCATCCTGTTCGCCAGGTACTTCTCGCTCCTCTGGTTCGCCTACCTCGAGCACGCGGAACGCAACGTCCTGGAGCCTCGGAAGCAGGTGCATCTCCCGGCGATCTCGGTGATCGTGCCGGCGTACAACGAAGGAGCCATCATCGAGGAGACCATGGAGAGCCTCGCGCGCATGGACTACCCGGCGTACGAGGTCGTCGTGGTGGACGACGGCTCCACCGATGACACCCTCGAGCGAGCCGTCTCCTGGCAAGGAAGGCACGGCGCCGCGGACTTCCGGGTACTCACCAGGCGCAACGGCGGCAAAGCGACGGCGCTGAACACGGGGATCGCGGCATCACACCATCCCTACGTGTTCTGCATGGATGCCGACTCACGCCTCGAGGCCCGCACTCTGCGCCGCGCCATGCGCATGATGCTGGAAGACGACTCGGTGGGTGCGGTGGCGGGCAACGTGAAGGTGGCGAACCGCGGCAAGCTGATCACCAAGCTCCAGGCCCTGGAGTACATCGAGGGCCTCAACATGCCTCGCCGTGCCCAGGGCTTCATCGCCGCGGTGAATATCGTGCCCGGTCCGGTGGGCCTCTTCCGTCGGCAGGCGCTCGAGGAGATGGGCGGGTACGACACCGACACGTTCGCGGAGGACGCGGACCTCACCCTGAAGATGGTGGCGGCGGGTTGGAAGGTCGTCTACGAAGACGCCGCCATCGCATGGACCGAGGCCCCGGAGCGCTGGTTGGACCTGGTGCAACAGCGCTATCGGTGGACCCGGGGCATCCTGCAGTCCCTGAAGAAGCGCAAGGGCCTCTTCCTCCGGCCCTTCCCCGACTTTCCCTTGTGGCTGTCGGTGCTGGAGATGGCGTTCGAGGCCATCGTATGGCCGATCCTCAATGTGTACGCGCAACTCTTCTTCGCCATCGTGGCGTTGCTGTTCGGTGCCGGTGAGCTGCTCCTCTACTGGTGGATCCTCCTCACGCTTCTCGACCTGGTGGCTGCCTTCGTGACCGTGTCGATGGAGGAGGAATCGCTCTCGTTGGTCCCGTTCGCGTTCGCCTACCGGTTCTTCTTCATCCTCTTCCTGGACGTCGTGAAGATGTTCGCGGCTCTTGACGAGCTCTTCAATCTCGGCATGGGGTGGGAGAAGCTTCGCCGGGTCGCCACCACGTAACCGCGCACGACTTGGGAGCCTGCGCATGAATGTCATCGATCTCCTGATCACGATCGTGGTGGTCACGATCCTCGTCACCATCGTGCTGGCGGTCATCACCTACGTTGCCTACAAGCTGCGTCTGGCCCGGCAGCCCGCCGGGGACGCCGCCGCGGGGGACGAGCTCCGTTACTTCGTGAAGTACGAGCCGTCCCTGCCGGACGCGCCGACGAAGGACCATGCGCCCGAGACGTGATCCCGTCCCCCGGGCCCGTGCGGCCGGCCATTGGCTCGCCGGCGTTCTCCTCCTGGGCCTCCTGGCCGGCGGCGTCGTGTCTGCGGCGGTCGTCCTCTGGGAGAACCTCGACATCCATCAGCTGGCGCCCCGTCTCGCCGCGGAGCCGGGCCCCCTTCCCCGGCCCCAGCCGCCCCCCCGCGCAGGTCATGAAGCCAGAGAGTTCAGTGCGGCGCTCCTGCGCTCGCGGCGCAACGAGGCGTTCTACCCGGACGGGAAGTACTACCAGGACTCGCTGCGGCGCTGGCGTGCGCTCGTCGAAGCGACGGGCGGCGTGGTGCGTGAGGTGGGCACGGCCCAGGACCTGGCCGGCGTCACGAAGGACGAGGTCCTGATCATCCCCGATGCACCGTGTCTGTCCAACGCGGAGCTGAGGGCGGTGCGGGCCCACGTGGCGCAGGGAGGCGGCGTGGTGAGCAACTGGGCCGTGGGCGCCCGGAACGCCCAGTGCGCCTGGCGCGGATGGAACACGGTCGCGGAGCTCACCGGGGCCCCGGACGTGCGCGAGCTGGCGGCGCGAAAGGCCCTCTATCTCACGGTTCCGGACGGCACCGCGCTCTCCCCGGGCTTCGATCCGGGCACAAGCGTGGAGTTGCTCCCCGAGCCCTCGCTGGCCCTCGCCCTCGAGGGTGCCCGCGTGTACTGGTCCGACTGGGCGCTGAACCCGGCGCCCGACGAGAGCGGCGGGGGGGCGGACGTGGCGGCCCTGGCCTATCGGACCCCGTCCGGCGCGAGAGGCGCCTGGTTCGGATTCAGGCTCTCCCAGGCGGCGACGCCGGCGGACAGCGCCCGCCTGGACCTGCTCGTCGCCAACGGGCTCCGCTGGGCGGCGGGCCTGGCGAGCGCCGGCGTCGCATCCTGGCCCGGCGGTCGCCAGGCCGCCCTCGTGCTGGCCGAGAACGTGGAAGCGGGATACGGGAACGCCACCGCCATGGCCGACCTTCTGCGGAAGCACGGCGTGCGGGGCTCTTTCTACGCGGTCTCGCAGATGGTGCTCGACGACAAGGACCTCGCAAAGGCGCTGGAAGCGGCGGGAGAGGTGGGGTCCCAGACGCCGGACCACCGGCCCGTCGCGGGCCTGTCGTTCCAGGATCAGTCCGTACGACTCCGGCGCGGCAGCGGGGAGGTGCGGGGCTGGACCGGCGTGGCTCCCGCCGGGCTCCGGCCACCGGAAGAGACCTTCGACGCCAACACCCTGCGGGCCTGGGCCGACGCGGGGGGCTCCTACATCCTGGCGGTGAATCAGGCCCGGTCGGCCAGCCCGGAGGTGTACGACGTATCGGGACGCACCATGGTCCTGCTGCCTCGTCTCATCAAGGACGACTACAACGTGATCGTCCAAGAGAGTGCCATCCGCACCGAGCGGCTCACCTCCGCCTTTCTCCAGGGCATCGACAAGATACGCGCCGTGGGCGGCCTCGCCGTGGTGGCCACGCACACGCAGATCATGGGCGTCGACGGACGCCTCGACGCGGTGGCCGCCGTCATCGACACCGCGCGTGCCCAGGGAGACTGGTGGATCGCCCCGGGGGAGGACGTCGCCGGCTGGTGGAAGGCTCGCTCGGGAGTTCGTGTCACGGTCCTGGAGCCCGGGTCTCCGTCGGAGTCGGGCGACTCTGGCCTGGGCGGGGAGGCTCCCGGGCATGCGGACACGTCCACCGTGCCCCGGGGCCTTCGCGTCCTCGTGGAAGCTCCCGCGGACGCGCCGGTCTCGGATCTCTGGGTGGACATCGTCCTCCCAGAGGACCCGACGGGATTCGGCCCCCTCGTCGACGGCGAGCCGGTGCGCTACGCCGGTACGCCGTGGGGGATCCGGGTTCCCGTGGGCGATCTCGGAGCGGGTGAGCGGCGGGTCGTGTCGCTGATTCCGGTGGAGCAGCCGTCGACGAAGAAGGACACGCCGACGACGTAAGGTCTTCCTGCCGCCCGATACGCCGCTTCCGATGTCGGGATCACGGCTTACCCGAGTCAGCTTCCCGGTGTCGCACGGCCTCCCAACGGAACGGACAGGCCCACCCCGACAAGCCCTCCGGGGCGGCGGGTCACCTGGACCACCGGCTTCCCGGTTCCGCTGCCCGGCAGGGGCACGTCCGCCCATCGGTCGTGCTTCACCGCGAGGCCCACGATGAGCCCCACGGGGAGTCCGATGGCGGCGCCCGCGGCGAGCCCCCACCCGAACGCCTCGCCTCGCGAGTCAGGGGTGAGCATGCAATCGAACCAGCCCTGGGGATGGCATGGCTGGTACGATGCCGCCCCGATCAATCCGCCAAGGAGCGCCGACGCAGCGGTGGTGATGAGCGCCGTCCATGCCACGTGGCGGTAACGCCCCTGGCTGACCTGGAGCGCGGTCACGGAGGAAACCTCGAAAGCGCGTCGCCGGGTGCCCTGGTTCGTGTCCACGATCAACGAGTCCGACGTGGCCAGAAAGAGCGTCCCGACGGTCTCCTGGCCTTGGCGGTCGACGACGCGGATCCGGCTTCCCGGCTCGAGGTCGGGGGAAGTCTGCGCCGCGACGGGCGCGGCCAGCCCCAGAACCAGTAGGGCGCCGAGAGTCAGATGCCGCTTCATGATGACCTCCCGCGAAAGGGCTGCGTGAGAAACGCACCCCCAGAATGCCCGCGGACGGTGTCGGTGTGGATACGCCGGACGACGTAGGCAGCCGTTCCGTGCTACGCATCACCCATGACGCCTGGCGCTGGAGGTGCGGTCGCGGGGTGAACGGGACCGCGAGCCTCACTGAGCATTCGTGGCGGGACACCTACGTACGGACGCGTATCTCGGCCTCCGTGCGATTCCGCCACCCTGTATTCGAAGACACGTGCGGGCCCTTGCTCACGAAGACCGGACCGTTCGGAGGGAGGCGGAAATGAAGAGGACGCTGATGATGGCGACCGTGGCGGTGCTGGCGTCGGTGGCGTCGACGGCCTGCAACATCGGCCGCATCGATCTTCCCAATCTCCTTCCCGATACCGACCCTCACTGGGAATACCCCAAGGCCGACAGCGACTTCGTCCAGGTCCCCGCCAGGGTCATGACGTGGAACGTCTACATGGGCGCCGACCTGGAGCCTCTCTTCAACGCGTCTTCGGAGGCCGAGGTCCCGGCCCTCACGGCCGACTACTGGAGTGCCGTCCAGGCCACCGATTTTCGCGACCGGGCGGAGGCGATCGCCATGGCAGTTGCAGGAGCGACCCCGGACGCGATCGCGCTCCAGGAAGTGATGCTCTTCCGGACGCAGTCGCCGGGCGATGCAACCACGGATACGCCCACCGCCGCCCAGGACACCGCCCTGGATTTCCTGGCCATCTTGAAAGATGCGTTGAACACGGACGGACTGGACTACCGGGTCGTCGCGGAGTCGGACAACTTCGACATCGAAGTGCCGATGGCGGTGAATGGAGGTCTGGTTGACCTGCGCATCACCGACCGCGACGTGATCCTGGCCCGCGGGGACCACGAGCTCAAAGCGGCGGCCTCCGGCCCCTTCCAGGTCAACCGGACCGTGCAGGTGGGTCAGGCCAGCTTCGTGCTCACACGCGGCTGGGCGTATGCGGACCTGATCTTGTCGCAGTCGGGAAACACGTTCGAGCAGATGAGGTTCGCGACGACGCAGCTCGAGAGCGATGCATTCCCCGACGTGCAG
>Ga0307418_1000020_pt1 | contig 48204 bp, 48 predicted proteins | sample SalMarWE160220MG_2_FD_202160 | JGI IMG/M metagenome (GOLD analysis project Ga0307418, IMG submission 202160) | Salt marsh sediment microbial communities from the Plum Island Ecosystem LTER, Massachusetts, United States - WE1602-20 | ecosystem: Environmental > Aquatic > Marine > Intertidal zone >...
GACCTGGCCGTGCGCTCACCCGAATATGTGAAGGAGTTGGTGACCCACCATGTCGGCGGCTACCTGAAGATCGCCCCGGAGCATACCGAGACGGGGCCCTTGTCGAAGATGATGAAGCCGGGCATCGGCAGCTACGAGCGCTTCAAGCAGTTGTTCGACCGCTATTCGAAGCAGGCCGGCAAGAAGCAGTACCTGATTCCGTATTTCATTGCCGCCCATCCGGGCACCACGGATGAGGACATGCTGAACCTGGCGCTATGGCTGAAGAAGAACGGCTTCAGGCCCGACCAGGTGCAGGCCTTCCTGCCGTCGCCGATGGCCACGGCCACCGCGATGTACCACAGTGGCCTGAATCCCTTGAAGAAGATCTCGCGCACGAAGGGCGAGAAGGTCGAGGTGATCCAGGGCATCCGCCAGCGCCGCCTGCACAAGGCCTTTTTACGCTACCACGACCCCAACAACTGGCCGGAGCTGAGGCAGGCGCTGAAGCGCATGGGCCGCGCCGAACTGATCGGCTACGGGGATCAGTGCCTGGTGCCGCCGGCCGACCGCGGAGGCAGGCCGCGCGCCGGCCGGCCGCCGGTTCCGGCCCACGCCCGGCACAGGGATGCGGGGCACAAGGCCAGGCCAGGAAACAGGCGCGGCGGCCCCAGAGGCCGCCGCTAGACTGGACAAGGGGGAGGCTTACTCCTCCTTCAGTCTCGGCTTGTGGCCGGTGACCATGGCGCGCGCCAGGTTCTCGCGGTGCATCACGCTGGCGGCGGCCACCCCGCCCAGGTGCAGCACGATCAAAAACAGCATGATGTTGACGCTGGCCTCGTGTGCCTCCTCCCAGAACTCGTCCCCCTTCCTTTCGCCATGCCCGCCGCGTGCGTTGCCGTCATCGTCATCGGCCTGTGCCAGCGGTATGGCCAGGGAGACGATGCGGCCGTCCACGGCTGCCAGCGGCCCCTTGCCCTCGGCCTGGTAGGCCTTCAGCCCCGTCCAGCTGACCGCGATCAGCGACAGAATCATCACGACGACCATCAGGCCGCCGAGCGGGTTGTGGCCAAGGTAGCGCTTCGGGCGCCGGCGCAGGAGATCCCTGACATAGGCGATGATGGTGGAAGGGGAATAGATGAAATCGGAGAAACGGGCGTAGCGGCTGCCGAACAGGCCCCACAGGATGCGGAAGGCCAGCAGGCCGATGATCACGTACCCGGCCCAGGCATGTACCGTGGCCAGGCCGCCCTCGTCGTCGTCACCGGTCAGGTAGGCGATGACGAAGAACGCCACCAGGCTCCAGTGGAACAGGCGTACGCCGATATCCCAGACTTTGATCGTTGTCGCTTGCTTCATCGCATCCTCCATCGGGTGGAGTGGCGTGACCGTAGGCCGGCTGACTGAAATCAAACCGAACGGCACGCCGGGCACGGCGTCCGCGCTACAGCTGCATCTGTTTCAGCCAGCGCTCCAGGAAATGGATGTTGAAGTTGCCGGACTGAAAACCTGGATTGGCCAGCAGGCGCTGGTGCAACTCGCGGTTCGTCTCCACCCCTATCACCGCCATCTCGTCGATGGCGCGCTGCATGGTGCGGATGCAGCGCTCGCGGGTGCGCGCATGCGTGATGACCTTGGCGATCATCGAGTCGTAGTACGGCGGGATGTTGTAGCCGGTGTACACGGCCGAATCGACGCGCACGTTGCGCCCGCCCGGGGCATGAAACAGCTCGACCTTGCCCGGGCTAGGCGTGAACTTGAACGGATGCTCGGCGTTGATTCGGCACTCGATGGCATGCCCCTTCATCTTCAGATCGCTCTGCGAGAATTCGAGCGGCTCTCCCTGGGCCACGCGGATCTGCCATTCGATCAGATCGATACCGGTGATCATCTCGGTGACCGGATGCTCGACCTGGATGCGCGTGTTCATCTCGATGAAGTAAAAGCTCTTGTCCGGATTCATCAGAAATTCGATGGTGCCGGCGCCGACGTAGTCGACGGCCTTGGCCGCCGCGACACCAGCCGCGCATATCTTTTCGCGCGTCTCCGGATCGAGGAACGGGCTCGGTGCCTCCTCCAGCACCTTCTGGTGCTTGCGCTGCATCGAGCATTCCCGCTCGAACAGGTGCACGACGTTGCCATGCTTGTCGCCCAGCACCTGCACCTCGATGTGGCGCGGCTCCTCGAGAAATTTCTCGATATAAACGGTGTCGTCGCCGAAGGCTGTGGCCGCCTCGCTCTGGGCCATCATCACCGCCCCGGCCAGCGCCTGTTCAGAATGCACCACCTTCATGCCGCGACCGCCGCCGCCGGCCGCCGCCTTGACGATGACCGGAAAGCCGGCGGCCCGGGCGATGCGCTTGGCCTCCTCGATATCCGTGATGGCGCCGTCGGAGCCGGGAACCAGCGGTACGCCGGCCCCTTTCATTTTTTCCTTCGCCGCCACCTTGTCGCCCATGATGCGCATCGATTCCGGCGACGGGCCGATCCAGGTGATGCCGGACTCGATGACGATTTCGGCGAAGTCCGGGTTCTCGGCCAAAAAGCCGTACCCCGGATGGATGGCATCGGCATCGCCGACCTCGGCTGCCGACATGATGGCCGGGATGCTGCGGTAGGAATGGCTGCTGGCGGCCGGGCCGATGCAGATGGCATGGTCGGCCAGCCGGGTGTGCATGGCATCGCGGTCGGCTTCGGAGTAGACGGCCACCGTCTCGATGCCAAGCTCCTTGCAGGCGCGGATGATACGGACGGCGATCTCGCCGCGGTTAGCGATCAGGATTTTGCGGATCATCGGCGCCTCGAGTTACAGCGGGCGGATGACGAACAGCGGCTGGCCGTATTCGACCGGCGAGGCGTTCTCGACGAGGATTTCCTCCACGACGCCGTCGTATTCGGCCTCGATCTCGTTCATCAGCTTCATCGCCTCGATGATGCACAGGGTCTCGCCCTTCTTGACCTTCTTGCCCTCGCTGGCGAACGCCTCGGCGTCGGGCGAGGCGGCGCGATAGAAGGTGCCGACCATCGGCGATTTCAGTAGGTGCGCCTCGTTGTGGGCGGGTGCCGCAGTGGGAGCGCCTCCGGCAGCGCCCGTCATTGGAGCCGCCGGGGCGGCCTGCGGCTGCTGTACCAATTGCACCGGGGCGCTTGTCGATTGCCTGGACAGGCGGACGGTTTGCGAGCCGTCCGACACCTCGATCTCGGTGACGTCGGTATCCTGGATCAGACGGATCAGCTTGCGAATCTCTGAAATATCCACATCAGGCTCCTTGTTGGGATGAAAGTAATTCGATCAGGCCGCGCAGGGCCAAGGTGTAGGAGGCGGGGCCGAAGCCCGCGATCACGGCCAGCGCCACATCGGCCAGCATGGACTGGTGGCGGAACGACTCGCGGCGGTGGATGTTCGACAGATGCACCTCGACAAAGGGGATCTTGGCGGCCAGCAGGGCATCGCGCAGGGCGACACTGGTATGGGTATAGGCGGCGGGATTGATGACGATGCCGTCCACGCGGCCTTCCGAACCGGCCATGCCCGCCTGCTGGATATGCTCGACGAGCTCCCCCTCATGGTTGCTCTGGAAGGTGGTGATCTCGGCGCCGAGCTCGTCGCCGAGCGCGATCAGCTCCTGGTCGATTTCCGCCAGGGTGCGATGTCCGTAATGCCCGGGCTCGCGGCTGCCGAGCATGTTCAGGTTCGGCCCGTGTAGGACCAGGATTCGGCGGGGTTTCATCGTCTCAGTCCTCGTCATCCCATGAATCGCGCTGGGCCTGCAAACGGGTGTCTCCGGGGCGGCGCATCAACAGCACGGCCAGCATGGCGCGTGCCGTTTCCCGGTCACCCTGCTTCCACAGCAGCTTGGCGAGTTGCAGAGAGGCCGGGGGCTGCTTGTACGAATCGGTTTCCCACGTAAGCAGCCTCGCAGCCTTGTTGCGACACTCCGCTGCCTTGTCATGACGACCCTGCATCTGGTGCAGGAGGGAAAGCATATCCCAGGCACGCGGCTCGCGCGGCGCGAACTCCAACACCTCGCGGATCAGCGTCTCGGCCTGCTGAAGTTTCTGGGCCTTCAGGCACTCTTCCGCATGGCTGAGACCGTGGCGAACGCCCTTCCAGTTTGTCGGCGTTGGAGCGGACGCCGCCCCGGACGGATTATTCTCCGACTTGGGCCCATCATTCGATGCTGCTAGCATGCAGGCACGCTATGCCCCGCCGCATGGCCGGTCAACGTGATTTTCACGGGTTTATGACAATTTATGGCTGTTTTTTTAAAAAAATCGGCCAAAAAATGACAATAACGGCCAAAAATGGCCGGCGAAAGAGGATGCCCCATGTCCGAGCTGCGCAGCATCCAACTCAACGGCGAGCAACGACGCGTGGCTGCGCGCACGCTGGCCGAACTGGTCAACGAACTGGGGCTGGAGCGGCGCATGATCGCCATCGAGCGCAATCTGGAGGTGGTGCCGAAAAGCCGCTATGCCGATACCCTGTTGACCGAGGGCGACCGCATCGAACTCGTGCACATGATCGGCGGCGGGTGAGGGCGGGATTGTTTGATACGGCCTCGGAGCATCCTGCCCTCGGCCTTGGACGCAACGGAAAAAGCGCGGTTTTCCCGTTGCTCGCTAAAGCCGCCCATCCATGGGTGGATGGTAGCGGCATCAAACCCCGTCGTACAAATTGAAGGACATAGGGAAGTGCAACAATGAGTGACGATCTTTTGAGGGTAGGTTCTTACACGTTCACGTCGCGCCTTATTGTGGGTTCGGGCAAGTACAAGGATTTCGCCACCACGAAGGCCGCCACCGAGGCCGCCGAGGCCGAGATGATCACGGTGGCCGTGCGCCGCGTGAACATCATCGATCCGGGCCAGGAGAACCTGCTCGACTACATCGATCCGAAAACATACACGATCCTGCCCAATACGGCCGGCTGCTACACGGCCGAGGACGCGGTGCGCACGCTGCTGCTGGCGCGCGAGGCCGGCGGCTGGGACCTAGTCAAGCTGGAGGTGTTGGGTGACCAGCAGACGCTGTACCCGAACGTCGTCGAGACGATCAAGGCGGCGGAGACCCTGGTGGCCGAGGGCTTCCAGGTGATGGTGTACACCAATGATGATCCGATCGTGGCCAAGAGACTGGAGGAGATCGGATGCGCGGCGGTGATGCCGCTCGGCAACCCGATCGGTTCGGGGAGGGGGTTGGCCAACCCGTTCAACATCCGCGTGATCAAACAGCGTGCTTCGGTGCCGATCGTCGTCGATGCCGGCATCGGCACCGCCAGCGACGCTGCCAGGGCCATGGAACTAGGGGCGGATGCGGTGCTGATCAACACGGCCATTGCCGAGGCGAAGGATGAGTGCATGATGGCCAGGGCCATGCGCGATGCCGTGCGCGCCGGCCGTCAGGCTTATCTCGCCGGGCGCATGCCGAAAAGGGCGTTTGCCAGTGCCTCGTCTCCAACTGAAGGGTATATTTGGGATTGAGAAATTCACCGCAGAGTACGCAGAGGGCCGCAAAGTAAGACAACAGCGCGGTGGAATAGATTGTGGATCGATGTGCGGAGAAATGGTGTATCGGCCAGCGCATATATTGAATTGTATTCACACCCGCTCTGCGTACCTTTGCGTCCTTTGCGGTGGAAAACAAAGGGAATGACATGAGTGAACTGAAAAACGACCTGTTCCTGCGCGCCTGCCTGAGGCAGCCGGTGGAGCGTACGCCGGTATGGATGATGCGGCAGGCCGGGCGCTACCTGCCGGAATACCGCGCCACGCGCGCCCGGGCCGGCGGTTTTCTCGACCTGTGCAAGAACCCGGAGCTGGCCTGCGAGGTGACGCTGCAGCCGATCGACATCCTGGGCGCCGATGCCGCGATCCTGTTCTCCGATATCCTGGTCGTGCCCGAGGCCATGGGTATGGAACTGACGTTCGGCACCGGCGAGGGCCCGAAGTTTCCGCAGCCGATCCTCACGCGTGCCGATGTCGAGCGGCTCCCCATCCCCGATCCGGAGGATAAGCTCGACTACGTGATGGCGGCGGTGCGCACCATCCGCCGGGGACTTGCCGGCCGGGTGCCGCTGATCGGTTTCACCGGCAGCCCCTGGACGCTGGCCACCTATATGGTCGAGGGCGGCGGCTCGAAGAACTTCTCGAAGGTCAAGGCCATGGCCTTCAATGAGCCGGCGACGATGCATCTGTTGCTCGAAAAGCTGGCCGATGCCGTCGCCGCCTACCTGAATGCCCAGATCGCCAACGGCGCGCAGGCGGTGCAGATCTTCGATACCTGGGGCGGCATCCTGACCACCCGCGATTACAGGGAATTCTCGCTGAACTACATGCAGCGCATCGTCGGCCAACTGGCGCGCGAGAGCGAGGGCAGGCCAGTGCCGGTGATCCTGTACACCAAGGGCGGCATGGGCTGGCTGGAGGCGATCGCCGATACCGGCTGCGATGTCGTAGGGCTCGACTGGTCGATCGACATCGACGTGGCCAAGGCCCGCATCGGCCACAAGGTGGCGCTGCAGGGCAACATGGACCCGACGATGCTCTACGCCAGACCCGAACGCATCCGCGAGGAGGTCAAGGACATCCTGGCCCGCTTCGGTCACGGCTCCGGCCACGTATTCAACCTCGGCCACGGCATTACCCCGGACGTACCACCCGAGCACGCCATCGAATTCTTCAAGGCCGTGCGTGAGGAATCGGTGCGCTACCATCGTTGAGCATGGAATGAATCGCTCCGTCGAATTGCTGGCACCGGCCGGCACCCTGCGCAATATGCGCTATGCCTACGCCTATGGCGCCGATGCCGTCTACGCCGGCCAGCCGCGCTACAGCCTTCGCGTGCGCAACAATGATTTCCTGCTGGAGAACCTGAAGACCGGCATCGACGAGGCGCACGCCCAGGGCAAAAAGTTCTACGTGGTGAGCAACCTGCTGCCGCACAACAACAAGGTCAAAACCTACCTGCGCGACATGCAGGCGATCATCGACATGCGTCCGGATGCGCTGATCATGGCCGATCCGGGCCTGATCATGCTGGTGCGGGAGACCTGGCCGGAGATTCCGGTGCATCTGTCGGTGCAGGCCAACACGATGAACTGGGCGGCGGTGAAGTTCTGGCAGTCGATCGGGGTGAGCCGCATCATCCTGTCACGCGAACTTTCCCTTGATGAAGTGGAGGAGATCCGCCAGCGCTGCCCGGACATGGAGCTGGAGGTGTTCGTGCACGGTGCGCTGTGCATCGCCTACTCGGGAAGATGTTTGCTGTCCGGCTACTTCACGCATCGCGATGCCAACCAGGGCACCTGCACCAACACCTGCCGCTGGAAGTACGGCGTGGCGGAGGCGGACGAGGACATCTCCGGCGACATCATCCCCATCGCCGATCTGAACGCCGGTTTGAACACCATGGGGGTGGAGCCGTTCTCCGACTGCGGCGATCTCGAGCGCCATCCGATGGCCGACAAAACCTACCTGATCGAGGAGCAGAGCCGTCCCGGCGAGCTGATGCCGGTGTTCGAGGACGAGCACGGCACCTACATCATGAACTCGAAGGATTTGCGTGCGGTGCAGCATGTCGAGCGCCTGGTGAATATCGGCATCGATTCGCTGAAAATCGAGGGGCGCACGAAATCGCATTACTACGCGGCACGCACGGCGCAGGTCTACCGCCAGGCCATCGACGATGCCGTGGCCGGACGCCCGTTCGACTGGTCGCTGATGGCCAGCCTCGATGCCCTGGCCAGCCGTGGCTACACGGACGGCTTCTACCAGCGGCTGCATACCGCCGAGCACCAGAACTATCTGGAGGGAAGCTCGCGCTTCACCGCGCAGCGTTTCGTCGGTGAAGTCATCGGCTTTGATGCTGCAACCGGCATGGCCGAGATCGAGGTCAAGAACAAGTTCGGTGTCGGAGATGCCATCGAACTGATGACGCCTGCCGGTAACCGCGCGCTGACGGTGACGCGCATGTGGGATGTGCGTTCGGGGGCGGAGACGGGCGAGGCACCGGGCAGCGGCCACCGGGTGCGCATCGAGGTGCCCGTCGATCCGACCGCCGATTCGATCGAATTCGGCCTGGTAACCAAGAGCCTGGGCAAGCCAGCCGTACCGGCGGCGGTCTGACGCCCGTCCACAAAACCGGGGTTTTCGTATCGCAGTTCGATGAGAGGGAGGGTAGAGGCTTGGTGGACAGCGCATTGTTTTCTCCGATCTCGCTGAAAGGGCTGACGTTGCCGAATCGCATCGTCATCGCGCCCATGTGCCAGTATTCGGCCACCGATGGGCAGGCGACGGACTGGCATTTAATCCATCTTGGGCACCTGGCGCTGTCCGGTGCCGGCCTGCTGATCCTGGAGGCGACGGCGGTGGAGCCGGAAGGGCATATCTCGCCGGACGATCTCGGGCTCTGGTCAGAGGCGACGGCGAAGGCCCTGGCCCGGGTGCTGGAGAGCGTGCGCCGCTATTCGCCCATGCCGCTGGCGATCCAGCTCGCGCATGCCGGGCGCAAGGCCTCGACGCGTGTGCCCTGGCATGGCGGCGGCTGCATCCCGTTGGCCGATGGCGGCTGGCAGAGCGTGGCGCCCTCCGACCTGCCGTTTTCCGAAGGTGACACGATCCCGCATGCACTGACGCCGGCAGAGATGACGCGTATCCGTCGGTCCTTTGCCGCGGCCGCAGCCAGGGCCGGGGCGCTGGGGTTCGAGGCCGTCGAGGTACATGCAGCCCATGGCTATCTGCTGCACCAGTTCCTGTCGCCTCTTTCCAACCGGCGCGCGGATGCCTACGGTGGGGAGCTTTCCAACCGGCTGCGCTTTCCGCTGGAGGTGTTCGAGGCCGTACGCGAGGCCTTTCCGTCCGACCGCCCGGTCGGTATCCGCATCTCGGCCAGCGACTGGGTCGACGGGGGCTGGGATATCGAACAGAGCGTGGCACTGGCCCGTGAGCTGAAGCGGCGGGGCTGCGACTATATCCATGTGTCCAGCGGTGGCCTGTCCCCGGCGCAGCATATCCCCGCGATACCGGGGTTCCAGGTGGCGTTCGCCGAGCGCATCCGCCGGGAGACGGGATTACCGACCATGGCCGTCGGCCTGATCACCGAACCGGCGCAGGCCGAGGCCGTCATCGCCTCCGGGCAGGCCGATATGGTCGCCCTGGCCCGCGGCATGCTCTATGACCCGCGCTGGCCGTGGCACGCCGCCGCCGTCCTGGGCGCCCAGGTGCAACCGCCCCGACAGTATCTGCGCGCCCAACCGCAGGATTTTCCTTCGCTGTTTGCCTGAAGCTTGCGTGGGCATCGCCGCGTTAAGGAAGCATCGGCCTTAAGTACCAACACCGGAATTGGGCATGCACGGCGCCGGGTCGAAAATGTCCCTGGCCCCGGCTAGCGTCCGGGCATGCACGAAGTCGATGTGGCCGTCAGTGATGCCCTGCTCGGGGCGCTGGCCCTGTGGTTGGGCTGGCGCACCAAAGGAACCGATGCTGCAGGCAGGCGTTCATCCGTGCGCCTGGTGATGTACTCCATTGCCGCCGGCACCTGGCTGGGTGCCATCTGGCATGGCTTCCTGTCGGCCGCCGCCGGTTCGTTTTCCGCCATGGTCTGGCGGTTGACCATGCTGGCGGCCGGATTCACGGCTTACGGTTTCGCCATGTTCGCCGTCAGTCTGCTGGGGTTGAAGGCGCGGGTCTGGCCGGTCATGTTCCGTCTGATTCTGGGCGGCTATGCACTGGCCCTGCTGTTCAGCGCCGATTTCCGGCTCGCCATGGCATTGTATCTGCCTGCCGTGCTGCTGACCCTGGTCGGCTTCATTCTCCGGCGCAACGGGGTGGGAATCACCGGACTGCTGCTGGTATTCGTCGCCTCGGCTTACCAGCAATGGGGGCCAGATCTGCAGGCCGTGTGGCTGACGCACAACACCGTCTATCACCTGTTGCTGATGCCATCGTTGCTGCTCTTCTGGCGCGCGGCCATCGAGGTCGAATCGGCCTGAAGCCGCCGCCCTGCCGGCTGCAACCTTTGAATTGCAGGGCGAAAACGGGTATAACAAGGCCATGGCTATGTTGAACCGGAATCGGAGGGATGCTGGCGCCATGGCTGATGACGATGGGTGACAGCCCGACCGGCTACTACATTGTATTGATCAGCGTTCACGGTCTGATCCGTGGCGATGATCTCGAACTGGGACGGGATGCCGATACCGGCGGGCAGACCAAATACGTGGTGGAGCTGGCCAGGGCCCTGGGCGAGCGTCCCGAGATTGCACAGGTGGATTTGCTGACGCGCAAGGTGATCGATCCGCGCGTCAGCAGCGACTACGCCCGGCCCACCGAGCAGCTGTCGCAAAATGCACGCATCGTGCGCATCGAGTGCGGCGAGGGTTACCTTCCGAAGGAGGGGCTCTGGGATTATCTGGAGAGCTTCTCGGACAATGCCCTGGGCTTCCTGCACGGTGAACCTCGCTTGCCGCAGATCATCCACAGCCATTACGCCGATGCCGGCTATGTCGGCACGCGCCTGTCCCACCAGCTCGGCATCCCCCTGGTGCATACCGGGCATTCACTCGGGCGCAGCAAGCGCAAGCAGTTGCTGGCCAGCGGCGTCAAGCGCGACGAGATCGAAACCACCTACAACATGTCCCGCCGCATCGAGGCCGAGGAGTCCACTCTGGCCGTGGCGGCGCGCGTAATCACCAGCACGCACCAGGAGATCGAGGAACAGTACGGGCTCTACGACTGCTACCAGCCGGACAAGATGCGCGTGATTCCTCCCGGTACCGATCTCGACAAGTTTTATCCACCCGAGGGCGACGAGAAAACGACTGCCATTGCCGAGCAGCTCGGACGCTTCCTGCACGAACCGGACAAGCCGATGATCCTGGCCCTGTCCCGCCCCGATCCACGCAAGAACATCATCGCCCTGATCGAGGCCTATGGGCAGTCACCTCGCCTGCAGCGGGCGGCCAATCTGGTGATCGTGGCCGGCAACCGGGACGATATCCGTGACTTGGAGGGTGGGGCACAGGATGTGCTGACCACCGTGCTGCTGACCATCGACCAGTTCGATCTGTACGGTAAGGTGGCCTATCCCAAGCACCACCAGCCGGACGAGGTATCCCTGCTTTACCGCCTGGCTGCCTTGTCGGGGGGCGTGTTCATCAACCCCGCTCTGACCGAACCGTTCGGGCTGACCCTGATCGAGGCGGCCGCGTGCGGCCTACCGGTCGTAGCCACCGAAGACGGTGGCCCGATCGATATCATCGGCAACTGCCACAATGGCTACCTGATCGATCCTCTGGACCGGGAGGCGATGGCCGATACGCTGTTGCGCTCGCTGGCCGACAAAAAGGCTTGGCGGAAGCTGGCCGACAGCGGCATCAAAGGCGTGCGCCGGCACTATTCGTGGCAGGCGCATGCCGAGAAATACCTGGATGTTATCCGCCCAGTCATCGAACAGACCGAACCCCTGCAGCGCATGACGCTGCCGCGCCGTCCCGGTCTTTATCGCAGCCGGGCGCTGTTCACCGATCTCGACCAGAATCTGCTGGGAGACAAGCAGGCGCTGGAGGAACTGCTGCAATTGCTGCGCCAGCATCAGAGGCAGGTCAGCTTCGGCATCGCCACTGGACGGCGCATCGATTCCGCCCTGTCGATACTGCGCCAGTACCAGATTCCCCAACCGGATGTGTTGATCACCGGTCTCGGCACGGAGATTCATTACGCCCCGAACCTGACCCGGGACAGGGCCTGGGCCAGGCATATCGACCATGCGTGGAGCCCCCGGGCCGTGCGCGAGATTCTGGACGAGTTGCCGGGATTGCAGCGGCAGGAGAAGGTGCACCAGGGGACATTCAAGATCAGCTATTACATCGATCCTGGGATTGCCCCGGATATCCAGGCCATCAAGCAGTACCTGCTGCAGCATGATCAGACGGTGAATGTATTCTTTTCCTTCGGGCAGTTCCTGGACATCATTCCCATCCGCGCCTCCAAGGGACTGGCCCTGCGCTGGTGTGCCGAGCAACTGGGCATTCCACTGGAGAACATCCTGGCCGCCGGCGGATCCGGTGCCGACGAGGACATGATGCGCGGCAACACCATGGCGGTGGTTGTTGCCAATCGTCATCATGAGGAGCTGTCCGTGGCCGATATCGAGCGCATCTACTTTGCCGAGCACGGCTACGCCGGCGGCATCATCGAAGCCATCCACCACTACGATTTCTTCAATACGGAGAAGGCGACGTAGGCCGTGCAGCGCTTTCTGCTGTGCACCGACATGGATCGGACCCTGATCCCGAATGGCAGTGCGCCGGAATCATCCGCAGCCCTGCCGCTGTTCGCCCGGCTGGCGGCCCGGCCCGAGGCCACCGTCGCCTATGTGACAGGCCGGCATCGTGCTCTGATCGAAGAGGCCATTCGCCAGTACCGCTTGCCCGAACCGGATTACGCCATTGCCGATGTCGGATCGACCATTTACGAACCGAAGCAGGGGGCCTGGCGGCAGTGGGACGAATGGAGCCGCGAGATCGATCCGGACTGGCGGGGGATGGGCTCGGATGATCTGCACGGGCTGTTGTCTCAAATGCCGGAATTGACACTGCAGGAGCCCGAAAAACAGAATCGGCATAAGCTCAGCTACTATCTGCCGCTGACGGCGGATGCGCCGGGTATCATGGCGAAGGTGGATGCGCGGCTGAAAGAGGCTGGCATCCGGGCCAACCTGATCTGGAGCGTGGATGAGCAGGCACAGGCGGGGCTGCTCGATGTGCTGCCGGTCAGCGCCAACAAGCGGCACGCCATCGAGTTTCTGATGCAAAAGCATGGCTTTGATTACGGGAATACCGTGTTTGCCGGTGACAGCGGCAACGACCTGGACGTATTGTTGAGTCCCATCCACGCCGTGCTGGTGGCCAATGCCGGCGATGATGTGCGTGCCCAAGCCTTGCGCGCAGATCCCGGAGCCACCCTGTTCATGGCCAAGGGCGGGTACCTGGGCATGAACGGCAATTACAGTGCCGGCATTCTGGAAGGGGTTGCGCATTTCCTGCCGGACGTAGACCGTTGGCTCAGGGGGTGCGCATGAAGCCTGGGCACGAGATACGACCGCTGATTTTCGGGGAGGTGTTGTTCGACCATTTCCCCGATGGTTCCAGCGTACTCGGCGGGGCGCCGTTCAACGTCGCCTGGCATTTGCAGGCCTTCGGCCTGGCACCGCTATTTGTATCGCGCGTCGGCACGGATGCTGAGGGCGGGGAGATTCGCGCCGCCATGCAGGCCTGGGGCATGGACCTCGGCGGTTTGCAGAGCGATCCCGAGCATGCCACCGGTAGCGTGGAGGTCGGCTTCGCGGCGGGTGAACCGCACTACGAGATCATCTATCCACGGGCATATGATTTCATCGACGCGGATGAACTTCCCGATCTCCCGGAGCATGGCATCCTCTATCACGGCTCGCTGGCTTTGCGCCACGATGTTTCTGCCCGAGCCCTGGCGGAGCTCAAGCGGCGGACATCGGCCCCCCGTTTCGTCGATATCAATCTGCGTTCTCCCTGGTGGGATGGCGAGAGTGTGCAGCAGATGCTGGCGGGTGCCCGCTGGACCAAGCTCAACGAGGATGAACTCAAGCTGATCGCCCCCACGGGTGTCGGTGATGACCAGGCGCTTCAGGGCTTGCTGGCGGACCGGATCAGATTTGTCGCCCTGACCCGAGGCGAGGCCGGGGCCTCGATCATCTCCGCCGAAGGCCGGCATGACGTGCAACCGTCGGCGGCGCTGTCGGTGGTCGATGCCGTCGGTGCCGGTGATGCCTTCTGCAGCGTGCTGTTGGCCGGTATCATTCGGCACTGGCCGATACCGGTGATGCTCGAGCGGGCGCAGCAGTTTGCAAGTGCCATCGTGGGCATCCGCGGTGCCACGAGCCGCGATCGGGATTTTTACCGCCCTTTCGCCGATGCATGGTGTGACTAGGAAGGTCTGATATGTACGAACAGGTTTCCCACTCACTGCTGAACGATATTCTGATCGCGCTGAAGCCCGAGATCAAAAACCAGAAGCTGCAGCATTTCTATACCCGTCTTGGTGCCAACTTCTATGCCATCCATTCCCTGTTTTCCTCGCTTTACGGGGACAGGCCGGATTTCAAGCAGCAGATGCAACGCCTGGTCGAAACCCTGGCGCGCCAATACATCAAGCGCCCGGCCTCCCTGAAGAAAACGGACCTGGCGCGCGAGAAGGACCATAACTGGTTTCTGAGCCAGAACTGGACCGGCATGGCCCTATATAGCGACCGCTTCGCCGGAAATCTGCAGGGGCTGCAGTCCAAGTTGCATTACTTTCAGGATCTTGGCATCAACATGGTGCACGTGATGCCGGTGCTCGACTGCCCGCCCGGCAACAGCGACGGCGGCTATGCGGTACGCGATTTCCGCAAGGTGGATCCGCGCATCGGTACGCTCGGGGATCTGGATGCCCTGGCGGCCGCCATGAAGAAGCGCGACATGCTGATCACCCTGGACGTGGTGGTGAACCACACCTCCGACGAGCACGAATGGGCGAGGCTGGCCCGCCAGGGCGACAAAAAGTACCAAGACTATTACTACGTTTTCGATGATCGGGAAGTGCCGGACATGTACGAGGAGAGCATGCCGGAGATCTTCCCGGAGAACGCACCCGGCAATTTCACCTGGGATGAGGAGATGGGCAAATGGGTGATGACGGTGTTCAACTCCTTCCAGTGGGACCTGAACTACAAGAACCCGGCCGTGCTCATCGAGATGGTGGATATCATCCTGTTCTGGGCCAATCACGGCGCTGACATCCTGCGCCTGGATGCCGTCGCTTTCCTGTGGAAGAAGATCGGCAGCAGTTGCCAGAACGAGCGCGAGGCGCACCTGCTACTGCAGCTGATGAAGGATTGCTGCCAGGTCACGGCACCCGGGGTGCTGTTCATTGCCGAGGCCATCGTAGCGCCGGCGGAGATCGCCAAGTACTTCGGCGAGGATGCTATCAACGCCAAGGAATGCGAGATCGCCTACAATGCCACCTTCATGGCCCTGATGTGGGATGCCGTGGCCACCAAACAGACGAATTTGCTGAGTATCGGTGTCAAGAACCTGCCCACCAAGCTGGAGCGGGCTACCTGGCTGAATTATATCCGCTGCCATGACGACATCGGCCTGGGCTTCAGCGATACCGATATCCAGCTTGCCGGCTACGACCCCGTCTCCCACCGGCGCTTCCTGGTCGATTACTATACCGGCAACTATGACACCTCCCCGGCCAGGGGAAAACCGTTCGGGCAGAACAAGAAGAACGGCGATGCCCGCATCTCCGGCATGCTCGCCTCGCTGGTGGGGCTGGAAATGGCTCTGGAAAAGGGCGATCCCGAGGCTGTCGATGCCGCCATCAACAGGATCCTGCTGCTGCACAGCCTGATCATGGCCTTCGGCGGCATTCCGCTGCTTTATTACGGGGACGCGATCGGTACCCTCAATGACTACGGCTATCTCGAGGACGAGCAGAGGCGCGGCGACAGCCGCTGGATGCATCGCCCCGTGATCGACTGGAACAAGGCGGAGCTGCGCAACCAGCCGGGGACGGTCGAATACCGCATCTTCAGCGCCCTGAAGAAGATGATCGCCCTGCGCAAGGAGATTCCTGCCTTTGCCGACTTCAACAATCGCGAGGTGTTGGAGGTGGAGAATCCGCACCTGCTTTGCTTCGTGCGTTACCATCCGCAGAACAGCCAGTCGAAGGTCATGGTGATGACGAACTTTGATGAATCAACGCAGGGCCTGAGCCTCGATGCTTTGCATGCCGCGGGCTTTTCCCATGATGAAGGCATCACGGATCTCTATTCAGGCAAGCATCCCCCCATGCCGGAGGGGCAAATCGTTATTCCTCCACTGTCCTTTTACTGGCTTTCGGAATGACGGGGATGGCTGGCGGCATGCGCCGGTCGGGAATCCATATGCGAGTCCGTGCCTGACCGCGGCCGCTCTTCCCAGTGCAGTCGCCGGTAATCGAATCCCTGCACCAGGGTCGGTTTGATGATCTCGAAATACGGCGAGCGATCGAAATCGCACGGCGCGAAATGGCTGTAATGGCGGAACCGCAGGCATTCCTCCTCACTGCTGCCGGCTATGTGCCGTGGCAGGATCGGGTAGCCGACAGTCTGGAAGGCCTGAGCGATCATCGTCGAGCATATCGCCTGCGTCGGATCACTGCTGCCGAATGCCAGCATGCGCCGACGGAAGCGCGCCGGCATCGGAAACGGCGCATAGTAACGCAGCAGGTCGAACATGTTCTTCAGATCGTAGGTATAACCAATCTTGTCCATCATAAAACGGAGCAGCGTGCCCAGATCCTCATCGTGCATGCCGACCGGACGGCAGATACGGGTATTCAGTTGCGCATACTTAGATAGCGGTGAGGCGATGACGCCCTTGGTGATCGTCGCCTCGACCAACATGTGCGGCTTATCAGTCGCCAGGGCATCGCCGATATAAAGCGTGGAATGCGACCAGTTGGATTGGGTCACGTAGCGGATCACGCTGCCGATACGCGTGTCTCCTTCCACCAGCAACACATCTCCCGGTTTCAACGCGGTTGCGAGCTTTACCTCGCCGACCACGTCGAAGGATTCGTAATGGCTTAGTGGGCGGTCAAGGAAATCCGCCAGCCGTTGCCCGAGACCGTGAAACATCCGATTCATGCATGTGTCCCTGCCACAGTCTAACCGTAGTGAAGGCCGCTGCGCACCCCCGCTCGCAGGTTGTCAAAGATTCGCTGGGCGAGCCTCCTCCTTTGAGATGATTTGAAGGCGAAAAGGCCTACACTTGTGCCATGGCGATGCGACCCCCCTATCCCGAACGCGAGGGCAATGCCTTCAGACTGTTGCCGGGAGCCGATGCGTTCCTGCCTGCCATGGAACTGGCTATCCATAAGGCCGGCCACCATGTGCTGCTCGAGCAATACCTGGTCGGGTCGGGAGAGGTGGCGACGCGCTTCATCGATGCCCTGGTCGCCTGTGCGCAGCGTGGGGTTCGGGTGTATATGCTGGTCGATCATTTCGGATCCCGTGGCCTGTCTGTGGCCGACCGCCAGCTCATCGTCGACGCCGGCATCTCCCTGATCTTCTACAATCCCGCTTACCTGAGCCATTTTTTCCGTGGATTGCCGCGCAACCATTGCAAGCTGCTGCTGATCGACGGCGAGCTCGCCTACATTGGCGGCGCCGGCATTACCGACGACTATGTGGCGCACCAGAACAGGCCGCCATGGCATGATGTGGTTGTGGAAATGCGCGGTCCGATCATCGCCGACTGGCAACAGATGTTCGTGCATTCCTGGCGTCACTGGAACGGTGAGATCGATCTGCCGCAGCCGACGCTCGCCGCAGCCGGCACAGAGCGGGGGCGCCTGTCGCCCAGCTTGCGCGGCCTCAAAAAATTCGTACGCAAGGCGCTGCTCAAACGGATCCGGGGATCCACCGAACGCGTCTGGCTGGGGACGGCGTATTTCCTGCCGGGACGCGTCATGCTGCGCGCCATGCGAGCGGCCAAGAGGCGAGGCGTGGATGTGCGCCTGCTGCTGCCGGGGCCGATCAACGACCACCCGACAGTCTATTACGCCGGCCGACGCTACTATGGCATGCTATTGCGCAGCGGCATCCGCATCTTCGAATACCAGCCCGCCTTCATGCACGCCAAGCTCTACCTGTGCGATGACTGGTGCTCCATCGGTTCGTGCAATATGGACCGCTGGGGCCTGCGCTGGAACCTCGAGGCCAACCTGAACAGCGATGGACCCATTCTGTGCGCGGAGGTGGAGACGTTTTTCACCGAGGCCTTCGCGCATTCGCGTGAGATCACGCTGGAGGCCTGGCAACGGCGTCCACGCTGGTATCGCTTCCGGGAGTGGCTGGTCGGCTATATCGACCTGATGATCGAGCGTTTCGGCGTCAATCGCGAGCTGCGCAAGGATGAGCGTTTCCTCGGCGGCCCCGGCGAAAGGATGTTCAACCCCAGGCCATGAGCGACGTCTGAAAATCGATCAACGCAGCGCGGTCGGCTATGGTGGAGATATGCACCCACAGCATGTGAGCCGGTCTCGGATCGTGCCGGACGTTTATCTGGGCGATGCCCTGGCGGCCTATGGCTTCGGCGGCGGTCATCCCTTCGGTCCGGACCGCATGGCCGCCTTCTGGCAGCAGGCGGTGCATCAGGGCCTGGACGGCAGGGTGCGCATCCGGGAGCCGGTGCAGGCCACCGACGAGGCGATCCTGCGCTTCCATACGCCTGCGTACCTGGCACGGGTCAAGCACCAGTCGGAAACCGGCGAGGGTTATCTCGACGTGGGCGACACACCGGCCTTTCGCGGGGTATACGAGGCGGCGGCCACCGTCGCCGGCTCGGTGCTGGCGGCCGTCGATGCTGCGATGGGCGGCGAGGCGCCGCGCGCCTTCGTGCCGATCGCCGGACTGCACCATGCACGCCGGGATGCGGCAGCGGGCTTCTGCGTGTTCAACGATATCGGCATCGCCATCGAGCATCTGCGCGCCGTACACGGCGTGCGGCGTATCGCCTACGTGGACATCGACGCGCACCACGGTGACGGTGTGTTCTACGCCTTCGAGGACGACCCGGAGCTGTGGATCGCCGACATCCACGAGGATGGGCTCTACCTCTATCCCGGCAGCGGCTTTGCCGAGGAAACCGGCCGCGGTGTTGCGGCCGGCAGCAAGCTGAACCTGCCGTTGCCTCCAGGGGCAGACGGATCGGCCGTATTGTCCGTGTGGCCCCAGATCGAGGCGCATGTGCGCCGGGCCGATCCGCAGTTCATCATCCTGCAATGCGGTGCCGACTCGCTCGCCGGCGATCCGATCACGCATCTGCGTCTGCAGCCGGCCACGCACGGCATGGCTGCAGCCAGCCTGTGCGCCCTGGCCGACGAATGTTGCGCCGGGCGGCTCGTGGCGCTGGGCGGCGGCGGGTACAACCGGCAGAACCTGGCGGCGGCCTGGTGTGCGGTGCTGTCCGCGATGATCACGCCATGATGGCTGTGTGGCGAATCGACGCAATCGGGTAGCAAACGGTGGACAGGGCACGGCATCCGGCGATCATTGCACCCGTGATGAACGTGTGTACCCATATTTTCAAAGCACGCCGGGTATGGCTTCGGTCGGCCGTGGCATGCCCTTTGCGGTCCGTTCACTGAACATCTGATTGCGACAGGGCGGCCACGGGAGATCCGTGGTTGTCCGGCACTTTCCTGATCCGCCTGTACAATTCTACGACTCCCGCGCCGCCACAAGGGAGAGCGTTATGATGACAAGGATTCGATCCCACATGCATGGCTATGAGGCCGGGGTCGGGCTGCTGCTGACCGTGATCGCCGCCGTGGCGTTCTCGGCCAAGGCCATCTTCGTCAAGCTGGCCTATCGCTACCATGTGGATGCGGTGACGTTGCTGATGCTGCGCATGGCCTTCGCACTGCCCTTCTTCATCGCCATCGCCTGGCGCGAGGAGAAGCGCGCCGCCATGCGGTTATCCGGGCGGCAGATCGCGGTGTTGATCGGGTTGGGCCTGAGTGGTTACTACCTGGCCGCCATGCTCGACTTCATTGGCCTGCAATACATCTCGGCGGGACTGGAGCGCATGGTGCTGTTCGCCTATCCGACGCTGACGGTCATGCTTGGCTTGCTGCTGTTCGGACAAAAGCCCCCCAGGCATGCGCCGCTGGCGCTGCTACTGAGCTATGCCGGCATCGCCCTGGCGGTGGCGCACGAGGTGCGCCTGTCCGAGGGCCATGTGGCGCTGGGAACGGCGCTGGTATTTGCCAGCGCCATGGCCTATGCCCTGTACCTAGTCGGCAGCGGTCACATGATCGGGCAGCTCGGTACCGCGCGGTTCACGGCGCACGCGATGGTGGTTTCCGCCCTGGCCGTGATCGTGCAGTTCCTGCTGACGCGCGATACGGCCCTGCTGGCGCAGCCGCTGCCGGTATATGCCCTGGCTCTGGCCATGGCCGTGATCTCCACGGTGCTGCCTGCCTTTCTGATGTCGGCGGGCATTCGCCGCATCGGTGCAGGTACGGCGGCGATGGCGGCCTCGGTCGGCCCCGTTTCCACCATCGTGCTGGCAGCGCTGATTCTGGGTGAACCGATAACCCTGCTGCAGCTGGCCGGCTTGCTGCTGGTGCTGTCCGGGGTGGGCCTGATCGGCATGGGCCGTGTGTCCAAATCCTCCTGACGGGTTGGCGCCGGCTTGCTGTGCATGGTCCGGCCGGTGCGTGCGGTGGAGATCGGGCATCATGGCCTGTACACTGATCCGTAAAGTCGAGGAGGATCATGAGCCAGCCCTATCGTATCGAGGTGTCCGTCCGTGCCGAGTATGTCGAGGCGCAATCGCAGCCGGAGGTACAGCGCTTTGTGTTCGCCTATCATGTGGCGATCCGCAATCGCGGCCAGTACACCGCCCAGCTACGCAGCCGGCATTGGGTGATCGTGGATGGGAACGGCAAGGTCGAGGAGGTGGATGGCATGGGTGTCGTTGGAGAACAGCCGGCCATCGCGCCCGATGACGAACATCGTTACGGTAGTTTCTGCGTGCTCGAAACGCCGGTGGGTGCCATGCACGGCCACTACCGGATGATCGGCGAGGATGGCCAGGCGTTCGATGTCGAGATTCCGGTCTTCACACTGGCCGTGCCCGGCAGTTTGCACTAGGGCCGACACTGGACGAAAAAAGGGCGCGGCAACCGCCGCGCCCTCCTGAGCCGGAAACCGGCATCGTCTTACATATCACGCATCCGGCCGCCGCCGTCCCGGCGATGCTCCTCGTAGGCCTTGCGGCGCTTTTCACGCATCTGCTTCAGCTTTTGCTTCTGCTCACTGGTCAGGATAGCGCGGAACTTGGCGCGCGCCTGGGCACCGGCGATGACCATCTGCTCCGTCAGATCGCCCTGTTTTTCCGCCAGCTTCTTCACCTGGGCCATGTAGTCCCTGCTGTCCGGATCCAGCTTCCACATCTGGCGCATGTTGGCGCGCTTCTCTTTCCACAGCGGGCGCATGGTCTTGCGCGTCTCCTCATGCAGGGCCTGCATCTGTTTCTTCTGGGCATCGGTCAGGCCGAGTTTCTTGGCCATGCGCTCCATGCGCTCATGCCGGTCCATCCGGCCATGCTTGTCCGAGCATCCGTGCATGCCGTGGTGGTGCATGCCGCCCATCGAATGTCCGCCATAACCCATGCCGCCACCCATGCCGCCATCGGCCATGGCAGCCATCGGCGGCATGGCCAGCGCCACGGCGGCAGCCAGCAACAGGGTCCTTGTATTCCTGATCATGTAGCCTCCTTGAGGACGGTCGTCCTTGAAGGAACAGTGTAGCGCCCGCGGTGCGAAAAAGGGCGCATTTCGGGCAAATGTTTGTATGAACGGTGTAAAGGAGTGTAAAGGGGCATTCCGTCAGCGGCCCGGCTTTGGCACAGTCTGTCATATGCACGAACCCGTTCGCATCCTGCTTGCCGACGATGATCGAGAGCTCAACGGTCTGCTGGCCGAATTCCTGACCATGGAGGGCTACCGGGTGACCAGTGCCTACGACGGGGAAGAGGCCCTGCAGGCCGTTCGGCACGGAGACATCGACCTGGTGGTGCTGGACGTGATGATGCCACGGCGCAACGGCATGGAGGTGCTGCGGGAGTTGCGCCAGCACACGGCGTTGCCGGTGATCATGCTGACGGCGCGCGGTGATCCGGTGGACCGCATCGTCGGCCTTGAGATCGGGGCCGACGATTATATGCCGAAGCCGTGCAATCCACGTGAACTGGTGGCGCGCATCCGCGCCGTCATGCGCCGGGGGCAGACGCAGGCGAGCGACGAAACACTGCGCGTGGGGGATCTGACGCTGTTCCCGGCCCGCAGGCACTGCGAGCTGGAAGGGCGGGATCTGGAGTTGACCGGTACCGAATTCGATCTGCTCGAGTTATTGATGCGCCATGCCGGTGAGGTGGTGGACAAGGAGACGCTGTCCGTGCATGCGCTGGGGCGCAAACTGGGCGTGTTCGACCGGGCAGTGGACATGCATGTCAGCCATCTGCGCCGCAAACTCGGGGCGCGGCTGGATGGCGGTGACCGCATCAAGACCGTTCGCGGACGGGGCTATATCCTGGTGCGGGGCTGAGCGGCATGCGCGGCCTGTACTGGAAGCTGTTCATCTGGTTCTGGGTGATGATCATCATGACCGGCGTAGCGACCTTCGGGCTTGTGCGCTGGCACTACGAGCACCGGAGCAGCGGGGATCTGGAGGCACAGGCCGTGCAATTGGCACGGGCGGCGGAAGGCGTCTGGCAACAGGGCGGCCGGCGGGCGGTGCATCAGTGGCTACATCAGATGAACGGTGGCCGGCCGGACTGGATCCTGGTGGTGCCGGTGGATGGCGGTCGGTTGGCTCACCGGCTGGGACCGGCGATGCGGGCGCACCTGCGACTGGCGCGGCGTGCCCCGGGGCCGGTGGTCACCCGGTTCCGGCGGGGGCGACTGGCTTCGGCCCCCCTGGGCGGCGGCAGTGGCCTGCGGCTGGTGCTGTTCGCACCGTCCCGTCCGCTGCATCCCGGGGCGTTGCCGGCGATCTGGCCTGTGGCGGCGCTCGGGGTGTCGGCCCTGTTGTGTCTGATCCTGGCCTGGTGGCTGACACGGCCGATCCGGCGGCTGACCACGGTGGCTCGCCGTCTGGGCGATGGCGATCTTTCAGCCCGCTCCGGGCTGGCGAGACGCCGGGACGAGATCGGCCGGCTGGGGCAGGCGCTGGACGAGGCGGCCGATCGCATCCAGCAGCTGCTGTTCGCCCATCGGCGGCTGGTGTCCGACGTGTCGCACGAATTACGATCGCCGCTGGCCAGGCTAAAGGTGGCGGTGGAGTTGGCTCGCAGCCGCGGGCATGGGGGGACTGAACTGGCGCGCATCGAGACGGAGGCCGATCGCCTGGAGGAGATGATCGCCGAATTGCTGATGTTGTCCCGCCTGGAGGCGGGAGAGGTGTCAGAGCTCGACCAGCCCTTCGATCTGGCGGCCATGGTCAGGGAGGTGATCCACGACGCCGAATTCGAATTCGCCGGCAGTGGGCGCACGGTCAGTGCCTCCGGTCTTCCGGCAAGCTGCCGTATGTACGGTCACGAGGCCCTGATGCGCAGTGCCTTCGAGAACGTGTTGCGCAACGCCCTGCGCTACACCTCCGGTGCTGGCGTCGAGGTGGAGCTGACATGCGGGGGAGCCTCGAATCGCCTGCGGGTGCGTGATCATGGCCCGGGGGTACCGGCGGGCGATCTGGGACGGTTGTTCGATCCCTTTTATCGCGTTTCCGAGGCCCGTGACCGGGATTCCGGCGGCTTCGGGCTGGGGCTGGCCATCGCCGCCCGTGCCGTCACCCTGCATGGGGGCACGATCAATGCTGAGAACGCCGCCGGTGGCGGCCTGCAGGTGGTGGTTACGCTGCCGGTGGCGCCTGCCTCAGGCGAGGCGGGGATCGACCATACAAACGCAAGGGAGGCATCCTTGCCTATCCAGACGTAGGATATGGGCATGCCGATGTTCAGCCTGTTGTTCATCATCTTCGTCGTGCTGGCTACGGCCACGGAGTTCTGGCTGTTGGCGCGCCAGCGGCGGCATGTGCGTGCACACCGCGGTGCCGTACCGGCCCGGTTTGCCGCCTCGATCTCGCTGGCCGCACACCAGAAGTCTGCCGACTACACGCTGGCCAAGCTTGGTGTGGAACGCTGGTCGGGGCTGTGGTCCGTGATGGTGCTGCTGGCATGGACGTTGGGTGGTGGCCTGAACTGGCTGGACCGGGGCGTACTCGGGCTCGGTTTCGGCCCTCTGGCGACCGGCGTGATCGTCATGCTCGGATTTTTCGTCATCGGGCATCTGCTGGAGATGCCATTCGATCTGTGGCGTACCTTCGGCATCGAATCACGCTTCGGCTTCAACAAGATGACAGCCGGGCTTTACATCAGCGACCAGCTGAAACAGCTGGCGCTGCTGCTGGCCATCGGCACACCGCTGGTTTTCGTGATCCTGTGGCTGATGCAGGGCATGGGTGGGCTGTGGTGGTTTTACGCCTGGCTGGTGTGGACGGCGTTCAGCTTTCTGATGATCTGGGCCTTCCCGACCGTCATTGCGCCGATGTTCAATAAATTCACCCCGCTCGCGGAAGGGGAGTTCAAGCAGCGCATCGAGGCCTTGCTTGCGCGCTGCGGCTTCACCAGCAAGGGGCTGTTTGTGATGGACGGCTCGAAACGCTCGGCCCATGGCAACGCCTACTTCACCGGGCTAGGCAATGCCAAGCGCATCGTGTTCTTCGATACGCTGATCCATTCGCTGGATGTCGATGAGGCGGAGGCGGTGCTGGCGCACGAGCTGGGGCATTTCCGTCACGGGCACGTCAAGAAGCGCCTAGTGGTGATGACAGGGCTGTCGCTGGCCGGCTTTGCCCTGCTCGGCTGGCTGGCACGGCAGGAGTGGTTCTATCGGGGCCTGGGCGTTTCCGAGCCCTCGCATCACGCGGCGCTGCTGCTGTTCATGCTGGTGATGCCGGTGTTCATGTTCTGGGTCGGTCCGATCTCCAGCTGGTTTTCACGCCGGCATGAGTTCGAGGCCGATGCCTATGCCGCCGAGCATGCCAGCGGCGACAAGCTGATCTCGGCCCTGGTCGGCATGTACGAGGATAATGCGGCCACGCTGACGCCCGATCCGCTCTATTCGGCCTGGCACGATTCGCATCCGCCGGCTCCGGTGCGCATTGCCCACCTGCTGTCGCTTAAACGTGGAGAGGCGTGAATACCGGCGGGAAGGGATTCAGTCCTCTGCAGCAGGGTTGAGGCCGTCTCGGGCGGCGATCTTGGCATCGATGAACTCGTGGTGGTAGACGCCGATGAGTTCGGCAATGCGCCGGATCAGCTGCTCCTCATACGGGTCGATATGGCCGTCGGCCATCGCCACCTGCCACAGATCCCGCACCATGCCGATGCGTTCGGCAGTAGAAAAATTCTTGACGATAGGGGATGTGAACCGGTGCAGGTCATAGGCCCGGTCATCCTCATCCCTGGCCCGATCGAGCAGGGTCATGGCCTGTTCCCGGCTCAATTCGAAGCGTTGCATCAACGCCTGCAGAATGGCCTGTTTTTCAGCCGGGTCCAGGCGGCCGTCCCGGCGCATGACCTCGACCATCAGCACGGCCAGATCCAGCGCCAGGTCCTTTTCCGGAGCTCCGTCCCTGCCCTTCGGGGATTGTTGCCACAGTCTTTTCAGCTTCTCGATCATCGCCATGCCGCCTGTCATTCACTGCTAGCGCGGCGCCTTACAGGCCCGCGCCAGCCCAAGGATGGGCGGTCAGCCGGCATTGTCCAGTAGACGGGCCGCGCAAATACTGTTCCGGCGGGCCATAAGGCGTTAATGGCTGATCGCCGCCTGTCCCTCTCCGCGCGGATCGGGCAGGCCGGTCAGCCGTCCCGTTCGGCGATTCCACAGGATGGCCTGCATGTTGCCGTAGGGGTGGATCTGCTTCAAATGATGTCCGCGCCTCTTCAGGGCGGCCTCCACCGCAGGAGTAAACGCGCCCTTTTCGTATTGCACTTCGGCCGGCAGGAACTGGTCATGGAAACGTGGCGCCGCGACCCACTCGGTCGGCGGGGTCTCGTCGAGCATGAAGTGAAGGGAGGCCAGCAGCACCATCGAGATGATGCGTGAGCCGCCGGGGGTGCCGACGATGAAGGTGCGATGCGGGCCGATGACAATGCTCGGCGTCATCGAGGACAGCATGCGCTTGCCGGGGGCGACGGCATTGGCCTTGCCCTGTACCAGGCCGTAGACGTTGGGCTTGCCCGGACGGGTGGCGAAATCGTCCATCTCGTCATTCAGCAGGATGCCGGTGGCGGGGGATACATAGCCCGAACCGAATCCGTAGTTGATCGACAGGGTGGCCGACACCATGTTGCCCTGACGGTCAATGATGCTGAAGTGCGTGGTGTTATGGCCATCACCGTGGGCCGAAGCCGGCCCTCCCAGGGCGGCGACTGGGGTGGCGCGGTCCATGCGGATCGAGGCGCGCAGCCTGCGCAGGCGGGCCGGGTTCAACAGGTTCGGAATATGCACGAAGGCGGGATCGCCGAGATCAGCATTGCGGTCGCGATAGGCGCGTTTCATGGTCTCGATCAGCAGATGGTCGCGATCCACGGTATCCATCGTTTTCAGATCGTCGTGCCGCAGCATGCCGAAGATCTCCGCCAGAACCTGTCCGCCCGAAGAGGGCAGTGAGGCGGCGACGATATGGTAGCCGTGCCAGTTGAACTGCATGGGTCGTCGCTCGATGGCCCGGTAGGCGGCGAGATCGGAGAGACGAATCAGGCCGCCGTCGCGCTTCATGTCGGCAACCAGCCGTCCCGCGGTCTGGCCGCGGTAGAAATCCCGCGATCCCAGCCGGGCGAATCGCGACAGGGTGTAGGCCAGGGACGGCTGGCGGATCAGGCTTCCCAGTGCCGGTACCTGCCCATGATCGAGATAGATGCGGGCGGCGGCGGAGCGGCGCAACACATCGCGCCGCCAAGTGGCCAGGCGGTGGTAACGCGCGGTGACGGGGAAGCCGTCCTTGGCCAGGCGGATGGCGGCCGCCGCATCCTTCCGACGTCCAAGGCGGCCGTAGCGAGAGATCAGGTGGTCGATGCCGGCCAGCAGGCCCGGCACGCCGGCGGCTTGCGGGCCGTCAATACTCGACTGTGTTTGATAGATTTCGCCATGGCCTGCCAGCCGTGGTGAGGTCTCGCGTGCGTCGATCATCACGTAGCGTTTCTGCTTGGCGATGTACAGCAGGAAGAAACCGCCGCCACCGATGCCGGATGATTCGGGTTCGACGACGCCGATGGCCAGGGCTGTGGCCGCAGCGGCATCGAAGGCGTTGCCGCCGGCATCGAGGATCGCCTTGCCTGCGGCGGCGGCCTGCGGCTCGGCGGCCACCACCATGCCGGAATCCGGTCCGCGTGCGTAAACGGCTACGGGGATGGAGACCATCAGCGCCGGGATCAAGACCAGTGGCCGCAGCCATGGTACAGATAGCCATGCGGGCTTCATAAACAGACCCCCTGTTTGGTGAGCAGGCGGCGGATGCCGGTCGGCAGCGCCACCTCGCCGAGATGGCGGAACCATTGCCCCTCGCCCTCGGGAGGAATCCGGGGCGCAGACGCATACAGATGCAGGCGCCGGTGGGTCAGCTGGTGGATATGCGCCGGTTCCTCCGCCGGAGCGGCATCAAGCTCGCTGATGGGCGGAGACCACAGTCCGGCCCAGATGCCGGGTGTTGGACGCTGCGTCAGCCAGATGCCCTTATGCCCATCCAGATGCAGATGTACCCGCCAGTGCACCGAGCGAACCGCCGGCCGCGGTTTGTCGGCGGCATCGGCCTGGCGGAAGGCCGAGGCACAGAAATCCCGTACGGGACAGGCGGCGCAGTCCGGCTGGCGCGGCTGGCAGACCAGGGCCCCGATCTCCATCATGGCCTGGTTCCACATCGCCGGGTCGGCCTGCACGGCGATTTCCGCTGCCGCCCATGCCCACAGCTGTTTATCCGTGGCAGTCGGCTGGCCGTACCAGCGGCACAGCACCCGTCTGACATTGCCATCCAGAACAGGGGCGGCGGTCCCGAAGCAGAATGACGCAATAGCGCCGGCGGTGGAGCGGCCGATGCCGGGCAGCGCCTGGATGTCCGCGCATGCCCTAGGGAATCGGCCCTGATATTGGTCGGCCATGATATGCGCAGCTTGGTGCAGCATGTGGGCGCGGCGATAATAGCCGAGCCCTTCCCACGCCTTCATCACCTCATCGCTCGTGGCTGAGGCCAGGGTGGCGATATCGGGGAAGTGCCGCATCCAGGCGATATAGCGCGGCAGCACCGTTCCCACCTGGGTCTGTTGCAGCATGATCTCGGATATCCATATGGCATAGGGATCGTGGTGGTGCCGCCAGGGAAGATCGCGGGCATGCCGTGCATACCAGGCGATCAACGCTTCGGCCCTGGCCCTAGTAGGAGGCATGGAACACAAAGCGGTCATTCACGATCTCAAAGGTCAGGTAGAAACTGACCTGGTCCAGTCCCCAGGAACTGGGCAGCGGTTTGAAGGGCGCAGCGGCATGCACGGCGGCCACGGCGCTATCGTTAAGCTGCGGGATCGGACTCGGCCTCAGGATCTCCAGGCCACCGAGATCACCGTTGTCTTCGATGGTCACCTTCATCAGCACCTTGCGGTCGTCTGCCGAATAGGCGCCATAATTGGCCTGGCCCGGCTGCCATTGGTTTTCCAGCGCCTGCACCAGGGAATGGGCGTATGGCGCATATTTGACCTGACGCGTGTTGATCGGGATATCCGCCGACTTGTTCAGCATATCCTTCAGGCGCCGCTCGCGTTCAAAATCGCGCGACAGTTCAGCCAGGGCCATGCTCGACGGCATCAGGTTGGATATGGGGATTTTTGGCACCGGCGGATGCTTCGGCTCCGGTTTCTTTGGGACCAGCCTGTTCTTGGGTGTCGTATTGTTGAGTGCCAGATCGCGACGGGTCAGTGTGCGCGTGCGCTTCTGTGGTATTGGCTCGGGCAGCGGAGGAGGCGTGTGTGGTGCGGTCGGTGGTGCCGGCCTTGGCCCCGGCTGCCGGTTGCCGATGATCGGGCTGCGGGCGGCGCGGCTCAGGTTGTCCTTGGCATTGCGGCTGGAGCCGATGGCATTGCGGTTGGAGATCGCACGCGCGTTCTTCGGCGGGGCCTTGAGGCTGAGCGTGTTCGGCAGCATCACCACATCCATCACCTGCGGAGGTGCCTTCTTAGGCAACGGCTTGTCATGATGGGTAAAGGCGATCAGCAGCACCAGCAGCGCATGCATGGCGATGCTGGCGCCCAGCGCCATGCCGAGGCGTCGGCGTTCCAGAGCGGGATTCTCGTCGATCACGGGCGCATCCTAGCGCAAAGGTAAGCGGCCAGCGCCCCGTTGATCCAGCCGGTGATGGTGGACAGCAGCAGCATGGGCGGAAGCAAGTGATACAGCGCAGGCTGCTGGATATAGAAATGCTCCACCACCACGAATTGCGCCACCATGTGTGCCATGGCCCCGAGCAGGCTGATGCCGACCAGGCTGACGCCCGGCAGCCAACGCCAGGCGGCAAGGATCACGGAGGTTGCGGCGATGGTGCCGCTGAGGCTGAGGAAAAAGGTTGGCGTCAGCAGGGTGCCGATGAACATGCTGCCCAGCAATACGCGTCCGAGGGCCAGTGAGATGGCTGCCCGGGGACCGAGCATGACCAACGTCACCAGGGTGACGATGTTGGCCAGTCCGGGCTTGAACCACGGGCCAAGGTTGGGCAGGGCCGATTCGAACACGTGCAGAGCGATGGCTGCCAGCAGCAGCGACAGCCAGCGGGCCTGCGCATGCAGGTCGTCGAGGATCGGGCGCTCGAGGGTAAGTTCCTTCATCGGATTACTGCACGATGCCGTCATAGCCCTTCGTGTTCGGACCTCCGCCACGAATGCTGACCAGGATGCGGTTGGGCACGCAGGCGATGATATCGCCCGGTTGATGTTTGGTACCGGCCAGGATGCATTGCTTGCCCGTACACGGGCTGCTTTCGAAATGCACGCCGTGTGTATCGATGACGATGTCCGAAATTCCGAGATCACCCTTCGCGAGCACGTGGATCGGCGCTCCCTGGGTCGGAATGGGGTATTCGGCGAGCAGATGCTTGCTGTGATAGATCATCACCATCGGCGGTCCGGCTACGGCATCCTGGTGCAGCCACAGCCACAGAGCGATGATGCATGCCAGACCGGCGACCAGCAGCAGGCGGTCGATGCGGTTGCCGGTCAGCAGTCGGCGCAGGTCTTGGCGTGCGGGTGCTGCAGTGGCTAGGCTGGGCATAGTCGCAGTGTAACAGCAGACGGCCCGCGGGCGCCATGCCCGGCGAGGCCCAGGAGGAAGCGATGCGTGTGGTCATTACGGGAGCGAATCGGGGCATCGGCCTCGGCTTTGTGCAGCATTACCTGGAGCAGGGAGACGAGGTATGGGCGGGATATCGCCGCGATGACGGCGGCCTGTCCGGCATCGATGATCCGCGATTGCATCCGGTATGCCTGGATGTAACCGGGAATCTCGATGCCGCCCTGTCCGAGCTGCCGGACAGTATCGATCTGTTGATCAACAATGCCGGCATTTATGGTTCGGGTGCGCAGTCGCTGCAGGCGGTGACCCCGGAGAGCATGCGCCAGGTGTTCGAGGTGAATTGCATCGGTCCCTTGCGCGTGGTGCAGGCCTTGCGGGAGCGGGTGGGTGCCGCCAGGGGCGTGATCGCCAACATCAGCTCCAAAATGGGTTCGATCGGCGACAACACCAGCGGCGGCTACTATGCCTATCGGGCGGCCAAGGCGGCACTGGTGATGGTATCGCGATCGATGGCCATCGACCTGGCGACGGCTGGGGTACGCGTGATTACGCTGCATCCGGGCTGGGTGAAGACGGACATGGGCGGCCAGTCCGCCCTGATCGAGGTGTCCGATTCGGTCAGGGGCATGGCCCGGGTTCTGGCGCACGTCGATGATTACGAGCCGGGGGCCTTTGTCGCCTTCGACGGCAAACCGATTCCCTACTGAACGCGCATCAGCTGGCTTGCCGCGCTTCGCTAACCGGGGCGGCACTCACGGCTGCTGACAGCTGCTGCATCCGGGCCGGTTCCGGCCACAGGCGGCTGATCACTACCTGCAGTTTTTCCCGGTCACCGCTGGTCCAGAAATCGGTAAGGCCGACCTGGGTGGGAGTGGCCAGAAGCCCGCCCTGTTCCAGACGATGGCTGAGGTGGCGAGCCACGGCAGCGCCGGTATCGATCAGGGCGATCTGTGGCCCGACGATGTCGGCGATCAGCACTTTCAGGAAGGGGTAATGCGTGCAGCCGAGGATGATGGTGTCCACTCCGGCATGTGTGAGTGGCGCGAGGTAACGCTTTAGCAGGTCGCGGGTGGCCTGGCTGTCGGTTTCACCCCGTTCGACCTGCTCCACCAGGCCATGACAGGACTGGGTATGCACCTCCATACCGTCGGCGAACCGGCTGAGCAGGGCTGCGAAGCGGGCGCTTTTCAGCGTTCCCTCGGTGGCCAGTATCCCGATCTTGCGGTTGTGGCTGGCAGCCGCCGCCGGTTTGACGGCCGGCTCCATGCCGATGACCGGTAGGGATAAGCGTCTGCGCAGCAACTCGGCGGCGGCGGCGGTAGCGGTATTGCAGGCCACGACGATAGCCTTGGCCTGTTGCCGGCACAGGAACTCGGCGAGAGCGAGCGCCCTTTCTCGAATGAATGCCTGCGACTTGTTGCCGTACGGCACATGCCGGGAATCGGCGATGTAGATCAGGCGTTCATGCGGCAACTGGGCGCGGATTTCACGCAATACGGACAGGCCGCCGACACCGGAATCAAATACGCCAATCGGAGCATTTTCTGGCATGGCGGGAATCTAGGGCCTGCGGGCACAAAAGGCGAACGGGCTGATGTCAGGCGATGCGCACCGGCTCCGGATCGGAGGATACCAGTGTGTCGCGCCATCCGGACAGGGTGGCGAGCAGCGACGAGGCATCGGTGACCGCTGGCTCGCAGGTGGTACCGGTGCATAGCGAGGCGCCGGCCGGCCCTGAATCCGGGAAATCCAACGTCAGCAGTGGATACAATCCGGACCAGAAGATGTGTGCCAGTTGCCCGTCGTCATCATCCTTGAGCTGCAAATGAGGTGTGCCGGTGGCGAGTGCCAGCCTCGCCAAGGTCAACATCGGCACCGATCCTGGGGCCTGCACCAAATTCGGGGCCAGGGCGCGGCAGATACCCTCGGCCCGCTGCCGCCAGCGCTCTTCCGAACTCAGGCCGTACAGGGCCACACACAGGCGGGCGGCCATGCCATTGGCGGACGGTGCCACGTTGTCGAACACCGGCACCGGCCGTTGCAGCGGCACCTTTTCGTCGGCCGGGGTCATGGCCAGCGCTCCGCCTTCGAGGACGAAATCATCGAACAGGCGGTCGGCAATGCGCACAGCATCTGCGAGCCAGTGCGCCTCTCCGGTCGTCTGGTACAGCAGCAGCAGGGCCCAGGCCAGTTCGGTCGCATCGCCGGCAAAGCGCTCCTTTTCCCGTCGGCCCTGATGCTGGCAATGCAGCACGCGTCCGTCGGCATCGACCATGCCGTCCAGCAGCACCTTGGCGTTGTCACAGGCCATGGCGAGCAGCTCCGGCATGGCCAGGCGCCGCCCGGCCTCGGCCAGGCCTGCAATGGTTAGGGCATTCCAGTCCGTCAGAAGCTTGGTGTCCGTTTCCGGGCGCACCCGCTGGTTGCGGGCCTCGTTCAGGGTCTTGCGGATGGCGGCCAGGCGCTGTTCATCGGTTCCCGGCTCATCGCCGGCCTGGCGGTGCGGGATATTGCGTCCCTCGAAATTGCCGTCTTCACTGATGCCGTAGCTGTGTGCGAACAGTTCCAGATCCTCCGGGGAAAGCACCTGCTTCAGCTCGTCCAGCGTCCATGTATGGAAGACGCCCTCCTGATGGTCGGCATCGGCGTCCTGGGCCGCGTAGAACAGGCCGGTATCCGGATCGCGCATCTCCTCCCGCAGCCAGGATACAGTGTCGCGGATAACCCGGAGGTAGACCGGATGCGGGCGGGAGAGCTGGGCCCTGGCATACAGCCCCAGCATCTGGGCATTGTCGTAAAGCATTTTCTCGAAGTGCGGCACCAGCCATTCGGCATCGGTACTGTAGCGATGGAAACCGCCACCGATTTGGTCAAAGATGCCGCCGGCCGCCATGGCGGCAAGGGTGTGATGGATGGCATCCAGGGCCTTGGCGCGGCCGGTCAGCAGGGCCAGATCCAGTATCATGGACAGCACCGGCGGTTGCGGGAACTTCGGCACAGGACCGAAACCACCGTGTTCGGCGTCATATTCGTGCATCCACATGGCCAGGGCGCCGACCGGTTCCGGCGGTGGTAGCTCGCTGGCCGGCTCGGCCACATGGCGGTCACGGATGGCCTCCGTCAGCTTCTCGGCATTTTGGCGAATCCCATGTTGGCCAGCCGTCCAGGCATGCGTCAGCGCGGTCAACAGGTGCGGGAAGGCCGGCAGTTCGTAGCGGTCGGTCGGTGGGAAATAGGTGCCTGCATAGAACGGTTCCAGATCCGGGGTCAAAAACACCGTCAGCGGCCAGCCACCATGGCCGGCCAGGGCCTGCACCGCACCCTGGTAGATGGCATCCAGGTCCGGGCGTTGTTCGCGGTCGACCTTGATGCAGACGAAATCGGCGTTCATCTGGGATGCGATGCGCGGATCCTCGAAGCATTCGCGCGCCATCACATGGCACCAGTGGCAGGTGGCATAGCCGATGGAAAGCAGGATCGGCCGGTTCAACTCCTTGGCTGCGGCCAACGCGGCATCGTCCCAAGGCTGCCAGTGCACCGGGTTGTCCTTGTGCTGGATCAGGTAGGGGCTACTGGAGCCTGCCAGCCGGTTCTGATCAATGGGCATCGTCATAGCGGGCAGCGATGCTAGCAGCGGGGGCACCTATCGTCAGCACACTAGAATTCCGGGCATCAGCTGTGCCGGGACATGCTCTCCCGCGCAGCTGTACGCGCGGCCGGTGAGATGAACCTCAGGGTTTTGCCTGCGGTGAAGATGACGGGACGACCGCCGGAATCCGGATCGTATGGATCATAGATATACACCCAGGACGGCAGGTAATGGCTCGTGTCCCGATACAGTCGGGTCATGTCCATCCCCACCTCGCCCGGCGTATCCTCGCCGTTATCCATCTCGCCATGATGGCGATGGTTCGCGTCACGCAGTACGCCGAAGCCGGCCGAGCCGCGGAAGAACCAGACCGGTCCGCCCCCGACGAATTCAGGCCCCTTATCGACAAGCACTCCGCCATCCCAACGCGAACCGTCGAGAACGTTAGAAGGCAGGTAACTGAAGGAGGAGCCGACCGTGCAATGAATACCGTTTTCTTCACAATGTCCGCCGGTGACGACGAATGAGCCGTCTGCATTCGGCTTGTCGAGCTGCACCCGAAATCCCTGCCGCGTCAAGGCCTCAGACATTGCCCGGTCGACCATGCGCTGCAGTCGCGTAGCAGCATCATACCCATTGCTCGCCTTGCGCCTCGGCATAAAGACGTAAATATGGGGCGTGGACTGATCATCGGTCAGTGATGAATCCCCGAGCAGGCCGGTTTCCACATCAATGGTGGCATCCATGCCGCTCGGATCCAGACCAGGGACAGTCTGGCCATAATTGATAATGTCATCGACGTTGGCGACGTATCGCGGATCACGATAGCCATCACGCAGTGTGCCGGCCTTGCCATCGGTCAGGCCAACAGCCAGCGCAACGTTCATCGCCTCGCTCATCGCCAGATTATGCCGATAATGCCACATGGAGAGACTTTCGGGGCTGTTCAGCGCGCATCCTGCCATGGTCAGCAGCGCAGACATCAAGATCACGTTTCTCATGCCATCCTCGCATGAATATTTATTTGTCAGGGGAATCGCCGGCCAGAATCTGGCCAAGCTACATTAAGCGGACATGAAAGCGCGATGTAACCACGGGCATGAACAGGAGAAAAATAGGTGGCCGCCCGTCGGCGGCCACCAGCGGTTCAAGAGAACCGCTTATCTCATGTATTGATTTTTAGTCGCCCTTGGCTTCGTTGTCCAGGGCGTGCTGGTAGCAGTGGGCAGCCTCCTGCCAGTCACCCTGCGATGCATGCCAGTCGCCAAGGCTTTGCCAGGCTGTCGGGCCCGGATGCAGGTTGAGCAAGGTGTTCAGATGCTCGCGGGCCATGCCGGGCAGGTTGGCGGCCTGAGCCAGCTGCGCGCGGAGCCATTGATGGGCGGCGTTCATGGAGGCGGCATCCAGACCTTCCATGCGTCGATATTGCTTCATGGCATCCTTGCTGAACAGGGGAAGCAATTCGCGGGCAACGGCCATGTCGTCATGACTTTCGACATACTGCAGCCACAGTTTCTGGGCTGCGGCATGGTCACCGGAGTGCGACATGGCCCGGCCCATGGCAATGACCACCTGCGGGTCATCCGGTACCAGGCGCAGCGCCTTGCGCAGGTGATGCATTTCCTGTTCCGGATCCGATTCGGCCAAGGCTACATAGGCGTGGGCGAGCTTCGGTTTGATCGCCGATGCCGAACGGTATCCCCGCTTCCATTGCTCCTCGAACATCTGGCAGGCGGTGGCCCACTCCCCTTCCTCTTCGGTCAGATCAGCCAGGCGCTGCAAGGCCAACGGAGCCCCCGGATGCACGGCCAGCCATGCCTCCAGATGGGCCTTACGGGCGGAAAGATCCGGTGCCGGCTGGGCGGCGGGGTCGGTGGCGATGCGGGCCGCCAGTGCCACGTGCAGGGGATCGGCATGCTGCCCCGGCAGTTCCTGATCCTTGGCGGGTATGGCCAGGATGCGCAGCATGCCCAGCGCCCAGTCCGGTATGACGCCGGTGGCCTTGCGCATGGCCTTGACGCCATGGTCATCCCGCATGTCAAGCCAGGCGGAAAGCCCATCGCGCAGCATCGCCTCCCGCCGTTTGCGGCTGCCGGCGCGCAGGCCCTGCCATACCTGTCCCGGCCCTGCGAGCAGGGCCGAGAACAAGGCGCGGATCAGCCAGAAGCCGCCGAGGATGACGAGCAGGGCCACGATGAATGCTCCCTGCCGCGCCTCGAATTCCCAGCCGAAGGCCTGGATGCGCACCATCTGGCTGGCCACCTCCGGCATCAGGGTGAGCAGGATGGTGACGGCCAGAGAGAGCAGCAGGATCAGCACCAGCCTCATGGGTTGCTCTCCAGCCACCGGTTGGCGGTTTCATGCAGGGCCGCCACGGCTTGGCGTATGGCCTTGAAATTATTTGGTAGTTCCAACTGCGCGGTTTTGCCGCCGGCTTTTGCGGAAGAGGCGTTGATCAGGATCAGTTCCGCCCGCAGCGGCTGCCAGATCTTGGTTTCCGGCCATGACTCAATGGCCATGCCACGGCGGATGCGAATCAGCTTCTGGCGCAGCACTCGGCTGCCACTGCTGCCATTGGTGGGGGCGGGGCGAAAATGGAATTGCCTGGCAAGCCATGCCAGCCAGGGATGAGCGAAATGGGGGATCAGATCCGGCCCCGACTCCGGCGCGGCCAATCTAGCAATCCACACATCGAGGCGCTGTTGCCATTGCTGGTTCTGGGTCAGGGCCTCGCGTGCGGCGGCAGTCATGGAGATGGCCTCGTTGCGCTGGTTGGCCGAAAGCACCGGCGACAGGGAGACGTCCTGCCACAGCAGGGCCAGCTGTGGCAGGCGCGTGGCCGGGTCGGCGATCAGCCTCAAGCGGCTGCGCAGGTCGAGGCGCTGTTGCGTAGCCAGGGCCTGGTGAAGCTGTTCATTGTCGCTGCGCAGTTGTTGCAGCTGATCCTGCAACTGCTGGATGGCGGCCATCAACTGCGCAGCCTGCTGTGTGCTGAGTGGTGTCGCCGACCCGGCAGGGGCGACTGGCGCCGCCTCGGTCCGTTGATTGCCGGGAGTGGTTTCAGGCTTTTTGGCTACCGGTGTCTTCGCAGGTGCGGGGACAGAAGCGGGGGATTCGCCGGTGGTCGGTGGGGCCGCATGCTCGCTCAGATGCAACATGCCAAGCACGTTCGGGTGCACGCGCTCATACCAGTAGAACAGCGCGGCCAGGCCGGCCAGCACCACCAGCATCAGCAGCAGAGCCCAAATGCGAGAACCGCGCTTCCGCGATGCCGGTTTGGCCTTCTCGCCCGCGTTGTCCGCTGGTGCGGCCTTGGACGCAGACCGGGTTTCGTCCGTTTCCCTCTGCGGACTTTGTTGTTCGTCGCTCATGGATTTGGATTGTCGTTGAGCCAGCGGGCCACGTCCAGTGCATGGTAGGTCAGGATCATATCGGCGCCGGCACGCTTGAAGCCGCGCATGGTTTCGAGTACCACGCGCTGCTCATCGATCCAGCCCTTTTCGGCGGCCGCCTTGATCATCGCGTATTCCCCGGAGACGTTGTAGGCGGCCAGCGGCAGGTTGGTGACGTCGCGAACCTCGCGGATGATATCCATGTACGCCAAGGCAGGCTTGACCATCAGCATGTCGGCGCCCTCCTCGACGTCGAGAAGGGCCTCGCGCACGGCTTCGCGACGGTTGCCGGGATCCATCTGGTAGCTGGCGCGATCCCCGAAGGCTGGGGCGGAATCCGCGGCGTCGCGGAATGGGCCGAAATAGGCCGAGGCATACTTGACGGCGTAGGACATGATTGGAATCTGCTCAAAGCCGGCTCCGTCGAGGCCGGCGCGGATGGCGGCGACCATGCCGTCCATCATGCCGGACGGGGCGATGATGTCGATGCCGGCCTCGGCGTAAGATACGGCCTCCTTCTGCAGGTTTTCCAGGGTGGCATCGTTATCCACGTCCTGGCCATGCAGCACGCCGCAATGGCCATGTTCGGTATATTCGCAGAAGCAGCTGTCGGCAATCACGCATAGCTCGGGTACGGCCTGTTTGGCCTCGTGGACGGCGCGCTGCACGATGCCGTCCGGATTCCAGGCCTCGCTGCCGATGGCATCCTTGTGTGCCGGGATGCCGAACAGGATGATGGCCGGGATGCCGAGCGCATGTGCCTCCCTTGCAGCCTCGGCCACTTCACTGACGGGCAGTCGCCAGACACCGGGCATGCTGCCCACCGGCCGACGTTCATTCAGTGTTTCATCGACGAACAGCGGGTAGATCAAATCGGCCGGTGAAAGCCGGGTTTCGCTTACCATGCGCCGCAGCGTGGCGTTTCTGCGCAGCCGGCGGGGCCGGTAGATCAGGTCGGGCAGGGACATGGCTTACTCCGTGGGCGTCAGGTAATGCTTCGCCAGCGCATCCAGCATGGCCGGAAAGCTAGCGTCGCTGGCTACAACTTGCACCCCCAGTCCGAGCTTTTCCGCTGCGCTGGCCACCCCAGGGCTGATGGCGACGACGAGCGGCCGGGAGGCGAGGGTGGCATCTCCGATGCGTTGGAGATAATAGGCCGCCGTCTTCGTGCTACCGAGCAGTACGGCATCGATGCGACCCATGCGCAGGGCCTGGATGACGGACGAGGCATCATCGGTGGGAAAAACGGTGCGGTAGGCATGAACCGTGGTGACGACGATGCCTTGCTGGTGCAGCCAGTCAGCCAGTGTGTCGCGTCCCTCCTCGGCCCGGAACAGCAACAGTTTTCCCGGCAGGCCGTGATGGCGGTAGGCGCTGACCAGGCCGTCCTGCGAGGCAGGTTCGGCAATGATGGTGGCATGCCAGCCTTGGGCGGCCATCGCCGACGCCGTTTTTTCGCCGACTGCGGCCAGCCGATGGCTGCCCAGCAGGGCATGCTCGGATGGGCTCAGGACTTGGGTGGCGCAGCGCACGCCATTGGAGCTGGTAAAGGCGATATCGATCGTCGCGTCCGCCAGAAGCGCAGCGGTGGCCTGTATCGGCTTCGGCAGGCATTCGACGGCCAGGCAGGGGAACAGCACCGCCTCACCGCCACGTGCCCGGATCATGTCCGCGGTTTGTGTGGCTTGTCCTGCTGAGCGGGTGACCAGGATGCGGCGGCCGGAAAGCGGGGATGCGGTCGGGTTGTCCATAGCCCCATCCTGCAGTTTCGCAAGAAGCCTGCCAATGTATGTGCAAATGCTTGCCGTCGGGGCGAGATTATGGTGGCATATTAATATATATGGCGAAGCTTCCCGACCGACAAGACGCGAAAAAGCTGCTGAAGGACATCTTCGGTTACGATGAATTCCGGCCGATGCAGGAGGAGATCATCGCCACCCTGCTGGATGGCAAGGATGCGTTTGTGCTGATGCCGACCGGCGGCGGCAAATCCCTGTGCTACCAGATTCCGGCCATCCTGCGCCCGGGTACCGGCATCATCGTTTCTCCATTGATCTCCCTGATGAAGGATCAGGTGGATACGCTGACACGCTGCGGTGTGCGCGCGGCCTTTTACAACTCGTCGCTGAAGGCTGCTGAATCCAAGGAGGTGCTGGCACAGTTCGAGGCGGGGGCACTGGATCTGCTGTATGTGGCGCCGGAACGCCTGCTGTCCAAGGCCTTTTTGGCCCGCCTGGAACGGGTGAAGTTGTCGATGTTTGCCATTGACGAGGCGCATTGTGTGTCGCAATGGGGGCATGATTTCCGTCCCGAATACGTCAAGCTCGGTATGCTGCGCGAGCATTTTCCAAAGGTGCCCATGCTGGCGCTGACGGCCACCGCGGACACCCATACGCGCGAGGATGTGGTGGAAAGGCTGCAGCTGCGCGAACCCCATTGGTTCACGTCCAGCTTCGATCGTCCGAACATCCGCTACCTGGTGGCAGAGAAGCGCCAGCCGTTGACGCAGATTCTGCAGTTTCTCGAGGACTGGGAGAGCGCCTCAGGCATCATTTACTGCCTGTCGCGCAAGCGGGTGGAGGATCTGGCTGTCAATCTGCAGCGCCAGGGCTATCGTGCCGCCGCCTATCACGCAGGGCTTCCGGCGCGGCAGCGGGAACGGGTACAGGACGATTTTCTGCGAGACCGCACCAAGATCATCGTGGCCACGATCGCCTTCGGTATGGGTGTCGACAAGCCGAACGTGCGCTATGTGGTGCACCACGATCTGCCCAAGAGCATCGAAAGCTATTACCAGGAGACCGGGCGGGCCGGGCGTGATGGCATGGAGTCCGAGGCCCTGCTGCTCTACGGCTCGGGTGACGTGAATCTGGTGCGACGCCTGATCGAGAATGTCGAGAATCCGGATCAGCGCCGGGTGGAGGTGCACAAGCTGAACAGCATGGTGGGTCTGGCCGAGGCCCTGACCTGCAGGCGCAAGGTGCTGCTCGGCTATTTCGGCGAGGATCTTCCGGAGCCCTGTAACAACTGCGACATTTGCCTGGATCCGCCGGAGACCTATGACGGCACCCGACTGGCGCAACTGGCCCTGGCCTGCGTGCAGGAGTTGAACGGTGATTACGGCATGGGCTACGTCATCGATGTGCTGCGCGGGGTGAACAGCGCCCGGGTGAGGGAAAACGGCCACGACAAGTGTACATCCTTTGGCGAGGGTAGCGACCAAAATGCGGATGAATGGACCTCGGTGCTGCGTCAACTGGTTCACCATGGCTACATGCATCAGAACGTCAGCCGCAAGGCGGCGCTGATGCCTTCGGAGAAGGCCGATGCGCTTGTCACGGGTCAGGAAATGGTGATGCTGGCCAAGTACAAGCCCGGTATCAAACGCCAGCTGAAGCGTTTGAGCGGCAGTCGGGACGAGGCGCTTTTCGGATGGCTGGTCGGCCTGCGCCAGACGCTGGCGGATGCCGAGGGCACCGCACCGCACGTGCTATTCAGTGATGCCACGCTGAGCGAGATGAGCCAACGCAAGCCGGTCGATCTGGAATCCCTGGCCAGGGTCAGTGGCGTAGGCAAGCACAAGCTCGAAACCTATGGGCAGGACCTGATCGAGGCTGTGCGTCAGCACCTGGCCAGTCAGTCCGACAAGGCCGATGCCTCCGGCGACGGTCGCCCCAAACTGATGGCCAAAGGCCCGGCGGCCAATGACAGCCAGCTGCATACCCTGGCGCTCTACAAGAACTTGGGTCAGGTGGGCCAGATTGCGGTCCAGCAGGGTGTCAGCGAGAAAACCGTGCTCGGCCATTTCATCGCCCTGATCCGGGCAGGGCACTATATCGACGTACCCGATCTGTTCGGAGGGATGTTCGAGCAACTGATGGCCGATTTGGATCAAGCCGACCCGTATGCTTCCCTGTCGGAGGTGAAACGGGATCTTTCCATTGATATCTCCAACGAGGAGTTCCGGCTACTGCTGGCTTGGCGGGAAGCCATCGGCGTTGCCTGAAGCCTGTCGTTTTTTTCATGTTTATCGTCCACGCGAGTATTGCCGCTGCCGATGTCGGGTCATATCCTGCAAGGCAATGGGCCGCTTCAGACGGTCTGCCTGCGGAGGGATGGTATGGGTGAATGGATATCACTGACCGCTGCCGACGGTCATCAGCTTGCCGCTTGGCGGCAGATGCCCGCGTCCAAACCCAAGGGTGGGTTGGTGCTGGTGCAGGAAGCGTTCGGGGTCAACCATCACATACGCGAGGTGGCGGAACGTTTTGCTGCGCTCGGCTACGAGGTCGTGGCTCCAGCCATGTACGACCGCTATGAGCGTGGCTTCGAGGTCGGTTACAGTCAGGAGGACATCGCGCAAGGAATCGCGATAGTGCGCCGGATGGATTGGGACAAGGCGCTGCTCGATATCGAGGCTGCCCGCATCGCGTTGTCGGTGTCTTTGTCCGATACCTTGGCGGACGCAAAGAAGAGAATCGGCATCGTCGGCTATTGCTTTGGTGGCAGCATGGCATGGCTGGCCGCTGGTCGCCTGCGGTTTGCAGCTGCCGTGGTCTATTACGGCAGCCGCATCCCCGATCCTTCCGGAAGGGTGCCGCGTTGCCCGCTGATCGCACATTTCGGCCGCCAGGACAAGAGCATTCCCGTGGAACGCGTGGAGGAAATGATCAAGGCGTATCCGGATATTCCGGTCTATCTGTACGATGCCGGCCACGGATTCGCGTGCGATGAGCGCGCCTCGTTCGACCAGGCCGCCCGTGACCTGGCCTGGCAGCGGACGGTCGATTTTTTGCAAGTCCATCTGGGGTAAGCCGGGCTCATGGCGCCTGCCTGGCATTGCGTCGCGGCAGTGAATGGGTACGTTGTGCATCCCTTGTCCGGCCGTCGAAGCGTGGCAAAGCATGGCGATGCCCGGTTGTGGATTGGCCTGAAATGCGAGGAAACGCGGACGATTGCAGCTTGTTGCTGGCTGCCGACACTGAGGTGATGATGAAACGGATTGCGATAGGCTCGGCGTTGCTTGCCGTCATCCTGTGCTGCCAAGTGCCGGTTGCCCTTGCCGACATGACACAGAGCCAGGCGAGGCACCTGGAAATGCAGGCAGAACAGGGGGATGCCGAGGCTCTGCATACGCTGCGTCAACGGGCTTCAGCAGGTGATGCCGTGGCTCAGAACTTTCTGGGCGATTTCTACAAGCATGGCCAGGGCGTGAAACGGGATTACTCCACCGCCGCCGCATGGTATCAAAAGGCGGCTACCCAAGGTTATGCCCTGGCCCAGTCGAATCTGGGTTTTCTGTACTATGAGGGGCGCGGTGTGTCCCAGGACTATGCCAAGGCGGCAGAGTGGTGGAAGAAGGCGGCCAAGCAGGGGGACATGCTGTCCCAGTCGAACCTGGGGGTTCTCTATTACAAGGGACAGGGCGTGGCGCAGGATTACGGCAAGGCCGCCCAGTTGTGGCTGAAGGCGGCCGATCAGGGGGATGGCTCATCCCAGTACAATATGGGCTATGCCTATTACAAGGGACAGGGTGTGCCGCAGGATTTTGTCGAAGCCTACAAATGGTTGACCCTAGCCGCCTCCAGCCGGTCGCGGAAGGGTATCCGTGATGCTGCCCTGGCCACCCGGGAGGTGGTGGCGGGAGCGATGACGAACGAACAGATCTCGAATGCGCAACAATTGACAAAGAATTGGAAGCCGAAGCAATAATCCATGCCTCACATATTGTGATATATATCACATCTAGCAGGGTTTTAGCCTTTATCGTGATCGCGTGCACATTTTTGTAAGGGATAATACCTATTAATTTGTGCTAGGCCTCATTTCCGGCAGGAAGAGGCAAAGGAGATTATCTGGAATGGTACCGGTCGCGGACATGAAGCCTGTGTGGGTCACTTTGATCATCGCCACGGCGCTGATGCTGTCGGCCCGTACCGCTTTTGCCGAAACGCCGGCGAAGGTTCCGTCTGTGACGGCAGCGACCAATGGCGGCTCGGACCAGCTCGGGACCACCGAGCATGCACCCGACATCAGAGGACCGGAGGTCATTGATCCGGACATCCAGGATGTCGAGGTGGAGATACGGGTACCCGAGGTCGAGGCCCCGGATGTGCAAGTGCCGGAGGTCGAGACCCCTGAAGTGCAAGTGCCTGAGATGAATCTGCCGGAGGTCGAGATTCCAGAGTCGCACTAAGGTGCACATTAATTCGTAAAACGGCGCCCTTTCTGGTATCAGGAAGGGCGCTTTTGCAGGTTAAGGAGCCTGTCTTTTGGCGCTGGCTTGCTCGGCCTTGGATATCCCCAGCAGGTAATCGTCGAGCAGGCCGGCGGGGAAGACGCGTCATCGGAATGCGTATGTCTCCATTTCAGGTTTCTGCCGCTGATGCGCATGGATGATCGTCCCGAACAAGCGCCCGGCGGACAAATCCGGCTACAATAGTGGAACGGCCATATTAGGGCTGTAGCGAGGGAAGCGATGCGTGCTTACTTGCAGATCACCGGGTTCATTTTCGGTGTGGTGATGCTGGGCCATGTCCTCAGACTGATCCTACACTGGCAGGTGCAGTTGGCAGGATGGACGGTACCGATGTGGCTGTCGTGGGTGGCAATTCCCCTGGCAGGGACGCTATGTGTCTGGGCGTTCCGCCTTGCCGGAAACGCTAGACGCTGAGTTCGGCATGCGCGCCATGGTGCTGGAAGCCCCCGGCAAGGCCTTGCACTTGTGCGAGATGCCGCAACCGGCGTGCGGTCCCGAGGATGTGCTGCTGAAGGTCGCTGCCTGCGGCGTGTGCCGTACCGATCTGCACATCCTGGATGGCGATCTGCCCGATCCGACATTACCTCTGGTGCCCGGGCATGAGATCGTCGGCTCCGTGGTTGCCAAGGGCGAGCGCGTCGAAGGCTTTGAGCCCGGGCAAAGGTTGGGGGTACCGTGGCTGGGCCGTACCTGCGGGCACTGCCGCTACTGCACCAGCGGACACGAGAATCTCTGTGACCATGCCGGGTTCACCGGCTATACGATCAACGGCGGTTATGCCGAATATGCCGTGGCCGATTCCCGATATTGCTTTCCGATCCCGGAGGCGTATGCCGATGCCCAGGCTGCACCCCTGCTGTGCGCGGGCTTGATCGGTTACCGATCTCTGGTCGCCGCTGGCGATGGCCAAAGGCTCGGCATTTACGGGTTTGGGGCGGCGGCGCATATCATCGCCCAGTTGGCCCGTTGGCAGGGGCGGACGGTCTACGCCTTCACCAGGCCTGGGGATGCGGCAGGGCAGCGCTTCGCAAAAGGGCTTGGCGCTGCCTGGGCAGGCGATTCCACCATGGCGCCACCTGACGAGATGGATGCAGCAATCATCTTTGCACCCGTCGGAGCCCTGGTACCGGAGGCGCTCAGGCGCGTCGCCAAGGGAGGCACGGTTGTCTGTGCCGGCATCCACATGAGCGATGTGCCAGGCTTCCCTTATTCCATCCTGTGGGGTGAACGCAGCATCCGCTCCGTTGCCAACCTGACCCGCCGGGATGGGGAGGACTTTCTCGCCATCGCTCCCAAAGCCGGTATCCGTACCGAGGTTGAGACCTTCCGGCTCGAGCAGGCGAATGAAGCCCTCGCCCGCCTGAGGGAAGGACGCATACGCGGTGCGGCGGTGCTGGCCATATCTTAGAAAATCGTCGCATGCATAGAGCTGCCCACACGTAGTAGAAACAAGTCGGCCCTGTGATCCGTTTCACAGCATCGAATCGTCTTGCCGTTAACATGGATACATGGATGCGGTGCTGTACAAGCCCGTGGGAGGCATCGACTATGGCCGCCTGTTGGCACAGGCGGGGCGCTTTTTCGTCCGGCGCATCCTTTTCCCCCTCTTGCTGTCCCTGCTGGTTTCCGGCTTTTCGGCCACGGCCGTGGCCGGTGGCTTCAGGACCAATGTCCACCACGTGCGGCAGGTGTTGCTTGCCAAGTTCAGCCATTGGCGGGGGACGCCCTACCGATACGGTGGTATGAGCCATCACGGCATTGACTGCTCCGGATTTGTGCATGTGATCTACAGGCAAGCGCTGGGCATCGACGTGCCGCGCAGCACCGAGCTGCTGTCCCGCCTCCGTCATCGCGTTTCGCGCCATCATTTGATCGCCGGCGATTTGATCCTGTTTCGTATCAATCACCATACACTGCATGCCGGCATCTACATTGGCCAAGGACAGTTCATCCATGCCTCGAAATCACGTGGCGTGATGCTTTCCAGCCTGCATAATCCCTACTGGAAAGAGACCTTCAGCAAGGCGGTGCGTGTCATCGGGTTGCGCATCTGACCTGTTCTGTCGATGGAGCCCATATCGACCCCTGCATACAAAGGCTGGCCACACTAAATCTGCAAAATGCTTCGGCACAGATACCGGAGAGTGGAGTCCCTGATTCCTGAGCCGCTTCCGAGAATTGGAGCATACCAATTGAAACCGCTTGGGGCTTGTGCTGCACTGTGGAATGGATAGCACAGATCGCGAGCCCGATGCCATTGGTCGCCACCCGGGATTGCGCTGTCCGATCATTGCTGTGATGGATGGATGCCATGCCTAATTTCAACGCTGTGCCCCCGTTGTTGATCCATTTCCTGCTCGCAGCGCTGTTCAGCTTCGTCATCGGCCTGGAATTCCACGCCTATCAGCAGGTCAATCGTCACCATATCGGCTTCGGTACCACCCGGACGTTCACGATGATCGGGGTCTTCGGGTTCACGCTGTATACGCTGGATTCGCACGGCATCCTTTATGCCATCGGCCTTGCGGTGCTGGCTGCCTTCCTGCTCTTCTATTACACGCAGCGGATCCGTGAGGACAGCTTCTCACTGATTGCCCCACTGCTGGCGTTGCTGACCTATGTATTGGGGGCGGCCGCCAGTGTGCTGCCGGGATGGTTCCTGATCCTGTTCGTCGTAACCATGCTGCTGCTGCTCAGCGAAAAGCAGGGTATCCGCCATCTCTCCGACTCCTTCCAGGATAAGGAAATGCTCACCCTGGGGAAATTCCTGATCATGGCCGGCGTCGTATTGCCCCTGCTGCCAGATCGGCAGATCGCATCGTTCATCACCGTCACCTACTATCAGGTTTGGCTGGCCATCCTCGTCGTTTCCTCGATCTCCTATCTCAGCTACCTGGCCCAGACCTATTTCTTCAAGCAGCGTGGCTTTTTGCTGACCGGCCTGCTCGGTGGGCTATATTCCAGCACCGCCGCGACCGTGGTCATCGCCAGGCGCGCCGGAGAGGGCGCGGAGTGCAGCGGTGCCGTGTCATCAGCATTGATCCTGGCCACCGCCATGATGTACCTACGGCTTCTGGCGTTGATCTTTGTGCTCGGCGGCATGGTTGATTTCATGCATCTGCTCGGCCCGTTCGCCGTCTTTGCCATCGTCTCGATCATCGCCGCCCTGGTGCTGCGCCGCCGGCATGGCAAGGCCGAAGCCGGTAGCGGGGAGAATGTTCCGGTCAAGCATCCGCTCGAGTTCGGGGCCGCTTTCGTGTTCGCCATGCTTTTCGTCGCCTTCACCGCCATCACCCATTACGTGGTCGGCGATTTCGGCACCAGCGGCCTGCATGTGCTCGCCTTCGCCGTGGGCATGACCGATATCGATCCCTTCATCCTGTCGCTGCTCGCTGGCAAGTTCCATGTTTCGGCGAGTGCCATCATTGGCGCCATCGTCATCGCTTCCGGCAGCAACAACCTGTTGAAGGCGGGCTATGCCGTCGCCTTGGGGCGCAACCGCGCCGTCTATCCGGCAGCCATCTGGTTGGTATTGCTATTCCTTGCCTCGCTTGCTTATGCCTGGTGGATGTGACGAAGGCGCTACACGGCTGGTGATGGCGTATTTTTGTCCGGACCTGTCGCGGCAGGTACCGACCACCGTCGTGCCCTGATAGTTGTAGTGGCAATCCAGCCTATCCCCGTCCTTGGCGATCAGCATGGCCCGGCCAGTATTTCCGGGATTGTAGGTCTGGATGGTGCCGAAGCCGGGATACATGAAGGGACCATATCCATACATGAATGGGCCGTATCCGTACATGAACGGCCCAAAGGTGGTGACGAAGCCAGTGGACGACGAGGCGTTGTCGACATAGTGGCCTCGGTAGGTCTTGCCAGCGATTGTTACCTGCATCGTCGCATGGTCGCGATCGATGCGCACGGGCCATTGCCGGCCACCGGGGTCGGTGATGACGAGATGTTCAGTGGCGCAGGCGCTAAGCGCCAAGGCAGTGAGGATCAGCATCGCAACATATCGCATGGCCTTCCCCTTGAGCGTGTGGCTTCGCATCGGGCGGAGAAACGAATGCCATTGTAGGTGCTCGCCGGCACTGTACAAATGACAGGAGAGGGGGAGATGCTCGCAGGTCCGCGCACTTTCTGCGCCCCGTGTCCGTGGCCTGGAACCGCGCAGCGAAGAATATGGAGATGGGTCTGGTCAGCCTCTACGTCAACAGAGCGTGAGGTGAGGGATGCAGCAGCGGCACCGCAGTCGGTGCCAACAGATAGCGGGCTTTCGCCCGCAATTCACCTTTTGATTACCTTGAATCAGCGCGGCGGAGTTCGTCACTCCAAAGCAAGAGGTCATCCATTGTCTTGATCGTTTTGATCGGCGCGTGGTCAACGCCGTTACGGATGACAACGCAGCGGCCGGCGCGGACGGTCTCTTTGGCAAGGGCTACGACCGCTTCAATGACTCCCGGGTAGCCCATCGCCTTTGCATCGGCGATATCGTGTGTGTTCATGGCAAGGTTCATCTGTTCTGTCATGCCGTTCTCCCGTTCATCGACACGGGTGGCGAATGCACAACCCCGCATCTGAATTTGGATGCGAAAACTGGGAGTTGTGCGTGATTTCATGCTGAAGCCGACATTACGGATCGATAATCCGGGGCCACGGAGGAAAATGAAAAAGGGCCTACTTGCGTAAGCCCTTGGGGTTGATGGAGCCCATGAGGGCGAGCACAAGTAGACCTGTGGCAATGATCCGCAGCATGACCCCTCCCACAAACTACTTTTCCTGCAATGCGGCGAGTATAGCTGAGAGCCTGGGTATTTCGGTGGATAGAGATCATGTTTTGAGATTTCGCTGAACTAAGTCATAAAGTCATACGTAATTATACTTAGAGAATAATTCTTACTTTTAGATTATATATACCTCTTGCCTACGCTGAGGAACTGAAGCCTAGTAGAGCGAGGTGGTGATGGAACACCAAAAAAGCGGGGGGAATCGCCGGGATTACGAGCGCTTTGCCGTGGGCTT
>Ga0307418_1000022_pt1 | contig 45157 bp, 40 predicted proteins | sample SalMarWE160220MG_2_FD_202160 | JGI IMG/M metagenome (GOLD analysis project Ga0307418, IMG submission 202160) | Salt marsh sediment microbial communities from the Plum Island Ecosystem LTER, Massachusetts, United States - WE1602-20 | ecosystem: Environmental > Aquatic > Marine > Intertidal zone >...
CTCCGGGCCGCGGTCCGCCTGGCGGGACTCGAGCTTGGCATCAAGCAGCTCGACCAGCCTCGGGAGGCTCGAGCGGAGCGCTTCCCCGTACGCTGCGCGGACCTGCGCGGCGAGCGCGCGGTCCCGCTTCGCCTTCGGCGCCGCGAACCGGGTCGAGGATGGTCCGGTCGGTGACGTAGTCGTAGGGCCGCCAGTCGAGGATCTCCTCGATGACCGAATACCTTGCCGACATCGGCAAGGTATTCGGTGTAGCCGGAGATGTCGGCGATCAGGAAGCAGGTGGGCTGCGGCGTGGAGAGCATCAGTCGCGGTTCAGGCGCTCCACCACCGGGCCCATTGCCTCGAGCGTCGCGATCGTCGTCGGCCAGGGCAGGCATTCGACCTGGGTCACGCCGACCGCGGCGAAGGCCCTGATGGCATCGGCGACCTGATCGGCGGAGCCCCGGACCGGCACGCCGAGGCCCATCGCCTCCACGCCGGTCGCCTTCGTGGGCTCCACGAAGATCCCCGCCGACCGTCCGATCGTGGCGGGATCGCGCCCGATCGCCTCGCATGCCGCCTCGACCTGCTGGATGAGCGGCGCGAACTCAGCGGGCTCGCTGCGCTCTTGCGCGTAGTAGCTCCAGACGTCCGCGTGCCGGGCAGCGAGCGCGATCGTCCTGGGTTTCCCGGCACCCAGCATCAGGGGGATGGCCCCGGACCGCGGCCCTCGTGGCCGCGAGTCGAGATCCCTGGCCTGATGGTACGGCCCGTCGTGGTCCGCGTGACCGGTCCGGAGCATGGGCATGATGATCTCGAGCGCATCCTCGAACCGGCTGACGACGTGATCGAGTGGGAGACCGAAAGCCGAGGCTTCGGCGTCGCCGCTGCCGGCACCCAGGCCGAACACGAATCGCCCATCCGAGAGCTCGTCCAGCGTCTCGACCGCGCGGACCGTGAGCCCCGCGTTGCGCTGGTTCGCCGACATGACCCAGGTTCCGACCTCGATCCGTTCCGTCGCCTCGGCGACGGCGCCGGTCATCGCGATGCATTCCCACCAGCCGCGAGGTCCGGGCCAGACGGACACCCGCCAGAGGAGCTCGTCGGGAACCCAGACCGTGTCGAAGCCGATGGCTTCCGCGAGCCTGGCCATGGACCGCAGCTCGTCCCAGCGGTGGGGCCGCCCGGTCTCCGGGTCCTCGTAGAGCGGGAGCACGAACCCGAGCTTGAGGTCACGCATGCGTATCGCCTCTCCATCAACGACGCATGGGCCGGTCGTCGACCGCTGCGCGGCACCGGACCAATCGTTGCACGCCCGTCCACCCGGTCGTGCGAGACGCCATGACCTCGCCAGGCTCCCTCGCCCTCTCACGCTGCTGCGCTCGCGACGCCGGGGGCTTCGAGACACCTCGGACCAGGCCCTCGACACGCCCGGCGGGAGCGGCGATGATCCGACGATGGCATCAGGCGGCGTGGTGGGCGCGAGCATCGACACCCGGTCGTGCGGCCACCCCGTCCCAAGCCGGATCGCCGATATCACGCAAACGTGGTGCACCGCGTGTGGTCCGACGATCGAACGGCCGACGAGGACCCGGGCGAGCACGTCTCCGAACCGGTGAACGACCCGATCGTGGCCCTCGCTGAGGAGGCGGACCGGCGCACCGACGACGGCGACCCGAAGGGTGGCTTGGCGCTCGCGCGCCGTGCCGTCCAGCTCGCGGCTACCGGTGGGACGCACGGCGCCCGCGCGGCCGCACGACGGGCCCTGGGACGGGCCTGGTACGGCCTCGGAGACTACGGCGTGGCCCGGATCGCCGGCGAGCAGGCCCGCGCGTTCGATGCGCAGGAGGACCCGAACGGACCAGCTGTCGGCGAGGACGACGACCTCATCGGCGTGTCCATCCTCCAGCTCGGCGACCCGGTGGCCGCGGTCAGCATCCTTCGGTCGGCCTCGGCACGGCTCGAGGCAGCGCGCGGGCCTGGACACGAGACAACGATCCGGGCCCTCGGAAACCTGGCCGCCGCCCTGGCGCGCGCGGGAGATGAGCGGGCCGCCGAGGCGACCGGCCGCGAGGCCCTCGAGCGCGCTGAGCGGTCGCTCGGCATCCATCGCCAGACGGCGATCATCCTCAACGGCCTGGCCGTTCGCCTCGGCCGTTTCCCCGATCGGGCGGCGGAGGCGACGTCGCTCTCGGAGCGCGCCCTGGACGTGGCCCGGGAGTCGGTCGGGGCGGAACACCCGCTCGCACTCAGCCTCGCGGCCAATGTCGCCATCCGCCGCGCGAACGCCGGCGATCCGGCGGCCGCGGACCTCCTTCGCGAGGCCCTTGCCGTGCACGAGACTGCCTACGGCCCCGATCATCCGAGCATCGCCTTCGTGCTGGTAGCCCTCTCCGACGTCAGCGACGATCCCGCCGAGGCCAGGCGCGCGATCGCGAGGGCGACCCTGATCCGCCTGCGATCGCTCGGGCCGATCGCCCGGCCCACGCTCGAGGCATTGAGCAAGGCCGTTCGCCGGTTCGCGCCGCGCGGGCCCGGCGAGCCGGTCTCGCCCGAGGCAACAGCGATCTACCGAGACTGGGCAGTGCTCGATCCGGGGGCCGTGCCGGTCGCGCTGCCGACTGCTCGCCGGCGCTCACCCGACGAAGCCGGGGCCAGCCTCGGCAGGACGCTCGAACGGTTCCTGGGTGACGTCGCGCTGCCCGACGAAACGCGCGCGACGGTCGCCGCCCTGTACGCGAGGGCCGACGCGGCCGCCGCGGACGGGGCCTACATGTCCTCGATCGCGTCACTGGAGCGGGCGATCCAAACGATCGAAGGCGCGAGGGGGCTGGCGACGCCCGACCTGATCGAGCCCCTGCGCCGCCTCGGCGCGATCTGCCTGGCGGCGGGAGCGGAGGACCGCCTGCTCGAGCTTCGCCGCCGGATCGCCGACCTCGCCGAGGCGGCGTACGGCCCGGGTCACCCGCTGGCGACGATGGCGGTCATGGCGTACGCGGACCAGGAGCGCCACGAGTTCGGCGGGCTGAGCGACGCCACCGCCGAGCGGGCGAGCGCGGCGGTACGAGCCACCTTCGACGACGAGGCGCGAAGCGTGCGGCTCGTGGGGCGAGCGTTTGCGGCCGTGCCGGCTGACCAGCGTCGGGTCATCCCGCTTTCGGTCGCCCGCGCGGAGGCGTTGCGCACGATCCACCCGGACGGCCCGCTCGCAGGGCTCGACGCGATCCACTGGGCCGGTGTCGGACACGCCTACGGCCCGGCACGGGACACGCCCGACGAGATTCGGCTCCTGCGGGCCGCGGATCCCGACCTGCGGGACGACGCGCTGGAGCGACTGACGGGCTCGATCTGCCACCAGGGCTCGGTCTATCCGGCGTCGGCGACGGCGGTGCCGTTCCTCGCCCGCCTGGCGCTTGACCCGACCCAGCCGGATCGGCCGGGCATCATCTGGCTGCTCGCCATGCTGGCCCGCGGCGCGAGTGATCCGTCAGCAGATCAGACCGTTGGCCGGGCCATCCGCGACGCGATCGCCCCATATGCCGATGCGCTCCTGGCATCGGCTGACATGGTCACGGACCTGGGCGGAGCGGTCGCCGAGCTTGCCGACGCGATGCAGCCGAATGCACCCGGCGATCGATGGCCCTGACCGCAGGCGAGCTCCATGCCGCAGCTCGCAGCTCGCTCGGCAGCCCACTGGCCGGGCTCGGCTTCCGGCGCGTCGCGAAGACCAGGATGGCGAGCTGGGTCCGAGTGGAGGGGGACCGATGGCTCCTCCTCTGGTTCCAGCCGCACCGATGGAACGGCGTACAGTCGGCCGGCTTCAGGTTCACGGTCGAGCTGCGCCTCGCCGCCCAGCCCGTCCTCTACTCGGCCGGACCAGTTGCCCGGCTGCCGGAGCTGCTCTCGGGGGAAGACCGCGAGACGCTGCGCCAGATGGAGAACCAGACGCTGGCGCGGATCCCACCGCCGGATCGCGCGTACCTGCGCACGCTCTCGGCGAGCATGCGACCGACCCTGCTCGCCGACTGGAAGCCACGGCTCCAGCCCTACCGCAACGACGAGGACGTCTGGTTCAGGATCGCCGACCGACCAGACCTGGAGGCGCTCCTGGCGTTCATCGCGCGGGTATTGCCGGAGGCCATCGACCGGTTCCTCGCCAAGCACAGGGACTCGCCGCTGGGCGCGGCGCTCGTGCCGGGAACGGCGGCATGGGGCCGACTCGTGGCCACCTTCAACGATGGGCCGGGCGCCCGCATCTGGGCCGAGGTCCAGGAATCATCGGACCACGCGGATGCCCTCGACGAGGCCGTCGCCCTCTGGGGCGAGGTGTTCGGGGAGTGGCTTGCCGACGAGGGCCACGCGCTTGCCCCAACCTCCATGGACGAGCTCCAACGGGCGCTCCACCTGGCTGAGGATTGACTGCCCGAGAAGCGATTGAGTGGAGCACCGACCGTGATCGGCTGTGCCGTGCCAGCGGCGGCCGTCAGGGGTCCTCGCCCATTCGGTGATAGTGTCGCGACCCGGGGGCTGCCAGGGGGACCGGCCCGGCCGCGGGCTCCATCAGGAAGACGTGCCACGTGACGCAGCTCTGCGAGCACTTCGAGATCGCAATTCGGGTCGAGCCGCCGCTGGAGGTCTGCTCGGCGTGCGTCGAGACCGGCGGCACCTGGGTGCATCTCCGCCAGTGCCTCACCTGCGGGTGCACGAGCTGCTGTGACCAGAGTCCAAACCGGCATGCCACGGCCCACTTCCATGAGACGGGGCATCCGATGATCCGGACCGCGGAGGCTGATGAGGACTGGCGATGGTGCTTTCCCGACGATCGCCTCTACCTCCCGGATCCGGCCGGAGACGAGGATGACGAAGCGTGATCCGCGGGTCATCGGCTGGGTCGCGACGCCGCACGCGACACTCGACGCAGGCAACGCGGTAATCGAGAGGGACTCCCGATGATCGAGAACGTCACACCCGGCCCGCATGGTCCGCTGGCCAATGTCCTGGCCGTCCGCAGGGGGAGAGGCGACCCCGAGACCGGCGGCCTCGAGCACCGCGAGGCGCTGATCTACACGCTCGGCAAGGCTGCCGAGCTCGAGCACCTCGTCATGCTCCAGTACCTGTTCGCGGCGTTCTCGCTCAAGCAGAAGGTCGACGAAGGGCTGTCGACCGAGCACCTCGCGGCGGTCCAGCGCTGGCGCAAGACGCTGCTGGCGATCAGCGAGCAGGAGATGCTCCACATGGCGCTCGCGGAGAACCTGCTGACGGCCGTCGGCGCCGCGCCACGCCTGGCCCGGCCGAACTTCCCGATGCCGGCCTACAGCTATCCGGCCGGCGTCCGGATCGAGCTGGTGCCGTTCGGTGAAGCTGCGCTCCGGCACTTCGCCTTCCTCGAGCGGCCGGACGGGATGGACGTCGAGGATGCCGAGGGGTTCGAGGCGATCGCGCAGGCTGTCGCGCTCCCCCACGACGCGCAGGACGAGATCGTTCCGCAGCTGCAGGAGTTCGACACGATCGGCCAGCTGTACCGGTCCATCCAGGCCGGGATGGAGCATCTGGCCGAACGGCTCGGTCCGGAGCGCCTGTTCATCGGGCCGGCGAACGCCCAGGCGACCGAGGAGCACTTCCGGTGGCCGGAGCTCGTCGCCGTGACCGACCTGGCGTCCGCGAGGCAGGCGATCGACACCATCGTGGAGCAGGGCGAAGGGGCGCGGGGCGAATGGCGCGACGCTCACTTCGGGCGTCTCCTGGGCATCCTCGACGAGTACCTCGAGATCAAGCAGGCGGATCCGGCCTTCGAGCCCACCCGGCCGGTCGTCGCGGCCAACGTCCGGCCGCAGTCGACCGGGATCGTCGTGCCGCTGATCACGGACCCGGGCACGACCCGCTGCATGGACCTCCTGAACGTCAGCTACGAGGTCCTGCTCCAGCTGCTGTCGCGCTACTTCGCTCACACGGACGAGACGCCGGAGCAGCTTGAGGTCCTGGCCAACGTCTCGGTCGGGCTGATGTACACGGCGATCAAGACGCTGGGATCGGTCGTGACGACGCTGCCGGTCGGCCCCGACATGCCGGGTGTCACGGCAGGCCCGGGATTCGAGCTGTTCTACGCGGTCGACTATCTGCTCCCCCACCGGGAGGCGGCCTGGGTCCTGATGGAGGAGCGGCTGCGCGACGCCGCGGCCTTCGCCCTTCGCTGTGGCGAGCTGTGCACGCCCGCCCTCATGGAACCCCTGGCCCGGGTGGCCCGGTCGCTCGAGAAGTACGCCGACCAGCTGCAGGCCGCGAGCTAGGCTGGCGAGCGCGCCGGTCCCCTGCCGCGCCGCAGCCGGCGACGGCGTGCGGCGTCGGTCTCAGTCGACGATCGTCAGCGGCCGCAGCGTCGACAGGGGCCCGTTCGGCCTGGGCGCCGCCAGCTCGGGACCGCGGTCCGCGGTGCGCTCCTCCAGCCTGGCCTCCAGCTGGGCCACGAGCTCGGGCAGCCTCGATCTGAGGGCTTCGCCGTTGGCCGCACCGATGTCCCGGGCGAGCGCCTTCTCGCGCCGGGTCCTCGGCGCCGCGAACCGGAAATGGATCATGGTCCCGTCCCACACGCCGGCGACTGCGCCGTGATCACGAGGTCCGCGCACCCGGGCACCCAGGCACGAACCGCCACCCCAGGGATTGTGCAATCCGTCGATCGCGCATATCGTGGGTCCGTCGCCGCCTCTTGTGGCGATGCTTCGTGTGGTCGACCCCCTTCTCGAACTTGACCGTGCGTCGTTGTTTCGGTTCGGGAAGACGTGGAGGTCACTGTGACCACCGGTACCATCAAGAAGATCGTCGCCGATCGCGGCTTCGGCTTCATCGTGGCCGAGGACGGGAAGGAATACTTCTTCCACCGCGGCGGTCTCCAGGCCCCTCTCGAGTTCGAGCGCCTGACCGGCGGCGAGCGCGTCGAGTTCGAGATCGAGCAGAGCCCGAAGGGCCCGCGCGCCAACCGGGTCAGCGCGGCCTGACGGCCATCCAGCCGCTGGGGGGCAGCATCGCTCCCCGGCGGCCGAACCGCGGCGATACCCGATCCGGGCGCGCCGCGAGCTGAAGGCGAGCACCGCCACCACCCCGAGCACGGACTGGAGACGCATGACGAAACGCCACGACCATGAATTCGACACGATCCATCCCCGCTGGCGCGAAGCCTCGGGCAGCCAGACCTTCAGGCCGGCGGCGGTGCATGGTGCGCGGGGCCCGCGGCAGGGTCGCGCCCGGTGACCCGCAAGCGCAGGGTCTTCTATCCACCTTCTCGTAGCTCCAGGGGACCTGCGCCCGCCTACGTGCCGCAGGTGACCCCGCCCACGGTCGCGGTCATCAACCGCCAGGCGGGCCTGGGCCGTTCGGAGATCGCGGTCGGCATGCGGGTGACGATCAGCGGCGCGGGCCTGTACGCAGGGGAGACCGCGGTCGTTGAGTCGATCACGGGCGGGGTCATCCCGTCGGCCCTCGTCCGCACCGAGTCGGGCCGGACACGCCGAGTGCGAACGATCGACCTCGCGCCCGCGCCCAGGCCGGCACCCGGGTCAGCCGCTCGGCCGACCGAGGACGCCACCCAGGAGTAGCGCGCCGAGTCGGCGACCACGGCCCGCGCGACCCGACGATCAGGGGTCGGCGACGACGATCTCCGCCAGCGACGCGATCACCGCGTGGGCGCCGGTACCGGCCAGGTCCACGCCATGCTCGGGCACGCCGACCACCGTCAGCCCCGCGTCCACCGCGGACCGGACCCCGCTCGGCGAGTCCTCGAACGCGATCGCGTCACCGGGCGGCACGCCCAGCGCCCGGCATGCGGCCACGTAGACGTCCGGGTACGGCTTCGGCCGCTCGAGATCCTCGCCCGAGGCCACGACGTCCAGCACCCCGAGCCCCGCGGCCCGCAGCGCCTCGCGGGCGAAGCCACCGTCGGTGTTGGTCGCGACTGCGATCGCCATCCGGTGCGAGAGAGCGTCGATCAGCAATCGGGCGCCGGAATGGAGCCTGGCTCCGCGGCGGTAGTGCGCCTGCATCGTCTCGGCGATCTCGTCGGCGACGAGCGAGGTGGCCAGACCGAGCCGGGGCGCGAGCAGCGCCGCGCTGTCGGTCAGCGACATGCCGAGCGTCGCCACCCTGTCGTCGTCCGTGAACGTCTCGCCATGGCCCTCCATGAGCTCGCGATACGCCACCAGCCAGAGTGGCTCGGAGTCCAGGAGGACCCCGTCCATGTCGAACACGGCGGCCCGATATCGGCCGGGCAGCACGATGGGCAACGAAAGGGGACGGAGCGTCAAGGTCGGCGGACCGGCGCCGAACGATCGTCCATCTCGGCTCGCGTCGGAGGCTCGGCACCGGAGCGGGTGCAGGTGAGGGACGCCGCGCGGTTGGCGAACACGAGGCTCTCACGGATGTCGCCCTCGTCCAGGCTGGCCAGGGCCGACCGGCTGAGCAGGCCATGGAGCTCGAGGAAGCCGAGCAGCCCGGACATGAACGAATCGCCGGCGCCGACCGTGTCGCGGACCACGACCTCCGTCCCAGGCACCTCGACGGTCGCGCGGGCGGCGATGCCGACCGCACCGCCGGAGCCGCGGGTCATGACGACGAGCGAAGGGCCGCCGGCGAGCCACCGCATGGCAGCCTCGATGGGCGGTCGGTCGGGATAGAGCCAGGCGAGATCGGCCTGGCTCACCTTGACCACGTCGACGAGCGCCGTCCAGCCCTCGAGTCGGGTGCGATAGGGCACGAGATCGCCGATGAGGCCCGGTCGGACGTTGGGATCGAGGCTGATGACCCGATGTCCGGCCTCGCGCGCCATCAGCCGCTCGTATGCGCTCGCCCCGGGCTCACGGATCAGCGAGATCGAGCCGAAGTGGAGCGCCGTCACACCGGCGTCGAGATCCTCCGCGGTCGGCAGATCCGCTTCGGCCAGGGCGGCGTCGGCAGCGGCGTCGCCATAGAACGCGTACACCGGCTCCTGGCCGGGTGGCAGGTGGACGACGGCGAGGGCGGTCAGCTCGTCGCCCTCCCTGAGCAGCCGGCAGTCCACCCCTTCCGCGATCAGGCGATCGCGCAGCTGCTGCCCGAACGGGTCCCGAGAGATCCGGCCGAAGAACCCGACCGGCACGCCGAGCCTGCCCAGGCCCAGGGCAACGTTGTACGGAGAGCCGCCGGTCCGGGGGGCATAGGCGAGCGGCTCGCCCTCGGCCACCACCGGGACCAGGTCGATCAGGGCCTCGCCGCAGACCAGGATCATGCGACCTCCATGCTCCCCGATAGCCGCGGCCGACGACACGACCGGGAGCGGGGTCGCCCTCGGTTGCCCGTCCGTCGCGCAGGCTCGGCTACGCGGGACGGATCGGTCGGCTGCATCGCGCTGGAGCCGGGCGACGGGGCGGGTCCGGCCGCGCGTCGCCGGGTACAACGATCGGTAGACAGCGTAGAAGCTCCTCGTAGCGAGCGCAGATCTCGGGGCTCGGTCGCGGCCTCTCCGCGGCTCGGTTCCAGCCGGCGATGCCGGTCAGGCCGGCACCGTCGGCGCGCCGCGACCCACCCTCCCACGGCGTGACCGCACAAGGGTAGCCGCATCGCCGGCGGTCCGGGCGCGACGGTGCCGCGGTGGATTTCGACACCTCGCAATCGACGACCACGAGCGTGGTCGCCCCACACCCGTTTGTCACTGTGCGGCGCCACAGATCCCGGGGATCCGGCCGGACAGTCCGCCACAGAGAGTCGTTGACTTCGACGATTGGTAACGTTATCATCCGATCGAAGATCGTCGCCCCGCCACGGACCCAAGAGCGACCCTCGACGCCTGAAGGCCCGATGCCCGATGCCGGCGGCCGACGACCCACCAATGAGCGAGGTTCACTACCGATGGCGATCCAATTCACGGGCCGGATCCCGGGCACTTCGATCGAGCGCGGCATGGCCCAGGATGACCTCATCCTCATCACTGGAGCCGGCGGGTTCATCGCCGGGTCGCTCACGAAGTACTTCCACGATCAGGGCTACACGCGCATCCGCGCCGTCGATCGGAAACCGCTCCCCGACTGGTACGTGCGCGTCCCGGGCGTCGAGTCGATCTCGATGGACCTCTCCCACGAGCAGAACGCGATCGATGCGGTCAAGGGCGCGACGGAGGTCTACAACCTGGCCGCGGACATGGGCGGGATGGGCTTCATCGAGAACTATCGAGTCGAGTGTCTCCGCAGCGTTCTCGTGAACACGCACCTGACCGAGGCGTCCTACCGTGCCGGCGTCTCCAGGTACTTCTTCTCCTCATCCGCGTGCGCCTACAACACCGACCTCCAGAAGTCGCCGGAGGTGATCGCCCTCAAGGAGTCCGACGCCTATCCGGCCATGGCCGAGCGCGGCTACGGTTGGGAGAAGCTCATCTCGGAGATGTTCTGCCAGGAGTACTGGGCCGAGCGGGGTCTCGAGACGCACATTGCACGGTTCCACAACATCTACGGCCCGAACGGCACCTGGTTCGGTGGCCGCGAGAAGGCACCAGCGGCCATGTGCCGAAAGGTGATCGAGGCGCAGGACACGAACGACCTTCGGATCGAGATCTGGGGCGACGGGTCGCAGACGCGCTCGTTCTGCTACATCGATGACTGCCTTCACGGCATTGACCTGATCATGCACACGCCGGAGCTGATCGCCACGCCGATCAACCTCGGCTCGAGCGAGATGGTCTCCATCAACGAGCTCGTCTCGATCGTCGAAGAGATCGCGGACGTGAAGCTGGAGCGCGCCTACGACCCTGACAAGCCGAAGGGCGTCGCGGGACGCAATAGCGACAACACCTTCATCAACCAGGTCCTGGGCTGGGAACCGAACACGCCGCTGCGCGACGGGATGGCAGCGACGTACGCCTGGATCGCAGAGCAGTACGCCGCCCGAAAGGCCGGCAAGCGCGTCGTCGAGGGATGACCTCGACGACCGGGCCGGCCCAGGCGCCCTCCCCCGCTCCCGCCGCGCCGGCCGGCATCCGGAAGATGGTCGGGGGCCTCCCCTACCGGCTGCAGATGGCGGGTGGTTGGATCGATCAGCCGTTCGTCTCGAAGCACAACCCGGAACCGCCGGGGTCGATGGTCGTCGTGTCCCTGGAGCCGACCGTCCGGTACATGGACCGATGCGGCATGGCGACCGGGACCAGGGCCGCAGCCGAGGCGCTCTGGGGTGACCGGCTGCCGAGGGGTCGGCCGCCGGCCAGCCTGGTCCGCGAGCTGTACGCGGCCGAGAACGCAAACCTCTCCGAGCCGTCGGGGTCGCAGGACATGTGCGGGCTGGTCTATCCGGGCATCAGCCGCCTCGACTACGACGCATCGGTGGACGGGGGCTGGTTTCCATCGCACGTCGAATCGACGACCGATCCCGAGGTCGTCGCGTGGCTCGAGCGGGTGGTCCACCTCATCCCGATCGGGCAGCGCCCGCCCGGCTATGGTCCCTTGGGGGTGAAGCGCCTGGAGCCGGAATGGATCGCTCGCCTCGGCGCCGCCGGCCGTGCCTGCTACGACGCGATCGTGGCGATGGATGTCATCGCCCTCGGTGCGTCGCTCAACGAGTGCTCTCGCGCGTGGGACGCCGTCCTGCCGCAGATCTTCGAGCATCCAGCCCTCACGGTTGACATCCGCGGCCTGACGGCCGCGTACGCCGCCGAATACGCGGGGGCGATGACCTCCGGATGCGGCGGCGGATACCTGGTCGTCGCCTCGGACATCGAGCCACCCGGCTCGAGCCGGATCTCCATCCGGAGGTCCTGATGCCGGGAGCCGTGTCCGAGGGACCGGGAGCGGGCCCCGCCGAGCCCGGTCGCAGGCCCGTCGTGATCGAGACGAGCCTCGACAACCTCCGATCTGCCGATGTCCGGTTCCTCGAGGAGGCGTCGGGCCACGGACCGCTGCACGTCCGGATCCTGTCGGACGAGCTCATTGCGGAGCGAACAGGGGCAAGGCCCCTGTTCCCGGCCGAGGAGCGGGTATTCCTGGCGGAGTCGATGCGCTGGGTGACCAGCACGGAGATCGTCGATCGACCCCTGGCCGCCGAGATGGGCGATCTGGTCTCCAGTCACGCCGTGGTCGTCGCCCTCGAGGGGCAGGTGGATCCCGTGGCCCGGGCGGCAGCCGACGCGCATGGCGTTCCGTTCCTCACGATGCCCGGAACGCAGATCGCGGGCTTTCCGCTCATCGAGCCTTGCCCAGGCCGGGACGTCGATGGCCCGCGGGTCGTCGTCACCGGCTGCTTCGACTGGCTGCACTCGGGTCATGTGCGGTTCTTCATGGATGCCGCCGCGTTCGGGGCTCTGTACGTGGTCGTCGGGAGCGACCGGAACGTGGAGCTCCTCAAGGGCCCCGGCCATCCGCTCCAGCGCGAGCAGGAGCGGCGGTACATGGTCGGCGCGGTGCGGCTCGTCCACCGGTGCCTCGTGTCGTCAGGCTCCGGCTGGATGGATGCGGAGCCGGAGATCGCCGAGATCCAACCGACGTACTACGTCGTGAACGAGGACGGCGACGAGTCAGAGAAGCGCGAGTTCTGCACGGCACACGGGATCGAGTACATCGTGCTCCAGCGCAAGCCCCACACAGGCCTCCAGGTGCGGACCAGCACCGAGCTCAGGGGTATCCAGGCCGCGGCTCCCGTCGCAACCACCGACCATGGTCGGCGGAATCACAGCGTGCCTTGAGCGGGGCGGTCGACCCGTCGGAACGCGAGATGGTGGCGAGTCCGGCTTGTACGCCACTGCGCGCGACGCGGAGCCAATGGACATCCCGCCCTGACCGTTGCTAGCGTTATCAGGCCCAACCGCTGAGGGGACCCGCAACCAGCATGGCGACCTTGCACGACGTCGCAAAGCGCGCGGGCGTCTCACCGATGACCGTGTCCCGGGTGGTCAACGGCTCGGGGGTCGTGAGCGCCAGGCTCCGTGTGCGCGTCGAGCAGGCCCTCGCCGAGACGGGCTACATGCCGAACACACTTGCCCGCAGCCTCCGGGCACGGCGGACGGATACCATCGCGCTCCTGCTCCCCGACATGACCAACCCGTTCTTCACCACGCTGGCGCACGGTGTCGAGGCCGCGGCGCGCGAGACGGGGCTGACCCTGATCCTGGCCAACACCGACGAGCGCGAGGATGAGGAGCAGCGGCTCACGCAGATGCTGCTCCAACGGCAGGTCGACGGGATCCTGGTGGTTCCGGCCGGCACGGGCGCGGAGACCATTCGCCTGTGCCGAGAGCACGGGGTGGCCCTCGTGGCCGTCGACCGCCGACCGTCGACCCCGGGGGCCGATGTCGTCCGGGCCGATTCCGAGGCCGGCGCCGTGGCGCTCGGGCGACTCCTCGCGGAGCTCGGCCATCGCGCCATGGCGATCCTGTCCGGCCCCTCGACCGTCCCCTCGGCGGTCGACCGCGTCGTCGGCTTCCGCCGGGCCGTCGTCGAGGAGCACGGCCTGCCGGAGCCGAACGTGCTGTACGGGGCCTTCACGATCGACAGCGGTCGCGAGATGGCCCTCCAGGCGATGGCGGAGGACCCGGCCCCCAGCGCCCTGTTCGCGGCCAACAACTTCATCGCGATCGGCACGCTGCATGCCCTCGATGGGCTCGGGCTGCGCGTCCCGGAGGACGTCGCCGTCGTCGGATTCGACGATCTGCCCGAGGCGATGGTCACGTTCCCGTTCCTGACGGTGGCCGCGCAGCCAGCCTACGAGATCGGCACGGAGAGCGTCGCCGTGCTGGTCGACCGGCTTGCCAACCCCGAACGCCTGCCCAGGGAGATCATCCTCCCCACCAGGATCGTCATCCGTCGCTCCAGCGGAAGCGCGATGGGCTCGCCGGCCCAGCCGGGCAGCGCAGTCGAGTCGCCGGCCCAGCGGGGATAGTGGCAGGGCCGAACGTCTCGTCACCTCCCCGGCAGGGTCGTCCGACTGCGCGATGGCATCCTCAGCGCGCGAGGCCCGGAGGCGACAGAGCAGCGGGCGATCAGCGGCGCCCGTACAGCGGGCCGAAGGTGGCGCAGGCGCGGAAGTCGGCCCCCTCCGGGTCGGCCGTGCCCAGGTTCGCCCACGCCGACGGCCGGAACACGTCCTCCTCCGACACGTTGTGCATGTGGACGGGGATCCGGAGCACCGAGGCCAGGCTGATCAGGTCCGCGCCGATGTGCCCGTAGCTGATCGCGCCGTGGTTGGCCGCCCAGTTGGCCATCACCGTGTAGACGTCGCGGAAGACGCCCTCACCCGTGGTCCGCGGCACGAACCAGTGGGTGGGCCAGGTCGGGTCGGTCCGCTGGTCGAGGACGTCGTGGACCTCCTTCGGCAGCTCGACCGTCCAGCCCTCGGCGATCTGGAGCGTGGGGCCCACGCCGCTGACCAGGTTGAGCCGGGCCATGGTGACGGGCATGCCGCCCTTGCTCACGAACTGGCTCGAGAACCCGCCACCACGGAAGTAGCCGCGGTTGGCCGGATACCAGGTGGTCGCCGCGAGCGCCGCCTCGACGTCGCTCTGGCTGATCTCCCAGAACGGCTTCATCGCGGGCTTGCCGTCGGCGTCAGTCATCGCCCCCGTGGCATCCAGGGTGGCCGCGCCGGAGTTGATGAGATGGATGAACCCGTCGGCGGCGACACCCTCGGGCCGGTAGCCGGTCACCCGCTCGACGGCGTCGGCGCTCCAGTAGGTCCGCACGTCGGCGAAGATCTGCGCCCGGTTGGTCAGCAGGTACGAGAGGAGCATGGTCGCGCCGTTGAGCGAGTCGTTCTCGGTCGCGAACATGTGGGGCGCGCGGATCCCGTTCCAGTCGAAGCTGGAGTTGAGGATCGCCTCCATGAAGTCGCCGTTGGGCGAGTGGTCGGTCCAGGCGCGCTGGCCCTGGAAGCCGCCCACGATCGCGTTGCGGCCCATCGCCTCCTCGCCGAAGCCGAGCTCGGCCAGCCGCGGGTTGCCAACCAGGAGGTCGCGGGCGATGAGCGCCATCCTGACCACGGTCTCCCAGTCGCCGTCGAGCTGCTCGCGCGTCTTGGCCTTGTCGGCGGGGTTGCGGTCCCCCCCCTCGCGACAGTTGGCCCGCGTCCAGGCGAGCGCCTTCTGGAGCTCGTCCGGGTCGTAGATCCCCTCCTCCAGCCGGCGGGCGATCTCGGACATGTCGACCGCCTCGACCCGCATCCCCAGGTACTTCTCGAAGAACGGCTGATCGACGATGGAGCCGGCGATGCCCATCGACACACCGCCCAGGGAGAGATACGACTTGCCGCGCAGGATGGCCGCGGCCATGCCTGCCCGGGCGAAGCGCAGGATCCTGGCCTGGACGTCGTCGGGGATCGTCCCGTCGCCGGCATCCTGGACGTCGCGCCCGTAGATCCCGAACGCCGGCAGCCCCTTCTGCGTGTGGGCCGCGAGGACCGCCGCGAGGTACACCGCGCCCGGTCGCTCGGTGCCGTTGAAGCCCCACACCGCCTTGGGCGTCAGGGGATCCATGTCCATCGTCTCCGAGCCGTAGCACCAGCACGGGGTGATCGTGATCGAAACGCCTACCCCCTCCTTGCGGAACAGCTCGGCGACCTTGGCCGCCTCGTACACGCCGCCGATGTTGTGGTCCGGGACCACGACCTCGACCGGCGTGCCGTCCGGGTAGCGGAGGTTGTCGGAGATCAGCTGCGCGGTGCGCAGCGCCATGCTGCGCGTCTGCTCCTCGAGCGATTCGCGGACGCCGTGCATCCGGCCGTCGATCGCGGGGCGGATGCCGATCCGGGGCCAGTCACCGACGAAGCGGCCGGACGTGTTGACGGTTGCCATGTTCCTTCCTCGTTTTCCGGGACGTCGTCGATGGATGCTCCTGCGTGCCCGGGCCGGCCCGCCGGCCCTGGCCCGCCCTAGCCGGGCATCCGCACCCCAATGGTGAGCAGGATGTTGGCGTAGATGCGCTGCTCGCCGGTGGCGATCGCCAGAGCCGTGTCGGGGCCGCGGGCCATGTCGTAGAACTCGAACCGGCCCAGCCGGGTCGGCTCGTGACCGGGCAGGATGCGGCGGAAGTCGGCGTAGATCGAGGGCTCGGAGCCGTCGTCGGGGCCCATGACGTGGGCGGCCTCGACGGGGATGGCCTCGGCCAGGACATCGAGCACGTCGGTGACCGTGAGCCGGCCGGGCTCGAGGTTGAGGAACACCCGCCGGGCGGCGGGGTTGGAGCGGGTGGCGAGCGGGTAGTTGCCGTCGGCGATCAGCACCTGGGCGCCGTGGCCCGCCTCCCCGAGGGCTTGCAGGATCTCGGGATGGAGGAGCCGGGTCGTGAGCATGAGGCCTCCAATGACCTGGGATCGAACACGATCTTGCGGTGGACAAGTCGATGGGCGGCGGTCTCGTCGAGCATGTCGGGCTCGGTCACGCGATGGCTCCCTGGGCATCGATCCGCGGCGGACCGCTGGAACGGCGGATGATCAGCTCGAACGGCAGCACCATGGCCTGGCCCGTGGGCTCGTGAGCGCCCGAGATCTCGCCGAGCAGGAGCTCGGCCGCACGGTGCCCGATGTCGTAGGCGGGCTGCGAGGCACAGGTCAGGAACGGGTCGCTGACCCACTCCTCGGGCAGGTCATCGAACGCCACGACGCTCATTCCGTCTGGCACGCGGATGCCCCGCTCGCGCAGCGCCCGGATCGCCCCGAAGGCGATGAAGTTGTTGGCGCAGAACAGGGCGGTGGGCAGCGGACCAGGTGCGTCCAGGACCTCGAGCGCCATCCGGTGCCCATCGGCCTGGTTGCTCCGGCCGAACATGTAGCCGCCGAAATGAACGCGCGCGTCGGGCAGGTCGAGCCCCGCCTGGTTCAGTGCGCGGCGACAGCCGGCCACGCGGTCGACCGAGGTGGAGATGGTCCGTGAGCCCGTGAGCACCGCGATGTCACGATGACCGAGGTCCAACAGGTGCCGTGCGAGCGTGGAGGCACCGGCGACCGAGTCGCAGCGCACCGAGTCGACCTGGCGCGCGACGGTGCGACGATCGAGCACCACGACCGGCATCCGGTGGTCGCGGAGCAGCCGGAAGGACTCGCCCGAGCTGCGCGCCGGGACGAGCAGCACCCCGTCGACCTGGCGTTCGATCAGCACCCGCAGGTACTGCTCCTCCTCGGCGTCGTCCTCGTCCGTGTTGCAGTACATGACCGAGAAGCCCTGGCTCGCGGCCACGTCCTCCACACCCCGGGCGATCGTGGTGAAGAACGGGTTTGAGATGTCCGAGACGACCAGCGCGATCGTCTTCGTGCGCTTGGAGCGGAGCTGCCGGGCGAGGGCGTTGGGGACGTAGCCCAGGTCCTCGACCGCGGCCTCCACGCGGGCGCGTGTCTCGGAGCTCGTGTATCCCGTGCTGTTGATGACGCGCGACACGGTCATGGCGGACACGCCCGCTCGCTTCGCGACGTCATTGATGGTGCTCATTGGGGCCAGCCGGAGGGCCGGATGACGACCTTGCCGCCGTCGCGGCGGGCCGCGGCACGGAAGCCGGCGTCGACCTGGTCCAGACTGAACGTGGCGGTGACCACCCCGGAAGGACGGATGCGGCCCGCGGCCACGAGCTCGATCGCCTCCCGATGCACACGGTTCATGCGCCGCGAGAACCGCAGGTCCAGGCCCTTGCGGCGGAGAACAGCGGACGGGACGACGCTGTCGTTGCCGGCGGGAATGCCGGCGACCACCACCGAGCCACCGGGCCTGGTCAGGATCGCGGCCGTCGCGATGGCGTCGTCCTCGCCTGCGATCTCGATGGCCGTGTCCACCGGCCGGCCCCCGAGTGCCGCGAGCAGGCGCTCGCGTTCCGTGCCGCCGTCGACCAGCTCCGCGATGGCGCCCGCCGCCCGCGCGGCCTCGACGCGGTGCGGCAGCACGTCGGTCGCCACGACCGTCGTGGCGCCGGCCGCGAACGCGAGCCGGATCAGCAGCTGGCCGATCGGTCCGGCACCCGTGATCGCGATCGTGCCACCCGGGCGTAGGTTGGCGAGTCGCAGGGCGTGGATCGCCACGCCGAGCGGCTCGAGCATGGCACCTTCGATGTCGTCGATGGTGTCCGGGATTGGCACCAGGCCCGACGCGGGCCAGGCCATGAGCTCGCGCATCGCCCCGTCGGTGTCGCTGTGGCCAAGGAACCGGACCTGCTGGCACAGATGGCCGAGGCCACGGGCACAGGTCGGACAGGCGTCGCAGGGAAGGTTGGGATCGACCGCCACCCGCTCCCCCGCCCGTGGCCCCGACACGATGACGCCGGCCGCCTCGTGCCCCAGCACCAGCGGCCGCGAGAGTCTCGCCTCCCCGATGCCGGACTCGTCGTACCAGTGGAGATCGGAGCCACAGATGCCCACCGCGGTGACCCGGACCAGGAGCTCGCCGGGGCTGGGTTCGGGGACCGGCTCGTCGGCCACGCGCAGGTCGCCGCGGCCATGGAGCCGCGCGACCTTCATGCGGGCTCGCCGTCGTCGGACCGGTCGGTGGACCCCGCCTGCGCGAGCAGCGCATCCTCCGCTTCCCGTGTCCAGCGTCCGTCACGGAGCTTCGCGGCGACGCCAGGGAAGCGCTCCGGGAGCTCGCCGAGGCGGACCATGCCGAGCTCGTGAAGTCGCGGATAGACGACGATCTTTCCCCCCGACGAGCGCGCCTCGATCGCCGCCAGCGCGTCCTTCACGCCCTCCATCCCGCACACCGCGTCGAGCGAGACGTTGGTGTCCAGGCGACCGGCCTCGAGGCGGGCGAGCACGGCCTGCATGTCCCGGATCTCCGATCCGCTGGTGCCGAGCAGGAAGATCCCGCGGGTGATGAGATCGGTCAGGTCGATGGTTGCCCGGGTGCCGACCGCGAACCCGGCGAACAGGTTGACCCGTGCGCGCGGCGCGGCCATCGCGATGGCCTGGAGGACGAGAGGCGGCGCCGGGACCATGACCCCGACGTCGTCGTAGGCGCCGTTCGGGGGCGGGTCCGAGCGGCTGTTGAGGAACCGGACGTCGAGTCCAGCCTCGCGCGCCAGGGGTCCGGCGATGGCTGCCAGGTGAGCGAGGCGGGCGTCATCGATGTCGATCGCGTCGACCGACAAGCCCGGGATGCCCATGGTCAGCGCACGGATCACGTGCATGAACCCCATCGGCCCGGCAGCGCCGACGATCGCGATCCGATCTCCGTCGCGCAGCTCGCCGCTCGCGGGCACGTGGGCGTAGCCATCGGCGGCGCTGTCGCCCGGGGTCCCGACCCAGCGCAGGAGGTCGTAGTGGATGCGGCCAACGTCGACCGCGACGTGGCGGTCGACCTCGGGGCCCCCGAGGACCACGTCGATCGTTGCCCGCGGCGCCATCAGGTCCTGCAGGGTCTCGATGCGCGCGGCGCTCGCCCCGAAGTAGACGATGTCGTCGAAGGGCTCGCCGGCAAGCTCGTCGAGGCTCGAGGCCGGACGGCACGGAATCTCGCGGGCCCCGAGGACGCCCGCCAGGGTCGGTCCGTGGCCGTCCTCGGCAAGGAGGCAACGCACCATTCCCGGTCGGACCGCAGCCAGCAGCTCGTCCAGACCATGGATCGCGTGGCCCGGTTCCGCGACGACGAGCAGCCGGCCGCCGGGCGTGAGGGTGGCGCGCTCGTCCGAGGCGTACGACCGTTCGACGCATGCCCACGGCTCCAGCAGCCCGACCGCCGAGCCGGAAGGCGCCTCGCCCACGGGGATCAGGAACCGCTCGCCGGTCACCGGGTCAACGATCATCCGCTCGTCCAGCAGGACGTACTCCTGAAGCCCGCCCTCGAAGTTGTAGCCGAACGCCGCGTTCGCCTGCGCCGTCGGCAGGTGGCGATAGTCGGTCTGGACGAGGACCCGCTCCCCCACCGAGTGGCGGGTCACGGCCTCCCCGACGGCGACGATCCGGCCCGCGCACTCGTGGCCCGGAACCAGCGGCAGGTCGCCAGGGGTGTAGCTCGGGATCTCCGCCAGGACCTCCGGGGCGACGCCCGAGAGAACCTCGCTCTTGCGGGGGTGGGCGGTGAATGCGTGGAGCAGCTTGGTGTCGGAGAAGCAGATGCCGACGGCCTCGACCTGCAGCACCAGCTGGTGCGGCCCGGGCGCCGGCACCGACTTTGCCCGGTTGTGGACGACCTGGTTGGGACCCGTGAACTGGATCGCGTGCTGGGTGGCGGGCAGGTCGGTCAAGGGGGCGGCTCCTGTCGGGGTCTCGGTCAGCTCAGCATCACCTGGCCACCGGTGACCGGCAGCGCCTGGCCCGTCTCGTACCGCTGGGCCACGAGGTAGTACAGGGCCTCCATCACGTCCGCGGGGGTGCAGCCGCGGCCCATCGGGACCTTGGCCTCGTAGAACCGGCGGACGTCCTCGACGCTCGTCGCCCCCGGCACCTTGCCCTCGCGCAGGTACTGCACGAACAGGCCGCTGTCCGGGTCCGACCACAGGGGCCCGTCGAGGAAGTTGCCGGGACAGACGGCGTTGACCTTGATCCCGTCGTTCACCAGCTCCAGCGCGAACGACTGCGTCAACCCGATGCCGCCGAACTTGGAGCCCGCGTAGGCGCTGTTGCGGCTCGATCCGGCGAGCCCGGACTTGGAGTTGATCTCGATGATGTCGCTCCACCACCCGGGGTCCACCACATGCTGGCGGGCCATGACCGGTGCGGCGTGCTTCACCGCGAGGAAGTAGCCACGGTAGTTCACCCGGGTCACGAGGTCGAACTCCGCCACGGGCTGGCTGGCGACGCCGCCCGCCCGGAGCACCCCGGCGTTGGACACGAGGATGTCCAGGCCGCCGTAGGCGCGGACCGTGGCCCCGATGCCGGCCTCGACGCTGGCGTCGTCGGTGACGTCCATGGCGACGGCCATGGCGCGGCCCGGTCCGAACCGTTCCACGAGCGACCCCGCGTTGGCTTCGGCCAGCTGGACGTTGAGGTCGGCCAGGACCACGTGGGCGCCCTCGGCGACCAGATCCTCGGCGATCGCGAGACCGAACCCCTGCGCCGCACCCGTGACGAGGGCGATCCGGCCCGCCACGCGTCCGGGGGTGCCGTCGCCCGCGTGGATCTGCCGGCGGTAGGCCTCGGCCTCCCAGTCCTCGATGAACCGGCGCTCCGTATCGGACAGATGGCGCACGCTGCCCAGCCGATTGGCCGCCTCGCCCACGCGCAGCGCGTCGAGGTAGATGTGCCGCGCGGTGTCGGCCTCCGCCCAGGTGTCCCCGACAGCGAACAAGCCGAAGCCCGGGACGACGACCACGATCGGGGCCGGATGGCCGGCCTCGAGATGCGTCCGGAGCCGCTCGCCGGCGAGCGCGGGGAGATCCTCCGGGCTGGCCTCGTGGGCTTCGAGCACGAGGGGAAACGATCCCGCATAGACGATCTGGTCCGGGGTCAGCGGACCACCCACCACGAACGCGCGCCCCGGTTGGGTGGCGGTGAGCCCCGCGGCCTCGGGCGTGTCGTCGAACACGAGGAGGCGGCGGCGGCCCTCGGACAGCGCGGCTCGCAGCACCGGCGCCAGCGCGTGAACGAGGACGTCGGCAGCGCCGGGGTCGGGTTGCGGCGCCGACCGGGGGGCGGGGGCGGCTTCGATCGCTTCCCGGATGACGCGGGCGACACGGCGTGAGGCCGCCTCGATCTCCGCCGGGTCGTCGGCGGCGACGATCAGCCCGTGGTTCTGCATCAGCGTGATGCCGGGGGCCGGGTGCCCCGTCCGAAGCGCATGGGCCGCCCGCGCGTCGCGGATCGCCCTCGCCAGCGGCAGGCCCGGATCCGTGTACGGAACCCACACGATCTCATCGCCGAACAGGCGCCGGGCGATGGCCTCTCCGTCCGTGTTGCAGGTCACGGCGTTGATGACGATCGGGTGCGTGTGCAGGATCATGCGCTCGTCGAGCAGCGCGTGGAACAGCAGCTCGACCGACGGGCGTCGGCCGTCGTCCGGCCCGAGGCGGGCTCGCTCCGCCGCCTGGATGACGGGGTCGTCGCCCGGCTCGTCGACCGGAGGCTGATCGAGGAACGCCAGCAGCCGGGCCCGGTCGAGCGGGACGAGGTCCTCGGCTTCGAGCGTCGCGAGGGGAACGCCGCTCGGCTTGATCCACACCACCCCGCCGGACTTGACCGAGGCGTTGCCGCCGCCGCCCCGGGAGAACTCCGGATCCTGCCCGAACCGCTGCGCCAGCGCGACGAGCCGTCCGACGGCAGCGTCCGCGTCTGGGCGACGCTCGCCGGAGACCATCGTGCTCATGCCGGCACCTCCTGTCCGGCGATGACCGTCGCGCCGAGCTCCGCGAACCAGCGGATCCGGGCGTCGTCGTCGGCGAAGCCGGGAGCCAGGATGCCCTCGTGGTCGACGAAGCCACCGAGTCCCCGCTGCCGACGGTCCTGGTGGGCAGCCACGACGCAGGTGCCCTCCCAGAAGGCGGCTCGTGCCTCGCTCGAGAGCGGGTGGCCACCACGGCCGGCCGGCTCGAACGGGATCGCATCGAGGGTGTTGTGCTCGGTGCCGGCCAGGACGGCGATGCCCGCCTCCCGGAACGCCCGAACGTAGTCGTCCACGACCGCGGGGTCGTTGCGTCCGGGGATCAGCTCGGCCAGGTGCAGGCCACGCTCCTTCAGCCGCCCGGCCAGCTCCTCGGGAGGCTGCTCGAACGGACAGACCGGGGTGGCGCCGTCCGCGAGCGTCGGATAGGCAGGGATGCCGCCCCACTCGAGCACGAGCCGGTACGCATCCTCGAACGACAGCGCGGCCTCCTCGACGAACGCCGGCCCGCCGGCCTTCAGCAGGCGCGACCGGATCTCGCCCTGGACGGCGACGGGGTCCTCCACCGCGGCGGCGGCGGGACGGCCGTACGCGCGCGCCAGGAGCGGGGCGCGACGCTCGGGCTCGACCTGCAGGAACAGCGCCTCCTGGAACGCCATGGCCACGTGCCGCTCCTGGAGGACGACCCAGTCGCGCGGCACCCCGGCCCGATCGGCCACGTCCTCGATGATCGCGTCGTCGTCGAGGGAGGTCGCCAGGCCCGCCGCGGCGAAGTGCTCCCGCAGGCGGCGCACCATCTCGCGGGCCCGAGCCTCATTGGCCGTCCGCGCATCGCCCGAGATCCGGTCGGCCTCGGCGGTGTGCCCGCCGAACGGGTCGATACCCTTCCCGCACAGGTACATCCGGCCCGGGTTGCCCGGATCGTTGACCCTGATCCCGGCGTCGAGCAGGTCGTCCACCAGCGTGATGAACTCGAGACCGAACAGGGGCACGATCCCCGCCGCCCGTGCCGCGTCGGCGAACCGCCGATAGACGCGCTGGTCGTGGAAGTTGGACGCCCCGACGACCCGCACCCCCTCCGCGCTCGCAGCCGCGACGGCCGCCTCGGCCGTCTCGAAAGCCGAGAAGTTGGGTGGCAGGTGGACGTGGGTGTTGACGATCGGATACGCCGACGCGCCCGCACCGTCCGTCGCGCGAGGCTTCTCCATCGGTAGCTGGCCCACCCTCCGAGTGCTTGCGAGTATTTGCGATTGCTTCTGATACGCCATCGTACGCGACGCAAGTCGCCGACTCAAGCCCGGACGTCCGAATGCCGAGCGATCATGCTTGACATCGCCGTCTGCTGCCTGCAAAGTGCTCCTAATCGCAACCAACCGAAGTTTCGAACCGGAGTCTTCTACTTTCGATTGGAGTCGGACCAGGTGGTCGCGAAGCCAGCTGCAGCGCCTGACGCTGTGTTCGCCCCGGAACGCCAGGAGCAGATCGCGCAGATGGTCGTCGACATTGGTCGCGTCCGGGTCTCGGACCTCGCCGTTCTGTTCGGTGTCTCGCCGGTCACGATCCGCAAGGACCTGTTCGTGCTCGAGGGCGAGGCGCGCCTGACCCGGACTCACGGCGGCGCCATCGCGCCGCGCGGCAGCAATCGTCCCGAGCCCGCGTTCGAGGTCCGCGAGCGCCTTCAGCGCGACGAGAAATCGAGCATCGGCGCCGCCGCCGCCCAGCTCGTCGTGGACGGCGACAGCATCGTGTTCGACGCCAGCACCACGGCCCTGTACGTCGCTCGCCACCTGAAGGAACGAACCTGGCACCAGCTGACGGTGGTGACCAACAGCATCCGGATCGCGCTGGAGCTGGCCGGGCACCCGGGGATCACGGTCCTGATGCTCGGCGGCCGCGTGCGCGCGGAGGCGCTGTCCGTGGTGGGCCCGCTGGGTGACGGCGTGTTCCGGCGGGTCAACGTCCAGAAGGCGTTCGTCGGTGCCGTCGGGCTGACCATGGACTCCGGCCTCAGCGACGCCATGGAGGAGGAGGCGCAGATCAAGCGGGCCATGGTGACCGCGGCCCGCGAGGTGTATGCGCTCGTCGACCACACCAAGTTCGGACGGACCGCGTCGGCGACGTTCTGCAAGACGGACCGGCTCGATTGGATCCTGACCGACGAGGCGGCACCCCCCGATCTGGTGGCCGCGCTCCGCGACCTCGGCGTGCGTGTCACGCTCGTTCCGCCCGGGACCGACGGATGACGCCGCGCGTCTCGCTGGCCGGGATCTCGAAGCGGTTCGGGGCCACGGCGGCCCTGACCGATGTCTCGCTCGACCTGCTTGCGGGTGAGATCCACGCGCTCGTCGGCGAGAACGGAGCCGGCAAGAGCACGCTGGTCAAGATCCTCGCAGGCGTTCACCAGCCCGACGCCGGCGAGATCCGGCTCGACGGTGAGCCGGTGACCATCCCGAACCCGCCAACCGCGCGGTCGATGGGTCTCGCCGTCGTGCACCAGGAGCCGAAGCTGTTCCCCGACCTGTCGGTTGCCGAGAACGTGTTCCTGGGCGAGCCGCCGAAGGGCCCGCTGGGCTCGATCGCCTGGGGCGAGATGCGTCGCCGCGCCGCCGGTCTGTTCGAGGACCTCGACGTCCACCTCGACGTCGGGGCACAGGTTCGCGGTCTGTCGATGGCGGACCAGCAGCTCGTGGAGATCGCTAAAGCCCTGTCGGTCGACGCGCGAGTGCTCATTCTCGACGAGCCGACGGCCTCGTTGTCCAGCCACGAGGTTGATCGGCTGTTCGCCATCGTGCGGCGCACCCGGGAGCGCGGCGTGGCGATCCTGTTCGTGAGCCACCGGCTCGAGGAGGTCTTCGCGCTGTGTGACCGGGCGACGGTGTTCCGCGACGGCCGGCATGTGGTGACGGCGGTCACGACCGAGCTCACGACGGACACGCTCGTCCGCCACATGGTCGGTCGCGAGGTGGTGCTGTTCCCCAAGGAGGCCGGCACGCCCGGTGATGAGGTGCTTGCCGTTCGCGACCTGTCGGACGCCAACGCGTTCAGGGAGGTCTCCTTCAGCGTGCGGGCGGGCGAGATCGTCGGCCTTGCCGGGCTGGTCGGCGCAGGCCGCACGGAGATCGCGCGGGTGCTGTTCGGGATCGAGCCCCGCGTCACGGGAGAGGTCCGGGTCGAAGGTCTGCCCGTGAACTTCAGGTCCCCGTCCGATGCGTTGGCGGCCGGGATCGCCTACGTGCCCGAGGACCGCCACCAGGATGGCCTGGTGCTCGACTTCTCGATCACGGACAACGTCACGCTTCCGATCCTCGCGCGCCTGTTTCCTCGCCTGTTCGTGCGGCATGCCGTCGAGGCGCACCTCGCGTCGGAGTACACGGAGCGGCTGCGGGTCCGGGCCACGGGCGTCGACCAGTTCGTCCAGGCTCTCTCCGGAGGCAACCAGCAGAAGGTCGTGATCGCCAAGTGGCTGGCTACCAGGCCGCGGATCCTGATCCTGGACGAGCCCACCCGGGGTGTGGACATCGGCTCCAAGGTCGAGGTCCACCGGATCATGAATGAGCTCGCGGCGTCCGGGCTCGGGATCCTGATGATCTCGTCCGACCTGCCCGAGGTGCTGGCGATGAGTGACCGGATCATCGTGCTGCACGAGGGCCGGATCGCGGGCGAGATCCCGCGCGCGGACGCGACCGAGGAGCGCGTCATGTTCGCCGCGACGGGCCAGCAGCACATCGCCCAGGCGGTCGCCCGCGAACCCGCCGCCGCGGGCCCGGTGACCGGGGAGGCCAACGGTGGCCGTTGACACGCTGCGTCGGGCACAGCTTCCGGGTGTCGCCGGTCGCGCCCTGAACGCCATCGGACGGTCGCGAGAGCTGACGCTCGTGGCCGTGATGGTGGTGCTTGGCTTGTTGGTGACGCTCGGTGCGCCGCAGTTCCTGTCCCCGTCGAACCTTGGTCAGGTCACCGCCCTCGCGGCGGTCATCGCGATCGCTGCCGTCGGCGAGGCGATCGTCGTCATGACCAGGAACATCGACCTGTCGCTCGAATCGACGATGGGCCTCACCGCGTTCCTGGTGGGCGACATCCTCCAGCACGCCTACCTGCCGGTCCCCGCAGCCTGGCTCGTCGGGCTCGGGGCGGGCCTGGCGCTCGGGATGTTCAACGGCGCCATCACCACGCTGTTCAGGATTCCCTCGATCGTGGTGACGCTCGGCACGCTGAGCATCTATCGCGGGCTGGTGTTCATCATCGCGGGCGGCAAGCAGATCAACCTCGTTGACCTGCCATCGGGCTACTCGAACGCGGCCACGGACACGATTCTCGGCATCCCGATGTTCGTGCTCGTTGCGGTGGTGATCGTCGTGGTCGTGGCGCTGATGCTGCGCACGACGCGCTTCGGCAGACAGATCTACGCGGTGGGCAGCAACGCCGAGGCCGCATCCATCCTGGGCATCCGGTCGCGCTGGGTCGTGTTCTGGGTGTTCGCCCTGGCCGGGCTCCTGGCCGGGATCGCCGGCGTGATGTGGGGCATCTACTTCGGCACGATCTATGCCACCTCGGGGTCGGGCATCGTGCTCCAGATCGTGGCCGCGGTGGTCGTCGGCGGTGTCTCGATCTCGGGCGGGAGCGGGACGGTGGTCGGTGCCGCCCTTGGCGCGCTGTTCCTGGCGCTCATCAACAACGCCCTGCTGCTCCTGGTGCTCCCGCAGGAGGTTCTCCAGGCGATCTACGGTGCCGTGATCCTGGTCGCGGTGAGCGCCGACGCGCTTATCAGCCGGCGCCAGCGCCGGCTGGCCGCACAGGGTGCCCGGCAATGACCACCTCGGTGGCCGCCGCCGTGCCCTCGGGGCGCTTCCGGATGGCCGCGATCGCCCGGTGGGAAACGCTCCTGGTCCTGCTCCTCGCCGGTCTCGTCGTCGAGGGAACGCGGGTCTCTCCGTACTTCCTGACCGGCCAGAACTTCGCGAATCTCGTGAGCGCTGTGATGGAGATCGCGATCATCGCGTTGCCGATGACGCTGATCGTCATCACCGCTGACATCGATCTCTCGGTCGAGTCGATGGTGGGCATGGCGGGCGCCATCCTCGGCTGGCTGATGGTCGCGGGCCTGCCGGTGCCAATCGGCATCCCGGTGGTGCTGCTGATCGGTGCGCTGGGCGGCCTGCTCAACGGCGTGCTCGTGACGCGGGCCGGCATCCCGGCCCTCGTCGTCACCCTCGGCACCCTGGCGCTGTTCCGGGGCGTCGCCAACATCGTGCTCGGACCCACGGTCATCAGCGTCTGGCCGGACTGGTTCACCGAGTTCGGGTTCGGGACCATCGCCGGCAGCCCGATCCCCTACACGCTCGTGGTGTTCGCCGTGCTCGGGGTCATCTTCTGGGCGGTTACGCACGCGACGTGGATCGGGCGCCAGGTCTTCGCCATCGGCAAGAACAAGGACGCCGCGCGCTATTCCGGCGTCCGGGTCCAGCGCATTCGGACGTGGCTGTTCGTGCTGTGCGGGCTGATCTCGGCGCTGGCCGGGATCCTGCTCGCGGCCCGCTTCTCGTCCGCCCGCAACGACAACGGCACCGGGATGACCCTGACCGTGGTGACGGTCGTGGTTCTCGGCGGCGTCGACATCAATGGCGGCAAGGGCACGATCCCCGGGGTCATCCTTGCCGCGTTCACGCTCGCAGTGCTCCAGAACGTGCTGCGGCTTGCCGGTGTCTCGGGCGAGTACCAGGGGATCGCCGTGGGCCTCCTCCTGATCGTCTCGGTCACCGTTCCCTACCTTGCTCGCCAGTCCAGGGTCCTTATCGACCGAGTGCGTGATGGCCGGCGCCCGCCGGCCGGCTCGGCGGCCCCTGGCGAGGTCGTGTCGTAAGAGCCTACGAGGAGGATCACATTCCATGATCAGCTCTACTCGACGATTGGTCGTCGGGATCGCTGCGGTCGCCATCGTGGTGGGAGCGTGCGGCTCGTCCGCGACGCCGTCACCCGCGCCGGCGACCCAGGCACCGACCACCGCGCCGCAGTCGACGGCACCCGAGCCGTCGTCCATGGCGCCCGAATCATCGGCGCCCGCCATGGTCAACATGACGGCCGTCGTCATCCCGAAGCAGATCAACAACCCCTACTTCGACGTCGCGTTCAAGGGCGTGCAGAAGGCCGCGACCGATATCGGCGGCACCGTGACCCAGGTTGGGCCGTCCGCTGCCGACGCGACCCAGCAGGTCCCGTTCATCCAGACGGCGGCCACCCAGGGCAATGACGCGATCATCATCTCCGCGGACGACGCCACGGCCGTGGCGCCGGCCCTCAAGGACGCGATGAGCTCGGGCGTCAAGGTCGTCGGCTACGACTCGAGCCCGGCCGTCGGTGCCTACAACGTGTTCGTCAACCAGGCTGACACCGCGGGCATCGGCAAGGGTCTCGCGGACATGGCGTGCGACGTCGCCCCGAGCTGCACCGGCGAGATCGCGGTCCTCTCCGCCGCCCAGTCCGCAACCAACCAGAACGCCTGGATCGCCGCGATGGAGACGACGCTCAAGGACGCCAAGTACAGCGGTCTCAAGTACGACGGCGTCGTCTACGGCAACGACGACCCGCAGGTCAGCACGCAGCAGGCCCAGGGCCTGTTGCAGGCACATCCGGACCTCAAGGTCATCATCGCCCCGACGACCGTCGGCATCGTGGCGGCCGCCCAGGTCGTCCGTGCGGCCGGCAAGACCGGGCAGGTCTTCGTGACCGGCCTCGGCACCCCGATGGGCATGGTCGACTACGTCAAGGGCGGTGAGTCGCCGGAGTTCGCGCTCTGGAACGTCACCGACCTCGGCTACCTCGCCTACGCCGTCGCCGCCAAGCTCGTCTCCGGCGACATCACCGGCGCCGAGGGTGAGACGTTCACGGTCCCGAGCCTCAACAACGGCCAGCCGTACACGATCGGGGCCGACAGCGTCGTCGTCCTCGGACCGCCATTCGTGTTCAACGCCGACAACATCGATCAGTACGTGACCGAGTTCGGCTTCTAGCTCAGTCCTCCTCCTTGGGCCCCGGCGGCCGCCGGCCGCCGGGGCCCACAACGCGGGAGTTCCCGAATGGAACGCGTCGCCTTCACCATGCGCCTGCTCCCGGGCGCGGAGGCCGAATATCGCCGTCGTCACGCCGAGGTCTGGCCCGAGATGCTCCAGGCGCTCAAGGACGGCGGCGTTCGCAACTACTCCATCTATCTGCTCGATGATCGGCTGATCGGCATCTTTGATGTCGAGGACTTCGATCGCTTCCGGGGCCACATGGCCGAGCAGCCGGTGAACGACCGCTGGCAGGCGGACATGGCCTCGCTCATCGACCCGTGCACGGACCCCGCCACGGGCTTCCACCGCCGGCTGGAGGAGGTGTTCCGTCTTGACTGAGCGCGGCGCCCTGCGGCTGGCGGCCGTCGACCTCGGAGCCGAGAGCGGGCGGGTCCTGATCGGCACGTTCGACGGCGGCCGGCTGGCGCTCGAGGACGTCCACCGCTTCCCGAACGTCCCGGTGACCGTGGGCGGGACGCTCCACTGGGACGCATTGCGGCTGCTGGGCGACATCACGGCCGGTCTGCGCAGGGCGGGCGCTGCGGGCGAGGTCGCCTCGGTCGCCGTCGACAGCTGGGGCGTGGACTTCGGGCTGCTCGATGAGCGCGGGCGGCTGCTCGCGAATCCGGTCCACTACCGGGACGCGCGGACAGACGGGATGGTCGAGCGAGCGTGCTCGGTGGTGCCGAGGGACGAGATCTACGGCGTCACCGGCATCCAGTTCATGGCCATCAACACGCTCTACCAGCTGCTCTCGATGACCGTGGACGATGATCCGCTGCTGCACCATGCGGACCGGCTGCTGATGACGGCCGACCTGTTCGCCCACTTCCTGTCCGGCGCCAGCGTCTCCGAGTACACACTCGCGTCCACCAGCCAGGCCCTCGCCGCGCGCTCCCGGGACTGGGCGCGTCCCATGCTCGAACGGCTGGGCATCCCGACCCGGCTGCTGCCCGAGCTCGTCGCGCCCGGCACGGACGTGGGCCCGCTGGTGCGCGATCTCGCCTCGGCGCCCGGTCTCGCGCGCACGCGCGTGGTCCTTGCCGGTTCACACGACACCGCGTCCGCGGTCGTCGGCACGCCGCTCGCCGGCCCGTCTACCGCGTACCTCTCCTCGGGCACCTGGTCGCTGATCGGGCTCGAGGTGCCGGAGCCCGTGATCTCCGACGTCTCGCTGACGGCCAACCTGACCAACGAGGGCGGCGTCGCCGGCACGATCCGGCTGCTCCGCAACGTGGTCGGCCTGTGGCTGGTGCAGGAGAGCCGGCGGGCGCTGTGGCCCGACGGCGACGGACCCTCCTACGAGGAGCTCGCCTCGATCGCCGAGACGGCTCCGGCGTTCACCGCGTTCATCGACCCCGACGATGGCCGCTTCGGCCGACCCGGCGATCTGCCGGCGCGCGTTCGCGAGTTCTGCACCGAGACGGGTCAGCCCGTGCCGCCGGACACCGCGACCCTGATGCGCGTCCTGCTCGAAAGCCTCGCACTGCGGTACGCCGCCGCGATCGGCCAGCTGACGGCCGCTTCCGGCCAGCCCATCGAATCGCTGCACATTGTCGGCGGCGGATCCAACCATCGCCTCCTGTGCCAGCTGACCGCCGACGCCACCGGGCTGCCGGTTCGGGCCGGTCCCGTCGAGGCCACCGCCATCGGCAACCTCGCGATGCAGGCGATCACCGCCGGTGAGCTCGCCTCGGTCGCCGAGGCGCGGGAGCTGGCCGCCCGCTCCTTCCCGATCACCACGTATGAGCCTTCCCGCGACTGGTCCGGGGCCCGCGCGCGCTTCGCTGCGCTGACCGCCCGGGCCACCATCACCGCCTGAGCACCAGGAGACCGCCATGGCCACCATCACCGCCGTCGCCAAGCCCGCATCCGCCCCGGCCATCGAGCGCATCGACTGGGCCATGAACGGGGTCAACATCGAGATCCCGTCGTGGGGCTTCGTCAACACCGGCACCCGGTTCCGCGTGTTCCCCCAGCAGGGCGTGCCGCGCACCGTGTTCGAGAAGATCGACGATGCGGCGACCGTGAATCGATATACGGGGATCGCCGGGTCGGTGTCGCTCCACATCCCGTGGGACAAGGTGGACGACTTCCGGGGCCTCGCGGCCTACGCGCGGGAGCGGGGTCTCGTCATCGGCGGCATCAACAGCAACACGTTCCAGGACGAGGACTACAAGCTCGGCTCGGTGTGTCACCCGGATTCGCGTGTGCGCGCCAAGGCCGTCGCCGCGATCGTCGAGTGCTGCGAGATCGCGGACGCGATGGACGCCCAGGCCGTCAAGGTCTGGCTGGGCGACGGCACCAACTACCCGGGCCAGGACGACCTGCGCGGCCGGCACCGGCGCCTGGTCGCGGGCCTGCAGGAGGCCTACGCGCATCTGCCGGCGAAGGCCCGCATGTACCTCGAGTACAAGCTCTACGAGCCTGCTCTCTATTCAACCGATGTCCAGGACTGGGGCCAGAGCCTCAACGTCGTGCGCCAGCTGGGCGATCGTGCTGGCGTGTGCGTGGACACCGGCCACCACGCGATGGGTGTGAACATCGAGCAGATCGTCGCCCTGCTGCTCGCCGAGGGCCGGCTGGCTGCGTTCGACCTCAACGACAAGAAGTACGGCGACGACGACCTCATGGTCGGCTCGATCGATCCGTACCAGACGTTCCGGATCGCCCACGAGCTGGTCAACGCGATGCGCGACGATGCGGATCCGGTCGCCCAGGCGTGCGCCAACCACACGACCTACATGCTCGACCAGTGCCACAACATCGAGCCCAAGGTGCCGGCCATGATCCGGAGCGTGATGAACCTCCAGGAGACGATCGCCAAGGCGCTGCTCGTCGACCGCGAGGCCCTCCTCGCCGCCCAGGCCGCGGGCGACGTGCTCGAGGCGAACGGGGCGCTGTGGGCCGCGTTCAACACCGACGTGCGCCCGCTGCTCGCCGAGCTCCGGGTGGCTCGCGGCCTCCCGGCCGACCCCTACCGCGCCTACCTCGAGTCGGGCGAGGAGGAGGCGAAGTACGCCGCGCGGGTCGGAGGCACGGCCGCGAGCTGGTAACAGCGCCGCCTGCCGAGGAGACGACGATGCCCCTGTCCCAGCCGTTCCCGGAGCTCGACGAGCTCCTGACCTCGATGGGCGAGGGCGGCCGCCGGGTCGCCGCCATCGACGCCGGCGAGGGGGCGGCCGGCAACATCTCGGTGTGTGTCGGCTGGCCGATCGAGGTGCGACGAACGTTCCCCAACCCCGAGCCGATCGAGCTGCCCGTCCCGGCCGCGCACCTCGCCGGCCACACCGTGATCGTGACCGGCTCCGGGCGCCGCCTGCGCGACCTCGCTGCCAACCCGATCGCGAGCGTTGGCGCCGTGGCCATCGCGGTCGACGGGGTGACGGCCACGCTGTGGACGGCGCCCACGCGGCTGTTCGAGCAGCTGACGTCCGAGTGGAACTCGCACCTGGCGGTCCACGACGACACCGTCGCCCGCACGGGGACGAACTTCCACGCCGTCGTTCATGCGCAGCCGCCGCACCTGACGTACCTGTCGCACGTGCCCGCCTACCAGGACGAGGCGCGGTTCAACGCCCAGGTCATGCGCTGGGAGCCAGAGACGATCGTCCAGCTTCCACAGGGCATCGGGGTGCTCCCGTTCATGCTGCCGGGCTCGGACGCGCTGATGGCGGCCAACGTCGAGAGCCTCCGGACGCACCGGATCGACGTCTGGAGCAAGCACGGCGTCATGGCCCGCAGCGACGTGTCCGTCACGCGGGCGGTGGACCGGATCGAGTACGCGGAGGCCGCGGCACGCTACGAGTACATGGACCTGGTCGCGGGTGGACGCGCGGAAGGCCTGACCAGGGACGAGGCCAGGCAGGTCGTCGAGGCGTTCGGCGTACGTACGAGCCTGTTCGACTGATCCGGGTTGCGACACCGCGCCGCGGCCGGCGCTCGCGGGATGGCGGCCACGGCCGCTGGCTGGCTGATGTGTTGCTCATGTGAGCGCTTGACGCTCGAATGATCACACTCTAGGCTGTCGGCGTGGTCACCGAGCCCAGCGCCTCGCCATCGCGGCTGCACCTGCTCAACACCGTGCTCGCGTGCCGGCGCTATTACCTCGACGGGGCCAGCAAGAGCGAGATCGCGTCCGAGCTCGGCGTGTCCCGGTTCAAGGTCGCTCGGATGCTCGAGCGGGCCCGCCGCGACGGGATCGTCCGCATCGACATCGACCCGCTGCCGGACCTCGACCTCGATCTCGCCGACGAGCTTGCGCGCCACCACCGGATCCGGGGCGCGGTCGTGGTTCGCGCGGCCGGCTGGACCGGCGACCTGCAGCTTGCCCAGCTGGGCCGGGCGGCGGCAGCGGTGCTCGACGACGTCCTGGAGGCGAGCGACGTGCTGGGCATCTCCTGGGGTCGCACGCTCCATGCCCTCGTCGGGCAGCTCCCCCGCCTGCCCGCCTGCTCCGTCGTCCAGCTCGTGGGCAGCGTGCCCACGATCCAGCTGCAGGTGAACTCGCTCGAGCTCGTGCGCCGGCTGGCGGAGCGCGCGACCGGGCCCGTGTTCCCGCTCCATGTCCCGCTGCTCGTCGGCAGCGCCGAGATGGCCGAGGCCCTCGCGAGCGACTCGATGGCCTCGGCCACCCTGGGCAAGTTCGACTCGCTGACCCGGGCCGTGGTCGGCATCGGCGCCTGGGCTCCCGGCGCGTCCACGATCCGCGCCGCCCTCTCGGACGCCGACGCAAGTGCCGTCGACGCGGCCGGCGGCGTGGCCGACATCGCATCGATCGTGCTCGACGCGGAGGGCCGCCAGGTCCGGGCGGCCGGCCTGCCCGAGCGATGTATCGCCATCCGCGAGGACCAGCTCCGGCGCGTGCCGGACGTCATCGCCATCGCCGGCGGGACCGACAAGGTGCCCGCCATCCGGGCCGCTCTCCGCAGCGGCCTCGTCCATCGCCTCGTGACCGACGAGGCGGCCGCCCGCCTCCTCGTCGACGCCTGAAGCCCCAAGCCCATCCTGGAGATCCGATGACCACCGAGACCGTCTTCCGCAGCGATAGCCGCCCCGACTTCGCACCGTTCGAGGAAGAGCTGGGCTCGATCAAGGGTTTCCAGTACGAGGGCGGTCTCGACACCGAGATGGCATCGGGCTCGATCGACAAGGCGGCGGCCATCGGCCTGCTGGACGACATGCTGGCCATCCGAGAGATGGAGGAGATGATCGTCCGCCTCCGCTCCGGTGGCGGGTACGAGCCCCTCCCCGGCTACGACTACCGTGGCCCGACGCACGTCTCGATCGGGCAGGAGGCGTCGGCGGTGGGCGCCTCGTCGGTGCTCCGGATCACGGACAACGTCACCAGCTCCCACCGCGGCCACGGCGACGCGATTGCGAAGGGCTTCTCGGCGCTCCGCCAGATGACCCTCGAGCAGCTGCAGGCCCGCCTGGGCCGAACCGACGGGACCCGCGACGAGCTCCTCGCCGCCGCCCTCGAGGAGCACCTGTACCGGGTCATCGCCGAGCTGTTCGGCAAGGACGAGGGCTACGGGCGGGGCCGCGGCGGCGGCATGCACATTGGGGACTTCTCAACCGGCAACCTGGGCGCGAACGCGATCGTGGGCGGATCGGTCCCGATCGCGACCGGCGCCGCCATGGCCCGCCGCTACCAGGGCAGCGACGCGGTCGTGTGCTGCTTCGCGGGCGACGGCGCCTACGCGAATGGCGTGGTCCTCGAGTCGCTCAACTGGGCAGCGCAGCACCAGTGGACGAACCACCTCGCCGGCGACCGCCCGTACGGCCTGCCGATCATCTTCTTCATCCAGAACAACCACTACGGCATGACGCACCGGACCGACGAGGAGGTCATGGGCGTCCGCCACCTCGCCCGGCGCGCGGCCGGGTTCGCGACCGGCAACATGCACGCCGAGGTCGTCAACGGCATGGACGTGCTCGCGGTCCGCGACGCAGTGACCCGGGCCACCGACCTGTGCCGCGCCGGCCAGGGTCCGGTCCTGATCGAGGCCTCGACGTACCGCTACTACGGCCACTCGCTGTCGGACCCGCGCAACGAGTACCGGACCCGCGAGGAGGAGGCGGCCTGGAAGGCAGCCGACCCGATCGACAGCCTGCGTGACCAGCTGCTGGCCGGCGGCTTCGCGAGCGAGGGCGAGATCGCAACCGTGTTCGCGAGCGCCGCCGAGCGCAACGCGCGTGCCGCGAAGCGTGCCGCCGCTGCGACCGACCCCGACCCAGCCTCCCTGCTCGACCTGCTGTACACGGACGGCACGTCCGACGTCGTCCCCGCGGAGTTCGCGGCGCCGGCGCTGCTCGCCGAGGCGCCGGTGGCCAAGCAGGACGCCGAGGGGCGGATCCTGTACCGCGACGCGATCCGGGACGCCCTGGTCGACGAGATGCGCCGCGACCACCGGGTGATCTTCTACGGTGAGGACGTGGCCGACTATGGCGGCGCGTTCAAGATGACGAAGGGGCTGGTCGAGACCTTCGGGCGGGACCGCGTGTTCAACACGCCGATCTCGGAGGCGACGATCTGCGGCACCGCGGTGGGCGCCGGGATCGTGGGGCTACGCCCTGTCGTGGAGCTCATGTACATGGACTTCGCGCTGATGTCGTCGGACCAGATCGCGAACCAGGCCGCCAAGTGGCACTACATGTCAGGGGGGCAGGTGGAGGTGCCGGCGGTGATCCGGTGCTCGGTGGGCGCGGGCAAGGGCTATGGCGGCCAGCACAGCCAGAGCCTCGAGTCGCTGTTCACCCACATCCCCGGGCTGTACGTGCTCTACCCGGCCACGGCCGAGGACGCGAAGGGCCTGCTCAAGAGCGCGATCCGGACCAACAACCCGGTCGTGTTCGTGGAGAGCCAGGGCCTCTACTCCACCAAGGGGGTCGTGCCCGAGGGTGACTACACAACGCCCATCGGCAAGGCCCGCGTCGCCCGGCAGGGCGGCGACGCCACGATCGTCGCCTGGGGCCCCGCGGTCCCCGACGCGCTGACCGCGGCGGATGAGCTGGCGACCTCACGCGGCATCGAGGCCGAGGTGATCGATCTGCGAAGCCTGGTCCCGCTGGACATGGAGACCGTCCTCGAGTCCGTTCGCAGGACGGGCCGCTGCGTGGTCGCGGCGCAGGCGGTGCTGACGGGCTCGTTCGTGAACGAGATCGTCGCCCGGATCCAGGCCGAGGCCTTCGACGACCTCGATGCACCCGTCGGCCGGATCGGCGCGGCGCCGGGGATCAGCCCCCAGGCGACGGCCCTCGAGAAGGCGTTCCTGCCCAACGCCGGCGACATCGTCGCCGCAGTGGCGGCCCTGGTCTAGCGGTCCGACTCGAGCGAGAGGAGCCCACCCATGGCCACCCCGATCCTGATGCCCAAGCCCGGCCAGATGACCGAGGAATGCGTCCTGACCCTGTGGCGCAAGGAGGTCGGAGACCCCGTTCACAAGGGCGATGTCCTGTTCGAGATCGAGACCGACAAGAGCACGATGGAGGTCGAGACGTTCGAGGAGGGCGTGCTGCTGGCGAAGGTCGTGGCCGACGGCGACACGGCCCCGGTCAACGCCCTGTGCGGCTGGATCGGCGAAGCCGGCGAGGCGGTCCCCGAGGCACCGCCCGCGGCTGAGACCCCCGCGGCCGCGGTCCCGGCGCCGTCCGAGGAGGGCCCCGCCCCATCGACCGCTCCGTTCGCGCCTGCCGCGCCTGCCCCCGCCGCGCCCGCCCCAGCCGCCAAGGGCCGGCGGGTGAAGATCAGCCCGCGCGCCAGCCGGCTCGCCGCCGGCGCCGGGATCGACCCGCTGACGGTCGCCGGCTCGGGGCCCGAAGGCCGCATCGTGGAACGCGACGTCCAGGCGGCCATCGAGGCCCAGACTGCCGCACCGTCGTCTGCCGTCGGCCCCGCCGCCGCAGCCACGTCACCTGCGCCCATCCCCGTTGCGGCGGTGGACGGCGAGGATCAGCCGCGACCCCTCAGCCGAATGCGTCGCACGATCGCCGCGAGGCTCACCAGCAGCTGGCAGACCGCGCCCCACTTCACGGTCACCGTTGCCGTCGACGTCACGCGGGTCCTCGCGCTGCGCGCCGAGCTCAAGGAGCAGGGCGGCAACCTCACGGTCACCGACTTCGTCCTGTCCGCCACCGCCCAGACCCTGGCCGAGTTCCCGGACGTCAACTCGCGCACCGACGGCGAGCTGCTGTTCCCGCGCCGACGCGTCCACCTCGGTGTCGCGGTGTCCGTGCCGTCGGGGCTCGTCGTGCCGGTGGTCCGCGACGCGGATCGCCTGCCCATCACCGAGCTCCACGACCGGGTCGCGGCCCTTGCGGCGGCGGCGCGCGAGGGCTCGATCTCGCCGGACGATCTGTCCGGCTCGACGTTCACCGTGAGCAACCTCGGGATGTTCGGCGTCGAGGAGTTCAGCGCGATCATCAACCCGGGCGAGGCCGCGATTCTCGCCGTGTCATCGGCGGTCGCGACCCCGGTCGCGGTGGACGAAGGGATCGGCGTCCGCCAGATCATGAAGCTCACCCTGTCGGCCGACCACCGGATCGTTGACGGCGAGATGGGTGCCCGGTTCCTCAACGCCCTTCGAAGGCGCCTCGAGGACATCCGCTCGTTCCGCGAGGAGATCGCGCTCAGCTGACCCCGAGGCGGCGTTCCGGGCCCTGCGCCGAGGGCCACGGTCAGGCGCTGCCGGGGCCCGGCTGGACCATCCGATGTGGAGCCAACCCCTCCCGCTTCTGCCACGGCGTGCCGAGCACGGGCAACAGCCAGCGATCGACGCCGTAATAGCCGGCCACCTTCCAGGCCATGATCACCCCGATCGCGAGCGAGAACATCACCGGGTTGGTCGACGCCGAGCCGGCCAGCAGGTAGGCCATGTTCATGAACGCGCCGAAGAAGGCTGCGAAGCCGGTGAGCACGCCGAAGATCAGGCCCAGCCCCACGGCGATCTCGCCGAACACGATCAGCTTGGCGAACCAGACATAGGCACCGTTGCTCAGCATCAGCGTGAGGAACTCGCGGTACCAGTCGTAGGTGATCGCACCCTTCCCGGCGTCGGACACCGTCGTTGCCGACTGCCAGTAACCCTGGAGGGCTGCACCGCCGTCCACCCAGCCGGTGCCGCTGAACTTGTGCCAGCCGGCCTCGAGCCACGTGAAGCCGAGGAACAGGCGGATCGGCAGCCACACGAGACCGGCTCTCGAGTTGCCGAACAGGAACCGGGCGAAGGCCGGGCCCTCGATCTCGACCTCGTCGGACCCCGGATCCCGACGCGAGTCGACGTACAGCACGACGACGAGCGCGATCGCGAGGATCCAGAACGCCCACTGGACGATGAGCGACAGCGAGTCCGGCACTGCCACCCAGGGATTGACCATCCAGACCAGCAGGATGGTGGCGACGAGGCCGATGACGGCCGCCGCAGAACGCGCCTGGGACATGAGTTTCTCCCCGTCCCATGACCGAATCGCCGCTCGCACCGGTGGGACGAGGCCAGTGCGACCGGTCGCGGCCCGCGGGGAGAGCCCTGCGTGGAAGGCCGTGCACCCTAGTTATACGTCCACTCCGGAGATCAGCCAAACGCGGAGCCGTCGGCCGTCAGGTTCGGGGAGGCCGAGGGTCCCGGGAGTGCTCGTCCGCGGGTCGATCCGACCGCCCGGGTCAGGACCGCGCCCGGCCGACCCAGGCGGCGATCGCGTCCACAACCGCGTCGGCCACGTGGCCTGCGACCGCATAGTCCTGCGGGGACGCGGGGTCCGTGCCTGCAATGAGCAGGTGATTGAGACCGGGGAACCAGCGGAGCTCGACATCGCTGCGGCCGCCCAGGCCGCGCCGCCAACCCTCGAAGTCCGCTGAGGTCACCTGGTAGTCGCGTCCAACGCCGATGACCAGGACCGGTCGGTCGAGGCCGGCGGCCGTCGCTACTGGGTCATATTGCTGGAGGTCGAGCCAGTAGGACGCCGGGGCGCCGAACGGCAGCTCGGAGGCAGGCGTCTCAGGCGTGAGCGCCGACGACATCGCGATCGCCGCCTGTCGGCGGAGCTGTGCGATCGCCGCGGTGGCCTCCGGCGCCTGCGGGCCAAGCGAGTTCAGGAATCCGGTCTGGTCGAGGATCACTTCGGGCAGGCTCCGGGAGTTGCCGGCGAGGATCACCAGGCCGCGAGCCGTGGGCGAACGGGAGATGATCCGGGGCCCCAGGTATCCGCCCAGGCTGTGGCCGAGGACGAAGATTGCGTTCGGGTCGACGCCCGGCGTCGACTCCAGCAGCGTGACGGCGGCCACGGCGTCATCCACGACCTCGTCGTCGACCGTGAAGGCGGCCATGGCGCCGGCGAGCCGGTCGCGATAGACCAGCGTGCGCTTGTCGTACCGGAGGACGCCGATCCCGCTGGCCGTGAGGCCCTCGGCGAGGTCCCGGTAAGGCGTGTTCGGACCGATCGTCCCGTCGCGATCGTGGGGCCCCGAGCCGTGGACGATGACCACGGCTGGTACCGGTTGCTCGGCCGCGGGAAGGGTGAGCGTGCCTGGGAGATCCCATGGCGACCTGCCGACGGTGACCTCGATCCGGCGAGGCTCGAGGGTATCGGCGGTCCCGGTGGATGCGGGCGTGCTCCGACTGTCCATGGGGTCACAGCTCCTGGCGGGAGAAGGCGCGCCACGCGATCGTGACGGATGCGCCCAGGATGAGGACGGTGACGAACACCGGCGCACCGATGGCGCTGGCCGAGGGACCGATCCCGAGGCCCAGGGCCAGCTGGCGGGCCTCGCCGGTGAGCGCGGCCGGCATGTCGGCGCCGATCGTCGGCAGGGCCGCCGCGACGCCGCCCACGATGACCCAGGCGAAGCCCAGCCCCGCCGCGGCCACCGGCGAGCGAACGAGCACCGAGCCCAGGAACGTGATGGCCGCCGGCACCAGCAGGCCGATCCACACGAGCGCCACGGCCGCCGCGAAGCCGGGCAGCGAGAGCGGCGCGAACAGGACCGCCGTGTAGGCCGCCGTGGCAGCCCCGGCGGCGAGCGTTGCCACGCCCAGCAGGGCGCCGAGCGCGATGAGCTTCGCCACCAGATAGGCGGCGCGGCTTACCGGCTTGGTCAGGACGAGCGCCGCCGTGCCGCGCTCGCGGTCGCCGGCCACCGAGCCCATCGCCAGCAGGATCGCCACGAAGGCCCCGAGCTGGCCCGTCGTCTTCAGGAACTGATCGACGGCGTCAGCCGCCGTCGGCGTCGGCAGGGCATCGGCCAGGTGTGTTCCTGCCGAGGCGGCAACGATCGCCGGCGTGAAGCGGGCGAGGAGCGGCGCGAGCATGCCCATGATCACGAACAGCCCGACGACGACGGGGGTCCGCTTCGTTCGCCAGCCCTCGGCGAGCTCCTTGCGAAGCAGGATCCGCAGCCCCTGCATCACGCTGCCTCCGTCGCGTCCGCGTCCGCTCTCTCGCGGCCGACGAGCTCGAGGAAGACGTCCTCGAGGGTCGGGCGGACGCGCTCGAGGCGGACCAGGCGGATGCCGGTCCCGGCGATCACGGGAAGGAGCTCCGCGGCCGCCCGTCCCGTGTCACGAACGGTGATGCGACCGACGGCCGCATCGACGTCGACGGAGCGGACCCACGACCGCGAGCGCAGCATCTCGGCCACCCGTGCGAGGGCGACGCCCTGGCCTGGGTCGACCTCGAGCTCCCATGCCGGTCGCGCGTACCGCTCGAGCAGCTCGGCGATCGGAGCCTCGATGACGAGACGTCCGTGGTCGACGATCGCCACCCGGTCGCAGATCCGCTCCACGTCCCCGAGGATGTGGGTCGACATGAAGACCGTCGTCTCCGGGCGGAGCTGCTCGAGCAGCTCCAGGACATCGCGCCGCCCTTCCGGGTCAAGCGCGGACACGGGCTCGTCGAGGAACAGCACCGCGGGCCGATGGACGACCGCCTGCGCGATCCCGATCCGCTGGCGCATGCCGCCCGAGTAGCCGGAGATCGGGCGCTCTGCCGCGTCGGCGAGGCCAACGACATCGAGCAGCTCGCCGACCCGGGTCCGGAGGGCGGAACCGTCGAGCCCGCACAGGCGGCCGGCGAGCTCAAGCAGCTCGCGGCCCTTCATCCACCCGAACAGGCGCGGCGACTGGTCGAGATACCCGATCCGCGCGCCGAGCGCGACCGAATCGCTGCCCATCGGGATGCCGGCGACCACGGCGTTGCCCGCCGTCGGCCGGGCCAGGCCGGTCAGCAGGTGCAGCGTCGTCGTCTTGCCGGCCCCGTTGGGACCCAGGAACCCGAACACGCTGCCTGCCGGCACGTCGAGGTCGAGATGGTCGACCGCGAGGACCGAGCCGTAGCGCCGGGTCAGCCCGCGCGTGACGATCGCGGCATCGGCCCGAACGGCCGAGTCCGGGAGGGTTCCGATGCTCATCGGATGGTTGCGGACGCTCATCGGATGGTTGCGGACGCTCATCGGTCGCGCTCAGGCGCCGCGGCGCCCGGCGAGCAGGTAGGCCACCGGCCCGACCAGCTCACCGAATACGATCACGAGGGCCCAGAGGACCTTGCTTCCGCCGGCGACACTTCGGTCGGGCGCGGCCAGGTCGCGCAGGGCGAGCGCCATGAGCCCGAGCTGGACCAGGACGAGGGGCAGGACGAGGAGCACGATCTGGGACGCGTTCACCGGGTACCTCCTTGGGTGTCTTGCGCGCCGGCTGCAACTTGCGACGGGTCGGCGCCGGGGATGCTGACGGCAGCGAATGTTCGGGCGGTCCTTCCTGGGGCGGGCTCGGTGCCCACCCGTCGCGCGAAGGCCGTCCACATCTCGCGGGCGAGATCCGCTGCCTCCGCGTCGGACAGGTACACCGTGCCCATGCGGAACATGACCGCGTCGGCGGCCGGGTCGATCCGGTCACGCCGCAGGTATCGCGCGTACTCATCGATGAGCGAGGCTGCGAACGAGGCGAAGTAGCGGAGGTGATCCTCGGGGCTGGCCGCCTCGAGCTCGCCCTCCGGCAGGGACGCTTCCCCATGCCGCAAAGCGTAGGTGCGCTCCACGGCGCCGCGCACGCGGTGCTCCGCGACGACCTCGATGATCCCGCCGTCGACGAGGATCGAGAGGTGCCGGTAGAGCGTTGCCCGCGCCACGTCCGGGAGCAGGTCCGCGAGACCCTGGGCGGTGAGCGGAATCCCCCGCCCGAAGGCCAGGATGATCCGCATCCGCTCGGGATGGAGGATCAGGGCGGCTGACGTGCTGCCTGCCTCAGCCACTGGCTCCTCCTATCCCATTGCTGCGATCAATCCCATAAGTAGGATCAGTCGCATTCTATGGACAGGAACCGTGGCCTGTCAAGTGCGAGCAGAGGATCAGCCGGTCGCAACGCGCGCGGTCCTCGGACGGCTCAGGCGAGCCAGGACGCGGATCAGCCAGCCGGCTCCTTGCCCAGGAAATGCCGCAGGCTGGCGCGCCACAGGGCTCGGCCATGGAACGAGACCCTGGGTCCGATCGCGGCCAGGCCGCCGTACCAGACGAGCGTCTTGAGCAATGGTGTGAGCTGCGCCCCATAGGTCTCCATGCACGCCTCGGGATCGACGCCCGGCCATGAGTAGCACGAGACGACGGTGCGCCGGTTGGCGTTCGGCACGACCGGCGGCAACCGGTCCCAGGCGGGGTCGTCGGGGCCGAACTCCCACTGGTCGAGGTTGCCCTGGGGGATGCCCTCGATGCCGCGCACGACGGGGGGATCGTCGTCGAGCAGGTAGGGATCGACGGCGAGGTCGCACACGACGGCGTGATCGGGCAGGAGACCGAGCCACGTGTTGGGAAACAGCGGCTGCGACGTGTCGCGCCGGGCCGTGGCGTCGACCAGGATGTCGGTCAGCGGCAGCCGATGGCGGAAATAGGCCTCGTGGCCGGCCAGGTTCTGCTCGACGACCACGACCTCGACGCCCGGCAGGCCCTCGCGCATGAACCGCTCGTTGCGCGCCCCGCTGCCGGCTTTCGAGGCCCACTCGATCGCGTGCTTGCCCACCCCGCCGGCACCCAGGATGGTGACGCTGACGGCCGGCCGATCACGCGTCAGCAAGGGCGGCCAGCGCCGCTCGAGGGCGTCGAATGCCGCAGCGAGGCCATTCCGGGCCACGTCGCGCAGGTTCTGGACGAGGCGCCTCCCGTCGTCGCCGGTGATCATGTCGAGCGCGACGGCCTCGATGCCCAGGCGATGCAGCAGCTCCACGCGCTCGGGACGCGTGGTGAAGTGGAGCATCGAGATCAGGATCCCCCCGGGCCGAGCAAGCTCATACCGCCCTTCGGGCGCCCGGAGCACCACCACGATGTCCTGGCGGTAGGCGGTGGCTTCGTCGACGATGTGGACGTTCGGCGAGGTCGCCAGGTAGTCCGCGTCGGCGTAGCCCATGCCGGCCCCGCTGCCTTCCTCGACGTAGACGTCGACCCCCATCTCCGCGATCAGGCCGATCAACGACGGCAGGAAGGCACGCCGTTCGCCGGGCTCGTTGTACATGCGCGGGAAGCCGAAGGTGAGGTGGTGCTCGGTGATCATGCCCTGCCTCGCTCGTCCGCGTTCGGGGCCTGGCCACGACACCGGGGACCCGGGCCAGGGCGAACGCGATGCCACCGCCATCGCGGTGTCACCATCAGAGGATTGCACCACCCGCGCCGCGGTGCACGTCGCGTCGGACCCCCGGCTGGGGATGATCGGTCAGCGGCGCTCTCCCGGCACGATCCCGTCCGGGACCAGCGGCATCGACCGCAGGCGTGCTCCCGTGGCGGCATCGATCGCGTTGGCCAGAGCCGGGGCGATGGCCATGATCGGCGTCTCGCCGCCGCCGGCCGGCGGCAGGTCCGGTCGATCGATCAGGACCACCTCGATCGGCGGCACGTCGTCGATCCGGGGCACCCGGTAGTCGGTCATCGATGCGTTGTGGATGACACCGTCGCCGAACCGGATGGCCTCGAACAGGGCGCCGCCCAGCCCCTGCACCAGCGCGCCCTCGACCTGGTTCGCCAGGCCGTCGTGGTTCACGATCCTGCCGCACTCGAAGGCGGTCACCACCCGCAGGATCTCGAGCCGCCGGTCATCGCCCACCCGGATCTCGACGGCGGTTGCGACCCGGGCGCCCTTCTCGATGCCGGCGGCGATCCCAGCCGCCGTTCCTGCCGGTCGTGCGCGTTCCCAGCCGATCCGCCCGGCGGCCGCCTGGAGCACGGTGGCCAGCCGCTCGTCGCGGAGGTTGCCGAGGCGGAACGCGAGCGGATCGGTGTCGAGGGCCCTGGCGATCTCGTCCATGTGGGATTCGCGGGCGAAGTGGTTGGCCGTGGCCGCCAGGGCCCGGTACGACCCCTGCGCGAACGGCGAGGCTGCGGGCTGGTAGTCGAGCCGCTGGTTGGGGACCTCATAGGGTCCGGCCAGACCGAACATCCCGGCGTTCACGTTGCGCATCTCCCAGGCCGTCAGCCCCTCGTCACCCGCTCCGCTCCGGATGTCGATCACGGCCGCCGGACGGAGGTAGCCGGCGGTGAACTCCTCGGGACGGGCCCATCGAACCTTCACAGGCCGGCCGGCGGCGCGGGCCAGCCGGGCGGCGTCCACGGCCACCTCACCGGCATGCTTGCCACCGAACCCGCCGCCCGTGTCCGGGACGATCACCCGGACATCCTTCTCCGGAATGCCGAGTCGCTCGGCCAGCTGCGAGCGGACACCGAACGGGACCTGGGTGCCGGTCCACACGGTGAGGCGCCTGTCGCCGTCCCAGGCCGCGAGCGCCACATGCGTCTCGAGCGGGACGTGGGCGATGTACGCGGTGGTGTATGTCGCCGCGAGGCGGATGGGGGCGACGGCCAGCGCAGCGTCGACGTCGCCGGTCTCGTGGTGGAAGGGGCCTCCCCAGCCTTCCTCCTCCCCGGCCGGCGCGG